>Ga0302326_10009194_pt1 | contig 21669 bp, 22 predicted proteins | sample Palsa_T0_3_FD_202264 | JGI IMG/M metagenome (GOLD analysis project Ga0302326, IMG submission 202264) | Peat permafrost microbial communities from Stordalen Mire near Abisko, Sweden - Palsa_T0_3 | ecosystem: Environmental > Terrestrial > Soil > Palsa > Peat permafrost | place: Sweden: Abisko... | reverse complement strand
AGCGCTGGTAGCGTGTCTTCACCCGCATGCGGTAGGTGATGGGCAGCGCCAACCCAACGTTGATCAACGTCGCCGGCAATGCCAGCCGCAGGGTGGTCCAGATCGTCGGCCATTCGTTGTCGGTGGTGAAGAAGAAGCGGTAGTTGGCGAGCCAACCGCCCTCCTTGGGGTTGAACGAAAGCACCAGCCCGTAGAGGAACGGGTAGACAAAAAGCAGCAGCATGAATGCCGCCGCCGGCACCACGAGCAGCAGTGTGCGGTCGAAAGGGGCGCCTCGCGCCGGAGCGCTCGCGGTCGTCATCGCGGCACGCTCGCGATCAGGCCGCCGGGTAGACGAGCGCGCGTTCGACCGGAACGTATACACGCACCGTGTCGTCGCGCGCGATGCCGACGGGCCCCCGCACCTGGAGCAAGGTCCCCGACGGCGTGATCACTTCGAGCAGCGCGTCGCGGCCACAATACTCGACATTGCTCACGCGGCCAGCGAGGGTGTTGAGGCCGCCAGGTCCCTCGCCAACGGTGATCTCCTCGGGCCGGATCGCCACCATGGCACGCGCGCCGGCGAGCGGCTGCCGGCGCACGCCGGTGAGCGCGACATCCTGTCCCCTGACCTCCACCCGGTCGCCGTCCTCGCGCACGACGTCGAGCTCGAGCACGTTACGATAGCCCATGAAACGGGCAACGTGCAGATTGGCCGGTTGCGCGTAGACCTCGGTCGGGGTCCCGATCTGCTGCACCACGCCGTCCTTCATCACCACGATGCGATCGGCCAGCGACAGCGCCTCATCCTGGTCGTGAGTGACATAGACGGTGGCCCGATCGAGTTCGCGGTGGATGCGCCGAATCTCCGCCCGCGTCTCAACACGCAGCTTGGCGTCGAGATTGGACAACGGTTCGTCCATGAGGATCAGCGGCGGCTCGATGACGATCGCGCGGGCGATGGCGACGCGCTGCTGCTGGCCGCCGGAGAGCTGTCCGGGCAGCTTATGCTCCTGACCGGTGAGCTGGACAAGCTTGAGCGCATGCGCCACGCGCGGGGCCCTGTCGGCCGCCGAGATGCCACGCATCTTCAAGCCGAAGGCGATGTTCTTGGCCACGCTCATGTGCGGAAACAGGGCGTAATTCTGGAACACCATGCCGAAGCCGCGCTTCTCCGGCGGCAGCGTGTCGATGCGCTGCGCGTCGAGCCAGATGCTTCCGCCCGACAGGCCCATGAGCCCGGCGATGCAATTGAGCGCGGTCGACTTGCCGCAGCCCGAGGGTCCGAGCAGGCATATAAACTCTCCCCGCCGTACGGTCAGCGTTAAGGCATCGAGCGCGTTGAATGCCTTGCCGCCGCTAGCGGCAAAGCGGCGGGTGACGCGATCGAGCTTGAGTTCGTCGAAATCGTGTTTCATCAGCTGTCCACGCCGCCACGGTCGTCACGACCGGCGCGGGAGGGTGCGCTCCCGCGCTCGGCCGGGGGTGTCACTTCGTCTTTTGCGCGCCAACCTGCTGGTCCCAGATACGGAACGCATCGACTTGCGCCTTGGGCACCAGCGACTGGGTATGCGGAAACTGGGCGATCCAGCCGTCGTATTCGGGTCGCCCGTACTCCTTGATCGCGTCCTGACTCTCCTTCGGCGCCATCGACAGCGTGACGTCCTTGACCGCAGGTCCCGGATAGAAATAGCCCTTGTCGTAGGTGTACGCCTGCGCCTCCGGCGTGAGCAGGAAAGCCATCAGATCGAGGACCACGGCGATTTTTTCCGGGGCAACGCCCTTCGGGATCACCATGTAGTGCGCGTCGTTGATCCAGGTCATGCCCTTGAACGCCACGACCTTGTAGCTCTTGGGCACGATGCCGAGCACGCGCGGATTGATGTCCCAGCCGGTCATGGTCGGGGTCATGTCACGCGAGCCCTCGCCGAGCTCCTTCATGACCGCACCGGTACCGGTCGGGTAGTATTCAATGCAGGTATTGAGTTCCTTGAGGTAGGCCCAGGTCTTATCCCAGCCGTTGACCGGATCCTTCGGGTCCTTGTCGCCGAGGATGTAGGGCAGGCCCATAATGAAGGTGCGGCCAGGCCCGGAATTGGCCGGCCGGGCATAGATCAACCGGTTCGGGTTGGCCTTGCACCAGGCGAGGAGCTCGGCCGGCGTGGTCGGCACCTGCTTGACCTGGTCGGGGTTGTACTCGAGCAGCGGGCCCGCCGGCATGAACACCACCGTGATGCCGTAATCCTGCGCGAGCTCCTGCATCTTTGCCGCCGCCGGCAGGTAGTTGCGTGTGAGATTCGGAAATTTCGCCGCGTAGGTCGGAAGCAGCTTCAACAGCACGCCCTGTTCGATGCCCGCGGCGAGAAAGTCGGTGCCGGTTAGCACCATGTCGATGTCGCTGCGGCCTGCGCCCTGCATGGCCTTGAGCTTTCCGGGCAGTTCCGGTGCGGGCGCCTTGGTGAAGTTGATCTTGGCGACGAGCTGCGGGTGCTTCTTCTGGTAGGCCTCGATGGCGTCCTGCGTAAGTGCGAGGTCGCCGGCAACATCGACGATGTTAATCGTCACCGGGCTCGTCGGCAGCGCCGGAACCTGTGCGTTGCCCGGCCCGCAACCGAGTGCGAGCGCCAAGGCGCCCAATGCCACCGCCGTCATGCGTCCGCGGGCGCGACGCTGCGCGCGGCAGAACCGATCGAGTCTTTCGCTTCCTGTCATGTGCTTCCTCCTTAGGGTCGTTGATGGCGAACCGGTTCAGCCACGCGCCCTGCGCGCGGCTGGTGCGCGCACGCCGCGCCGCGCCTGCTGTTCGTGGTCTTCCAGGCCGCGCTGAAATTCGCGCACGACCCGGCCGATATGGCGGTGCATGGCCGCGCGCGCCGCGGCGGCGTCGCGGGCGGCGATCGCGCTCAAGATCGCGAGGTGATCGCGGATCGTCTTGCGCGCCAATTCGGGCGTGTGAAAGTGCTGCTGCAGGCGCCCCCACAATTCGGCGCGCTGTTCCCACAGGCCGGCGACGGCAAGCTCCAGCGAGCCGTTGCCGGTCGCCTTGGCGATGCCCAGGTGGAACTCGCGGTCGCTCACCTCGCGTACCGCAAAGTCCTCCACGTGCGCCGCCATTCGGGCAACGCACTGACGCAGGTATTCGAGGTCGGCCGGCGCGGCTCGCGCCGCGGCCACTGCAGCGATTTCACCTTCGATAAGCTTTCGCGCCTGCAGCAAATCGAACGGTCCGGGACCTGCGTCGCGCGCTGCGGCCGGCGGGGCAAGCGGCGCGGTAACAAAGATGCCGCTGCCCACGCGCACCTCGACCAGTCCACCCATCTCGAGCGAGATGATCGCCTCGCGCACCGACGCCCGGCTCACGCCCAACGACGTTGCGAGCTCGCGCTCTGCCGGCAATCGTGCCCCCGGCCGATATTCGCCGTTGGCAATGAGTTGCGCGATCTGATCGGCAATCTGTCGGTAAAGCCGCCGTGGCTCGACCGCTTGCAGGGGCAAGGTGGATTCCTCCGTCGCCGGGACTTAAATGGCGCTTGGTCCGTGGCAGCCGCTTTATCAGGCTCGCTGCGGCAGTTCCTCGGTGCGCCATGTTACCATCGTGCGCTACGTGGTCAAGTGGCCTAGCCATCGGGCCAACAGACCAGTTATTTCGCCCGGTAGGGTCCTGACCGGCCCCCCGATTTTTCCAGCAATCGCAGGTTGTCGATGCGCATGCCGCGGTCGACGGCCTTGCACATATCGTAGATGGTGAGCAGTCCTATCGCGGCCGCGGTCAGCGCCTCCATTTCGACGCCGGTGCGATCGCGCGTCTCGGCGATCACTTCGATGGCGACGGCACTGTCCTTTTCGTCGACCACGAATTCGACTGCAACCCGCGTCAGCGGCAGCGGATGCGCCAGGGGGATGAGTTCGGCCGTGCGTTTCGCCGCCTGGATCGCGGCGATGCGCGCCGTGCCCAGCACGTCGCCCTTGCGCGCCGATCCGTCGCGGATTAGCGCCAGGGTGGCGGGGAGCATGGCGATGCGCCCGCCGGCGCGTGCCACGCGATGCGTGACGGGCTTGCCGGCGACGTCGACCATATGCGCCTGCCCTGCCGCGTCAAAATGGGTAAAATGTGCCCCCTGCCCGGCCATCACCTGCGCTCGCCTGTCGTCGCTGTGGAACCGAAACTTAACACTAGCCGCGGCAATCATAGCACCATGCTACGGCCGCTCCCTGTCCGCTTCACGCCGCGACGCGCGCGGGCCGCGATCGCAACCTGGATCGTCGCCGCGCTTGTATCGGCACCGCTTGCATCGGCGCCCCAAACGCTCCCTTCGCAGTTCGCGCTGCCAGCGCAGCAGGCACTGCCCGATCTGGGCGATCCGTCACAGGTCTACCTCTCCGGTTCCCAGGAGCGCAAGCTCGGCGAGAGCATCGTGCGCCAGATCCGCGCCAGCGGGGCCTATCTCAACGACCCGGAGGTCAACGGCTACTTGAACGAGCTCGGCAATCGGCTCGTCACCGCGGTCCCGGGCGCGCAATTCGATTTCGAATTCTTCGGCGTCGCCGATTCGTCCATCAACGCGTTCGCGCTTCCGGGAGGATTCATCGGCGTCAACACCGGGCTCATCCTGCTCACCCAGACCGAATCCGAGCTGGCCTCGGTGCTGGGCCACGAAATCTCGCACGTGACGCAGCATCATATCGCGCGCAGCATCATCAACCAGCGCGATGCGATGCTGACCTCGCTTGCGGCCCTCGCTGCCGCCGTGCTGGCCGCCCGGTCGCACTCCTCCTCTGGCGGCGAGATGACGCAGGCGGCGATGGCCTCGGCCCAGGGTCTCGCCATCCAGAGCCAGATCAACTTCACGCGCCAGAACGAGGAAGAGGCGGACCGTATCGGCTTCGAGCGCGCCTATGAAGCGGGTTTCGATCCCAATGCGATGGCCACCTTCTTTGAACGGCTGCAGCGTAGCGCGGCCTGGTTTGAAGGCAACTCGCCGTCGTATTTTCACGACCACCCGGAGACCTACCAGCGGATCGCCGAAGCGCAGTCACGTGCGTTCACCAAGCCGTTCCGCCAGGTTCCCGATTCGCTCGACTTCCAGATGGTGCGGGCGCTGCTCAAGAGCTACGAGGGCACGCCCGACGAGGCCATTTACTTCTTTCGCGATTCGATCGCGGAACGCAAGTTCAACAACGAGGTCGCGGCGCATTACGGACTGGTTGCCGCGTTGCTGCGCAAAGAGGACTTCAAGCGCGCGCTGAAGGAGCTCGCCGAATTGGAGAAGATCGCGCCGCCGCACCCGATGATCGAGGGGATCGCCGGGCAGTTGCTCATGCAATCGGGCCAGCTCAAGGTTGCGATCGCACGCTACCAGGCGGCACTGGTCCGCTATCCGCGCAAGATGCAGCTCATCTACGACTATCCCGAGGCGCTGCTAAAGGATAAGCAGCCGGAAAAGGCAGCCGAGTTCGTCGCCGAGCAGTTGCAACGCTTCCCCAACGACGGTCTGCTGCACCAGCTCGCAGCCCGTTCCTACGCCGATCTCGGCAAGCACCTGCTGGAGCACCAGCACCAGGCGGAGTTCTATGCCTGGCAGGGCAACCTCAAAGGCGCCATCGTGCAGCTCGAGCTCGCCCTCAAGGCGGGCGATGGCGACTTCTATCAGATCTCGGTGGCCGAGAGCCGCTTGCGCGCGGTTAAACAGGAGCTCGCCGACCAGGACAAGAGCCTCGCCGGCTGACCCGCGGCGCCGCTACGCGCTACGCCGCGGCAGCCGCGTCACGCGCTCTTCTGCGGTATGAAGCGCAGTGCGACGCCGTTGTTGCAGTAGCGCAATCCGGTCGGCTGTGGGCCGTCATCGAAGACGTGTCCCTGATGTCCGGCGCAACGCACGCAATGGTATTCGGTGCGTGGCAGGACCAGCGTCAAATCTTCCTTCGTGGCAAGGCTGCCGGGAATCAGGGTGAAGAAACTCGGCCATCCGGTGCCACTCTCGAATTTCATCTGCGAGCTAAACAGCGGCAGCGCGCACGCGGCGCACACAAACACACCGGCGCGCTTCTCCGCGTTGAGCGGGCTGGTGAACGGGTGCTCGGTTCCCTCCTGACGCAGGACGTTGAATTGCGCCGGCGTAAGCTGTAGCTTCCATTCCGCGTCGGTCTTGGTCAGGGGTGCGGCGCTGGTGGCCACGTCCGCGCCCGGCGCGAGCAGACGCATCCAGTTTTGCTGGATGTCGTTGATCGATTTGCCTCCTGCCAAGGCCGCATGGCCCGGTCGTGCCAGTGCCAGGCCGAGTGAAATCGCCGGCAGGGCGGATACGAATCGGCGTCGCCGCATCGCCTACTCCTCAAGTGGTTCTCACTGCATGGTCGACGCAGACCCGCGTTTGCTTACGCTCCGAGCGACACGTCCGCGCACTTTTCGTCGCTCGCTACCCATTATACGAGGGAGCCAACACCGCCGCGCCGGGGAGTAGGCTGCGGGACGGGGAAAAAAAGAGCGCCCAAGGTTGGGCGCTGGAGGACAGACCGAGTTCGGGAAGACCGGTTAGGGTCGTCGGGGGGTAAACCCGGTCCGTAGAGCGCAATGCCCTTGTGCCGCGGCGAGCACACTCCACCGCGATGCCCATGGCATTGATAAAGACCGTAACGAGCAACTGTTCATGACCACTGCGTGGCCGACATCGCCCGGCACCGTTACGCGATCGCTACCGCTGCCCGCGGCTGTCGCTGCGCCGGCGATCGTCACGAGCACGAGCCAAAGCAAAACGCCCGCGAACACGATCGCCGGCCAGCGCCACACATGCCACCACAGGCGAACCGAACCAACGTTGCGGTCCGCCATCAGCACGCCGCCGCTCGACGCGATGCCTTCGCGGCGCTTGTTGCTATCGCCGAAGTTCGCCATCTCCTCGCCCCGGTTTTTGCGGCGGCGCATGCTCACCGCCGCATCGATATAGCGCTATCCTACCACTAGCCATGCCATTGTCATAGTACCTGGCAAGCGCGCGCGCAATGCCCCGCGTGGACACGCTAACAGGCTGTATTCACGCTGTATTCACTGCGGTTTTCATTTTGGGGGGCAAAAAAACGCCCGGTCGCGTGGCGCGCCGGGCGGTAGGGGACCGGCTGTGGGCCGGCCGAGGACGACGGGGTTGAAAGGCGGTTACGCGAGCTTACTCGGCGGTACTCGCGGGCGCCTGGCTATGCGCGGCCCAGCGCGCGGCCATGCGATCAAGGCCGGCTTTGATCGTGTCCCGGGCCAAGGCCTTTTGCGCGGGAGTGAAGTTCGCATAGAGCGCAAGCCACGCATCGCGTGTCTGCTTGCGCAGCGTCTCATTCTGCTGCCGTATGCCATCGCTCACCGCAGCCACCGCGGCAAAATCCGGCTCGGACTTCGCGAGCTCGGTTTGCAGTGCCGTGTGAACCTGGGCGAAGTTCGCGCGCGCGGTGGCATGGGCGCTCTTCGACTGCGCCACTACCGCGTCCCATTGCTGCTCTTGCGACGTATTGAGCTCAAGCTGTGGCTTGATCTTCTGCAGCATCTGCAGAGGGGTCGCCGGCTGCGCCAGCGCAGGCATGGCGATCGCACCCAGAATGACGGCGAGCATGGCGGTGTAGAAGGTATTTTTCATCGATGGCCTCTTAGGCAGCAGTCTGTCGAACGGTGTCATTATCCGCTGTCGCGCGCGCCCCCAATCGCCGGTGTGTAACCAATCATTGCCCGCAGCGGCGAAGGTTACAATTCGAGACAACCCGGCAGGGCCGCGGCTGCGCCACCCGCCTACGATGCAATGCGATGAAACCAATCACGCCGAAGATTCTCGTCATCGATGACGATCCGCGCCTGCGCGAGCTCCTGGTGCGCTACCTGACCGAACAGGGCTTTCAGGTCCAGGCGCTGCCCGATGCGCGCGAGCTCGACAAGAAGCTGCAACGCGACCCACCGCACTTGCTCGTGCTCGATCTGATGCTGCCAGGCGAAGACGGTCTCGCGGTCTGCCGTCGCCTGCGCGCGTCGGGCGAGACAGCCCCGATCATCATGTTGACCGCGAAGGGGGAGGACGTCGATCGCATCGTCGGCCTGGAATTGGGCGCGGACGACTATCTGCCGAAGCCGTTCAATCCGCGCGAGCTCGTCGCGCGCATCCACGCGGTGCTGCGGCGGCGGACCGAGCTGCTCGCTCCCGGGGGACCGACCGCAGAGGGTCGGATCGTGTTCGGACCCTATATGCTGGACCTCTCGACGCGAACGCTGTTGCGCGGCGAAACGCCGATCCCTCTCACCACCGGCGAGTTTGGCCTGCTCAGAGTCTTGGCCACCCATCCGCGCCAACCGTTGGCACGCGAACAACTGATGTTGCTCGCCCGTGGCCGCGACCACGACGTGTTCGATCGCGCCATCGACGTGCAGATTTCGCGTTTGCGCAAGCTCGTCGAGCCCGATCCGTCGACACCGCGATTCATCCAGACGGTGTGGGGTTTCGGCTACGTGTTTGTGCCCGATGAAACAAGCGTCAGCGATGGGGTCGGTGCTTGAGACTGACCTTGTGGCCGCGCTCGCTGTTCGGGCGCCTTGCTCTGTTGCTGTTGCTGGTGATTCTGCTGAGCCAGGCGGCAGCCATCTATCTTTTTCGCCAGGACCGCGCGGCGCTGCTCGCGCGCCAATTCAGCGATACCAAACTGGTGCAGTTGCGCGCGTTGCGCGCCGCCTTGGCGACAGCGGATCCGCGTGCCACCGACGCGACGCTGGCCCGTTTCGGTGAGGCGTATGGCGCCCGCATCGTGCCCGATGCGGAACGACAGTTCGTAGGCGGGCCGCCGCAGAACCGGCTGCTGGTCGACCTGGATCACCGCCTTAAAACCGAGCTGGGACCGGGCACGGAGCTGCGCATCCAGCCGCGGTTGCAACTGCTGTGGATCAAGCTGGTGGCAGGGGAGAGCGCCTATTGGGCCGGTTTCCCGCTGCCGCGGCCCGTGGAGGACGCGCCGTCGCTGGCGTTCGAATGGAGCCTGGTCATTCTGGTCGTGATGCTGGTCGGCGCCTTCGTCTTCGCCCGTTATCTGGCGCGCCCATTGCGACAACTCAATGATGCGGTCGCGCGCGTCGGAGAGGGCAAATCGCCGCCACCGCTGCCGGAAACGGGCCCTTCGGAAATCGTCAACCTGAGTCGCGGCTTCAATCACATGCTCTCCAACCTGCGCCAGATCGAACAGGATCGGGCGTTGCTCCTCGCCGGCATTTCGCATGATTTGCGCACGCCGCTGTCGCGGCTGCGCCTTGGTATCGAGGTCGAAACACGCGACGACAAGGCGCGCCAGGGCATGGTCGATGACATCGAGGAGATGGACCGCATCATCGGGCAGTTTCTCGACTTCGCGCGCGACGGTCGGGAGGCGCCGCAGGAGTTGCATGATCCCAACGACATCATCGCCACCGTCGTTGAACGGCATCGGCGCGCCGGGCAGGAGATTCGTTTCGTGCGCGGCGCACTGCCGCTGCTCCCGCTGCGCACCACGGCATTCTTGAGGCTGGTGGGCAACCTTGTCGACAACGCACTGCGCCACGGCGCCGCGCCGGTTGAAATCGCGACGCGGATGGATGCCGGCGCGTTGGTGCTCGAGATCGCCGATCGCGGCCCGGGTATTCCGCCCTCACAGGTCGAGCACCTGAAGCGCCCCTTCACCCGGGGCGAGGTCGCACGCAGCGGTGTCGCGGGTGCGGGGCTTGGCCTGGCCATCGTCGAGCGCATTGCCCGCCTGCACGGCGCCACACTCGAACTGAGCCCGCGCGAAGGCGGGGGCACAATGGCGCGGGTGAAGTTTCCGCCGGGCGTGCTCACTTCGGGCGTCTGACGCGCTGTCGGCCGCTCGCTAGCGCCCTTCGCTTTCAGCTCGAACCAGCAGCACCGTGGCGAGGGCGGCGATCCCCTCGGCGCGGCCGATACAGCCCAGGTGATCGGTGGTCGTGGCCTTGACGTTGACGCGCTCCCGCGGCACGCCGCAGTCGGCGGCGATATTGATGGCCATCTGCGGCGTGTGCGGCGCGAGCCGGGGTGCCTGCGCGATCACGGTTGCGTCGAGATTGCCGAGCACGTAGCCGGCGTCGCGCGCCAGGCTGCAGACATGCCGCAGCAAGCTGCGGCTGTCGGCGTCCTTGTAGGCTGCGTCGCTGTCGGGGAAGTGGGCACCGAGGTCGCCCTCGCCCAGCGCGCCGAGCAACGCATCGCAAATCGCGTGGAGCAAGGCGTCGGCGTCGGAATGTCCGTCGAGGCCTCGCGCGTGCGGTATGGTCACGCCACCTAGCACCAGCGGGCGGCCCGCAACCAGCGCATGGGCATCGAATCCCTGCCCGATGCGCAACGGCAGCACGTTCATGCGCCCTTCCGCCGCTGGCCGAGGATTGCTTCAGCCAAGGCCACATCCTCGGCATAGGTGACTTTGATATTCGAAGGGCTTCCCTGGACCAGGCGCGGCTTGACGCCGAGCGCCTCGACGGCTTGCGCCTCGTCAGTGATCTTAGCCAGATCGGCCTGCCGGAACGCATGCTGCAGAATCGCGTAGCGGAACATCTGCGGCGTCTGCGCGCACCAGAGTCCTTCGCGCGCTTCGGTCGAAATCGCGCGCAACCCCGTGCCGCTTTCCGCGCGCTTCAACGTGTCCGCCAGCGGTACTGCCAACAGGCCGCCCACCGGCTCGGCATCGAGTTCGTGCAGCAAGCGGTTGAGGGTGGTGACGTCGACGCAGGGCCGGACGGCGTCGTGGACGAGAACCCAATCCTCCGCCTCGACGCGCCCTGCGATCGCGGCGAGCCCGTTGCGCACCGACTCGGCACGGTTCATGCCGCCGCAGTACAGCGGCTCGACGCCGCGCACGTTACCGATGTGTTCGGCGTAGAGGCGATCTTGCGGTGCGAGCACGATGAAAATCGCTTCCAGCACAATGGCGTCGTTGAGGGCGTCGATCGTCCGCCGGAGCAGTGGCGCGCCGGCGAGCGGCGTGTACTGCTTGGGTATGTCGCTACCGAAGCGCATCCCCGTTCCGGCGGCGGGAATGAGGGCAAACCGGCGCGGCGCGCTCATCTCAACTCCGGTTCAGCCGCGTGGCGAGGCAGCGGTCGATCGCCGCGGCGAAGGCGAAGCGCGCGCGGCGCTTGTCTTGCGAAGCCGCTGCCGGGGACGCGCCAGCAACGCGCCACCCGCGCGCAAGCCCGGTCCCAAGCCGCACAGCTGTTACCGATCGGCAAAGTGTCTCCTCGAAAAGACGCGAAGCGGTCATTTCGTCGGCTCTATTGGGAAGTCGACTTGCAAGGTTTTGCGCGGCGTAGCGAGTCTTTTTGGCCGTTGATGCTCTTACCATCTGCGTTACCACCCGGAGCGATTGGCCTGGCTGGCGCCTGCGCCCTAGCCTGCAGATTATTGCACCAACCAACCCCAAGCGGCGGTCGGCTGCGCTGGCAACCGGCTAGGTGAAGCGGATACAGGCGCGCCAACGATCCCAAGCACTTCGAATGTATGGTGCACCGTATGCCAGATCGAGGGGAGGCGGTCGCCCGCCTACTCTCGATCTCCGTTCGCGGTCGAGATGACGAAGCGGACGCGTGCCTTGGCACGACTCCGAACACCCACCGAGCAATGCCACTCAACGCTTGTATCGATCGGGGCATGCACATCCAGCAAAGGGCATTCGCCATCGACCCCCGTGGCACCGGCGATGCGATTCAGCTCGGAGGCGTGACATCGTGCGGAGGTGGCTCAGCCCTTGATGCGGCTCTCGATTTGCGCCAGGACTGCCATAAGGCAACCGCCGCCCACAGCAGCAAGCCGCCCACAATCACGCACGGCAGCGCAATCAGCCAGATTCCAGCTCCTCTGCCCCCCGCGAAGGAATTCTGGAGAACCAACAGGCCGCAGCTCGACATGAGCAAGCCGATCGTGCCGATTATGATCGAAACAATTGCCTTCATATGCGTTCTCCCCGGGTCGGTCCGTCAATTTCTGCGCGGCATGGCGGACCATGCCATTGCACGTTGTCAGCTCGAATCTGCGGATGTGCAATCCCTTATCGCACCACGGGCCGGACGGGGACGACCCTGTGCCGAAACGGTGCTTCCACCTCCTCGCGCAGTTGCGCGAGCAGAGTCTGCCGGCCGTCGCGATAGAAGAGGTTGAAGGACTCGAACGGTATGACTTTCCCGTCAACCTGGACGATATGGACGCAGGACTTCTTCATGGCGCGCACGTCAAAATTGCCCGCGTCCATGAATGCCATGATAAGCACCCGAAACACGTTGCGATAAGAAACTGCGGCGGGGGCGCGCACCTGTGGCAGACAACATAGCAGCGACGCCAGGGACGCGGCCTGCCCCTCAGGCCCGTGATTGGTCGCAAAGAGTCCGAACACCTCCGCCTTCAGCGCTGCATCCGATTCGAACACGATCGTGTTGCGCTCGCCAGCGAGCAGCATCTGCGGCTCGACAAAGCGCGTGAGCGGCAAGATCCCGCCCGGTGTCTTCAGCGCGTAGCCCATGGCAAGGGCGTCCGGATTGCAGGGCACCGGAATGATGTCTTCCGGCGCGAACAGAGACGTTTGTGCGAGCAGCGCGCTGCGTACTTCCGTTAGTGTAAAGCGATTGGATCCGGCATCGAAGCCGTCGGTCCGGCCGGCGAACTGAACGGGTTGCAGCGTCACACCGCGGACGCTCTCCTGGCGCGCCGCGAAATCGACCACACGACCGATTTCGCCATCATTGAGACCTTTGGCGACGGTCATCACCAGCGTGGTGGAAAGTCCCACCTCGTTGAGGCGCGCCACCGCGCGCTCGCGCACTTTGCGCAGGTCTGCGCCGCGCAGTGCGAGCAGCGCCGCCTGCTCGAAAGAATCGAACTGCAGGTAGACCTCGAATCCTGGCTGATAGGTCGCGAGCCTCTCCGCGAAGCCGGGCTCATTGGCGATGCGCACACCGTTGGTGTTGAGCATCAAATGTCGGATCGGACGCCGCTTGGCCGCATCGAGAATGGCGAAGAAATCGGCGTGTGTCGTTGGCTCGCCTCCGGAAATCTGCACGACGTCAGGTTCGCCCTCGTTGGCAACGATCGTGTCGAGCATGTGTTCGATTGAGGCAAGGGAGCGATGTTCCGGCCGATGCGGGCCGGAATCGGCGTAGCACACCGGGCAGGCGAGATTGCAGTGGTCGGTGACTTCGATGATGGTCAGGCACGAGTGCTGCATATGATCCGGGCAGAGGCCACAGTCGTACGGGCATCCCCAGCGCATTTCGGTGTTGAACTGGAGGGGCATTTCGGGCGGCTTGATATAGACCTCGCGACCAAGTCGCCAGTACGCCGCATCCGTTGCTATGAGCACTTTGCGCGACCCGTGTTCCGGGCACCATTTGTAGAGCCACACTTCGTTCTCGTGAATGACATGCTTGGCCTCGACGCGGCGCATGCATTGCTCGCACAACGAGACCGTCTGGTCGTAGTAGAGGTAGGGCCGAAGCTTGGGCATTGCGTCAGGTGGCGCCAAGCGTGGCGGACGAGAACCGTCGTGACAAGCTGAAGGCGAAATAACCAGCGCCGATCACGGCAGCCCATTGGATCGCGGTCAGCCCCGCATAGAGGGCAACCGGCAGGATTGCAGTTTGCTCTCCGTCGAAGGGCGGCTTCATGAACTCGAGAAGGAAGCGAATGGCGCAGTATCCGAGCAGGAAGGCCGCAAAACGGGCACCGGGCGCCGATGGCACCCAACGCGAAACTCCGGCCCAAAGCAGCGCAACGCATGCCATCTCGTAGAGCGCGGTGGGATGGCGGCCTATGCCGTCACCGTAATTCCATGCCCAAGGCAATGCAGTCGGGGTGCCATAGGTGAGGTCCCACAGTCCGGACAGCTGGCATCCGATGCGGCCGACGATGATGCCGACAGCTAGCGCGGGCACCCACGCGTCGCCCGTCGGGCGAGACCAGCCCAGGTGGTGCTTGGCCATTTCGACCCCCAACGTCCCGCCGAGCAGTCCGCCTAGCAGCGATTTGCCGCCCAGCCACAAGGACCAGTCGTTGGCGCGCCACAACGTCGGGAGGTGTTCGGCAACATGCAGCAATTTGCTGCCGATCAACGCGCCGCAGATCGCCCCCGCGAGGAGCACGAGTCGATCGTCGTGCCGCGGTGGCAGCAGCTGCTTGGCGGCGGCGCGCCAGTAGACCCCGGCACCAATCCCATAGCCGCAGGCCTCGAACAGAAAGTGCGGCAGCGTGCCGGGGAGTGAATGCAGCATCGGTCAAACGCAGCGAGGATCGGTACCGACGCCTGGCCGAGCCCTACTGCGTGCAAGCGCCGCTTATGGCCTGGACTGGGGTGGCGATCTTTGCATGCGACGGCGCGCAGCACGACGCGGGGCCTCCTGCGCCGCAGTCAGCAGGCTGCAGGGCCACCGCGCGCTCCGCTTTGCTGTTGCCGTATAACGGAATCGTTCCGAGCGAGTGAAAGCTTTCCCAGGCAATGCCCTGCGGGTCCATCACCCAGTACTTGTCGGCCTTCGCATAGCAGCAATCTGCGCCCTTCTCGGGGACGACGACCGTATCGGCCTTCTGCAGATTCGCGTGGATGGCTTCGAGTTCAGCGTCGTTCTCGGCTTGCAATCCAAGATGATTGACGCCCGGCGTATTGCCTCGATTAGAAATTGCGAAGTTCAGGCGTGGATCTTCTAACATCCACTTGGCGTAATCCGGCTTCACCACGATGGGCTGTTCGCCGAACATCGCAGAATAGAAAGCGATGCTCTGACTCAGATCGTTTACTGCGACATGCACGTGAAATCGTTTCATGCGAGCTCCCAAAATGGTTCGTTGCTCGGAAACCTACGAGCGGACCGTCGACGGCATCAGCGCCGCGAGCGCGGCGCGCACAGGCTCTGGCACCGGCGTCGGGCGACGGTGCGCGCGGTCCACCCAGACGTGAACGAAATGGCCGGTGGCCGCCGGCTCCGCTTCTCGCTGGCGAAACAACGCGATTTCGTAGCGCACGGACGCGTTGCCGAGACTCGCCACGCGCAGACCCGCGTCGATCACCTCGGGGAAGGACAGCGGCTTGTGGAACCGGCACGACGTCTCGACGACGAGCCCGATTGCGGGCCCGTGCTGGATGTCGAGTCCCCCGGCGCGGATCAAGTGTTCATTGACCAGCGTATCGAAATAGGAAAGGTAGACGACGTTGTTGACGTGGCCGTAGATGTCGTTGTCCATCCAGCGCGTCGGGATGGAAAGAAAGTGGGGATAGTCGCCGCGGCGCGGCGCGGCTTCCCTGGCGGGGTCAGCCATCGGTGCGCAGCCTGCTTTCGAGCACTTCGATCCAGTGCCGCACCGGCCGCTTCGTCGCGGCGCCAATATGCAGCAGACAGCCGATGTTGGCGGTGGTGATGAGGTCGGGCTCGCCGGCTTCGAGCGCGGCCACCTTGTTGCTTCGCAACGCCTCGGCCAGTGCCGGCTGCAACAGGGCATAGGTGCCGGCGGAGCCGCAGCAAAGGTGCGCATCGGCGACCGGCGTGAGCTCGAGGCCCAGCGCTTCCAGAATTTCCTCGATGCGGCCGCCGAGGCGCTGTCCGTGCTGCAGCGTACAAGGCGTGTGCAGGGCAACCCGCTCCGAACCGCGGTCCATCGCCACCAGGCGCGTGAGACGCTTCCACTCTGCGGCCACGATCTCCACCGGATCGCGCACGAGCGCGGCGATGCGCTGCGCCCGCTCGGCGTACGCCGGGTCGTCGTGCAGAAGCTCACCGTAGGCCTTGAGTTGCACGCCGCAGCCGCTGGCCGTCGCAACAATCGCTTCGGCGCCCTGCTCGACGTATGGCCACCAGGCGTCGATGTTGGCGCGCATGAAACGGCGCGCCTCGGCGCCTGCGGCGAGATGCTCGCTGATCGCCCCGCAACAGCCGGAACCGGCGACGCAAACGAGCGACACGCCGATGCGATCGAGCAGGCGTGCCATCGCCGCGTCGATCGAGGGCGCGAGTGCCGGTTGCACGCAGCCGCGCAGGACCAGCATGATGCGGTTGTGTCGTCGTGGTGGCCACGCACCTGCCTTGCGCCGCGGCGGCAGCTTCTGCGTCAGCGTGCGCGGCAGGATCGGGCGCAGCGCGCGGCCGGCGCCAACCGCGAACGCGAACAGCGGGCGCGAGAGCAGCGTCCGGCGCAGCAGCCAGCGATGAAGTCGCTCGCGCGCCGGGCGGGGGGCGAGCTGGTCGACCAGACGGCGTCCGATATCGGCCAGGCGGACATAGCGCACGCCCGATGGACAGATCGTCTCGCAGGCCCCGCAGGTGAGGCAGCGGTCCAAATGCAGGCGCGTCTTGGCGCTGACGGGCGCCCCCTCGAGCATCTGCTTGACCAGATAGATCCGCCCGCGCGGACCGTCGAGTTCGTCGCCAAGCAGCTGGTAGGTCGGACAGGTCGCCGTGCAGAATCCGCAATGCACGCAGGCGCGCAGGATCGCTTCGGCGTCGCGACCCTCCGCCGTGTCGCGGACGAAATCGGCCAGATGGGTTTCCACGGATCAGAAGTCGGGAAACATGCGATGGCGGTTGAAGATCCCGCTCGGGTCGAACGCGGACTTGAGCGCGCGCTGGAGGCGCAGCAGCGGTGCGTCGGGACGCTGGAAAACGCCGGCCGACTTGTCCGCGGCCCGATAGAGTGTGGCGTGGCCGCCGTGCTGGCGCGCCCAGTGGCGCAGTCGCACTGCATCGACGGGCGGGTTGGCCTTCAGCCAGCGCAAACCGCCGCCCCATTCCACCAGTTGCGGACCGCCCAGGGCGCTTAGCGGTGCGGTGGTGCGCACGGACAGTCGCCACAGCGGCAAGTCGGGATCGATGGCGAAGAAAGGGTGCGTTTGTTCGCGCAGCGAACCCCAGAACGCCTCAGGCTCATCCAGCGCCACGCCGCCGACCGCGCGCACGGCGGCTGCGACGGCGCTCTGTGCCCCGGCAAAGCGTGCGTAGAGGCGGCCCTCGTAATAGCAGGTGGCGCTGATCGCGAGCGGCTGTCCTCCCCAGGTGTTCATGCGCTCGAGCGCTTCGTCGGCCGTCAGTTCGAGCACGCGCGTCGCCTCGACCCGCGGCAACGGTTGACACTTAAGCGACACCTCGAGCATCACGCCGAGCGTTCCCAGCGATCCGGCAACGACCCGCGACACGTCGAAGCCGGCAACGTTCTTCATTACCCGCCCGCCAAAATTCAGGTCCTCGCCGCGACCGTCGAGCAAGCGAACGCCGAGTACCAGATCGCGAACCGCCCCGGCGTACGGCCGCCGCGGTCCTGCGAGGCCCGCCGCAATGCAGCCGCCCAGTGTCGCTGCGCGACCGAATTGCGGCGGCTCGAAGCCGAGCATCTGGCCCCCGGCCTTGAGCGTCTGCTCGATCGCGACGAGCGGCGTGCCGCAGCGCGCGGTGATGACGAGCTCGGTCGGATCATAATCGACAACGCCGGCATAAGCGCCGGTCTCGAACGGTTCGCCACAGAGTTCCTGCCCGTAAAAATCCTTGGTGCCGCGTCCGACGATGCGCAACGGCGTGTTCGCCGCGGCCGCATGGCGGATACGCTCCTGCCAGGCAGCCAGCACGTCGCTCACTTCGAACCCACCCTGCTCATTGCTGCTGCACGCTAAGCTCAGGCGGATCGAAGCCGGGAATGCGCTCGCTCTCGCGTGCCGCCGCCGCGGCCCATTCCTGCAGCGCCGGCAACGCGAGTAAATCGCGGGCGTAGCCCGCGGCGCAGGCGTCGAGCGCGACGCCGTAGGTCTGGAAGCGGAACGCCACCGGGCAGTAGAAGGCGTCGACGGCGGAGAAGGCGCCGCAAAGAAATTCGCCGCCCCGTCCGAAACGTGCGCGACCCTCAGCCCAGAGCTCGAGCACGCGCGCGATATCCGCGGCTGCGGCCGGCGAGGGCGTTCTGGGTCGGCGCAAGCGCACGTCCATGCTCAGTTCGTCGCGCAGGCGAGCAAAGCCGGAATGCATTTCCGCCGCCGCCGAGCGTGCCCACGCCCTGGCCAAGGCATCGCGCGGCCAGATGCCCGGATGGCGTTCGGCCAGATACTCGGCGATGGCGAGCGAGTCCCAGACGACGGTATCGCCGTCGTGCAGGCAGGGTACCCGGCGGCTGGGCGAGACTTCGCGGATGCGGGCCGAGGTGTCCGGCTGGTAGAGCGCCAGGCGTTGCTCCCGGAACGGGATGCCGATGACTTTCAGCAGCGCCCAGGCGCGCAGCGACCAGGTCGAGTAATTCTTGTTGCCGATGTAGAGCGTATAGCTCACAAAGGCACGGTTTTTCCGGGGTTCATGATGTTCAGCGGATCGAGCGCGCGTTTGATCGCGCGCATGAGGTCGACCGCCTCGCCGTGCTCCTGGGCAAGCACGTCGAGCTTGTGCCAGCCGATGCCGTGCTCTCCGGTGCAGGTGCCTCCCATGGCGATCGCGCGCAGGCTCACTGCGTGCGCGAGCGCCTCGGCGCGGGCGCGCTCGGCGGCGTCGCCCGGATCGAAGAGCACGACCAGGTGAAAGTTGCCGTCGCCGACGTGGCCGACAATCGGCGCGATGAGTCCGCTCGCTTCGATGTCCGCCTTGGTTTCAAGTATGCAATCGGCAAGACGCGAAATCGGGACGCAGGCATCGGTTGCCAGGCCCATCGCGCCCGGCTTGAGCGCAATGGCGGCGTAATAGGCTGCATGGCGCGCCTTCCACAGCCGTTGCCGGTCCTCCGTCTGCGTCGCCCATTGGTAGGCGCTGCCGCCGAACTCGTTGCTGATCGCCTGCATCGCCTCGGTCTGCTCGCGCACGGCGTCGGGCGAGCCGTGAAACTCAAAGAACAGCGTCGGTTTTAGGGCGAAGCCCTCGAGCTTGGAGTAGCGAATGCACGCGTCCATCTGGACCTCATCCAGCAGCTCGATGCGCGCCACCGGAATGCCGGTCTGCATGGCGGCGATTACGGTGTTGACCGCGCTCGCGAGATCCGGAAACTGGCACACCGCCGCGGCGATCGCCTCCGGCACGCCATACAGGCGCAGCTGAATCTCGGTGATGACACCGAGCGTGCCTTCCGCCCCGACGAACAGCCGGGTCAGGTCGTAGCCCGCGCTCGACTTGCGCGCGCGGCCACCGGTGCGAACGATCCGCCCATCCGCCGCGACCACGGTGAGGCCAAGCACGTTCTCGCGCATGGTCCCGTAACGGACCGCGTTGGTGCCCGAGGCGCGAGTCGCCGCCATCCCGCCGATGGTCGCGTTGGCGCCCGGGTCGATGGGAAAGAAAAGCCCGCTGCCCTTCAGTTCGGCGTTGAGCTGCTCGCGCGTGACGCCGGCCTGGACGCGGCAATCAAGGTCCTCGGCGCTGATTTCGAGCACGCGATTCATCTGCGACAGGTCGACGCACACGCCGCCGTAGAGTGCGGCGACGTGGCCCTCGAGCGACGTACCCACGCCGAACGCGATCACCGGCACGCGCGCGAGGTGACACAGGCGCACGATGGCGGCAACCTCGTCGTTGGAGTGCGGGAAGACGACGACGTCGGGCAATGCAGGATCGGAGAGCCCTTCGCCGTGGCTGTGATGTTCGCGCACGGCGCGCGAGGTCAAGGCGCGCTCGCCGTAGTCGCCGCGAAGCCGTTCTATCAGCTCGGCGACCGCGATGGGGTCGGGTCTCGTGCTTGCGGCAGTGGTCATCTTGGGCTTCGCGGCTTGTGGCTAGAAGCGCGGCAGATCGGGGTGTGGCAGCGCCCCGCGGTGCACGTGCATGCGGCCCATCTCGGCACAGCGATGCAGGGTCGGCACCGCCTTGCCCGGGTTGAGCAGGCCCTCCGGGTCGAAGGCGCGCTTGACGCCGTGAAAGTGCTCGAGCTCCGCGGGCGCGAACTGCATGCACATGTCGCCAATCTTCTCCACTCCGACGCCATGCTCGCCGGTTATCGTTCCACCGACCGCGACGCACAGTTCGAGGATCTTGGCGCCGAACGCCTGGGTCTTGTCCGCATCCCCGGGGCGGTTGGCGTCGTAGAGGATAAGCGGATGCAGGTTGCCATCGCCGGCATGAAAGACGTTCATGCATGGCAGCCCGAACTCCTGCGACAGCTCCGCGATGCGCTGCAAGACCGGCCCGAGCGCCCGCCGCGGGATCGTGCCGTCGATGCAGTAATAGTCCGGCGAGATGCGACCGGCCGCCGGAAAGGCCGCCTTGCGGCCGGACCAGAATTTCAGCCGCTGCGCTTCGCCGCTCGATACCTCGATGCGCGTGGCGCCCTTTTCCTGCATAAGGCGTTGCACCGCGGCGATCTCCTCGCTGACTTCTTCCGGCGTCCCATCGGACTCACAGAGCAGAATCGCCGCCGCGTCGTTGGGATAGCCGGCGTGGACGAATGGCTCGACGGCGCTGATGGTAAGCCGATCCATCATTTCAAAACCCGCCGGCACAATCCCGGCGCCGATGACCGCGGCCACCGCCGCGCCGGCGTGCGCCACCTCGTCAAACGCCGCCATGACGCAGCGCGCCTGGCGAGGCATCGGCGTGAGTTTGACCGTCACCTCAGTGATGATCGCGAGCAACCCCTCGGATCCGGTGATCAACGCGAGCAGGTCGTAGCCCGGGGAGTCGAGGGCGTCGCTGCCGAACTCGACTAACTCGCCGGTGATGAGCGCCGCGCGCACCCGGCGCACGTTATGCAGTGTCAGGCCGTACTTGAGGCAATGGACGCCGCCGGAGTTCTCGGCGACGTTGCCGCCGATCGTGCAGGCGATCTGTGACGACGGGTCGGGTGCGTAGAACAAGCCGTACGCTGCAGCGGCCTCGGAGATCGCCAGATTGCGCACGCCCGGCTGGACGGTTGCCGTGCGCGCCCGCACGTCAAGTGCGAGGATGCGTTTGAACTTGGCGAGTGACAGGAGCACGCCGTGACGATCGGGAAGCGCGCCACCGGAGAGTCCCGTGCCGGCGCCACGGGCGACGACCGGCAAGCGCGCGGCGTGGCAGAGCTTGAGGATCTCCACGACCTGGGACTCGTTGTCCGGCAACAGCACCGCATTGGGCAATTCGCGGAACAACGTCAGCCCGTCGCATTCATACGGCCGCGTATCCTCCGACGCGGTGAGGATTGACGTCGCGGGGAGAACGTTGGCGAAAGCAGCGAGCAGGTCCGGATTGAGCATGGGATACCACGCGCGTGGCAGGACGATTATTCCATAAAGCCCCCCACCTCACCACGCGCCGCCCGTTGCGGCCCGCAGACGTGCGCTTGCGGCGCCCGGCGGCGCCGCCCCGCCGGCGCAACGACTGCGGCGCCCACCCCACTGACCGCGTCACTCCCCCGGTCGCCGCTGCGCGGTACCGCGTCGGCAGCGCACCTGCGGTCGTCTATAATACGTTGCATAAAAATGTCGGCGCGCAACCAGTGCGCGGGGACATGGGATCCGCCGATGAACGCCGGAGAGATCTACGCCAAGACTGACGAGGGCGTGCGCGAACTCAAGGAGCGCAAGCTCAACCTGCCCATTGCGCTGCGCAGCGTGCTCATCATGGTCGACGGCAATCGAACCGTGGGGGAGGTACTGGAGCGCGCCCAGGCGCTGCACGTCGATGCGAGCACGCTCTCTGCACTCGAACGCGCGGGACTGATCACCAAGCGCTTCAGTGCGCCCTCCGGCACGGAACGCGCGCAGGCACCGGGCGCGCGAACA
>Ga0302326_10009192_pt1 | contig 21671 bp, 20 predicted proteins | sample Palsa_T0_3_FD_202264 | JGI IMG/M metagenome (GOLD analysis project Ga0302326, IMG submission 202264) | Peat permafrost microbial communities from Stordalen Mire near Abisko, Sweden - Palsa_T0_3 | ecosystem: Environmental > Terrestrial > Soil > Palsa > Peat permafrost | place: Sweden: Abisko... | reverse complement strand
CATCGTAGCAGCGCTCACGAGCCTGGCTCGGCGCGGTACGCCGTCACCCGCGATCGTACGGTAACCATTTTACGCGTTAATTTTCATTTTCATGACTGCGGACGCGATGTCGTCGACGTTGGTTTCGAGAGCGAAGTGGCCGGCGTCCAGAAATCGGACGTCCGCATCGGGCACGTCACGCTTGAACGCCTCGGCGCCTGGTGGAATGAAGAAGGTGTCGTTCTTTCCCCATATGGCTAGTAGTGGCGGCCGCTGCGTTCGGAGGTATTGCTGATACAGAGGATAGCGCTCGATGTTAGATTTGTAGTCGAGCTTGAGGTCGGCTTGAAGATCCATCATCCCCGGGCGGGCAAGCAGAGCCGCATCCAGCCAATACGCCTCGGGCTCGATGCCGGCGGGATCGTTCACCCCCTGAAAATATGAATCACGGACCCCTTCGAGCGACATTCGTTCCTTAAGTTTCTCGCGAATGGCCGGTGAAGGTTGCGTCCAATACGCACGCAATGGAGCCCAAGGGGCAGCGCCCAAGCCTTCCTCGTATGCATTGCCGTTCTGCGAGATGATTGCGGTGATGCTATCCGGATTGGCGACCGCTAGATTGAAGCCGACGGGTGCGCCGTAATCGAACACATACATCGCAAAGCGTCGCAGCGAAAGTTCGTTCACAAAGCCCGCAATGGTCTCTGTCAGACCGGCAAAAGTACATCGATTGTCCGCTCCGTCGTCGATCGTCGTAAATCCGAACGAGGGCAGATCGGGTGCAATCAGGTGGAATCGGTCTGCGAGCTTCGGCATCAAGTGCCGGAAATAGTGCGACGAGTTTGCAAACCCGTGGAGCAACAAAAGAACCGGTTGTTCTTGCGTACCGGCTTCACGGTAGAAGACGTTGGCGGGGCCAACTCGGACGGTCGAATGACGCACGTTTGGCATTTAGAGGGGCGAGCCGATCTGGGCGTCGCGTTCGCGCGCTAACCTCCGTACGCCGCCCATTACGAGACGGGTGAAGTGTTCGGTCATCTTGTGTGAGTCGAGCGCCGCCTGATCTCGATACTGCTCCCACAGCGCGAAGACGTTCGGTTTCTCCCTGCTGCGCACGACGTCGAAGCCGATGACGCCCTCTTCGTTGCGCGAAGCCTCGCTGAGATCTCGCAGCATCTGCTGAGCCTCGTCCGCATCTTCGGGCGCGAACGTAAAATGGATGGACTGAACGATCATTGGCTTGCTCCCATTCCTTGTGCCGCAACGTTCAACGTAGCATGCGGTGCGGTCGTTGTCCGGCAACAGCCAGTGGTCAACCGCCGGCGCTAGCGCGGGAGCGTCCCGCGAGCCGATCGGGCCCTAATGCCTCGATCTCGTACGTATTCCCCGGATAGGTCAGGTTGCGGGTCGTCGTCAGCAGGCTCGGGTACGGCTCGAGCGTGACGAAACGCAGGGCGAACGCGCGAGCCGCGAGCACGCGGCGAACGGTCCACTTCAACCACACGGGCGGTGGGCGATATCCGAACGCGCGGATCAACGTGCCGGGGATCAGCGCGGTCACCACCGGCTGCACGAGGAAACGTGCGATCGGGGGAAACCAGCCTGCGAAAATCGCGACGGTGTCATCGGCGACGCGGCGATTGGCATCGGCATAAACGAGATACGTTGCTTCATACGCGCTCGCAAAACGTTCGAAATCGCCATACGTCTGCGGTATGTCCGCAAGCCCCATGCGCTCCCCGACCCGCAGGAAGAACGTGAACCACGCATGTCTTTCCGACCACGTCAGCGGACGCCAGCCGAAGTCTGCGATCCAGTTTTGCGGATACGATATGAACGTCCACAGGACGAAGAGAAAATCGTCGTTTGGAATGCGGAAGAACGCATGGATCTCATTCATCCGTGCGACCGACGTGCCGCCGAGGCCGGCACCTACACCGGACTCCATGAACTGCGAGATCAGCAAACGCGTATCGTCGTAACGCTTTTGGCCCGCGTATCGAAACTCGGCGGTGCGATCGAGGAGCGCAGCGACGGAGGTGCTGCCGTAGGTATGGAAGAGCGCGAGTTCGAGCGAACGCTGGATGTCGAAGGGAAACTCGTAGGCCGTCAAAAGGTGCACGATGCGTTCGCAATCGCGGGTTGGATCGAGCGACGCGATCTCAGCGCGAACCGCCGGATTCGGCATCAACCACAAGCGCTTGCGATACGTACGAAAAGCCACGGCGCCTCGGGAGGTTCTCTCCAACGAACGAAGAGCCCCCGCGATTGGCTCGCTTGCTCGCCCTAGGGCGCCGGGTACCAGTCAGCTCGCAAGCCGTCGTCAAACCATGAGTGCCAGACGTGGGGCTTTGCGAACACGAACAGGCGCCGGCCGTCGAGGTCTTTCAAGACGGGTCCCGCCCAAATGCAGACGCCGTCCTCGGCAAAGATGCGAAGCCGGTCGCCGTCGTTGATGCGGTGCACCCGAGAAAGGTCGGCCGGGAGCGTGTCGCCGTCGTCGCTGTGCACGAAGTACAAGTTCTCGCCCGCGTCGACGCCGTTCACTCGCGCGAGATAACCCCGCAGCGCGTCCTTTGGAAAGGCCTGCGGTGCCAGCGTGTCGCTTGGTGGAACGGGCATCTCGTGTTCGTCCGCGCGCGAGCGCTCGAAGTCGTGGCGGAGCTGCATGCGCATCAGGCGCTCGGGCGAAATTCCGAGCGATCGGCCCAGACGCACCGCCGCATCGACGTCGAAGGACGCGGACCCCGCGAGCATCGCCGCGAGCCGCGCACCGTCCATGCCGATAATGCGGGCGAATGCAGCCGTGTCGAGCCCGATCGCCTCGAGATAGTCACGCGCGATGCCGGGGCCGGGATGCGGCGCGCGAACCCGCCGGTCGGCGCCGACGAGGCTAGGCCTTGAATCCTCCATTCCATAACTATCGGCTGGTGAATCCGCTGGTCTCCATCGCCGCCGTCGCCGCCGGTGGCGCGCTCGGTTCCGTCTTACGGTTTCTCGTCTCGGGGTGGTTTCTGAGCCGCTTTGGGCCCGGGATCCCGTGGGGGACGTTTGCGGTCAATATCAGCGGCTCGTTCGCAATCGGCGTCGTGCTTGCGTTGGCGGCCGCGCGATCCGACTTCAGCCCGTACCTACGACTGCTTCTCGCGCCCGGAATTCTTGGCGGTTACACGACATTTTCGGCGTTCGCGTACGAGACGTATGCGCTCGGCACGGACGGCTTCCCCATCCAGAGCATCGCCTACGCTGCGGGTAGCGTGCTGGCCGGCGTCGTGGCCGCATACGCGGGCGTTGCTCTCGTGCGCTCGGCCCACCCGTAGGGTCTCGAGCGGTGCCGGCGAGGCAATTAAGAGTTCTTAACCGACGCGCTTCGGGCGTGCGGAAGACACTTGACGCATGTGGCTCGCTCGGGCAGAGTAGCGAGGAGCCCGACCGTGCCTTGCCAGGCGTCGTCGATTCGAAATCAGCGATTCCACGGAGAGCGTTCTCCGAAGAATGCGCGAGTTTGCTGCTGCAAGCCGCGTTGAGGCGAGCAGCCGGTACAATAATGAACGCACCGTTACGCATCCTCATGGTGGAGGATGATCCGAGCGACGCGGAGCTCGTGCTCCGCACGCTGCGTGCCGGAGGTATGCTGGTCGACTGCACCCGCGTCGATCGGTTAGCCGAGATCCAGGAGGCCTTTCGCTTCCCTTGGGATCTCGTGCTCTGCGATCATTCGGTCCGCGGCAGCGGCTCGTCGTCGAGTTTCCGGTCTTCGGACGTGCTCGCGCTCGCTCGCGTACTTGACGATCCACCGCCCTTCATCATCATATCGGGCGCCATCGGAGAAGACGAAGTCGTCCGGGCGTTGCATAGCGGCGTCGCCGGGTATGTCGAGAAGAGTCACCTCGGCCGGCTGATTCCGGCGATCGAGCGCGCTCTCGGCGAAGCTCGTAGGAGCGCCGACGATAGGCGGCTGCGCGCCGAAGCCGCCGCATCGCGCGAACGCCTGGAGATTCTCCAGGCCGCGGTTGATGCCGCGTTCGACTTGATTTGCGTGCTGGAAGCGCAGCCGGAGGGTCCGCCGCGGATCATCTATGCAAACGCGGCCGCGGAGCGTCTGACGGGGCGCTCGCCCGAAGATCTTTTTGCGGTTGGCATCGCCGGCCTTTGCGGGCCGAGCGGCGAGGCCGCGACCGCGCGCATGCTCGCGGCAATCGAGAAGGCCCGTCCGGTCACGGTCGAGGTCGAGCACCGCAATCTGGGCGGCAAGACGATTTGGATCGAGACCGGAATTCGGCCGATCGCGCCCGGTTCCAACCGCTTCATTTCGGTGAGTCGCGACGTGACGGCACGCAAGACGGTCGAAAGCGACCTCGCGTTTCTCGCGATGCACGACCCGCTCACCGGGTTGTCCAACCGGATGATGCTGCTCGATCATCTCGGTCTGGAGCTCGCCGCCGCGCGACGCACGGGGTTAAACGCGGCGGCGTTGATGGTCGACCTCGACGGCTTCAAACGCATCAACGACACGCTCGGCCACGGTTTCGGCGACGCGGTGTTGCGCGAGACCGCGCGCCGCTTGCGCGCGTGCGTGCGCGAAAACGACACCGTCGCGCGTCTCGGCGGCGACGAGTTCGTCGTCGTCATCGGAGATCTCGCCGGCCTAGAACCTGTCGTCGACGTGGCGCGGCGGCTCGTGTCGATGGCTTCTATCCCGGTCGAGTACAACGGCGAGCGCCGCAGCGTCTCGGCCAGCATCGGCATCGGCCTCTCGCCCGCCGGCGCGCGCAGCTCGCTGGAATTGCTCGCCGACGCCGACGCCGCGATGTATCGGGTCAAGCGCGGCGGCGGAAACGGCTACATCTTTCACGAGTAAATAGGGAGCGCCGAACCGAAAGCACTCGCGCGTGGTCATCGAACGTGAGGAACGCTCCCTCGAAGTGGACGGCTCGGCGATGCGTGTCGTCGTCGCGCGGCCGCGCGCTCGGGGCCCGCTGCCGGTACTCGCGTATGCGACCGACATCTTCGGGCTGACGGACTCGGCGCTACGCTCGATCGACCGCTTCGCGGGGTACGGCTTTGCGGTGGCCGCATTCGAGATGTACCACCGTTTCGAACCCGCGGGTACCGCCCTTGCGTTTGAGCCCGATCGCGACCGCGCACTCGCCGATTCCAAGCGCGTCGGCTTTCGCGATCTCGATGCGGACGTTGCCGCGCTCGTCGCCCATCTCGAAGCGGATCCCGGGATCGATGCGTCGCGCATCGGCGCCGCAGGCTTTTGTTTTGGCGGACACGTTGCGTTTCGCGCGGCGATGCTGCCCGCGGTGCGCAAGTGCGTCGCGTTCTACGGAACGGGGATTCACAATGGCGATCTTGGAGCGGGCGGCGATGCGCGTTCGCTCGCGCGCGCCGCGGAAATCACGGGCGACCTGCTGTTGATCTTTGGCTCGCGAGATCCGCACGTCCCGGCCGAAGGCCGCGAAACGATCGCGCGCGAGCTTGCGGCCGCCGGCGTACGCTTTCGGATCAGTCTCTACGACGCGGAACACGCGTTCTTGCGCGACGAGGGTCCGCGATACGATCCCGAGCTTGCGGATCGCGCGTTCGCCGAAGCAATCGCGTTCTTGCGCTAAACCGGTCGGGTCGGTCGTGGTAGACGGAAGGACCTTTCGTAACCCATCGCCCGCCGGCGGGGTTTTTGGGTTGACATGATCGCCCCACTCCCATCCCCGGCCCCCACCTCATCCCCGCTCGAGCGCGCGCAGGGCGTTCTCGATTGGGCGTGGTCGTCGTATCCCGATGAGATCGTGCTTGCCTGTTCGTTCGGGGGCACCTCCGGCATGGTGCTGCTCGATTTGATCGCGCGCAGCGGCCGCAACGTTCCGGTGTTCTACTTGGACACGGGACTGCTGTTCGATCAGACCTTGGCCCTCGTCGAGCGCGTGCGCGCGCGTTATGGCATCGATCCGATCGCGGTTCGGCCTACGATCGACCTCATCGAACAAGCCGGCCTTCACGGGGACGAGTTGTGGCTGCGCGATCCCGATGCGTGTTGTGCGATTCGCAAGGTCGAACCGAACCGCGCTTTTCTTGCGAACTATAGAGCGTGGATCACGGGCGTGCGACGCGATCAGTCGCCCACGCGCAGCGACCTGGGCTACGTGGAGTTCGACGATCCAGCCGGCAACGGCATCGCGAAGATCAGCCCGCTCGCCGATTGGAGCGAGGCTGACGTCCGCACGTACCTTGAAGAGCACGACGTTCCGTATAACGAACTGCTCGATCGCGGGTACACGAGCCTGGGCTGCAAACCGTGCACCCGCTTTCCAGTCGACCCCGCCAATCCGCGCTCGGGCCGCTGGGTCGGTTTCGAGAAGACGGAGTGCGGCCTACACAGCACTTCCTAGTGTTCCGCTAACACCGCGTCGTCGGCTTCGAGAAACTCGAATACCGTCGTCGTTTTCGGATGCGCATCGACGTTTGCGTAGTATCGGCGCATGACGGCCAGGCCCTCTTCGTCCATCATGCCGAGCGTAACCGATGAAATCTGCCGGTTCAGTTTCTCGACGTTGCCCAGATCGGCGTTCGCGGAGATCCATGCTTCGACATCGGATTCCGTAGCGGCCACAGCGACCGCAGCGCTCAAGTCGCGCGGATCGACTTTAATCTTACGCAGGACGTAGGCGCTCATGCCGCGCTCGTCTTCGACGAAGTAATCGCCCGGGTCGCCGCCGGGTAGAAATGCTCGCACCTTGTCGATCGTGCGCGGCAAGAAGTAGAGACCGAGCATCTGCTCCCGCGGCCCGCGCGGCGGACTCTTCCTGAGGTCGAGTGATTCCATGGGCTGGGCTTGCACGAGGGGCGCCGGCCGGCCTCCGGCTCGGGCGGGTCGACGGCGCTCGGGCACGAAACTAAAAGCGGCTCATTCCGTATGTACGGCGGCAGCCTTCTTGCCGCCCTGATTTTCTTGGAGACGCTTTCGTCGTGTGGTTGACACGCTTCGCACTGACTAGGCCTGTGATTGTGGCGATGTTTTTCATCGGCCTCGCGCTCTACGGTCTCTATTCTTACGCGACGTTGGGTGTGAACCTGTACCCGAATGTGGCGTATCCGTTCGTCGGCATCTCGGCATCGTACCCCGGCGCCTCGCCCTCGGAGATGGAGAAGCTGGTCGTCAAGCCGATCGAAGATCAGCTCGACGGAATGGAGAATCTCGACCGGCTCACGGCGACCGCGCAAGAGGGAAGTGCGGTCGTCATCGCGCGCTTCAAGCTGGATTCGGACTACAATTACGAGACGATCGACGTGCAGCGCCGGGTCGACATCGCGCGCGTCTACATGCCGATCGACCTCGTGCCGCCGACCGTCTTCAAGCTCGGCACGGCGACAGACCCGATCCTCGAAGAGGCGCTCAGTTCGCAGAAGATGTCGGCCGCGGCGCTTTCGGATTTGGTTACGCAGAAACTCGTTCCCGAACTCAAGGCGGTGCCGGGCGTGCTGGACGTGCAGACGGCCGGCGACACCGCGCGCGAGATTCACGTCTTTCCAGACCAGAACCGGATGCTCGGCTCGGCCGTCACCTTGCTCGACGTCAACAACGCGCTCTCGTATAACAACGCGAACCTGCCGGGCGGCCGGATGGATTCGCCGACGGTCGAGACGACCGTGTCGGTGCACGCGGACATCGAAGCGCCCGAAGACATCTTGCAAATTCCGCTGCAAGTTCTCAACGGCACGCAAGGCAACCTCGCGCAGTCGAGCCTCAAGATCGGCGACGTCGCGAGTGTCGAGGACGGCCACGTCGAACAGCGCCTGCCCTCGCGTTATAACGGCTCGCCGTCGATCTTGCTCAACGTCGAACGCCAGGTCGACGCCGATACCGTCAAGACGACCGACGCGACCCGTGCCAAGTTGAAAGACCTGGCCGCGCGCTATCCCGAGGTGAAGTTCACGCAGATCGACGCGTCCGCGGACTATACGCGCGCTTCGGTCAACGGCGTGCTGCAGAGTCTGTTCGAAGGGATCGTGCTCACGGCGTTCGTGATGCTGCTCTTCTTGCACGCTTGGCGCAACGCGGCGGTCGTCATGATCGCGATCCCATCGTCGCTGCTCGCGACCTTCATCGTGATGAAGCTCATGGGCTTCACGGTCGACGTGATCTCGCTGATGGGCCTCGGCCTTACGATCGGTATCCTCGTCGACGACTCGATCGTCGTCCTCGAGAATATCACGAGACACCGGGCGCTCGGAGAATCGCCGATGGACGCCGCGTACAGCGGGCGCACCGAGATCGGCAGCGCTGCGGTCGCGATCACGCTCGTCGACGTCGTCGTCTTCCTTCCGATCGCATTTCTCTCGGGCATCGTCGGAAAATACATGAAAGAGTTCGGCATCGTCATCGTGGTGGCGACGCTGTTCTCGCTCTTGGTCTCCTTCACGTTGACGCCGCTCTTGGCCGCGAAGTGGTCGATGAAGAAGAAGATCGCGGGGACGCCGCGCTGGGCCGCATGGTTCCAGGGCGGTTTCGATGCGATGCAGCACTGGTATTCGCGCCGCGCTCTGCCTTGGATGCTCGGGCATCGCATCCTCGTGCCGATCGTGTGCTTCCTGCTCATCATCGGCGCGGTCGCGCTCGTGCCGCTCGGCTTCATCGGCTCGGAGTTCATCCCGGCTTCGAATACGGGTGCGCTCTCGGGTTCGCTGCAGTATCGTATCGGGCAGCCGCTCGACGTGACGGTGCGCGCTATGTCGAAGCTCGAGCAAGGTCTGCTGCGCATCGACGGAGTCGAATCGGTGCTCTCGACCGTCGGCAGCAAGCAGTTCGGATTCAGCGATATCACCGGCGGCAACTACGCGCAGTTCACCGTGGTACTCGATCAAAATCGCCGGCGCGAAACGCCTCGCGCGCTCGGCGCGGCCCGCAAGCTCGCCTATCTCGTGCCCGGCGCCGACTACGAGGTCGCGGCGGAAGGCGGCGGAAGCGGCGACGGCTCCCCGATCGAGTTTAATCTCAGCGGCCCGGACACTGCGCTGAATCAAGCGGCCGCCAAAGTGGCGGCGCTGATCGCGAGCCAGCGCGGCGCCGTCAACATCCAGGCCGGCACGGCGAACGAAGGACCGCGACTCGATATTCACATCGATCCGCGGCGCGCGAACGTCGTGGGCGTTGCGCCCGCCGATGCGGCGACCGTCGCGCGTATCGCCATCGGAGGGACGGTCTCGACTCGCGTGCGCCTCGAGAGCGGACTCACGGACGTGCGCCTCGAGCTTCCCGTAACCGCGCGCAACGACATCGCGACCATCCGTCAGTTGCAGGTTCGCGCCGCAAGCGGCGCGCTGATTCCGATCTCGGAGATCGCGGATTTCCGCATGACGAAGGCGCCGACGCGCATCGATCGTCAAGCCCGCGAGCGCGTCTTGCACGTTACCGCCGACGTCGATCCGAACTCGAACGTCTCGCTCGGGACGATTCTCGGACCCGTCCAGGCGAAACTCGCGCAGCCTGGGTTCTTGCCGGACGGCGTCAAGGCGGTGGCTGCGGGCGACGCGGACCTCTTCAATCAGACCTTCACCAGCATGGGGCTCGCTCTTTTGACGTCGTTCATGCTCGTTTACATGCTGATGGTCGTGCTCTACGGCTCCTTCGTTGAACCGTTCGTTGTGATGTTCTCGGTGCCGGTCGCGCTCGTAGGCGCGCTCGCGGGGCTCGCGGTGCGGCACCAAACGCTCAACTTGTTCTCGCTAATCGCAATCGTCATGCTGTTCGGCCTCGTCGCCAAGAATGGCATCCTGCTGGTCGATTACGCCAACCAGCAGCGGCGCAAGTTCAACCTCGGCGTACGCGAGGCAATCCTCGCCGCAGCTGCAACGCGCTTTCGGCCGATCTTGATGACGACGTTCGCGATGGTCTTCGGCATGCTGCCGCTCTCGCTCGGCCTCACCGAAGGCGCCGAGGAGCGCGCGTCGATGGGCACCGTGTTGATCGGCGGTTTGCTCAGTTCGCTGATCTTGACGCTCGCGCTCGTGCCGGTCATGTATACCTACGTCATGGGCGCCGTCGACGCGCGGCATCGCCGCAAAGCCTCGAAACGCGCGCGAGAAGAAGAACACGACGTTCCGGATTTCGAACCGGGCCCGCGGCTCGGCGCGGGCGCTCCCGGAGCGTAAAAACTGCGATCTTCGCCATCGAACGACTGCAAAGGACGCCCGCTTCGCCCCGTGGGGACGATCGGTGGGCGTGCAACCGGCGATTTCGGGGAACGAACTGGAACGGCGGCCGCATGAGGACCGTTGCAGACGCGAAGGAGATCTTAAAGGTGATATCCAGTTTGATGATGCGCCGGACCGCGGCTACACTTGGGGCGGTGCTCGCTTCCCTGGCGATGGCGGTTCCGGCTTTAGCCCTTTCCGTCACCGTGAACGGGCAGGCCACGGTCTTTAATCCGCCGCCGATCGAGCGCGCCGGACGCGTCTTCGTCCCATTGCGCGGGGTGTTCGAAGCGCTGGGCGCAAGCGTCGTCTACGAGGGCGGCGTCATCAACGCGACTGGAAACGGGCAGCGCATTTCGCTCACGATCGGGTCGCAGTCAGCGACCGTCAACGGCCAAGCACAAACGCTGGACGTGGCTCCGTTCATCATCGGAGCGAGCACGTACGTACCGCTGCGCTTCGTGTCGGAGGCGCTCGGCGCCGGCGTCAACTATGACGCTACGAACCAAATCGTCGCGCTGACGACCCATGGCTCGATGGCCGGACAATCCAGGATGGCGCCGCCGCCCGGGGCCATGCCGATGACACATGAGCACTATCTCCGTAACCTGCAGCCCGCGTACGGCGGCACGGTCGCCTCAACGCGGCCGACGCTGCAGGGCGAATTCAGTGAGCCGGTCGACCCGAACTCGGTTCGCGTGACGCTCGACGGCCGCGACGTCACGAGCGGTGCGACCGTTTCCCCGAGCGGGTTCATCTATTCGCCGGCCTCGCCGCTCGAATCGACCCAGCACACGGCGATGATCACCGGCAAGCTCCAGAGCGGCGAGCCGTTCCAGGAACCGTACAACTTCACGAGCGGAACCGCAGCGCCGGTGAATTCGGTGATCGTGAGGAGCCCGCCCGACGATTCGACGGTCCCAAGCACGTTCACGATTACCGGTAGGACGATCCCGAACGGACGGGTGCACATCGTGGCGGGCTCGACGGCGAGCGTCGGTGGCGTGTTCGCCTTCGGGACCGGCAACTACACGGGCGACACGATCGCGGATGGAAGAGGGGATTTCTCGCAGAGCGTGACCCTGCAGACGGTCAGCGGGGCCTCGATCGGGGTCACCGTGATCTCGACCGACCCTGCGACAAAAGAGGCAGCCGAAAAGAAACTGCGCCTTAAGGCACAATAACCGAGGCCGTGTCCTCGACACGTAGCGCCTTTGTCACCGGAGCAGCGCGGGGCCTCGCGCGCGAGATCGCCATCGATCTCGCGCGCGCAGGCTACCGGGTCGCTTTTACCTATCGGCCGGGCGGGACGCCGCCGGACGATACCGTCGCGGCCGCGGTGGCGGCGGGCGGGGCGGCTCCCATCGCAATCCCGGCCGACCACGGGGCGGCTGGGGAAACCGAGCGGAGTGTCCGGGCGGCGCAGGATGCGCTAGGCTCTATCGACGCATACGTCCATGCGGTCGGCCCGATCGTTGTCAAGTTGTTTGCCTCTAGCGGGATGGACGATTATCGTACGATGCTCGCCGGAAATTTGGGGAGCGCCGTCGAGGGCGCGTTCGCGGTATTGCCGAGCATGCGCGCGCGCGGTTTCGGGCGGCTCGTGTTCTTCGGCATGAACGGATCTCACGTGACGCTGCCCGGCCGGGGCATGAGCTTGTACGGCGCGGCAAAGGCCGGCGTGACCGCTTTTGCGCGCACGCTCGCGATCGAAGAAGCGGCGCGCGGGATTACCGTCAACGTGATCGAGCCCGGCGACATCCGCAACAAAGACGCTACCCGGGATGAAGCGCGCGCGATTCCCGCGCGCAATCCTACGGGGCACGCCGGCTCTTCGCAAGATGTCGCCTACGCCGTCCGCGTGCTTCTGGCCGATGACGCAAGCTTCATCAACGGGCAGGCGCTCGCCGTCAGCGGCGGACTCGTGCTGCCCTACGAGACCGCGCAATGATTTGGTTCGCGTGGGCCATCGTCGCGCTGATCCTCGTCGTCCGCGGGATCGTCGCGTTCACGCTGCCGCTCACCGGCGACGAAGCATACTACTGGGAGTGGAGCCGGCACTTGGCGTGGGGCTACGTCGATCATCCGCCGGCCGTCGCCGCGACGATCGCGCTCTTTGCAGGCTTCGGGCAGACGCCCGGTCTCGTACGGGTCGGTTTCGTGCTGTGCGGTCTGGTCGCGTCGGTCGCGCTTGCGGGTTGCGCGACGGAGCTGACCGGCGATCGACGTGCCGGGGCAATAGCCGCGCTCGCGATGGCGCTGACCCCCCTCGCGTCGCTGGCCTGCGGTCAAGCTTCTCCGGACGGCCCGTATTTGATGTTCTGGTCGCTCGCACTCTGGTTTGGCGCGCGAGCGTTCCATCGCAACGATACGCGTGACTGGGTGCTGCTCGGGGCGGCGCTCGGGGGCGTGCTGTTGTCGCGCGTGCTCGGCTTTGCGCTGCTCTTCGGAGTGTGCGCGTATGCGTCGACGCCTGCGATGCGCCACACGTGGCGCCGCGGCATGCCGATCGCGCTCGTGGTCGCGGCGGCGCTGTACGCGCCGTTCGTGGCCTGGAACGCGACGCATCAATGGGTCACGCTGCTCTTCGGTCTCGTCTACCGTCACGAAGAGGGGCACGGCTTTTCGATTACGCGGGTCGTCCAGTTGATGGCGGCGCAAGCGGCGGCGTATTCTCCCGGTATTTTCTTAGCGGTTCTGTTGCTTGCGGTTCGGCCGCGCAATGCGTTTCTCGCTTGGACCGCGCTTCCGCAGCTCCTCGTGGTGACGCTGCTCGCGTTTTTCGAGCGGGTCGAGATCCACTGGATCTTTGGGACGCTCGCGTCGCTGTGCGCGATGCTCGGCGTCGCTTACGTGCAGGTGTCGCATCGCTCGAAGATCATCTGGACCACGATCTGTGTCGTGCCGGGCGCCATTCTCGTGCCCGCGATCTTGGCTGTGACGTTCGCACCGATTCCGATCTATAAGATCGTCAACCGCGAAACGGGCGCGCAGCTGCGCAACGGCGGGCCGTTCGAAATTATGACGTATTCGATGGTCGCCAAAGACGCAGCGAAGCTCGCGCGCGAGCACGATGCGATCGTGATGACCGACGGCTACGGCCTGTCGTCAGTGATGGACTTCGACGCGGGCGTCCCGCCCGTCGTCATCGGATACAACTGGCAAGGCCGTGAATCGCGCGGCTGGTATCCAGATACGCAGCGTCCCGAGCGCGCGCTCTTCGTCGATAAGGAGCCGCTTTCGACGCGGCCGGACATCGCCTCGCATCTCCGCCGCGCGTGCGCGTCGGTCGAGGACGGCGGCGTGCATCCCTACAGCTTCGGCGGCACGACGCCGCGCGCATATTACTTCACGTGGTGCGAGGGCCTCGCGCCCGACGGGCTCGCGATCCTGCGCTGGGAGCGCGAAACGCGAGTCGTTTCGGAGCGGTAGAGTCTCAACGTTGTCGTCCTGATCTTGCTCAGGACGACAACGTGTTCGTCTTCGTCCAGAACGTACGCAAAGCGGCCGCGGCTTGCGCGGGCTGGTCGAGCGCCCACCAGTGGCCGGCATCCTCGAGTACGGCCTCGTCGATGCCGCCGAACTGTTCGGCGATTGCGGTGCCGGCTTTTGCGGGGGCGTACGGGTCGCGGCTGCCGCCGAGGTGGAGGCCGGGCCGTTTTAGCGGTTCGGTCCAGCGCCATTCTTCGAAGACGTTGGTTGCCGAACGGTAGAGTTTCAGAATGCAGTCGTTGCGTAACGGGTCGATCTTCGCCATCTTGCGCGCGTAGCGTTCGGGCATGCCGACCGCCATCAGCCCGGCCATACGAGTTGCGTCATCGACCGAGTCCTGGCGTTCCATCCACTGTTCGCCCGCGCCCGGGGTCTGCCAAATCTTTGCGACCGCGTGCCACTGCGCGCCCGGCACGTGCATCGAAAGCGCGTCGATCGCCCACGTCCGAAGCAGGTCCGGTCGTGTCGCGATGACGCGGCTCGAGAGAATCGCACCCCAATCGTGGCCGACCAAGTCGACCGGCTCGCCGATCTTCTCGAGTTCCGCGATGAGCCAGGCGAGATAGCTGTCTTTGCTCGCGTCGAACCCATCGGGAATCGGGATACCGAAGCCGGGAAGGTTGACGGCGACGCTCGGCGCGTCGCCGAGTTCTGCCCGGACCTCGTCCCAGAGTGTGTGGTCCTCAGGGTTTCCGTGAACGAAGACTGCGGGCATCGGGAGCTCCTAGCTCAGGCGAGTTGCTGCATCTCTGCGGGTGTGAGCGTGATGTCGCCTGCAGCCAGGTTCTCATCGAAGTGTGCGATCGACGACGTGCCTGGTATCGGTAAGATCACGTTCGACCGATTGAGCAGCCACGCGATCGCGATTTGCGACGCCGTTACGCCGTGCGCGGCCGCGATCGTCTCGAGCGCTGCATGACGCGGCGTTCCCTTGCCGCCGAGCGGAAACCACGGCAAAAACGCGATGCCGTCGGCTTCACACTTCTCGAGCATCTCTTCGGCCGAACGATCGTCGACGTTGTAGAGGTTCTGCACCGACACGATGTCGGCGGTCTTTTGCGCCTGTTCGTATTCGGCGACGGTGACCTCGGAGAGGCCGATGTGACGGATCTTTCCCTCTTCTTGAAGCTCGACGAGCGCGCCGAGCGACTCTTCCACGGGAACCTTCGGATCGATACGATGCAGTTGCAGAAGATCGATGCGGTCGCGTCGTAAACGGCGCAAGCTGCCTTCAACACATTCGCGCAACCGTTCGGGGCGAGCATCGACTACCCACTTATTGGGACCTGGGCGCGTGAACCCGGCCTTCGTCGCAACGAGGATGTCGTCGCCGTCGTCGCCCAGCGCCTCGGCGATGATTTCCTCGCTGACGTTTGGTCCGTACGAATCGGCGGTGTCGATGAAATCGACGCCGGCATCGACGACGTGACGGACGAGCGCCACCGCCGCGGCGCGATCCGCCGGTGGTCCCCAGACGCCCGCTCCCGTGATGCGCATCGCACCGAAACCGAGGCGGCGTACCGTCGTGTCGCCGCCGATCTTGATTTTGCCGCCGTAGGTATGCTCTTTACTCGATGCCACAGTGCGGGCTCACATTCGCTCTAGCGCCGCTCGATCCCATTTCGCAAGATTTGCCGCAGCTTCGTAGGTCGATTCGAAGAACGAGAGCACCGCACGATCGGGGTCGGATGCTTCACGCACCGCCCAGTACGGAAGCACGAACTCGCGCATTTGGACGTTCCAACCGGCGACGGCGGGCGCGATCCTCGTTTCGGCAAAACCCGGCGGCTCGGGATAGGCGTAAGCGTAAAACGCCGCATCGATGCCGTTCCCGCCCGGCCAAAAGCCCACGCTGTGTTCTTCGTGCGAGTACGCTTCACGCGTCACGGCGTCCGGCAAGTTTGGGATGCCTCCGGGGTGCGGCGGCGCCGTGCGGCCGGAGAAGCGCGACGTGGCCAAATCGAAACTGCCCCAGAAGAACTGCACGGGGCTTGCCTTGCCGAGGAAGCCGGAACGAAACTCTTTGCATAGGCGGTCGGCTTGCAACAAGACGCGCCAAAAGCGTCCGGCATCTTCTTTGAAGTACGTCTTGTGGGTCTTGTCGAGGTCGAACGGGATCGCATCCACGATTTCGTTCGGCTTCCGGTTGATGGGCACGACGATGCCGAGCGTGCTCAACTCATACATCAAGCGCTCGTAAAACGTGGCGACCGTCATTGGCTCGAGCTTGAACAACGCACGATCGCCGTCGCACTCGCTGATTCGCATCGTATGATCGACGAAGTCGAACGCGATTTCGAACTGACGCCCATCTTTATAGGGCATCGTGGAAGTCGAGAGGCCGCGCGAGGTCACCGCCAAGGTAACGTTCCACCAGTGATTTACCAGCGGCTCCTGCTTCAAGCGGATCTTCCCGACTATCTGCGTCCAAAGATGCAGCGTGTCGAGCGTGTCTTTCCAGTCGTCGTAGCGCAGCTCGGGCCAACGTTCCATCGCGCGCGTTTCGACGCGGGTGGGCCCGCGCCTCGCCGCGAACGCACGTCCACCGCAATGCTCGACTACATCCCGCTGAGTGCCTCCGCAGGCCGCCGCGTAGCGACGGCCGAGTTGTGCTCGCTCGCATCGCGCAGGATGAGTGAGCTTGGCTACGCCTACGTTGCAAACGAGTTCTCGCCCGCGGGAACGGGGCTGCGCTTCGACGTCATCGGGGTGGCGAAATACACGCGGCAAGTGCGCATCTACGAGATCAAATCGTCGCGCGGCGATTTTTTATGCGACACGAAGTGGGAGCGCTATCTGAAATATTGCACGCACTTTTCGTTCGTCGCTCCGGCGGGCGCTATCTTTCGCTGGGAACTCGCGCGCGATGTCGGATTGATCGAATACGGCGCGCCCGCGTTCGAGCGGATGCGCCGTGCGCGACGCTTCGGGATGACGATCGTGCGCGAAGATTGTTTGCGCGCGACACGCCCGGCGCGGCGGCTGCGGGAACGCGTCGCGGACGACGAGTGGATCGCGCTCCTCGAAGCGATCGCACTGACGCCGCGCGGCGGCGTCGTCGACGCGGAGTTCGAAGGGGGCGCGGGAATCTGAAGGCACCGTTGAAAGCGCTCGCGCCGCTGTTTGCGCTCGGGTTCGCGCTCGCCGCTTGCAGCCACGCGGGACCGTCCGGACCGCCGCTTCCGTCGCCCACGCCGCTCTGGATTCCGAAGCCCGTGCCGACATGGGACGCGGCGCAGCGCGAGGACGTACGGCGAACGCTCTCGACGATCTTCGACGACGAGATCACGCGCACGGCGACCGGCCTCGCGGTGGTCGCGGGCGATGGCAGCACGCTGTTTGCCAGGCGCGCGACCGTTCCGGTGGCTCCGGCCTCGACCTTGAAACTGGTCATCGCCGCGAGCGCGCTCGACCTGCTCGGTCCGAAATACCGCTTCGAAACGAAGCTCGTTTCGAGCGTTCCGCAGCAGCCGATCGGCACGCTGCAGGGCGACGTCTGGCTGGTCGGCGGCGGCGATCCGACGCTGACTTCGGACGACTTGCGGCGCGGCGCCGGCGTCCTGTACCGGTCGGGTATCCGTCAGATCGGCGGCTCACTGCAGGTAGACGCGACCGCATTTTCGGGCCCCGAGCAAAACCCGCGCTGGGATCCGGACGACCTCACCTATGACTACGCCGCCGGGACGAGCGCGATTTCGCTCGATGAAGACACCGTCGAGTTCGACGTCGCGCCCGATCCCGACGGCGGGGACGCACACATCAAAGTCGTTCCCGACAACGATGCGATCACGTTTCAAGGCACGATCCGCACGGTGAGCGCGAATTCCGACAGCGAGATGACGATCGAGCGCCAGCCCGATGCCAGTCCGACGGGGGGGATCGGGGGGCTTCGCCGCCCCGATGTTCTGGAAGACCCGCACAACGAGTTCGACGTCGACGGCTACATCGCACAAGGCGAGACGCAAAAGTTCTACAAACCCGTCCTCGGCATCCCGGGCTACGTGGGCGGCGCGCTTGCATCGATGCTTGCAGAGCGCGGCATCACGCTGACCGGCGGGTATCGGACGGGCGCGGCGCCGCCGGATACGACGGTGCTCTGGGATCATCGCTCCGCGACGCTCGACACGATCGTGCGCGAGATGCTCGTGAATTCCAACAACCATACCGCCGAGACGCTTCTGCGCATCCTCGGCGAGCAGAACGGTCGCGCGGGTACCGAGGGCGCGGGAATCGCCGTCGAGAAACGCGAGCTTTCAAAACTCGGCGTCGCGCGAGACCGGATGGCCGTCTACGACGGCAGCGGCCTCGCGCCGAGCGACCGCATCATGCCGCTGACGCTCGCGGAACTGCTCGCGGCTGAGGCGCGCGGCCGCGACGGCAACCTGTTCGTCCGCAGCTTGCCGCTCGTCGGCGTTGAGGGGACCGTCAAGAGCCACGATCTGCACCAAGCGCTCGGACGAACACGGGCGAAGAGCGGTCACATCGAGGACGTCAACGGCCTCGCGGGCACCATCGCGACAGCCCATCACGGCCGCGTCGCATTCGCGTTCGTCGTCAACGATCCGCGCGCCAACGCGGACGTGGTCTACCAGGAGGAGGATCGCGCGCTCGACGCGCTGGCGGCCTACTGATCGGATAAATCCCGGCGGCGGCCCCCTTCGCGAGGGTAGGGCCCCCCTATGGACAAACGTTGGGGAATGGCTTTCACCGCGATCGGATACACGCTCGTCATGCGTCTGGAGATGCCCACGGGTGCGGGAGTCTTCGGCATGGTTGCGGCCGCGATCGGTGACGCCGGCGGCATCATCGGCGCCGTCGACATGCGCTCGGTAGGCAAGTCCTCCGTGACGCGCGACGTCAGCGTCACCGTGGCCTCGGACGCCGTTGCGAATGCGGTGCGCGGTTCGATCGAGCGGCTCGAGGGCGTGCGCCTCGTCAGCATCTCTGACTCGACCTTTCTCGCGCACCTGGGCGGCAAGATCACGGTCGTTCCGAAGATGCCGGTCAAGAACCGGACGGATCTCTCGAAGGTATACACGCCCGGCGTCGCGCGCATCGCGATGGCGATTGCGGCCGAGCCGAACAAGGCGTTCCAACTGACGATCAAACGCAACTGCGTTGCCGTCGTGACCGACGGAACGGCCGTGCTCGGCCTCGGCGACATCGGACCGCTCGCCGCGGCCCCGGTGATGGAAGGCAAGTGCATGCTCTTCAAGCAGTTTGCCGACATCGACGCGTTTCCGATTTGCCTGGATACGAAGGACGTCGACCAGATCGTCGACACCGTCGCTGCGATCGCGCCGATCTTCGGCGGCATCAACCTCGAAGATATTTCGGCCCCGCGCTGTTTCGAGGTCGAGCGGCGGTTGCAAGAGCGGCTCTCGATTCCGGTCATGCACGACGATCAGCACGGCACGGCCTGCGTGATTCTCGCGGCCCTCATCAACGCGGCGATGGTCGTCAACAAGAAGATGGAAGAGCTGACGGTCGTCGTTGCCGGCAGCGGCGCGGCCGGTACGGCCACGATGAAGATGCTGCTCGAGGCGGGCGTGCGCGACGTGATTCCGGTCGATCGCGCAGGTGCGATCAATCGCACCGAACAGTACGATAACTCGCATTGGTCGTGGCTCGCCGAACACACGAATCGTGAGAACCGGCGCGGCTCGCTCTCCGAAGTGCTCAAGGGCGCCGACGTCTTTATCGGCGTTTCCGCGCCCAACATCTTGCGACCAGAGGATCTGCGCCGGATGGCGCGCGATCCGATCGTGTTCGCGATGGCGAATCCTACGCCCGAGATTATGCCCGACGTCGCCGCACCTTACGTTGCGGTGATGGCAACCGGGCGCAGCGACTATCCCAATCAAGTCAACAATCTGCTTGCGTTCCCCGGAATTTTCCGCGGCGCCCTCGACTGCCGCGCCAGCCGCATCACCGACGGCATGAAGCTGGCCGCGGCCCGGGCGATTGCCGCAATCATCACCGACGCCGAGCGCGGGCCCGAGTACGTGGTCCCGAGCGTGTTCGACACGCGCGTCGTCAATGCGGTCGCACAAGCGGTTGCCGCCGCGGCGAACGACGAGGGAGTCGCACGGCGTCACATGCTCGTCGCCGAAGGCGAGGATCTCGCCCCCGCATGACGACTGGGGAGCAGAAGGGCCGCGTGCTGATCATCGAGGACGACCCCTACATCGCCTCGTTCGAACAAGAGATGTTGCAGCGCTCCGGCTACGTAACGAAGATCGCCAATACCGGTGCCGACGGCCTCGCGTTTATCGGTGCGTTTCGACCCGACGTGGTGTTGCTGGATATCGGTTTGCCCGATATGTCGGGACTCGACGTTTGCACGACGATCGCCGAAACGGCCGACGCGTATATCTTAATGGTCAGCGGCCATTCGAGCGAAGACATCAAACTGACGGGGCTGGGGCTGGGTGCCGACGATTTCATCAGCAAGCCGTTCTCGGGCAACGAATTGGTTGCGAGGATCGGATCGTTTCTGCGCCGGCGCGAACGCGCCCGTCAGCGCGATACCGAAGGCCGGCTGCAGCTCGGCGACGCGGCGCTCGTACGCGACTTACACACGCTGGAGAAGGACGGCAAGTCCGTCGCGCTCACTGCGCTCGAGTTTCGGCTCCTGTGGTTTTTGGGTGAGGCTGACGGCCGCTTGCTCACGCGCGCGCAGATTCTCGAGCGCGTGTGGAATGACGTTTCGGGTGTCCCGACGCGCGTCGTCGACGTGCACGTTGCGGCGCTGCGCAAGAAGCTGAGCGAGATCGGTGCGGAGTTGCAGATCTCGTCCGTACGCGGGATTGGGTACCGCCTCGACGCAGCCCCGTAAGCTACTCGACGGCCTGGAGCTCGATGCGCGCGACAAGCGCCCGTTGTACGTGCAAATCGCGGACGAGCTGGCAGCCTGGATCGAGCGCGGGGATCTCGTTGAAGGGGAACGGCTGCCCGCGATGCGAGAACTCGCATCGCGGCTCGGCGTCGCACTCGTGACCGTGTCGCAAGCGTACGATTCGCTTGTCGCTCGCGGCCGTGCGGTCGCGCGTGTCGGCAAAGGTACGTACGTGACGGCCATTCCGGTTCCGAGCGCGCCGCTCGGACGGCGCTGGGAGCCGGACATCGGCGGCTTCTCGCGGGCGCGGATGGAGAGCGTCAACGAACGGCTCGCCCGTGCCGTCGTGCCGGGTACGATTTCGCTCGCGACCGGGCATCCTGCCCCGGAGACGTTTCCGCTCGTCGAGTTTGGGAAGTGTTTGCAGCGTACGCTGGCCGACGATCCGCCCGAAATGATGCAGTACGCGTCGGGCAACGGCGATCCCGATTTGCGCGCCGCGCTCGCGCGGTCGCTCGCCGCGCGGGGCGTGCCGGCGAGTGCGGACGACATCGTCGTTTGTTCGGGTGCGCAACAAGCGGCCGACATCGTAGCGACGACCTTGCTCGAGTCGCGCGCGGTCGTCGCAGCCGAGTCGCCCTCGTACGCACCGGCGCTCGGCGTTTTCGACGCGCGCGGCGCAACCTACGTCGAGATCGCAGCGGATAGCGGCGGAATCCGCGTCGACGACGTCGAGCGCGGGTTCGTCGAGTACCGCCCGAAATTGTTTTACGTCAACCCGTTCGCGCAGAACCCGACGGGGGCCGTGCTGCCCGAACGTCGCGCGAAGGCAATCGTCGAGCTCGCGCGGCGTTACGACGTCGTCGTGCTCGAGGATCAGACCGGCTGGGTGTTCACGTACGACGGCGAGCCGCCGGCGCCGCTTGCAGCCCACGATACGGATGGTCGCGTCATCTTGATTGAAAGTCTTTCGAAGTCGGTCTTTCCGGCACTCCGCATCGGATACGTCTATGCGCGCGGCGGTTTGCGCGGGCCGCTCGAATCGGCGAAGATGCGCGCCGATTCGTTCACGTCGACCCTCACGCAGCGGGCGCTCTGGCGCTTCATGACGGCGCCCGGATACGCGCGGCACCTGCGCGCTGCGCGGAACCTGTATCGCAGCCGGCGC
>Ga0302326_10009191_pt1 | contig 21672 bp, 20 predicted proteins | sample Palsa_T0_3_FD_202264 | JGI IMG/M metagenome (GOLD analysis project Ga0302326, IMG submission 202264) | Peat permafrost microbial communities from Stordalen Mire near Abisko, Sweden - Palsa_T0_3 | ecosystem: Environmental > Terrestrial > Soil > Palsa > Peat permafrost | place: Sweden: Abisko... | reverse complement strand
ACTGAACCGGCTCTTCTTCATCGCTGCTTCTCCTCTCGTGGTTTTATACCCGGAGAAGCTAACTTTTGGATGGACTAGTTTTCGGGGGGCAGGTCACATTCGTACCAATAAAAATGGTCAAGGATAAACCCGTCAATTGTTGGAGCACCGACGATTTAGGTTTCTAATTATATGCTTGTAGCTGGTAAGGAGATGTGAAAGAACGCAGGGCAGAGGCGGGACCGCGCTTGCTGGCTTAGCGCCCTGTTGCGGCGGCGCAGGGGCAGACTTAGATGAAAGCCTTAAGACCCTGACGAATCCGCCGCACTCAAGGAAAGGGTAGCCGACTAATCCTGCTCGATCTTGATGCGCACGGGCTTGCCGGCCTTTAGCCCGGCGGCTTGCGCTTCGTCCATGTAGAGGCTGCAGCAATAGTAACGGTCGGCGACGGGGAGACCGGAGACAGGATCGCGTTCGAGAGTGACCAGAATGCGGTATTCGTGCTGCTTGCTCCAGCCCTGGCTGCGGACTTTTTCCGTGATGGTGCCGGTCAATTCGACGCCGTGTTTCGGCTTTGTCTCAAGGGAGGACTGGTAGATCAGGTCCGGGCGGGCTTCCGCGCTGAGCGCGGCGGCCAGGGCGCGCGCGAGTTGCGAAGTGCTGGCGGCTTCCGCCTGGGCGGCGGACTCTTGAGAAACCGCGTCCACTTGCGGGCGGCGCACGAGCGATTCCAGATTCAGCTTGCCCGCCACTTCCGTCACGATATCCGCATCGACAATTTCCAGGCCTCGATGGAAGCTTTCAAGCATGGCATTGAAGCACAAGTTATTGATGCTTCGGGGAACGCCCGCGCTCGATTCCGCGATCCGCTCGATGGCGTCCGTGGTGAAAAGAAGGTTGCCGCTCCAGCCCGCCGCGCGCAGGCGATACTCGACGTACTCCGCGGTCTCGGCGGGAGTGAGCGATTGCAAATTGGAAAGAACGGCGATGCGCTGGCGCAGTTGCACGAGGGCGTCCCTGGTGAGCGTTTCGGCCAATTGCGGCTGCCCGGCCAGCACGATCTGAATCAGCTTCGAGTGGGTGGTTTCAAAATCGGAGAGCAGGCGGATGGTTTCCAGCACCGGCTCCTGGAGGTTTTGGGCTTCGTCCACGACCAGGACGAACCGGCGGCCGCGCAGCATTTCCTCGAGTAGCGCCTGGTTCAGCGCGCGATGCATGGCGACGACATCCATACCCGCGTGGTCCACTTCCAATTCATTCAAGATGAAGCAGAGCAGTTCGCGGGAGGTGCACTGCGTTTGGAACAGGAACACGACACGCGCGGATTCGGTCAGCTCTTCCATCAGTTTATTCAGCAGAGTCGTCTTGCCCATGCCGGGCTCGGCGATGAGCATCATGAATCCGCGGAAATGTTCGATTCCCTGCTTGAGCGACGCCAGCGCGTCACGATGCGAAGAGCTCATATAGAGATAAGCCGGGTCGGGCGTAACGTCGAAGGGCTGCTGTTGCAAACCGAAAAAGGAAAGCAAATTGGGAACCGCGACGGTTTCGGCGGTCGTTTCGGCGGTTGCGTCAAGGGTCGGGGGTTGGGAATCCATCGTGGGTTCTTCCACCGCGCTTTGCTCCGCAGCGATGGACATGTTCGATGGAGTTTCACTCGCCGGGCGAGGATCGGACGCCCCCAGAGTTTCCTGCGCGCTGCGCTCCTCGGTTTGCAGGAGACTCTGCACGGCCGGGGACAGGGGAAAAGCTTCCTGGCTTGGCGCTGCCGGTGACGGCGCGGCAAACGCGGAGATTTCAGCCAGCGCAACCGGATCGAGAATCTCGAACGGATAGGATGAAGTGTTCATGTTTACCTCGTTTGAATTTTGTGGGGCTTGGAATTCTAGTAGGGTAGCGAATGATTTTGCGATGTTCACCGGCGCCTTGGTCTTCGCCTGCTCGCGAGGTGTGGATTTGAGACCATCGCTTAAGAAAAGTTCGGATTTCGGCGTAGGCGTTGCCGCGCGCCGCGTACCTTGCGCTGATCCCTTCTTGCGCGCGGGCCGGGCCGTGGCGCGGATAAGCGCGGGATAATACGAGTAAGGAGTTCGGGCTCCCGATTTTCGATTCCTCACCGACATAACCAGCAGCGCGAAGAGAAGCGTGCACGTTCCGTAGGCGATATTGGTTTCGATCCCGGGTGCGATCCAGTGCATCATTGGTCTCTTCAGATCCTCTCGAGCGGTTCAGGCTGCTTCCCGTTCGGCCTGCTACTCTTCGCGATCCCGAATGCGCCAGGCGGCGGCGCGTCTCTGCTGATTACGTTTTAAATTTAAACACGCAGATTGCGAATGATCGATAGGCGGCCCGGTTCAAAATTTTTGGTCCCAGGGTCCTGGTACCAGCTAACCAGGCATAACCTGCTTTGAATCAACTACTTGCGATCTCCGCTGATCCGAATCGGCGCAACGATCCCGGCACGATTTGGACCAGCGAGCGGGATTCGGTGCTTATGCTAAAATCCTGTGCCTCCAACTGAAGGGTTGGACAACGCAATGAAGATCAGCAGAGAAGATGTTTTGAAAGTGGCGGCTCTCGCAAATCTAGAGCTCTCAGACGCGGAAGTCGATATCTATCGCGGCCACCTCGACGATATCCTTACTTACATCGATAAGCTGAATGAGTTGGATACTTCAGGTGTCGAACCGTTGACGCAAGTCGTGGCCGCCTCGACGGAGGATTCGCCGCTGCGCGAGGATGTCATCGTGCGCGCCGATGTGATCACGGAAGTGCTTCGGGGCGCGCCCGATCCCGAAGCGCCCTATTTCCGTGTTCCCCGGGTGATCGAAAAGTGAGCGCACCCATTTGGACGATTCCCGAGGTCCGCGCGGCCCTGGATGCCCGGAAAATATCGGCCCGCGAATTGGTGCAGGAATTTTACGCTCGCATCGAGCAGCGCAACCGCGAACTCAACATTTTCCTGGCCCTCTCGCCCGAGCGCGCCTACGCCCAGGCGGACAAGATCGACTCTGCCATTGCCGCGGGTGATGCGCTGCCTTCGCTGGCCGGTGTGCCCGTGGCGGTGAAAGACGTGATCAGCACGCGCGGCATCCCCACCACCTGCGGATCGCGAATCCTGGAGGGCTACCGGCCCCCTTACGACGCCACGACCGTCACGCGCCTGGAAGGCGCCGGCGCCATTGTCCTGGGCAAGACGAATTGCGATGAATTTGCCATGGGCAGTTCGAATGAAAACTCCGCCTATGGTCCGGTGCATAACCCTGTCGCCCCCGATCATGTCCCGGGGGGGTCAAGCGGAGGCTCCGCCGCAGCGGTGGCGGCCAATCTCGCCGTGGCGGCGCTTGGCACCGACACGGGCGGATCGGTTCGGCAGCCCGGCTCATTTTGCGGGGTTCCGGCGTTGAATCCAAGCTATGGCCGCGTGTCGCGTTACGGCCTGATCGCCTACGCGTCGTCGCTGGATCGGATTGGGCCTTTCGCGCGCACGGTGCGCGATGCCGCCGCGGTCATGTCTGTCATCGCCGGGCGCGATCCACGCGATTCCACTTCGGCCTCCGTCCCGGTTCCCGATTACGTCGCAGGCCTCAACCGTCCCCTGCACGGCTTGCGCATCGGCATTCCCGACGATTATTTTGGCGAGGGGATCGATCCGGAAGTGCGAAAGAAGATCGAAGCGGGCATCGCTTTGCTCGAAAAACTCGGTTGCCGACGCGTGTCCATCCGCATGCCGAACACGGATTATGCGATCGGCGCGTATTACATCATCGCGACCGCCGAGGCCAGTTCCAATCTGGCACGGTACGACGGCGTGCGGTACGGCCCACGCGTCCCAGGCGCAACGCTGATCGAGATGTACCAGAAGACGCGCGGGCGAGGCTTCGGCGCGGAAGTGAAGCGGCGCATTGTCCTGGGCACCTACGTCCTTTCGGCAGGGTACTACGATGCCTACTACTTGAAGGGCCAAAAAGTTCGCGCGCTGATCGCCCGCGATTTCCGCGAAGCGTTTGAAATGGTGGACGCGATCATAACGCCCACGTCGCCCGTCCCGGCCTTCCGGCTGGGCGAGCGAACCGCCGACCCGTTGCGGATGTATCTTGCTGATATTTATACAGTTACAGGATCGTTGGCAGGAGTCCCGGGCATTTCGATTCCATCTGGAAAGACCTCCTCAGGCCTTCCCATCGGGCTACAAATTTATGGCCCGGCGTTTGGAGAGGATCGCGTGTTGCAGATGGCTCACGCATTTGAACGCGCCGGCGGCCAGGATCTGTAGCGCCCATTTCAAGTGGGCATTTGCTTCGCCGAAATGCAGCGGCAAAGGAAAGTAATCTGGTCACAAGCAACCCATGCAACCCCCCATTGCGGCGACGGCGCATTCGCTATGATGCGCGAATTAGATTCCGCACAGCTAGTGTGCAAAACGGAGCGCGGTAGTCATCCGAAAGTGCACAATTTTTCGTAGAGCAGTACCAAAAATAACACACCTTTTCAGTTTGGCTCGTCGACCTCTTTCTCTGGCGCAATTTTCGCTCAACCTCATTTTCCGCTAAACCTTGTGATTCGTGTTGCTTGCAAATTAAAAGCGGTATCGGATCGCAAAGTCGCGCAAACGGCAGGAGTATTGCTCGGGAAATTAGCGGTCGAGTGTACCCTGTTCCGTTTCTGACGAATCTGAGTTTTTATAGCAGCTTTATAACGGTCGCAGAGAAGGATGGCATAACATAATATGATCACCGTTAAATCCACTCAGAAAGTTTTCACCGAAGACGAAATTTCCCACTTGACGGGGATCTGCTCCGAGCACCTTCGCGCCGTGGCCCGTAGCAAGCATCTTGGCTCCATCGTGCGCGCCGCCGGAGCCGCAGGCGGGCAGGCGGAGCGCTGGCTGTTCAGCAACACGGATCTGAGCGTCCTCACCGCACTGTTTTCACGATGCGAGCATTGAAGGCGCGCTTCTTCTTAAGCCATTCACAAGAATTTAAAGAAAAATTAATTAGGGTGATGTAGGACGGGCTTCAGCCTGTCGCCTTTGTATTTGCTTGCACAAAAAACTAGCAGGCTGAAGCCTGCTCCACTAGTCACCCCGTTGCGCGCGGCTCGCTTGAGCGTTATCCTCGAAACTGACGGACACCATGAAGTTGCCTGCGCAAATCACGATTCTCCTCGCGGCGCTGCTGGCGGTGCTTCCTAGCGTATCCGGCACTCTTGCCAGAGAAACTTTGAATGAGCCACAGGACTCGAGCGCCAAATCCCCTGCCCCGGCGGGCCAAATCCCGGCAGCTCTTCCCAAAGGGAAAAAACTGATCCTAATGGATGGGACGTTTCAGTTGGCGCGCGAGTACACGGTGGAAGGCGACCGGGTGCATTACTGGAGCGTCGAGCGATCGCAGTGGGAAGAAATTCCCGCGAGCTTGGTGGACTGGGACGCCACACACAAGGCCGAAGCGGAACAGGCTTCCCATGACGCGGAATTGAAAGCAAAAATCCACGCTTCCGACGTGGCCCGGCTCACGAAGGACATCGACGTCGACCGCAGCTTGGAAATCAAACCGGGTCTGTTTCTGCCGGACGCAATCGGCTTCTACGCGCTGGACCGCGACAAAGTTATTCGCCAAATGAAGCAGAGCAACGCGGTCGTGAAGCGGTCGACAGGCCGCGAAGTCGAAAAAATCTTGAGCGGGGTACCGATGATCCCGAGCAAGGCAACCATGGAAATTCCGGGCGAGCACGCGGCCATGCGCTTCACGACGGCCGAGCCTGAATTTTTCATGCGTCCGGCCGATTCGCGCGAGCCGCGGTTCCGTTTGCTGCACGCCCAAGTTAAGGGCGGTCATCGCGTCATCGACGAGATCAAGATCTATTTTCCGGGCGAGGAGGGCCACAAATCCACCGACATTGAGTTTCAGACCTGGGTTCCCGCCACCGGTGTTTTCCGCTACACCGTCGACGAGCGCCTCGATCCCGGCGAATACGTCTTCGTCGAAATGACTGCCGACGGCATCAACGGCTACGTCTGGGATTTCGGCATTGACGAGCCGGGGACAAAATCAGGGAAATAGGATTTGAATTTCCGTGCTTTCATTGGCTCGGGAAATAGCCAAGCATTTGAAGAGAAAAGACCAGCCTCCAAAAAGTGGAGCCGCGGCTCTCGAAAATTCGTAACTGGCCAAAGCAGGCCGGACTCGGTTGTCCACTAGATCCAGTCCAGATTTGAAAACCGTGGCGATGACGCTGAAATTTTGGAGGTCGGGGCTGGAGCCCCGGCGTTCAGGCTTGCGCATCCGAAAGCTTTAGGCCCTGAAGCTGTAGATTCAGGGCCTAAAGGCCTTGTTCATGGGAAGCTCGTTGTCCGACCTAAAGGTCGGACCTCCTAAACAGCTGCTTAGTTCATCGACAGGGAAGATGTATCCTATCGGCGGCGGCAATTTCCAGAGCGGGGCGCGCTGCTGCTAGTCTCCCAACCTGGGTGGAAAACGATGAAAGAAAACGAAAACATGCGCGGCGCGCGCTTAGCCGGCAAAGTCGCCGTGGTCACGGGCGCGGGGAGCGGCATTGGACGAGGGTGCGCTCTGATCTTTGCCCGGCAGGGCGCGAAGGTGGTGATATGCGACATCAACGCATCGGCCGCGGGAGCGACGGCGGATACGGCACGCGGGGAAGGCTTGGCATTCGACAATGCCAGCCCCTGTGATATCAGCGATCCGGCAGCAGTGACGAAATTAATCGATTCCGCGGTCCAACGGCACGGCGGGATCGACATTCTGCTGAACGCGGCGGCCACGGCTGTATTTGGATGGATCGAAGATCTGAGCTATGAAGACTGGCGCAAAACTCTGACCGCGGAACTCGACACGGTATTCCTGATGTGCAAGGCGGCGTGGCCCCATCTGATCGCGCGCGGAGGCGGCTCGATCATCAATTTCGCGTCCGTGAACGCGTACATGGCACTGGAAGGTTCGGCGGCCCTGGCGCACTGCGCGGGGAAGGGCGGTGTGCTGGCCATGACCCGGCAATTGGCAATGGAAGGGGGCCCGCACAAAATCCGCGCCAATACGATTTCACCCGGGCTGATTGTCACGGGCGCGACCGAGCGGCACCTGAAGGAAGTGCCCGGCCTAGTCGAGAAAGTGCTTCAGAAGAAAATGATCAAGCGGCTCGGAGAACCTGAGGACGTGGCCTGGTGCGCCACCTATTTGGCGTCCGACGAAGCCCGCTGGGTGACGGCCGCGGATTTTTCGGTGGATGGCGGCGCTAGTTCCTGGTAAAGCGGGAATTGTCCTAAATTGGCCGCTAATATAGCTGACGAATCAAACCCAATCTATTTCAGATGTTTTCTTCACAGAGAGTCCCAGTACATGGGCATGCATTTGTTCTCGGTAACTCTGGTACTCAGTTTTTCCATGAACTTTTTTACGTGATTCATGATGCTGATAGCTTGATTTCGACCGTAAAATGCTTCTGTATCAGCATGAGATAAGTGCCGTCGCCAAGCCTCATTGAATGATCTCAGCTCTGGTACAAGTTCGCTGTAGAAATGGATCTGCGCATCTTTGAATTCTGGCTTCAGCCAATTCTTAATGTCACTTTCGCGCATTTCCTTTACCACTGAATCTAACTTGGGAAGAATCTGCCCCCACTCCTTTTGTTCTAACGGTTTATCCTTAAACGAAACCTGTCGATCTCTTGCTAGCGCACGTAAGGCAAATTCACAAGCTCTCATCAGGTGGAAAACTGCCGCTGTATTACATTCTGTAGCGAGGCAATTTCCCGCCTCTGTTATGTCACGACGTGCAGATACAAACCCGTCACTGACCACATCTCCGAAAAGTTTATCCTGGTCAATCAGGTTAGGTCGGTCGTCCGCTATCCTCAAAAAATGTCGATTTTTGAGAGCCTCGATAATGTCGATTTGCAGGCGATGCATAATCTCCGACGCCGCAGAATTGTCTAGGATCGGTCTCTCCCACGCTTCCTTTGCTAGTGTCAGCGCCCTCAGAGCATCGTCCAAGTTGGAGGACTTGAAAAGTATTTCTCCATACCCCAGAGCTTTGGTAGCCTTGCCACGTTCTGACTCTCCGGGTGCGGCAGCGGCACGGCCAGTCAATCTACAAAACTGGAAGGCGATTTCTGCTGTAGACATCTCATGCAAAATCCATGCTAATGCCGTAACATCGAATTTGTTCATAACTTGCCACAGACTCCATGAGCGGGATTCACTCATTCTGCGCCCCGGAAGCCTGATTCGGCACATATATTATTGCCCTAAATTGACAAGCGTTAGCGTCTCTCCATTTGATAGAGGTTGGGACTTCGGTCCTGACGAAAATCGACAGCCTATCAGGGGTTGAAACCCCTAATTCATTGCAAAGTGAACGGCCGAGTTGAAACTAGGCCTCCTAAAAGCGGAAACTTTCTAATTGGGAGGGCGCCGTGAAGCGATCGCCGATGAGTCCGGTCTTGCGTTGGATTTACGGTTTCACGGTCAGGCGAAGGAATTCCAGAATGGATGCGAGTTCCGCGTCGTTATAGGAACTGAGCACCGAAGCGTGGTTCCAAGCGCTGCCTTCCGAGATGGACACCGCGCTGGAATCGGCCGTGCGAAGAACCGGAGGCACTGAGGTGAGATCGTAGAACACGGTGCGCTCTTTTCCTTTGCTCACGACCAGGGCTGGCATCGTTTCTCCCTCGAATGTGGCCGTCTGCACTTGCGGGGTTGCCATCGCGCGCAAGGCTCGCACGCCTTCAGGCACCTTGTCGATCGCCGTTGCTACCGGAATTCCCATGGCGTTCACTTCGTGGCAGGTCGCGCACCTGCCGTACCCGCGCACAGCGTCAAAAAAGAGCTCGTGGCCCGGGACGGCTTTTAGCGGGAGCTGAGATCTCTCGGGTTTGAAATCCGGGGCTTCCCCGAAATGCGCCTTGAAAGTGAGATCGGGATTGGTGATGTCATTCAGGGTTGCCACATAAGCGACCACGGCCACCACCTCGGCGCGCGTCAAAGTCTTTGTGAACGACACCATTCTCGTGCCCGGCACTCCTTGCGTTACCGTGTTGAAAATAAAATCCTGGTCGAAGCCTCGTCCGGCAAGCCGAGGCGCGCCTCCGGGCTGGCCCTTCGGCCCATGGCAATATCCCGTGCAGGTGCGATTGAAAATCTCCTCGCCGCGCTTCACTGCTTCCTGCACATTCTGAGCCTGTCCGAGCGGCGGCAAGATCAGCAGGAACAGCGTGGGCAACAGCAAGAGTGGCGCCCGCCTCATTTCGATCCCTCCGGCAAGGCAAAGACGACCAGGGTGGAACCCAGGCGGAACGTTTGATCCGGGAACGCTCCGGCGACAAATTCACCGGCTGCGGATTGTTGCCAACCCGTGGTGACGGCGACGTACTGCCGGCCGTTTACCGAATAGGAAATCGCCGATCCACGGTGGCCAGCACCCGTCTCGTAACTCCACAATTTGTTTCCCGTATGCGCATCGAGTGCGAAGAACTCGCCTTCCGGAGTGCCCGCGAAAACCAAATCGCCCGCGGTGGCCAGCACGGAGGAAAGCAAAACGTATTTATAGGGATAGCTCCAGGCGCGCTCGCCCGTCACAGGATCCCAGGCGTCCAGATGGCTGTACGTGGTGCGGCCGGGAGGCAGCTTAAGCAAAATATTTCCGTTGGCATGGAAGTGGCCTTCGACCGGTTCGGCGGGCACGGACGTAACTTCGTTACAGAGTTCGAGCATCGGCGCGTAGATGTACCCAGTGCGCGGCGAATAAGCCATCGAGTTCCAGCTCTTGGCGCCGACTCCGCCGCTCGGGCAGATGGTAACCGACTTTCCCTCTTCCGGCTCCTTGCGTCCCAGCAGCTTTCCATCGTCGGTGACGCCCGTAATCCAATTCCGGACTTCCGGCACGGAAAAGATGCGCACGATGTCGCCGTTGGTGCGATCCAGAACGAACGTGAGGCCGCTCTTATTCATGTGCACCAGAAGCTTTCGCATCTGGCCGCCCACTTCGCGGTCGATCAGGATCGATTCGAAGGTTGCGTCAAAATCCCAAACATCGTCGGGGACTTCCTGGCGATACCAGCGAAGCTTTCCTGTATCGGCGTCCAGCGCGACGACGCTGGCAGTGTAGAGATTGGTGTATTTGCTTTTGTCGGGCCCGGAAGAGCGGTCGCGATCATTGAAATCGCCGGCGGCGTTGCCGGTGCCCCAAAAAACCAGATTCAGTTCCGGATCGAAAGAGCCCGTCATCCAGGGCGATCCTCCTCCGGTTTTCCAACTGTCGCCCTTCCACGTTTCGTGTCCCGGCTCTCCCGGTCCCGGGATGGCATACCAACGCCATGCCAGGCGCCCCGTCTTGGCGTAATAGGCCGTCAAATAGCCGCGATGAGCGGCATCGCCTCCCGTTCCTCCGATGAGCACCTTATCTTTTACGAGGAGTGGCGCGGCCGTGATGTCGCATCCGCATTGGCGGACGTCATCCTTGTTCACCTTCCAGACTTCGCGGCCCGTCTTTTGATCCAGCGCGACCAGATAATCGTCGTTCGTGCCGAAAAATACTTTGCCGCCGCCCACCGCCACGCCGCGGTTGGAGATAAATTGCATGCTGCCGGCGGGCCCGGCGATGGGCGTGGGATATTTGTATTCCCACAGGAGGGTTCCCGCGGCGGCGTCCAGAGCGAAAACGTGATTGCGCGGCGTAATGATGTACATGACGCCATCGACGACAATCGGCGTGGATTGCAGATTTTCCGTGTACTCGCCCGTCTGGAAAATCCACGCCGCCATGAGCTGCTTGACGTTCGCGGTGTTGATTTGATCGAGCGCGCTATAGCGCCAGGACAGTGGCGTGCCGCCGTAGTGTGCCCAGTCCGAGCGCGTGGCTCCGTCCAGCGCGCCGGTTTGCGCCTGCGCGGAAACGGCCGCCAGAACGGCGCACAAGAGCGCGCCCACAAACAGAGTCGCCGGAGATCGTCCGCGAAGAGGCATATATGGAATCAAAGAATGAGTGCATATTAGACTGAAACTACCGCCATTTCCAAGACTAAGTTCAAAGACAAACCAGGGGAACGTGCTTTCGTTGAGTTGACCGGCGAGGAGTGCGAAAGTTAGGTCTTGAATTTTTGCATCGAGCCGCTGTAAGAAGCGAGTGTGAGACGACAGAACATTCAAAACTGGACACCAATTGGCACACCCACGATCTGCTTCACTGTTCCCTGCATTGTCCGAAGGTTTATGCGCTGAGCAGCGCCTGTGGGTTCCTCTTGGCGATCGCCAGCAACTTCAGGGCGGCGTGCTGCGGGCGACGGGTGCCCTGCTCCCAACTCCTTACGGCATTTGGGCTCACGTTTAAATACAGCGCAAAAATCGTCTGGCTGGCCTTGAGCGAGCGCCGAATCCGGCGGATTTCCGCTGGGGCCATCCGTTTCGGCGGCGCCGGCAGCTCGGATACGCGGAGATCCGTTCGCTTCCCCAGGCGGTAATCGCGCACGTCCTCCAAAACCTCTTTCAGTTCGTTGAAAATCTTTACTCGCTTCCTGGCCATGTTGCCTTTCCTTACCGCTTGCTCTCAGCGGCCAAATCGCGAAGCAGCTTTCGTTCGCCCGGGCTGAGGTCCTCTCGCTTGTCCTTGTCGAACAGATAAAGCAGGTAAATTTCCCGGTCGGACGCAAAGTACAAATACTGATACCGGAATCCGCCACGCCTACCCTTGCCGCGGCTGGGATCGGCGGCCCGCGCTTTGCGGATGCCGCCCAAGCCGGGCACGACGCGCCCGCGCTCCGGATTGGCGAGCAAGTCAGACTCAATGGCGCTCAACACTTCCGCCGAGCCGTCCTTGCCCAGAGCCAGAAGGTGGCGGCTGAACACGCGCGACTCAATGAATACCACTGTGAGATATATACCACTGCGTGGTATTCCATGGCAATAAGGATTCAGTAGAGAGTCGGATCCCAGACAGGATCAGGATCGGTCGACGGGGCGATTCGCGAGAGTGGAGCGAAAACCCGCACCCAAAAATTCGAGACCGGTCAAAGCAATGCCCGCATTGGTAAATTCAATGGCCTCGTGCTTTTTTCTATCGTTTCTTGAGCTTGCCAAGTCTGGGGGCTGCTCTTGGCGCTGTTTTGCTCGTTTCACCCGCGCGTTGCCCATCTGGCGCCAAATTTCGAGGGATCTCGTCGCCTTCCATTGGAGAGTTCCCTTTCCCAGCCCGATCCAGAATCCGCAGGGTTTCGGCGCGGTCGGCGCGGCGGATTCGCTCCTGAAAATATTTCTCCGTGCGCAGAGCGGAGAGTTTCTCCGCGAGCGCGACATTGATTAGTTGATTCAGCGCTACGCCTTCCGATTCCGCCACCTTGCGCGCCTCTTCCATCAAGGAAGGCTGTAGACGCAACGCAAAATTATTCCTTCTCATGAATCCGACCTCCTCATCTGAGCCAATGCTTCTCTCGGCAAAATCACGGCGCAGCCAAATTCCCTTCTGGCTTCTTGAAAATCGCGCTGATTGAATGTCACAATCGCATCGGCGCCTCCGTTCAGCGCCGTTTCCAGAACCATCTCGTCATTTACATCAGATAGCATCGGTCGCCAGCGAAATGAAAGCCTAACTGGCCTGGCGACCGAGGCCAAATCGTCCAGAACTCGTTCGACATCCTCCGCGCTTAACCCACAAACGGCCAAATGATCGGGCCGCGTAAGGACAGCCTCGAACTCGACTACGAGGGGGACGGAGAGCAACAAGTCGAGGCGACGGTCCAGTGCGCCGAGAAGCAGCTGCCGAGATGCGCCTCGATCGCTCCGGAAGGCCGCTACCAGGACATCCGTGTCGAGGACATAGGATGCTCTCACATCTCACAATGATATTGCATGCAATATCATCCGTCAAGCTTCGATTGTATTGGCTTAGGAGGAGCTGGTCTTGGGCTCGAGGACGGCGGGGGAAGGCAATTCGCTTAGGAGGGCGAGCAAATCGGCGATGCGGAAGGGTTTCTGAAGGAAGCGGTTGCCTTCGCGGCCGGCGCGTTCGCCGACGGCGGCGTCGACCAGGTCGCCGGTCATGAAAATGAAAGACGGGCGGGGAGCGGAGCGGGCCGCCAGTTCTTCCATAATGTGGTCGTGCAGATCGAACCCGGAAACGACGATCCCGTCGGCGGAAACCAGGTTCAAATCGCACAGGACCACGTCATAAGTATTTCGATTGGCCAGGTCCAGCGCCTCTTCGGAAGAGGCGGCGCGGTCCACCGAACATCCGCGGGAGCCCAGGCTATCGATCACCAGTTCGAGAATGCTTTCCTCGTCATCGACCACCAGAATTTTCTTTTGCGCGAGCGATGCCGCGGACGAAGCGGGAGGATTGGCGCGGGCGACGGTTGCCGGAGGAGCAGGCGGTTCGACGATCGCCACCGTCTCCGTGCAAACCGGCAGGGACACGGTGAAGACCGAGCCGCCGTCGGGCAAGGGCTGCGCGGAAATGTCGCCATTGTGTTCGCGAACGATCGCCATGCAAATGCTGAGGCCCAGGCCGGTGCCACGTCCAGGACGTTTGGTAGTGAAGAAAGGATCAAAAATGCGGGGCAGCAATTCGCGGCGGATGCCCACGCCGTCGTCCTGAAAAGTGATCAGCACGCGCTCGCCGACGACGCCAAGACGAATGCGCAGCGTGCCGTGCTCGCGCACTTCGCGGATGGCCTGCTCGGCGTTCACGATGAGGTTCAGGAAGACTTGCGTGAGCTGATTGGAATCGCCCAGGACGGTGGGGAGATCGGGACGCGCGGCCAGGTCTACCTGGACGTGATTGGCGCGCTGGGAATGTTCGTGGAGCTGGAGGGTGCGCTGGAGCAGGTCCGGCAAGTGAAGCAGGGTGCTGCGCGGCGTCGAGGGGCGCGAAAAAACAAGCAGGCTTTGCACGATGTGCGCGGCGCGGCGCGCTTGGCGATGCGCGAGGTCCAACTGGCGGCAGGCGGTTTCGTCGGTGGACTGGTCGCGCAGCAATTCCGTGACACCCAGAATGGCGGTGAGCGGGTTGTTCAGTTCGTGCGCCACGCCGGCGATCATCTGGCCCATGGCCGCGAGCCGCTCGGATTGGATGAGCTGCTGCTGGAGACGCTGCTGCTCGGTAATGTCCCGCGCCGAAGCGATGACGCCGGTGATGCGTCCCGTCTCATCGTGCAGCGGCCGCGCGGAGGCGCGGAACACGCGCCACGCTCCGTTCTTGTGCTGCGTGCGGTATTCGATCTGGCCCTCGGAGAGGCGCTGGTACATCAAGTCGTCGAACATCTCGAGCATCGCGACCCGGTCGGCCGGATCCGTTCGTCCTCCCATCCTCTTCCCGACCAATTCCTCGGGACGGTAACCGAGAATTTCGATAATTTGGGGGCTGACAAACGTGTACCGCCCGTCGGTATCGAGTGCGACGACCAAGTCCGGAAAACTATCCATGAGGCGTCTGGCGAATTCCTGCTCGCGATGCAGGCGGCGCTCCATTTCGCGCTGCTCGGTGACGTCAACGAAGGTGCCCTGATAGCGCACAAATTTCCCGGCGGGATCGCGGATCGCCGCGGTGGTGTGAACAGCAACCACGTCGCGCCCGTCCTGGCGATGCTTCAGCGTGATTTCATGGGCGCGCAAGAATCCCAATTCGTTGAGGTGGCTCTGCTCCTTGGCTCGGTCTTCGGCGTTGCGGTAAAGGGACGCGATCTCGCGATTGAGCAATTCCTCTTTATTTTCAAACCCGAGCATTTGCGCCAGCGCGGGGTTGACCTCGGTGATGCGGTCATCCGCGGATGCCAGATAGACGCCTTCACGCAGGGTTTGAAACAGCTCCGTGAAGCGGGTTTCGCTTTCGCGTTCCTTGGTCACGTCACGCGCAAAGCCGCTGATTCCATATACATGGTCGTCGCGCACAATCGCATGCAGGACGCAATCAAAATAGCGCAGTGCCCCCGTCTGCTTCACGCGGGCGCGGACCACACCCGTCCAGCGGCGGCGTTGCATGAAACGGGGTAGCCAATGCTCCAGTGCCAGGCGGTCGCTGGCTTCGGGAAGGTCGAAAAATTCGTCCAGCGAGCGGCCCACCACGTCGGCGAAGGAAAGGCCGATCAGGTCGGCGAAGCTGCGGTTGACGGTGAGAATCTTGCCGTCGTTGGAAACGGAAAACAGGAGGTCTTCGAAAGTATCGATCAGGTCTCGATAACCCTGTTGGGATCTGGAAATCAGCGAAAAGAGTTGATCGAGCTGCTTATTATCGTGCTCCGTGTTGGCGCGCTGCTCGATGCCCCGGACCAGCCCCCGTAACTCCGCGATTTCATTGGTCTTACTCCATGCGTACGCAACGAAGAGGAACACCAGGACCACCAAGCCCACGGGCAGCGCCTCAAGGTGGTGCGGCATTGACTGGACGGATTGCCAGGAAGTTGCGGAAAAAGCCACGGCCAGGGCGCCGAGAAGCAGCAGGGCGGCCCGCCATACGCCTCGCTCGCGGCGGCTCAGCCGGTCGCGGTCCAAGGGCGCCGAAGGCGATTCGACCGAAGCATCCGCGCGCAGCGTGGATTCTTTGTTCATCAGCACTTTGTATTGGAAGGCGCCTCCTGTTTGGCGGGGGACCTGGAGGGCTGCCTTGCCAAAAAATTATGGCGGGAAATAGAGGCGGGGGCAACGCAAAGACTTTAGCCGGATGGCGAAGTTGTTAACACTTTGCGGGGCGCTTTTCGTAGAGGTCGCCTTCAGGCGGGCACATTGGAATTGCGCGGGTGCCCGCCTGAAGGCGGGCGCTACACGGGTCAAATCCGAGACCACCATGCGGGGGCAAAACCGCCTCAGACCGCGCTTCGAAGCTGGGCCGCCATGCAAATTCAAGAATCCCGAATCCTGGCGTACCCGGTCAGCGATCGTCACTGTGCTGGTCGTGACTCCGCCACCGGCGAGGCTCTGCACGCTACTGTTCCTGACAACCGTTGGTTCAAAAGACGGGGCATATAGAACTGCAGGAATTTTTGAGCGTCGGATTGCAGGCACGCCTGCACATTGGCCGGTCCGCTGGTTTCCCGGGTATAGCCATGGTCGTCAATTTCAATGTGCAATGGCACGGTCGGACAAAGCTCCGGCTGGATTGCGTAGGCAACGGGCACGGCATCGAATAGAGTGGGCGTAACCCTGAGGTAGGAGCGCGTCCACTGCTCGTAAAGCAATGCCAGGGCATCCGTTAGCGGCGTGCTATCTGTAAAAAGCTGTCCGCGCATAATCTCGTCCAGAGGAATCAGGGTCGAATCCAGAGGCATCAGGTAGATAGGGACGCCGGAGGAGATTAACTTCTTTGCCGCGGGAATATCCGAGCGGATGTTGTATTCCGGGTCGGGTCCGGCCGAAGCCTGGCCGTTGTATCCTCTGCGAATCGACCCACCCATGGCGACAACGCGCTTAAGCTTCCTGAACGTTTGAGGGTCTCTATCTACGGCTGCTCCAATATTCGTCAACGGAGCGATCGCAATGAGGGTGATTTGGCCGGGATCGTTGCGAAACTGATCCAAGAGGAAAGTGACGGCATCCGGGTGTTGCTTCGCGCGTCCCTGTTTTGCCCACGAGGATTGCGAAAAATCAGTATTGCTCTCGGTTGCGATTCCCGTCGCCACCGGTATGTCACCGCGCCCTGTTTCGCAAAGGAGCCGGTCCAGCAGTTGCGAGCGAAGACGAGTGTTTCCCCAAGCGGATGTGATTCCGACGATCTTGAGTTCCTTGCTGGCCAGCGCCAGGCCGATGGCAAACGCATCGTCAATGTCATCCCCAATGTCCGTATCGATGATTACCTTTTCCGGAGGCGCGGTGCTCGCCTCCGTTTTGATTTGCGCGGCCGCCGCCCGGCAAAAGGACAACAAACAGATTCCGAACGCGATGGCGGCTTTGATTGAGAGTCGCTTAGGAGTCATAATCTCTGTGCCGCCCCGCGCTTTGGGTCTCTTTTCACCGCTGGGCCGCAACGTTCATCCACCTCGGAACATCTTACAAGGGAACCCATCACAGGAGGAAATATGGAACACCGAAAATTGGGAAAAAACGGGCCGGAAGTCTCCGCACTTGGACTTGGCTGCATGGGAATGTCCTTTGCCTATGGACCAGTGGATGACGCGGAATCGCTTCGAGTCCTTCACCGATATTTAGAACTCGGCGGCAATTTCCTGGACACGGCTGAAATCTATGGGCCGTTCAAGAACGAAGAATTGCTCGGGCGTTTCTTTCGTGAAGTTCCGCGCGACCGCTTCGTCGTCGCCACCAAGTTCGGCTTCCGCATCGATGCCGGTGGAAACCGCGGCCCCGACAGTTCGCCCGAGAATGTTCGCCGCGCGTGCGACGGGAGCCTGAAACGCTTGGGCATCGAAACGATCGACCTCTACTACCAGCATCGTGTCGATCCGAAAGTACCGATCGAGGAGACGGTTGGCGCAATGGCCGAACTTGTTTCGGCTGGAAAAATCCGAATACTCGGACTGTCGGAAGCCGGGCCGGAAACGTTGCGGCGCGCGATGAAAGTCCACCCGATTGCCGCGCTGCAAAGCGAGTATTCGCTCTGGTCGCGCGAGGTGGAGGCCAACGGCGTCATCGCCACTTGCCGCGAGCTGGGCATCACGTTCATCCCGTACAGCCCTCTCGGGCGTGGAGTCTTGACGGGCGCGATCCAAAAGCTCGAAGATCTCCACCCGACCGATTGGCGGCGGACGAATCCCCGTTTTGGAGAGAAGGCGCTGCAAGAAAACCTCAAGCTGGTCGCGGTGGTGAAAGAGTTGGCCAGCGAAAAGGGTGTGACGCCCGGGCAACTGGCGCTGGCTTGGGTCCTCGCCCAGGGCCAAGACATGATTCCAATACCCGGAACAAAGCGACTGCGTTACCTGGAGGAAAACATGGGCGCGCTTCAGGTAAACCTGACCGAGAGCGACCGGAAGAAAATTGCGGAACGCCTGGCGCACATTCCAGTCGTCGGCGAGCGTTACGCGCCTGAAATGATGACCCTGATCCAGCGGGCCTGACCCACACCTTTTTGTCATTCCGAGGGCCGCCTTTGCCCGAGGAATCTCGCTTTTTATTGTGCTCGACGAGTTGCTGGACATATTCTTCCGCGCCGCTATTATTTTTGGCGGCGATGAGGGCTAGCTTCGCTTGGAGTTCAGGGCTGAGATTCAGTTCAATGCGGGAAGACTAGGCGGCGGAGTATTCACTGTCAAGCGTCTCTGAATGAAGGCATAAACGGAAGTCAAAACCCCGACCCTTCCAAGGGCGGGAAGAGTCGGGCACCCGAAAAATCTAATACCAACTTTAAACATACGGAAGGGTCGGCCACCCGCGGCGTTCGAACAGTTTTCCAGCGCGACGCACGACAGCCCTTGACGTTCCCTGCCCCATGTCTTACTACATCTCTATGAAGCCTTACGGAAAACCGAACCGATCTTTCAAGAAGGCCAGTTACCCTCTCAGGCTGCAGGCCTCGGTAATGGCCGAAGCGCGTAGGGCAGCTAAGGCCGAAGGAGTTTCCCTGAACCAATTCATTAACGTGGCCGTCGCTGAAAAAGTCTCGGCGGTGCGCGCCGAAGCATTTCTCCGCGCGGCCCCCGCCGGAATCCTGCAAATTTTCGAGCAAGCAAGAAAACTAAAATCCCCGGTGGCGGGCGGCAGAGCATTTCAGGGGTAATTGTCCGCCAAAGTCCCGGAGGGACGACCGAACCTAGCGCACTGCGGCAGAGGTGGGGAGTGTACGGTGCGGCATCATGAAGCCCCGGAGGGGCGGCACTATGGCGGCCCCCTTTTCACAGATTCACATTCATCTCGTCTTCAGCACCAAGGACCGCCGCAATCCCATCCCAAAGGAATGGCAACCGCGGCAGGACAAGCGTGTTGCAGGCCATGCCCGTCAGATTGTGAACGAAATTCAAAAGCCCCACCCTTGCAAGGATCGCAAGGGCCGGGTACCCTAATCCCAACCCCCATTTCGTCGGCGCTCAAAAGGCGGGCCACCCGTCCTGCCCACATCGTGGCTCAAAATGATAGGATAGATCATCCAAGGTTGAGGTAATGACGAAGATCAAGCTGGACGAAAATCTTCCTTTCCGGCTTGCAACGGTCATCAATGGCCTTGGACATGACGTTCATACTGGGTGCTCCACAGAGGAGAAACAGGTACACTACGTGGAAAAACTGCGGCCTCGTGCCAGCGGCACTACCATGCGCCGGTTCGACAGCACAAGAGCCCCGTCGCAATCCAAGAAGCCGAGTGCGCAAGCCATTCTCAATGGCGAGGTACACAACTGGTATCGTCTGAGGCTCGGTTATTCCGATCATCTTGTTTCCGATCTCCTCGAAGAGTTCTCGCTGTCTCCCTGCGATCGTGTTCTAGACCCGTTCTGTGGCGCTGGCACGACGTTGGTCGAGTGCATGAAGAAAGGCATTGATTCGGTCGGCATCGACGCGAACCCGTCGAGTTGCTTCGCTTCTTCAGTTAAAACAAACTGGTCTCTTCTAGCAGGGACGTTGTTGACCCTCCTCGACGAAGTTGAGAGTTCCGTTGATCGCTACCGTCGCCGGCAGGCTCGCCTCAGGTCCGATCCGACCTACCTTTATCTCGACTCATCGGGGATGCTTGATCGTGGTTGGATCAGCCCTCTGCCACTCGCTGAATGTCTGGCCATCAAGCAGTGTATTTCCGATCTGCGGACAAGCGCCCCCTACAAGCGAGCTTTGCTTCTTGCTCTTATTGCTGAAGTCGTGGACGGAGCATCCAACGTCAAATTCGGGCCGGAGCTTTACTGTGGGCCGGCACGAGATGAGGCGGACGTTCTGGCTGGATTCGCCAACAGAGTTGAAACGATGGCCTTCGATCTGCGAACAGTACGTAAACTTAAAGCTGCTGGGAAAGCAACTGTCCTTCACGGCGACGCGAGGAAGTGCGCTACAATTCTTCCGAAATCATCCAGACAGTTTGCCGCAATCATTTGCTCCCCGCCGTATCCAACTGAGCATGACTACACTCGCAACGCTCGGCTGGAACTTTCCTTCTTAGAGGCGGTCACTGATGTTGAAACACTTCGTGACATCAAACGCCTGATGATCCGCTCTCACACCAAGGGAATTTATAAGCAAGACAAGGATGCTGCGCACGTCAAGGACCATCCAACCATCCGAAAACTAGCGACCGAACTCGATCGAGTTACTGCGACAAAGACCTACGGTTTCGCCCGCCTCTACTCGCGGGTTGTGCAAGAGTACTTCGGCGGCATGAAGCGTCATCTTGCAAGCGTTAGGAGAAGGCTTCAACCCAAGGCCAAGTGTGCGTATATTGTAGGGGATCAAGGTTCTTACTTGGGAGTTCACATTCCAACAGGTAAGATTCTAGCGAGTATCGCCGAGGGAACAGGTTTTCGGGTCACGGGGATCAGGAAGTGGCGAACTCGATGGGCTTCCGTGTCAGGCCGTGAGATTGACGAGCACATCGTTCTCCTAGAAAAACGCTGATGCCAAAGATTCAGGTACATGAAAAGGCGCTTGCTCACCTGAGCCGAGGACTATATCGAAGTCCGGCCAGTGCGCTCCGCGAACTCGTCAGCAATGCTTGGGATGCAAACGCCAGTGTGGTCAGAATCAACACCAACTATCCCAACTTTCTGCAACTCTCTATCCAAGACAACGGGCGTGGATTCACGAGAGAGGATTTCAAGAACTTGATGGAGGGTGGGATCGGCAACAGTCAAAAGCGATCTGAAGATGCGCCTTCAAAGAGACCCGTCATTGGGCGACTTGGGATTGGACTGCTCGGTATTGCACAGATTTGTCCCAGCTTCACTATCAGTTCCGTCACGTCGAAGGGAGAGGGCTTCCGAGCGCGGGTTGTCCTCTATGACTTGCTAAAGAAGAGACTCGACAAGAATGACAACACGATCGTGACACCCGGCACCGAGGTTCTGATCGGCACCTACGATTTCGTTGATGACTTCGGGCCTGAGAAATCTAAACCGGGAACGCTGATAATCGGGGATGACATACATCCGACTTTCACAAGAGCGTTTCGTGATTCACTGGAATTCGACCACTTCAAAAAACCTCCCCTCGATTGGAGCAAGGCTCTCAAAATCGCAGCCGGGGTTCACTCCCTTCAACAGTTAGGCGACTATTGGAGATTGCTGTGGGAACTCTCCGCTTGTTGCCCCTTGCCGTATATCAGTGCGTCGGCTTTACCCAACAGGTTGATTGCCGAGGATCAGGAACGACTAGAGAGTTATGGGTTCAAGGTACTGGTGGACGGAATCCAGCTTGCCAAACCTGTTTACTTGAAAGGAAATACCGGGGGATATACAACCAATCGGATTAAGCAGCATACGCAGAAGGTCTACGGTAATGATCTGTCGTTTCATGGGTACATCGCCGTTCAGGAAGGCTTGCAGTTAAAGCCCGACGAGTTGCGAGGAATGCTCATTCGGATCAAGGACGTTGCGATCGGATACTACGATCAATCAATGCTCGACTATCGCAGTAATGAAGGGCCACGCAGTCGTTGGCTCACCGGAGAAATTTTCGTCGACCAGGGCCTAGAAGATGCGTTGAACATTGACCGAGACAGCTTCAACCGATTCCATCCGGAATTCCGGGCGATCCAAGAGTTTGTCCACACGCTCCTTCGCAAGGAGATCTTCCCGGTCGTCTATCAAAACATCGAGAAACGATCT
>Ga0302326_10009187_pt1 | contig 21675 bp, 15 predicted proteins | sample Palsa_T0_3_FD_202264 | JGI IMG/M metagenome (GOLD analysis project Ga0302326, IMG submission 202264) | Peat permafrost microbial communities from Stordalen Mire near Abisko, Sweden - Palsa_T0_3 | ecosystem: Environmental > Terrestrial > Soil > Palsa > Peat permafrost | place: Sweden: Abisko... | reverse complement strand
TTGCGGAATCACGAAGGCGACTATGCCGCTGGCAGTGCCGCAAACCCGGTACTTCCACCACGGACTGTTAAGCCTTAGTTCCTAATTCGCCACGCTTCGCCAGCCCCACAATGCGATCGGCGGCACGGAAGGCGAGCGCCTGGATGGTCATGGTGGGCTGGCCGCGCCCGGAAGTGACCAAACTGCTCCCGTCGCACAGAAACAGATTGGGCACGTCGTGCGCGCGATGATCGGAATTAATCACGGACGTCTTCGGGTCATTTCCCATGCGGCAAGTTCCAAGCAGGTGGAGGCCGAACTGCTGCTCGCGCACTGGAAAACTCCACTTGCGGACTGCGGGCGTAGCATCCAGCAACTCCATGGCGCGGTCGAGGAGATACTGGCAAGTCTTCAAGTCGTCGGGATGATCCTTATAGGTGACGCGGGCAGCAGGAAGCCCCCACTCGTCCTTTACGTCCGGGTCCAGGCTGATACTGTTTGTTTCGACCGGCAACGATGTGGCGTGACCGAGCACCATGGCCGTGCGCGTGAAATTCTGCTGAATCTGCTCCTTGTAGGCAGCGCCCCAGCGCGGGGCATCGGGCGGTAGTCCGTAGAGCGAGCACGCGATCGGGTGCAGGTCGAAGCGCATGTCCAGTCCGCCGCCACCGCAGAAGCCGAGATGGGGGTCCAGCTCGTAGAAGTCGTGCACGACCCGGGTTACCACCTGACTCTTGTATTCGTTGAGGGGATGCTCGTACTGAGCACAGGCGGCCGCTGTCGAGTTGAACATCAGGTGCCGCCCCACAAGGCCGCTCGAGTTGGCCAGCCCCTGCGGAAACCGCGAAGACTTCGACAGTAGCAGGAGGCGAGGCGTTTCCGCGCCGTTCGCACAGACAATCACGGCCCGAGCCTTCTGGAAATTCTCGCCCTTGCGCGCGTCGAAATAGGCCACTCCGGCCACGCGCCCCGCTTGATCTGTGCGGATTTCGTACACGTAGCTTTCCGGGCGGATCTCGCACCGCCCCGTGCGCTCGGCCTCGGGGATCATCGTGGCCAGCGTGCTCGATTTGGCACCTACCTCGCACCCGTAGTACTCGCAGTAGCCACAGTGAATGCAACCTGCGCGGCCCCGGTAACTCTGCGAGAGGATGGCGATCGGCGCGGGGAACGGGTGCCAACCTAGTTTCCGAGCACCGCGCTCAAGCAGCGCTCCGGTAGATTTAATCGGCAGCGGTGGCAGGGGATAGGGCTTCGAGCGCGGGGGATCGAACGGGCTCGCGCCCGCCTGGCCTGAGACGCCGACTTCCCATTCCACCTTCGTGTAGTAAGGCTCCAAGTCGGCATAGGTGATCGGCCAGTCGGCAAGCGCGGCGCCCGCCACCGTTCCTCTCTTGCTGCGCTCGATAAAATCGATCTCGTGGAAGCGCCAGTAATTCGCGGTGAAGTGCACAGTTCCGCCGCCTACAACCCGCCCGTACATGAGACTCTGCTGCAGGCTCGCCTTGTCCTGTTCGGTTTTGCGGAAGGTCACCGGCTGACGCTTCGGGTTGTTGGTTAGCGTGTTCTGAAACCACGTCTTGTACTCGTTGTGCTCGAAATCCTCCTCGTGCAGGTAGGGCCCCTGTTCGAGAACGACCACGCCGAAGCCGGCAGTGGAGATCTCTTTTGCGAGCACGCCGCCCGCGGCCCCGGACCCGATGATGGCGAAGTCCACCACTTCGCCGGGGCTGAATTTGCGCATCCCCGGGGTCATGATTTGGCCCCTTTGCGCGCGGCGTTTTGCTCGTCGAGATACTGGGCATCGTAGTAGCCGAAGGGCGGGGTATGGGTGGGTGCGTCGTCGAAGCCGATGAGCTTCCAGCCGACCATGTCGCGGTTGCCGCCGTCTTCCGGATTGCCGAGGAATCCGACAACCGTAAGAAATCGAAACAGGTCGAATGCAGCTGTTTTCTCGATGGCCTTAAGGATTTCCGCCTGCTGCGCAGCGGCGAGAGACGCAAAATCGGTGGACGCAGGAAACATCTCTTTGCGTTTACGATCCACGAGCGCCATAGCATCGGCGAAGGGCTTTTGTTGATCGAGGGCAATCGTGCCGAGCGAGCGGTCAATGAAATAGACCACTCCGGCCTCGCGCGCGCCAGGCGTGTCTGTGGTTGGGATGATCAGGCTGGCGATCGCTTCTACGTCGGCCGCCTGCGCCGGCGTCAGGAAGTCGAGTTTCGCGGGGGTGCCGGCAGCCAAGGTGCGCATGGTCTGATGCGCGTGCTGCTGGGCAGCTAGCACTTCCGGCCAGGCTGCGGAGAGCCACACGCTGCCCGCCCCAATCGCCGATTGCAGCAGGAATTCGCGTCGAGAAAAATCGCTTCTTTCCATTTTCGCCCCAATCTAGCGATGGCTCGCCAAGCGCCTTTGCCAGTGGTTTTAGTCGGAATCACCCTCCCGAAGGAATTCCAGAAAACACCGCGCCCACGCAGTTACGGATTTCGTTACGGTCCCGCGTATGAGATGTTCGGACCATGCGTGCCCGCGATTATAGTCCAGGCGAAACATAGCAGCGGATGCGAAAGTTTTGGGCGTATTGTCGGCTAGCCTTAGCTTGGGATGACTTCACGTTTGCCCGGTCCTCCCGCTCTGAAAATAACCTAGCGTTCGCCGGGATGACACCGCGCTGACGTAGGAATCACCAAAGTCTCCGTAACGGTGACTCTGGCTCTCTGGCCTTTCACGATTTCGGTCAAAACGCGTTAACGCCATACAACAGTTCGCAGGAACCCATACTTGCGAGCCTCCAACTTTGCAGCGATGAGCGTATTTCACTTGTCTGAATAGACGACCATCCCGCTGCGGATTGTGTAGCGAACTTTGGAAAATGCAACGGCATCCTGCTCTGGATCTGCTCGTAGAGCAACAAGGTCGCCATCCATGCCTTTGGCGATGCGTCCACTATGGGACGCCTCGCCGAACCTCTGGGCAGGATTCGTGGTGAGCGAAGCAAGGATCTGCTTAAAACTCATGCCAGCCCGGGACATCCAAACGAATTCTTCTGAAGTATCGAACCGTTCGATATAGCCAACGTCAGTGCCAAATAGGACTTGCCCTCCTGCTTCAGAAAAGGCCTTCAGTTGCTGAGCCGCCTTACTCATCCCCTTGTTGAGTTCTTCAGGACCGCCGCCCTTGTATTCGACTTCCCACAGGGTGAGCGTGGGGGTGAGGGCCATGTGGGCTGCCGCCAGTCGTTCGGCAAAAGCCGGAGTCCAGAGATCATCGGCCGGAGTGGTATGGGCAAGAATATCGACGCCGCTCTGAAGCGCCACCTCGATTCCCTGATCGTTCGATACATGGGCAAATACAGGTTTACCCGCACGGTGGGCCTCGGCGACGATCGCACGAGCCAAGTCCAAAGGTATCGTCAAGATGCCATCCTGCTCGATCGAATTTGCAAAAATCTTGATGCCATCAACGCCAAGACGAATTTGCTGGCGCACTCGCTCCGTCGCTTGCGGAGTGGATCCGGCCTCGGGCATGTCGATGTGATTGGATTCGAGGAATTGCCGGACATAAACGGGCGTTTTTATCCAGAACGGCTCGCCAACCGTCAGAACCCTCGGCCCCGTCACTTCGCCGCTTTCGATCCGTCGGCGGATGAGGGTCGTGTTCTCCAGCACAGAGGCAATGTCAAAGACCGTAGTAAAGCCCCAGCGCGTTAGCATCGCTTGGAGTTGTGAAGTAATCTGCTCCGCCGAGAGTTTTTCAGCGTGAAGCAGGCCGGGAATCAGGATATGTACGTGGCTGTTCCAAAAACCGGCGGTTACCACCAGACCGTTGCAGTCAAGAACAGTCGCCCCGCGTGGTACTTTGAGTTTGGCGTTTGGTCCCAAGTCAACAATACGGCCGTCATGTACAAGGATTGCCCCATCTTTGATTGACGGTTGAGTCGGGGAAGGGTAGATCTTTGCGTGTACCAAGGCAAGATCAGAGCAGAAACAGGGCAGACAGAACAGTATCAGGGCAAAAAAGCCAGCAAGGACTCTACGGACACGCATACCAGCAATATACGAGCCGCAAATCGGCGAAGACAAGGGATCATAGGTCAGGGATCATAGGTCAGGGATCATAGGTCAGGGATCATAGATCAGCGATCAGCTCGTGAGCCAAGCATAGTGTAGTGGGCGTGTTGGCGTAACATCGCTGGCAAAGATCCCGAACACTAGCCGCCCGTTCGGCATGGATGTGTCAACTCCTTCGTGCAGACTCGCGAAGTGAATGCCCAGGCTGCGAAACTCGCATCGTGCGTTGACAAGCTTCCGGAGTGAGCGAGCGCACAGGTCGTAACGGTGCACCAGCACTGCATTGCACTTCCGGCGCTTGGCATGGGCCATGGGGCGGTTCCTCTCGGGCCGAGAGTCTTTGACCCCGAAGATTCCCGCGTCCGAAACCAAGGTAGGTTTACTTCGACAGTGCTCCGAGCGCCTCTCGAAAGAGCACTTCAAAACTCTGAGAACTCTTTCCGCCCCGCACCGCCAGCAGCGCTTTCTCCGCGGCCGCCCGCTGATATCCCAAATTTACCAGCGCCGAAATCACATCTTCCTCCACCGGACTGGTCGCCGAAGTGCTCGCTTCGGACGGTCCGGTCTCCGCTGGCAGCTTGTCGTGCAGCTCGAGCACCATGCGTTCCGCCGTCTTCTTGCCGATTCCGGGAATGCGTGTGAGCCGGGCCACGTCGCCTCCGCGTATCGCTCCCACCATCTCCTCGGCCGGCATCCCGCTCAGGATCGTGATCGCCAGCTTCGGACCGATGCCGCTGACCGTCAGCAGCTTCTCGAAAAGCTGTTTCTCGGCCAGACGCAAAAATCCATACAGGTTTAGCGCATCCTCTCGAACGTGGGTGTGGATGTGGAGCGCGACTTCGGTGCCGGCCGCCGGCATCTCGGTAAACGTCGGCACGCTGATGGTAACGTCATAGCCGACCCCGTGCGTCTCCACGATTGCCCGGTTCGGATGTTTTGCCAGCAGGGTTCCTCGAAGATGCGCAATCATCGCGTGTATTGTACGGCAGTCCGCGCCGCAAGAGCGCGCCTAGCGGCCGCCGTTCTCGGCTGTCCGGCGGGCGAAGCCCGCCAGCATTCCACGCGCCCGAATAAAAAGGCACTTTTCCTTTCCTTTCCACAGGAAGTTTCTCCCCTCCACAGTTTTTACACAACGAAACCCCACTTTGCCATTGCGTTAATCTTGCCGCTGCCGCAAAGTGCTTCCAGTCAAAAGCGTGAGATGTTCTGCATCTGTTCCGACAAAGGTTCAGCGTTGCCGGTGATTTTCGAGAGTGAGTCACCGGGGGAAATTCGGCGCAGGTCCAGTGTGCCGGTGCCCGGGCTTTACGGCCTCCAAAGAAATCCCCCTTCCTAAGGAGGATGGAAACGCCGAGCCGCAAACCTGAAGCGCAAGCCTCAGGTGAGCGTCGGGCATGGCACTTTTCGGAGTGCCGTTGCGCGATGATCTTTCGCCCCCGGCGAAAGACGGCGGTCAGAACGTCCGCGATAACAATGCGGCTTGGGTGGCTGGCCCAAGCCGCATTTGTTTTTTCGCCCTCGACTCGGTTTATGAATGAGCGGAGCAAGTTGTAGAGTAGAGATGCGCCCCCATGACTTCGACTTCCTCCGATCCCTTCAAAGAGACCCTGAAGCAGCAGGCCGATCTCGTCCGCCTGGTCGGCGACTACGTCAAGCTGAAAAAGGCAGGGGCGCAGAACTTCTCCGGCTTGTGTCCGTTTCATGCCGAGAAAACTCCTTCTTTTTCCGTGCATGCGACACGGCAGTTTTTTCACTGCTTCGGCTGCGGAGAGTCGGGCGATGTTTTCACCTTTATCCAGAAGGTCGAGAACATCACTTTTCCTGAGGCCGTCCGCCTGATCGCCCAAAAGCTCGGCATCCCCATGCCCAAGCTCACCTTCTCCAGTCCGGCGGAGGCGCGCGACGGTCAGGTTCGCATGGCCCTGCTCGACGTCCACGTACGCGCCGGCGCCTTCTTTCAGGATTGCCTGCGCCGCTCCGAAGGCGCCAACGCCCGCGAGTATCTGAAGAGTCGGGGCCTCGATGCGGACACGATTGCACGCTTTCGGATCGGATATGCGCCCGATTCCGGATTCCTGCTGCGGGACGCGCTTCGCCGTGAATTCGACGAGGAGTTGTTGCGCGAGAGTGGGCTTTTTTCGTGGAAAGAAAGCTCTCCTGAGGCTGCCCCGGGGAGCCGGGAGCCGAGAACCGAGAAGGCAGAGGCAAACAGCGTGAGCCCCGAGCCGAGAGCTAAGAACCAAGAGCTGAAAGCCGCTTCCGCCATCTACTCGAAATTCCGCAATCGCGTGATCTTCCCGATCTGCAATGACCAGGGCAAAGTGATTGCTTTTACCGGACGCACGCTTTCGACCGATGAGAAAGCCGGCCCGAAATATCTGAATTCCCCGGAGACGCCGATTTACTCGAAATCGCGCGTGCTTTTCAACCTGGACAACGCGAAAGAAGCGATTCGCAAACTCGACTACGCGATCCTGGTGGAAGGCCAAATGGATTGCATCTCCGTATACGCCGCCGGCTTCCACAACGTGATTGCCAGCTCCGGCACGGCATTCACCGAATTGCAGGCGAAATTGCTCGGCCGATTCTCGAACAACGTGGTGGTCAACTTCGATCCCGATACCGCCGGAGCACGCGCCACCGAGCGCACCTTGGGCTTGCTCGTCGAAGAGCAATTCCATATCCGGGTGCTCACGCTCGAGACCGGATTCGATCCCGACCTATTCATCCGGCGCAAAGGCAAGGATGCGTATGGCGCGGCCCTCAAGCACTCTCAGAAATATTTCGACTATCTGATCGATCGGGCGCGCGCTATGTTTCCGCTGCGCAATCCGGAAAGCAAGGTCAAGGCCGTCAACCACCTTCTTCCGCACATCCAGCGGGTACCAAGCCGCATCGTCCGCGATGAACTGGCGCTCGAAATTTCGCAGAAGCTCGGAATTGATTCGGCCGTGCTGCGCCAGGAACTCAAGCATGCCGCCACCACGCGCTCGACGACCGAAGTCAAAGCCACCCCTGAGGCGCAGATCACCGGTGCGGAACGCGTTCTCATCCGGGCGCTCGCCTCGGCCACCCAGATGCAATCTGCCCTAACCCGGAGTTCCGCACGAGAAGGAACAGACGAGGAATTCGATCCCGCCCGCCAGGCACACTATGCGCTGCAATCCGAACACCTGTATGAGGGCCTGGCATCGCAATCTCTGGTGGAGGCCCTGCTCGCGGCCGGAAGCGAAGCGGCGGACGTCCTGGCGCTGCCAAAGACCGAAGAAGACCGCCGTCTTCTCGCCTCGATCCTGATGCACGAGGAGGAAGAACTGACACCGGAAACCGTCGAAGGCGCGGTTCGGGCTTTGCGGAGAATCTATCTGCGGCGGCGGCTGGAGGAAGTGCAGGCCGCATTGCAGCGACCCGGGCTTTCGATGGCGGAAAAACAGGCGCTTTTGCAGGAAAAGGTGCGTCTGAAGCGGGCTCTGATGGATCCCGGGCTCGGAGAATCGGTCGGCCGGGCCTCTTGAAAGCGGGTGCGCCAGGCCCGGTTCGGATCCGCATGATCCCGATTGGAGATCGAAGTTTCTCAGCTGGCCGCTTAAGTTTGGAACGAAACCGGCTCGACCGCCATCTAAAGGATTAGCGGCAAAAGAGATACGGGCGGCTGAGGGCGTCCGGTGGAGTTGCAAAACTGCAACCGCTGCCGGCAAGGACACGAATTGGCGTGCTATACTTTTAAGGTTTGTGCGCCTTGCGCACAACTCCGTTACGACTCCCACCGCTCTAAAGACGATGGCGTCCGCCGACAGGCGAACGTCCCGAGGATAATCTAGCTTGGCACTTGATGACAAGTACGACGACATAAAAAAGCTGATCGACGCAGGCAAAGAGAAGGGATATCTGACCTATGATCAGGTCAACGACCTTATCCCGCACGATGTGCACTCTCCTGAAGACCTGGAAGATCTGCTAACCACGATCGGAACGCAAGGAATCGATGTACTCGAAAGCTCGAAGGGGCCGACGACCGATCTGGAAAAAAAATTCGAGGAAGTAGAAGAAGGCTCCGACGACGTAGAACTCGATCTAACCCCAGGAGCCCTGGAAAAAACCAACGACCCTGTCCGCATGTATCTCCGCGAGATGGGCACTGTTCCCTTGCTGACCCGCGAAGGCGAAGTTGAAATCGCGAAGCGGATTGAGCGGGGCCAAAACCGTGTTCTGAAGGCGCTCTCGCGCTCGCCGATTGTCATTCGTGAACTTCTGGCTTTGGGCGAGGACCTCGAGAAGGGCGTCCGCTCCATCAAAGAGCTGGTCACGTTCGACGAAGAGGAAATCACCGAAGAGATTGTCGAGAAGCGCCTGAAAGAGTTTCTCGCCAAGATCAACACGCTCGACAAGCTTTACAAAAAGGTGGCACCGCTCCAGGAAAAGCTGGCGGCGGTGAACCTGAAGAAGCGGCCGCGCGACCATCGCCGGTACCGCTTTCACCTGGCCCACGCGATCGTGCACACCTCGATCGCGGTACGGAAGCTCGGCTTCACCAACAACGAACGCAAGCGCCTGATCGACCGCGTGAACCGCACGGTGGACGGGATGCGCTCGCTCGACCGGCAAATCCAGAACCTGGAGAAGCGGGCCGAATCGACGCGCAGTGAAGAGCAAAAGAAGGAATACAAGAAGCAGTCGCGCGCGGTCCGCGGCGAACTCGAAAAGCTGGAAGCGGAAGCGGGCCTGTTGTTCCAGGAACTCAAGCGCACCCAGCGCGAGATCATCCAGGGCGACATGGACGCCGAGCACGCCAAGCGCGAGCTGATCGAAGCCAACTTGCGCCTGGTGGTCTCGATTGCGAAAAAATACACCAATCGTGGCTTGCAGTTCCTCGACCTGATTCAGGAAGGCAATATCGGCCTGATGAAGGCGGTCGACAAATTCGAATACCGCCGCGGCTATAAGTTTTCAACCTACGCCACGTGGTGGATTCGACAAGCAATTACCCGAGCCATCGCCGATCAAGCGCGCACGATTCGTATCCCGGTGCACATGATCGAAACCATCAACAAGCTGATCCGCACCTCCCGGCAGCTGGTGCAGGAACTGGGACGCGAACCAACGTCGGAAGAAATCGCCAAGCGCATGGACATTCCAGTCGCGAAAGTCCGCAAAGTCCTGAAAATTGCGCAGGAGCCGATTTCCTTAGAAACGCCGATCGGCGAAGAGGAAGACTCGCACTTGGGCGACTTCATCGAAGATCGCGCGGTCGTTTCGCCAGCCGAAGCGGTGATCAACGTCAACCTCAAAGACCAGACTTCGCAGGTGCTGCGTACGCTGACACCGCGCGAGGAAAAGGTCATCAAGATGCGCTTCGGACTCGAAGACGGCAGCGAGCACACGCTCGAAGAAGTAGGCCAGTCGTTCGCAGTAACCCGAGAACGCATCCGCCAAATCGAAGCGAAAGCGCTAAGAAAACTGCGCCATCCATCCCGTTCGAGAAAGTTGCGGGCGTTCATGGACGGTGTGAGGGACTAGCAATGCCGGCGCAGGATCTTTGGTTAGGGCGCGAGCCATCGCGCCCTTTTTTTCTGTCGTCGGAGTCAATTCCGCAAACAAAAGTTTTCCCGTCCGCAAAGATTACCCGCAGTCTGCTGCCGCCAAGCGGTCGTACGAGCGCATACGCTCACAAGGTTCGGCGATGAGCCCGAGGTACCTGGCGGTCGTTGCGATCGGGATGGGCTCGTGGTGTTTCGCTCGGCAAGCGAAGCCCCGCCCGAGGCAAAGTGCGGGGCCGAGAGCCCGTGCGGTTGCCCTGCTAGAATCAACTGAGCCGCATGGAAGCCGCTCGCATCCGCAATTTTGCGATCATCGCGCACATTGATCACGGGAAATCCACGCTCGCCGACCGCCTGCTGGAGCTGACCGGCTCGCTTGCCATGCGCGAAATGCAGGAGCAGGTTCTGGACTCAATGGACCTGGAGCGCGAGCGGGGCATTACCATCAAGGCCCACGCTGTCCGCATGTTATACCCGGCGCAGGATGGTCAGATTTACCAGCTGAACCTGATCGATACCCCCGGCCACGTAGATTTTTCCTACGAGGTTTCGCGCTCTCTGGCCGCCTGCGAAGGTGCGCTGCTGGTGGTGGACGCGTCGCAGGGCGTCGAAGCACAGACGCTCGCGAACTCTTACCTGGCGATCAATCATGGTCTGGAAATTATTCCGGTGATCAACAAGATCGACCTGCAGAGCGCCGACGTCGCGCGCACCAAGGAGATGATCGAGAGTGCGGTAGGCCTGGACGCCTCCGATGCGTTGCTGATCAGCGCCAAGACCGGCCAGGGCGTGCCCGACGTGCTCGAGGCCATCGTCAAGCGCGTTCCACCGCCCAAAGGCGCGCCGGAACGGCATCTTCAGGCATTGCTGTTTGATTCATGGTTCGATCCGTATCGCGGCGTGGTGGTCCTGGCGCGGGTCTTCGAGGGCACCTTGCGGAAGGGGCAGAAGATCCGGCTATGGTCGAACGGGCACGTGTTCAACGTGGAGACGCTCGGCGTGCTCACGCCGAAGCCGGTCGAAGTCGATGCCCTGGTGGCGGGCGAAGTCGGATTCCTGATTGCCGGCATCAAGAACGTCGCCGATACAAAGATCGGCGACACCATCACCGACGACGACCGCCCGTCGCTCCAGGCCTTGCCCGGATTTGAAGAAATCAAGCCCATGGTTTTCGCCGGACTCTACACGGTGGACGCCCACGAACACACGCAGCTACGCGAGGCGCTCGAGAAATTGAAGCTGAATGACTCGTCCTTTTTCTTCGAGCCGGAAAGTTCCGTGGCCCTCGGATTCGGCTTTCGTTGCGGCTTTCTCGGCCTCCTTCACATGGAGATCATCCAGGAGCGATTAGAGCGCGAATACAATCTCGAGCTGATCACGACCGCTCCGGGGGTTCGCTACCAGATCACCAAGACCGATGGAGAGGTGATCGAGGTGGATAATCCGTCGCGCTGGCCCGATACGAGCGAGATCGCAAAGGTGGAAGAGCCCGTGATTCTGGCGGTGATTTTGACCAACGAAGAATATGTTGGCGGCATCTTAAAGCTGGTCGAGGAAAAGCGTGGGAAGCAGAAGAGTTTTGAATACGTCAGTTCGTCGCGCGTAATGTTGCAGTACGAGTTGCCGTTGAACGAAATCGTGCTCGACTTTTATGACCGCCTGAAGTCGGTGTCGCGCGGATACGCTTCGCTCGACTACCATCTGTCGGGCAACTGGGTTTCTCCGATGGCGAAACTCGACATCATGGTGGCGGGTGAGCCGGTCGATGCCCTGTCGACCATCATCCATCGCGACTTTGCCTACGAGCGCGGGCGGGCGCTCGCCGCGAAGATGAAGCAGTTGATCCCCCGACAAATGTTTGAGGTGGCGATCCAGGCGGCGATCGGAGCGAAGATCATTGCCCGCGAAACCGTGCCGGCGATCCGCAAGAATGTGATCGCCAAGTGCTACGGCGGCGACATCAGCCGCAAACGCAAGCTGCTCGAAAAACAGAAAGAAGGCAAGAAGCGGATGAAACGCATCGGCCGCGTGGATATTCCCCAGGAAGCTTTTCTCGCCGTGCTCAAGGTGGGCGAGGATAGCAGCTAAATCATCTTCAAGAAAACGCCGACCGGCGGAGGTTGCATGCTACGAACTAGGATCGTCGTCATACTGATCGGGTGTTGGAGCGCAGGAGCGGTTGCTCAAAATGGCGCCCCCGCTCCGTCCGAGGCTCCCCAAAACAAGCCTGCTCGTCCGCAGGTGGTTCGCGTTTCCACCGCAATGATGCTGGGACGGGTCGAACACAAAACGATGCCGCTCTATCCCGACGAAGCGATGAAGAAGGGAATTCAAGGCGACGTGACTTTCAAGATCGATGTCGATGAAACCGGAAAGATCACAGCCAGCGTGCCCGTCGAAGGCGACCCCCTGCTGGTCGCGGCCAGCAAGGATGCGTTGCGAACCTTCCGCTTTCGCCCCTACCTGCTCGATGGAACTCCCACCAAAGTTCAGAGCCAACTGGGATTTCACTTTTCCGTCGAGAAAACCGCTGACAGCGTCAATGGACATGTGGAATGCATAGGATCGGCCCCCAGCTCGCCATAACTTCGAAGCGCAGTTATGAGCGACAGGCAGTCGCGGTCCTGCTCGAGTGCGCCGTCACTCCGACTGCCCGATGACCACGAACCTTCTGGTTTTCTTGTCGGGGAACAGGAACTCGTAGATTTGAAGGGAATCGTAGCTGGTCTTGTGCTCGTCTCTCACGAGCTTCGCCTTATAGTCACCCAGGGCCAACAACGTAGAAGGAGTAAGTTCAGACTCCAGATTGTAATTCTTCCCCTCGATCACTACGCTCAAATCCTGCCGGCTAGCGGCGATCGTTGAGGAACTGACGTGGACGCTGACCGTATACTCGGCCGGATTGGGTTCCGCTCCTGCCCAGGCCAACGCGAAGGCGAGCAGCAAGGTTGCGAGTGTGATCTTTTTCACGATTCCCTCAGTTCTGGCTGCCTAGACGCCTGGCATTATATCGCTCGTTCCGGCGCATTCCGGCCACGCAGTTTTGTATTTTCTACCCTCGCTACCAAACGACCGGCACTGGCTGAAAGGCTGTATCGATCCAGCGATCCAGCGATCCGGCGATCCGGCGCTTCAGGCTACCGCCCCGCCAACCACCGGGCGCATAGGCGGACGACTCAAAAGTTGTTGACAATCGCGTCCGTCGAGCGTCCCAGTAGTCCTCGACTGTACCACTCGGCTGGCAGCGGACGGCGCTGTTCGAATCGGCTCCGCGTCCCGTCACCGCTATCGAACTGGCTGTGGAAATAGATTGACGACCACAACGGCCAAGGTCTATCGTGCGTCGATGGAAAATGCCGCAGTTACTCCTCGGCGAAGAACGGCGGGATAGTCATAGCACGCTATCAGGCACGTCCTGAGCGTGATCGCTGTCCTAGCGGCGACAGCGTTTCGGATTGGGTCAAAAACTACAACCATCTCTTTTGATGAAGACTCCAGGCAGCCCATGACCGACGCGGAACAGCGACGGGGGTGACAACTACACATGAACTTCTATGACTCAGAAGCATTTGAATTGCGCCTCTATCTAGAGGATCTTTGCTGTGACCTGTGTCGTTTTGAGCACGTCGCCGAGGGAGTACCACCACAACACATTCGAATTCGGCAAGACGTCGATCTCGGAATATCGGGCGCCTTTGCAGATGCGAGCATCTGTTTTCCCGGGGAACGTCCATATTTCTTAGAGGTAAAGTGAGGCTACGACCGGGAAGAGATCGTCGGTCGTATTTCACGCAAGTACGGATCGAAGACCTCGGTTTCGGAGGAGGCACAGAAGGTGCGGGTGGTAGTCGCGGATGAAGAAAACCTGGCCGCTCTCGAATCGGAGCTCCGCGCGTGCGTGGACCGGCATTTCGAGGTCGAAGTGTGGACTCCGTCGCACCTGCGTGAATTAATCCTACGCCATTTCCAGGTCGAGTTGAGCCGCTTCGACCGCGAAGATCTTCTCGTGTTGCGGTCAGCGGTGGAGAAGATCAAGGGCGAGTTTGCTTTTGGAGAGCGGTATAAAGGATCCGCGCCTCAGTTGATGCTGATGTGGCACTTCGGCTGCTGGACCATCCGGCGCGTTCAGGAGGAAGCGGGGATTACCATCGAGTCCGGTCTGCGGAAGGGTTTGTATCGGGATGCCGCGATTGTAATTGCTGACTTGAGCGGGTTTTCCAGTTACGTGCGTGATTCACCGGACGATTCAGTAGTTCAGAATGCACTGGAGTCGTTCTACACGAAGACGCGTCGCGAAGTGATCAGCTTCGGAGGCATGATGTCACAGTTCGTCGGCGATGCGGTCATCGCCGTATTCGGAGTGCCGGTTCAGTTCCCCGATTATGTCGAGCATGCGCTTGAATGTGCGGCATCGATCCGAGACATCGGTAAGTCGGTCTCGAAGAGTTGGCAGCGGCACATCGACCGGCTGCAAACTGCGGTGGGATGCCACACAGGCATCGCCCTTGGCGATTTGCACATGGTGCCTCTGCGGTCGTATAGCTATTGTCATATGGGCCTCGTCAGCGATGCTGTGAATATGGCGGCACGTTTGTCTTCGGCGGCGCGACCCGGTGAGATTGTACTGAGTAACGCTCTTTATCAGCGCCTCGGAATGGCCTCGCAGAAGCACTTCGAGGAGGCCGATCCTATCGAAGCTAAGAACGTGGGGCGGCTCCAGGCCTGGAGATGGGAGACGGGAAAGGAGAGCGCCCACGACCCGGTCAATGCATCCAGTGTCTGCTCCGGGCCTTGAGGCTTCGGTCTGCGAATTGAGTCGTGACGCCGCGGATGGCCCATCCGCAAAACCCGCCCTCTAGCGCCTCTAGGTAGACGTCTCTGGTCCGCATCTATGAAAGCGACAAACTGGGAGTTTACGAATCGAGCGACGGTCTTCGGCGTGATCTTTGGCGTCACGTTTCCGCTGTACGCTTTCGATCATCAGAATTCAACCGTTGCCCTGGCCAATTGGCTCGGGGCCAGGCTGCAAATGGATGCAAATCTTGTCGCTCGTCTTTTGTTAGCTTTCGCATCTTTTTTGCTCGTTCTAGCCGCTCTCATCCGCACCTGGGCCTCCTCCTATCTTCAGGCCTCAGTGGTGTATGCGTCCGAAGTGAAGAGTGAGTCGCTCGTTGCCGATGGACCCTATCGGCGAGTACGCAATCCGCTGTATTTCGCCAATGTGTTAATGATCATAGCCATGGGCGCCATGATGAGCCGGTTGGGGTTCTTGGTGGCGGTGATCGCGATGGTAGTGTTCTGTTACCGCTTGATCCTGCGTGAGGAGGCCGAACTGCAGGCGAGCCAGGGCCAACCGTATCACGTCTACTGCAAGGCGGTGCCGCGTTTGTGGCCTTCCCTGTGGCCGCGTGTTGCTTCCGCCGGAGGCCAGGCCAGGTGGATGGAAGGAATCAAGGCAGAATCTTGGTACTGGGGGTTCGCGGCAGCGCTTATCGCTTATTCCATAACTCTAACATTCAAACTGTTCTTCGTGATCTTGGTGGCAAGCCTGATCTTGTTCTGGGTCTCCTCGCTGGTCCTTCAAAAGAAGTCCCATTGATTAATTGCTGAGCGTACTCGGTGGACGTATGGTCTGCACAGTGGTCGAGAGGAGAGATTTCGGTCGGCCGCCCAGAAACAAACAATACGCCACCGCTTGCCTGGGCGATCGCAGAGAACGAAGTTTTTGGGCAGTTGCGTCCCCTCAGCCGCTTGTCTTGGCGTTTGGCGATTCAGCCCGACCCCCAAAACGCATGATTTTACCGAGCTTCAGAGGCTTTGCGCGTGGGTCTCAGTGCGTGCCAGCCGCTGCTGATGCTGGCGGGAGCCTTTTGGCTTATGTGCAAATCTCATATTTTGTGACAAAAGTGCTGATTCAGAAGCGGTTCCAGCGTTTATCTTCCCGACGACAGTTAACCAACTTAGAAACATAGCGTTAGGAAGGCTCGCGCGACCCAGCAATCCCGCAACCCGCTGCTGCTTGCCGCTCGATTCCGCCGGCGGGTCTTATCATCCACAAACTTTTCCACAGGGTAGAGGTGTCTCAGAATCGGCTCGCCGCCGCCTCCCGTAGTCTTTCGGGGTTACCCAATTCGACGCCTGCGTCGAGGCCTATTCACCGGGTTCGCTATTGCCTTCCAGCAGGTTCGCGAAGCGGGTCGAATTGTGCAAAAATGCGAGATTGAACTTGCCGATCGGGCCGTTGCGCTGCTTGGCGATGATGATCTCGGCCCGGCCCTTCAGATCCGGGTCATCCTGCTTGTAGATCTCTTCCCGGAAAATAAACATAACAACGTCGGCGTCCTGCTCAATCGATCCGGATTCGCGCAGATCGGAGAGCTGCGGCCGATGGTCGCCGCCCCGGCTCTCGGGAGCTCGGCTCAGCTGCGACAAGGCCACAACCGGGACGCCCAATTCTTTGGCAATCGCTTTCAGTCCGCGCGAGATCGAAGACACTTCCTGCGTCCGATTTTCGAAGCGCTTGCTGCCTCCGGACATGAGCTGCAGGTAATCGACCACCAGCAGATCCAGCCGTCCTTGCGATTGTTTCAGGCGACGTGCCTTGGCGCGCATCTCGCTCAGGGAAATGCCCGGTGTATCGTCGATAAACATCAGGGCGTTCGAGAGTTCCTCCATGGCGCGGACGATCTTCTTCATGTCGTCGCCCCAGAGCGAGCCGGTGCGCATTTTGTGCGCATCGACAACGGCGCGCGAGCAGAGCAGCCGCTGCAGCAAAGCCTCGCTCGACATCTCGAGCGAGAAGATGCCGACCACTTTGCCGTCGTCGATCGCGGCGTTTTCCGCGATGTTCATGGCAAACGATGTTTTTCCCATGGAGGGCCGGGCGGCAAGAATCACCAAATCGGATCTTTGCAAGCCGCTCGTCAACTCGTCGAGCTCGGTGTAGTGCGTGGCCAATCCCGTGATCCGCTGGCCGCGCTGCAGCAGAGCATCCACCGACCCGAACGAGTTGCGGACGATCTCCTTGATTCCCTGAAAGCCCTTGCCAATGCGCTTCTCGGAAAGCTGAAAAACAGCGGCTTCCGCCTCGTTGAGAATCTCGTCGGCCGGCTCGGCCTGCTCGCTCGCCTTGGCGATGGCGGCATTCGACACGCCGATCAGTCCGCGCAGGATCGCCTTGTCGCGGACGATCCGAATATAGTGCTCGATCGAAGGCCGGTCCGGAACGCCGTCCAGCAATCCAGAAATGTAACCGACGTCGCCAACCGCCTGCAGATCCTTTTTTTGCTCCAGCTCTTCGACCAGCGTAATGATGTCGATCGGCCGAGAAGATTCGGCCAGATCCATCATCCGCGAGTAAATCCGCCGGTGCGAGTCAATGGAAAAATCTTCCGGCTTCAGATGCTCCGCCGCGTCGTTGAAGGCGTGATTATCCAGCAGCACGGCGCCCAGAATCGAGCGCTCGGCTTCAATGTTAGCCGGCAAACGTCCGACGGTGGTTTCGAGGGTCGCCACGATGTTGAGGTGAGTGTGTTGCATGGTAACCTTTTTCTCCCTGTGGACGTACGAGGAGCACCGCAGGAAATCCAGGTCGAAATCAGATTTTCCCGGCGGCAGCTCTCTTGCGGAAAGGGCCCGTCTCCGCGCCGCTTCGCAACCGACGCCCCTAGCGAAATCTGCGACACGCGCGAAACAGTATGTCACAAGGCGAACAAAAAGCAAATCTATTTCAAAGGACCTGCGTCTGCCCTGGTTGAATCTCAATGCCAGGGAACCTGTCCTAGGAGGACAATCCCTGCCTCAACCGTTCACACTCTATTAACAATGCTTTCGTATAGTTTCGCCACACTTGGGCTTGATTTTCGGGGTCCGAATCCTGAACTTATATCGAACACTGGAGACTCTTTATGGCCACTGCACCGAATCCTGAAACTACTGCCAACCAGATGGGACCGTTGAGCGTGGTCACGGCCAAGCATTCGATTCACGACAAGCTTAACAAGGGCCCGGGAAAGGTCGGGATGCTGGGCTTTGGAGTGGTGCTGGTCGTCGGCGTCATTTACTCGGCGTATCACCTGCTGAAGGATCTCGCAGTCGTGCACACCACGTCGATCATGCCTTACGTCCTGCTGGCGATCGCTTTGCTGGTGGCGCTCGGATTTGAATTCGTCAATGGGTTCCACGACACGGCGAATGCGGTAGCTACGGTCATCTACACACACTCGCTCGAGCCGCATGTTGCGGTGGTTTGGTCAGGGTTTTGTAATTTTGTGGGCGTTATGATTTCTAGCGGGTTGGTGGCGTTCACGATTGTCTCGTTGCTGCCGGTAGAACTGATTTTGCAGGTGGGGAGCAAGGCTGGGTTCGCAATGGTTTTCGCCTTGCTGGTCGCGGCCATCATTTGGAATCTGGGCACGTGGTATTTCGGCTTGCCCGCATCGAGTTCGCACACCATGGTCGGGTCGATCATTGGAGTGGGCATTGCGAATCAGTTGATGTCCCCGAAGACGGGCACGAGCGGCGTCGATTGGGGGCAAGCTGCCAACATTGGGAAATCGCTGTTGTTGTCGCCGCTGGTTGGATTTGTCTGTGCGTTTCTCCTGCTGTGGCTGATGAAAGCGGTGATCAAGAACAAGGCGCTCTATGAGGCTCCGGTGGGGACCGAGCCGCCGCCGTTCTGGATTCGGTGTCTGCTGGTGCTGACTTGCACGGGAGTGAGTTTCTTTCACGGATCGAACGACGGGCAGAAGGGCATGGGGCTGATCATGCTGATTCTGGTAGGGACGGTACCCACGGCCTACGCTTTGAACCAAGCGATCACGCACAAAGACTCGGATGACTTCATTGCGGTTTCGCAGCAGACAGCCGGAATCCTGTCGAATTATGTGAGCCCGAATGCAGTGATTTCCGATGAACGGGACGAGCTTACGGATTTCATTCGCACCAAGCAATTCACTCCGAACACGATGCTGGCGCTGCGTCAGATGGTAGGCGACATAGGAAACGAGACCACGCTGTTTGGAGAACTGGGGAAGATTCCGCATGACCGGGTGCGGAACTTCCGCAACGACATGTACGTTGCCAGCGAAGCGTTACGCCTGATGAAGAAGAGCCACCAACCGGCGAATCCGGCGATCAGTGAAAAGGACTGGGAGGGCTTGGACAATTACAAGAGACACGTGGACAACGCGACAAAATTTATCCCGACCTGGGTGAAGGTTGCGGTGGCGATCGCGCTCGGAATGGGCACGATGATCGGATGGAAGCGGATCGTGGTCACAGTGGGAGAGAAAATCGGCAAGGACCACCTTACCTATGGTCAGGGAGCGGCGGCGGAGATCACGGCCATGTTCACGATCGGCCTGGCGGACTGGTTTGGACTGCCGGTCAGTACGACGCATGTGCTGTCGTCGGGGATTGCGGGCACGATGGCGGCGAACGGTTCCGGGTTGCAATGGGGGACAGTGCGCAACCTGGCGCTCGCTTGGGTGTTGACACTGCCGGCATCAATGCTGCTGGCGGGATTTCTGTTTTGGGGATTCAAGAACATATTCTAAGTTTTAGGTGGTTGCGGAAAAATTGGTTCCCGAGCAGGAAGCACCTCGGTCGCTGAACAGATCGCTGAAGAACCGAGGTTCGTATCGCCGCGTCGCTTTACCACCGGCGGAAAAACTCTACCTCTCCGCGAACGGGAAGGGCATTCACTCGTGCCGCTGGAGTCATTGAAAATATCCAACTCGCCCGAGGGACACGCGGTCTCCTCCCCTCTCCTCCCTAACGATTCAGGCCGGATTCGGTGTGGCGTGCGATACTGAAATTTGTGGCTCAGCCTGATTTCACGCCTCGCCTAGCGAACGATCCCAAGTCGGTCGTGATTCATCTGACGACTGGGACCGGGATGGAGATTGAGTGGAAGGATGGGCATCGGTCCGCCTATACGTTCGCGTACTTGCGAGACGCTTGCCCTTGCGCTCTTTGCAAGGATGAACGGTCCCAAGCGGGACGCGAGGATGGCGAGCCGCCGAAGCTCGCGCCCGGGGCCCTGCCGATGTTCAAGCCGGCGGTGAAAGCGCTGTCGGCCGAGGCCGTGGGCAAGTATGCACTGAAATTTTCATTCAACGATAAGCACGATCTGGGAATTTTTTCCTGGTTTTACTTGCGGGAAGTTTGTCCCTGCCCGGAGTGCGCGGCGACACGAAAGTCGCGCGAACAGTAGGGCGGAGGAATCTGGTTAGTAACAAGTGGGACGCGAAATGCCAGTTTGGACGTCCAAAGTGCTTCCTGCGACCAAGAGTTGCGTCGAAATCGTCCTTGGTTAGTGGCAGTGGCTGCAGAAAGGTTACTTCCTTGCTCCCCGACCTCCACCCGCCTCTGCATCGGTGAACTGCCGAGCAACCCGAAATCGAGTGCCAACTAATGCAGTTTGTCGTACTCGGCCTTTGCCTGTTTCAGGACAGGCACCTCGGGGTCGGCATCTTTCCAGAGGGCGAGGAAATCCTGGTAGGCGGCTCGGGCGTGGGCACTGTCGCCTTGTTGGGCGTAAGCTCTTGCCGATCCCAGGCGAGCCAGAGCGTAGAGCGGGCTCATCGGACTTAGACCCCGGTGATCTGCGATCTCTTGATATTCGGCTTGGGCTTTGGCTGGTTCGTGCAGGTCCAGATAGGCTTCAGCGCGAAGGTAAGGCGGCCAATAATCGGTGCTTGCCGTGGGGCCGCCGCCCAGTTCGAACGATCTTGCCGGTTCCAAAACTTCGACGGCCTTTCCAGGTTGCTTCCGCTGCAGCTCGATCATGGCCTGGGCTATCGGCAGCATAGCCTTACCCAAGACCGTGTCGCTCGGATAGTCTTTCTGAAGGCCGGCGATCAGTTGCTGGGCCCGCGATCCATCTCCGAGACGCGCGAAGGTGGCGGCGGCCTGGCTTCGCACGTCTTTATTATTTTCCGCTGCGGCTAGCGCGGAGGTCAACTGGCGGCGGGCTTCGTCAGGGTAGCCTAACTCGGCCTCGATCGCAGCCGCCCCCCCATGAATGTTGGCGGCAAACTCCTTCAACTGCGCCTGCTCCGCGGTCTGCGTGGCGCTGCTCGAGAGCTCACGCGCTTCGCGCACCCGGCCCCCGAAGTACTTGGCATTGAGATCGAAGGCTAACAACGTTGCTTTCTCGCCTGGGTTGGTGGTGGCGTCGAGTATATGCTGCATCGTCGACTGGTCGCCGTGGAGGAAAGCGAGTTGGTAGGTGATGATCTGGGTCGAAAATGAATCCGCCTTTTGCTGGACCGCCTGCTCGACAATTGCCCGCGCTTCGTCATAGCGCCCGAGCGACACGTAGACGGTGGACAGGTTTTGGTAGGCGAATTTGTCTTTGGGGTCTACCTGCAGCGCCAGTAGAGCGTTGGCTAGAGCTTTGTCCTGCTGGCCAATCGCGCCGTAAAGAAGCGCCAGATTGTCCGGGGCGATGTGGTCGCGCGGATAGTCCTGTTTCCACTGTTCGTAAATTGCTGCAGCTTTGTCGATCTCTCCGGTGGCCGACTCATAGTAGTGGGTTGAGATATAGAGTTTCTCGTGCTCGCTCGCGCGGTCGCGGCGATCAAACGCCTTTTGCAGCGCATCCCGCGCCAGGGTTTTCGATCCCTGATTGTTGTAGATGGTTCCGAGGGTTGCGTAGGCGACGGCGAAGTTGGGATCGAGTTCGATGGCGCGCTGGAGATGCGGGATGGCTCTGTCCTCATGCAGATTCTGGTGTTCGGTGTAGCCCTCGGTATAGGCTTGCAGGGCCTCGAGCGACGAGGTCGTGGCTTGCTCGAGGGGGGTGGCGAACTTCTGCACGGAGCCGAGCGACTCGCCTAGCTTTCCTCGCAGCGCGGAGGCCCCAGTGTCGAGCGCTTTGAGAACTTGCTCTTTGCTCGCGGCTTCGACTTGCTCGCGGGCGAGCGAGTCTCCGGTCTGGGCGTTCACTGCCGACAGGGTAATGACGTACGAACTGCCCAGGCTGGCGATCGAACCGGCTAGCACGGCTTTCGCTCCTTCGCGCAGGCAGATCTCGCGGGCGACGTCAGTGCTGATGCGTTCGTCGGGCTTACGGCCCATGAAGC
>Ga0302326_10009186_pt1 | contig 21677 bp, 23 predicted proteins | sample Palsa_T0_3_FD_202264 | JGI IMG/M metagenome (GOLD analysis project Ga0302326, IMG submission 202264) | Peat permafrost microbial communities from Stordalen Mire near Abisko, Sweden - Palsa_T0_3 | ecosystem: Environmental > Terrestrial > Soil > Palsa > Peat permafrost | place: Sweden: Abisko... | reverse complement strand
GCGTCCGGATCTTGCCCATCTCCTCGGGAATCATGGCCCCGACCATCTCCCGTGTCACCTTGCGCCCGTCGTCGAGCCTGCCTTTCGCCGACCGGATCCACTGCCAAACCTGCGAGCGCGAGATTTCAGCCGTGGCGGCGTCTTCCATCAGGTTGTAGATCGGTACCGCACCCTGGCCGGCAAGCCACGCGCCGATATATTGGATGGCGACGTTGATGTTCAGGCGCACGCCCGCCTCGGTGATCGGCTGCTCCGGTTCGAAACGCAGCAGGTCGGGCGCCATCACACGCACGTCCGCGCGTGGGCGCGAAGCGATCTGGTTGGGCCCGGGCATGAGCCGGTCGAAGACTTCCTTCGCCACCGGCACGAGCCCCGGATGCGCGACCCAGGTGCCGTCGTGACCTATGGTCGCCTCGTGCTCTTTGTCGGCCTTGACCTTGGCGAAGGCCTCGTTGTTCGCGACCTCATCGTTCTTCACCGGGATTTGCGCCGCCATGCCGCCCATGGCGTGGATGGCACGGCGGTGACAGGTCTTGATGCAGAGCTCGGCGTAGCTCTGCATGAAATGCGTCGTCATCGTGACGCGGGCGCGATCGGCCAGACAGAATTCGCGGTTGAGACGAAACTTCTTGATGCAGGAGAAGATGTAATCCCAGCGGCCACAGTTGAGTCCTGCCGAATGCTCGCGCAATTCGTAGAGGATCTCGTCCATTTCGAATGCGGCCAGAATGGTCTCGATTAACACCGTCGCCTTGATCGTCCCGCGCGGCACGGAGAGTTCGTCCTGGGCCAGCACGAAGATGTCATTCCACAGCCGCGCCTCGAGATGGCTTTCGAGCTTCGGCAGGTAGAAGTAAGGTCCGCTGCCGCGCTCTGAGAGTTCGGTCGCGTTGTGAAAGAAGTACAGGGCAAAATCGAACAGTCCTCCGGAGACGGGCGTGCCGTCGATGCCAACGTGCTTCTCGGAGAGATGCCAGCCGCGGGGCCGGACGAAGAGCGTCGCGAGTTTGGGGTTGAGCTGGTAGGCCTTGCCTTCGGGCGAGACGTAGTCGATCTGGCGCCGGATGGCGTCGCGCAGGTTGAGCTGGCCCTGGATGTTGTTGTCCCACTTCGGCGTGTTGGCATCCTCGAAGTCGGCCATGAACACGTTCGCACCGGAATTGAGCGCGTTGATGATCATCTTGCGATCGACCGGACCGGTGATCTCGACGCGGCGATCCTGGATATCCGCGCCGATCGGGGCGCAGGTCCAATGCGCCTCACGCACCGCGCGGGTCTCGGCCAGGAAATCGGGCAGCTTCCCCGCGTCGAACTCCCGTTGTCGCGAGGCGCGGCGTGCGAGCAGTTCCGCGCGGCGCCCACCGAAGGCGCGTTGCAGCCGCGCGACAAACTCCAGCGCGGCGGGGGTCAGAATCTGGGCATAGTCGGCCGTCATGCGCCCGGTGATTTCGATCCCCGGGCCGTAGTGCGGCGTGCTCATGAGATATTCCCCGTTTTAATTCAGACAGTTGGCTGCGAATCGGCTTACGGAACCAGGCTGCCGCAGGACGCGGGTGGCGTACCGGAAGCGCCGGCTGGGCCGATCGGACCCACGGCGCTGCTGCAATGCGGCAATGATAGCAGGACGAAGCCCGGCGCGGACCAGGCGGCTAATCCCAGCCTTCGCCCGGCCTGCCGGGGAGCAGACCCAGGGTGATGTTCCAGGATAGCGTAATGCGCGGGCGGCTACCCTGATACGGATTGACGCTGTGCAGGTAGTCGCTGGCAAAGATGAGCATCGTCCCCGGCAGCATGGTCGGCATCATGTGACTGGTAACCCGGCCGGGCTCGTCGGGGCAGCAGGCGTCAATGCGTGGATCGGCAAAACAGAGCTTCCCCGCCATCAGGTCTTCAGGGTCGCCGTCGCCCGCGTCCAACATGTACACGATGCTGACGTTCGAGCGCAGGTGGCTGTGCGGCATGCAGTAATCGCCGGCGCGATAGACGGAGGCCCAACTGTCGTCGGCATACACCGGTCGGCGCGACAGCATACGATGCGCGAACATGAGCGCCCGGCCGTGGACGAGCGCTGCCGCCGGCGCATCCCAGGCGGCGATCTTGCGCACCTTGGTGCCGCAGCCGCCACGGAAGATCTTGCCGCGCCAGCGCGGGTCGCGCTCGGCGGCAAGCACGGCCTCGACTAACTGCGCGTGGAACGCTTCGAAGTCGGCAAAGCGCGCCGCGGCCATCAACGGCGCCGACAGCGGCTCGACTGGCTGCCCCTCGGGCCACACCGGCAGTACGCTGTCGCCGACTTCGATCGCGGCGGGGAGCGCGGCCTGTTCGCCCGCCCCGGGGTCGACGTTCCCCGCCGTCATCGCTTACGCCGCCAGCTGCGGATTGAGCCGCTCCTGCCGGCTGTGCAGCTTGTTCACCGCATTGAGATAGGCCTTGGCGGACGCGACGAGGATGTCGGTGTCGGACCCTAAGCCGTTGACGATGCGCCCATCGCGTTCCAGTCGCACCGTAACCTCGCCCTGGGCATCGGTGCCCGTGGTGATCGCATTGACCGAGTAGAGGACCATCTTCGCCCTCGAGTGCACCATCTGCTCGATGGCGCGGAAGGCGGCGTCGATGGGTCCGTCACCGTGCGTATGCACGTGGTGCTCGCGCTCGCCGTCCAGCAGCGTGACGTCCGCCTGCGGTACTTCGCCGGTCGCCGAGACGATCTTGAGCGAGACGAGCTTGTATTGCTCGCGCTCAGGTGTGAGCTGCTCGTCGGAAGCCAACGCGTGCAGGTCCTCGTCGAACACCTCGCCTTTCTTGTCGGCAAGTTCCTTGAAGCGGGCGAAGGCATGGTGTACTGCCTCCTCGCCTTCCAATTCAATGCCGAGCTCGGCGAGCCGCGTCTTGAACGCGTTGCGACCGGAGAGCTTTCCCAGCACCAGCTTGTTGGCACCCCAGCCCACATCTTCGGCACGCATGATTTCGTAGGTTTCGCGGTGCTTGAGCACGCCGTCCTGGTGGATGCCCGACTCATGCGCAAACGCGTTTGCGCCGACGATCGCCTTGTTCGGCTGCACCGGAAAACCGGTGATGCCGGAGACGAGCTTCGACGCCGCCACGATCTGGGTTGCGTCGATGCGTGTCGTGCAGGGAAAAACGTCCTTGCGCGTCTTGACTGCCATGACGATCTCTTCCAGCGAGGCGTTGCCGGCGCGCTCGCCCAGGCCGTTGACGGTGCACTCGACCTGACGCGCGCCATGCATCACCGCCGAGAGCGAGTTGGCGACTGCCATGCCCAGATCGTTGTGACAGTGCACCGACCACACCGCCTTGGAGGCGTTCGGAATGCGTTCGCGCAGCGAACCGATGAGCGCGCCGAACTGCCATGGCATGGTGTAGCCGACGGTGTCCGGGATGTTGACCGTGGTCGCGCCAGCCTCGATCGTCGCTTCGAGCAGACGGCACAGGAAGTCGGGCTCGGATCTCCCCGCGTCCTCGGGCGAGAATTCGACGTCGTCGGTGTACTCGCGCGCCCAGCGCACCGCCTTGACCGCCTGCTCGAGCACCTGTTCCGGCGTCATGCGCAGCTTCATCTGCATGTGGATGGGCGAGCTGGCGATGAACGTGTGCACGCGGCCGGAGCGGGCGCCCTTGAGCGCTTCGCCCGCGCGCCGGATATCGTTCTCATTGGCGCGTGCGAGAGCGCACACGGTGCTCTCCTTCACCGCCTGGGCAATCGCGCGCACTGCCTCGAAGTCGCCGTTCGACGAGGCCGGAAAACCGGCCTCGATCACGTCGGCGCGCAGCCGCTCGAGCTGGCGCGCGATGCGCATTTTTTCCTCGCGTGTCATCGAGGCCCCGGGACTCTGCTCACCGTCGCGCAGAGTGGTATCAAAGATAATCAAATGGTCCGGCATGACGAGCTCCTGCAAAGCTGGAACGCTAACTTCCTCCCCGCCGCGACGCTTGCAAGCGGGTGCGCACTACCAAGAGGTGGGGGTGGATTATCTGCGCGCGGGGCGCAGCAGCAGCTCGCCGAGGCCGGCGGGTGCCAGGAGTCGCAGAGAAATGACGCGGTCGCGTGCGCGGCTCATGCGCACGACTATAGCGGGATTGGCCCGCGGCCGCAACTGCCGCGCGGGCGCCATCGTCGCGTTGGCGTCTAGCCGCGCCGGCGCTTGAGCGCGAGCCACGCCCAGCCGACACAGCCGGAGAGCGCGTAGAGCAGGAAGCCGCCGAACAAGACCATCGGCGGCTGGTAGCTCACCAGGACAAAGAACAGCACGATGAGCAGGATTACGACGAACGGCACGCTCCGCCGCAGGTTGATCGTTTTGAAGCTGTAATAGCGGATGGTGCTTACCATGCTCAACCCGGCGAGAACGGTGAGCGCCAGAGCCCACCAGCGATAAGTGTCCGGATCGAGCGCGCGATCATCCATGGTCCACACGAAACCGGCGACGAGCGCCGCCGCCGCTGGGCTCGGCAACCCCTGGAAGTAGCGCTTGTCGGCGACCTCGAGGTTGGTGTTGAAGCGCGCCAGGCGTAACGCCGCGCAGGCACAATAGAGGAACGCCGCGAGCCAGCCGTAGTTGCCCACGCTGAGCAGCCCCCACTCGTAGACCACCAGCGCCGGGGCGAGGCCAAAACAGACCATGTCGGACAGGCTGTCGTACTCGGCGCCGAACGCGCTCTGGGTCTTGGTCAGGCGCGCGACCCGGCCATCGAGCGTGTCGAGCACCATGGCGACGAAAACCGCCTTGGCCGCCGAGTCGAAGCGCCCGTTCATCGCCTGCACGATTCCCCAGAAGCCGGCGAAAAGCGCCGCCGTCGTGAGCAGGCTCGGGACGAGGTACATACCGCGACGGCGGATGCGGTTCTTGGCGAACGCCCGCTCTTGCTGGTAATCCCCCATGCGCTGAGCCTAGCAGTTAGGACGCGGCAAGACAACGCCGCGCCGGTGGAAGCGCGTCAGGCGAGCGCGGCGACGATCGTCGTCGTCGCCTGTACCGCGTCACCCACCGCGACACGGGCTGTCGTGTCGGCAGGCAGATAGATATCGACGCGCGAGCCGAAGCGAATGAAGCCGTAGCGCTGTCCTCGCGCGAGGCGTTCGCCCGGCCCGACGTAGCAGAGGATGCGCCGCGCCACGAGGCCCGCGATCTGCACGCAGGTGACATCGCGCCCTTCGGGCGTGACGATGTGCAGCGCACAGCGCTCGTTTTCCTGCGACGCCTTGTCCAGCGCGGCATTGAAGAAGCGGCCGGCGTGATACCACTTGTTCCTCACTTCGCCGTCGACCGGGCTGCGATTGGAATGCACGTTGAACACGTTCATGAACACGCTGATCTTGAGCGCGTTGCGATCCAGATACGGGTCGCGCGCCTGCGCCACCAGCACCACCTTGCCGTCGGCCGGAGACAGCACGGCGTTGGCCTCGCCAGGCACGACGCGCGGCGGATCGCGGAAAAACTGGGCGATGAAGATCACGGCGAGCCAGGCGACGACGGCGAGCAACCACGGCCCGGTCCACGACAATGCGAGCGCGATCACGCTCGCCAGGGCGAGAAATACCCAGCCCTCGCGGGCGATGATCGGATGCGGATAGTCCGGCGCGGCCATCCTGGGATTACTGCGTCTGCTCGTCGATGCGCTTGGCCTGATCCTTGGCCTCCTGCTGCACCTGCTGCTCGAGGCCGCGGGCGCGCTCCAGGGTCGCACCCGGCGTGGCGGGCACGCTCGTTGGATCGACGCCGGCCTGACTCGCCGCCGGCGGCACGCGGCTGCCGGCACGCGTGTTCAAATCGGCACCGGGAACGAGCCCGTAGCCCTTGAGCGCCCGCTCGGCGAGCAGCGCCACGATCACCAGGGCGACGAGGATCACGACCAATCCCACCCAGCCGCGCTGGCGGCGCGGGAAGGCGGGGCTGCCTAGTTGCGCGACTGATCGACGAGTTTGTTGCGCTTGATCCACGGCATCATCTCCCGCAGCTTGCCGCCGACCTGCTCGATAGGATGCTCGGCGGTCATGCGTCGTCGCGACAACAGTGTCGGCGCGCCGGCGCGATTTTCCAGGATAAAACTCTTCGCGTACTCGCCGCTCTGGATGCGCTCAAGTGCCGCGCGCATCGCGTCCTTGGTCGCGGCGTTGATGATCAAGGGGCCGGTAACGTACTCGCCGTACTCGGCGTTGTTCGAGATGGCGTAGTTCATGTTGCTGATGCCGCCCTCGTAGAGCAGGTCGACGATGAGCTTGAGTTCATGCAGGCATTCGAAGTACGCCATCTCCGGCGCGTAGCCGGCTTCCACCAGCACCTCGAATGCGGTCTTGACCAGCTCCACGCAGCCGCCGCAAAGCACCGTCTGCTCGCCGAAGAGGTCCGTTTCCGTCTCCTCCTTGAACGAGGTCTCGATGACCCCCGCACGCGCGCCGCCGATCGCCGCGGCGTAAGACAGCGCCAGGTCGCGCGCCTTGCGGCTGACATCCTGATGCACGGCGATGAGCATCGGCGTGCCACCGCCGGCGACGTAGGTCGAGCGCACCGTGTGGCCCGGCGCCTTGGGAGCGATCATCACCACGTCGAGATCGGCACGCGGAGCGACCTGCCCGTAATGGATGTTGAAGCCGTGCGCGAACGCCAGCGTCGCGCCCTTGCGAATGTTCGGTTCGACCTCTTCCCGATACACCGCCGCGATGTGCTCGTCGGGCATGAGCATCATCACCAGGTCGGCGCCCTTGACCGCGGCGGCGACGTTCGCCACCTTGAGCCCGGCCTTTTTCGCCTTGTTCCAGGATGCGCCGCCGGCCCGCAGGCCCACCGTCACCTTCACCCCGGAGTCGTGCAGGTTTTGCGCATGCGCATGGCCTTGCGAGCCGTAGCCGACGATGGTGACCTTCTTGCCCTTGATGAGCGACAGATCGGCGTCTTTTTCGTAGTAAACCTTCATGCCATTCTCCCTAAGCCCTGAGTATGCGCTCGCCGCGGCCGATGCCCGAGGCGCCGGTGCGTACCGTTTCCAGGATCACGCCCGGCTCGATGGCCTGCAGGAAGGCGTCGAGCTTCGATCCGGTCCCGGTGAGCTCGATGGTATAGCTCTTGTCGGTGACATCGAGGATGCGGCCGCGAAAAATGTCGGCAAGCCGCTTCATCTCGTCGCGGTCCTTGCCCGCCGCACGCACCTTGACCAGCATGAGTTCGCGCTCGATGTGGTTGCCGTCGGTGAGGTCGATGACCTTGACCACCTCGACGAGCTTGTTCAGCTGCTTGGTGATCTGCTCGACCACATCGTCCGAGCCGACCGTCACGATGGTCATGCGCGAAAGCGTCGGATCCTCCGTGGGCGCGACGGTCAGCGACTCGATGTTGTAGCCGCGCGCCGAGAACAAGCCCGAGATGCGCGACAGCGCACCGGCCTCGTTCTCCACCAGAATCGACAGGATATGGCGCACGACTACAGTTCCTCGGCGAGGATCATTTCCGTCAGCCCCTTGCCGCCGGGCACCATCGGAAATACGTTTTCCGACTGGTCGGTGATCACGTCGAGAAAGACCAGGCGGTCTTTGAGTTTGAACGCCTCCCGCAGCGCGCCCTCGACGTCGCCCGGCTGCTCGACCTTCATGCCGACGTGACCGAACGCTTCGGCCAGCTTGGTGAAGTCCGGCAGCGCGTCCATGTACGACTCCGCGTAGCGGTTGCCGTAGAAAAACTGCTGCCACTGCCGCACCATGCCCATGTACTTGTTGTTCAGGTTCACGATCTTGATCGGCAGGTGATACTGCTTGCAGGTCGACAACTCCTGGATGCACATCTGGATCGATGCTTCGCCCGTGACGCAGGCGACCGTGGCACCCGGATTGGCGAGCACCGCCCCCATTGCGGCCGGCAAGCCGAATCCCATGGTGCCGAGGCCGCCCGAATTGATCCAGCGCCGCGGGCGGTCGAACGGGTAATACTGCGCGACCCACATCTGGTGCTGGCCGACATCGGAGGTAATGATCGCGTCGCCGCCCGTGATCTCGTAGAGCTTCTCGATGACGTATTGCGGCTTGATGAGCGCGCTCTTGCGGTCGTACTTGAGGCAATCCTTGCGCTGCCACTCCTTGATCTGGACCCACCAGTCCTTGAGTGCCTGGGCATCGGGACGATGCGGCGAGGACTCGATGAGTTTCAACATCTCTTCGAGCACCTCGGCGACATAGCCCACGATGGGCACGTCGACTTTCACCCGCTTGGAAATCGACGATGGGTCGATGTCGATGTGGATGATCTTGCGGTCGGAGCGGTAGAAGTGCGCCGGATTGCCGATGACCCGGTCGTCGAAGCGCGCGCCCACGGCGAGGAGCACGTCACAGCCCTGCATGGCCATGTTCGATTCGTAGGTGCCGTGCATGCCGAGCATGCCGGTGAACTGCGGATCGGTGCCGGGGAAGCCGCCGAGGCCCATTAGCGTGTTGGTGCAGGGAAAGCCGAGCAGGCGCACCAGGCGCGTCAACTGCGGCGAAGCGTTGTTGAGGACCACGCCGCCACCGGCGTAGACCATCGGCCGCTTCGCCTCCTGCAGCAGCTGCACCGCTTTCTTGATCTGCCCCGCGTGGCCGCGAGTCACCGGGTTGTAGGAGCGCAGCGCGATCGTCTTCGGGTAGCTGTATTCGGCGAGCGCCTGCGTGACGTCCTTCGGAATATCGACCAGCACCGGTCCCGGGCGCCCGGTCTGCGCCAGGTAGAACGCCTTCTTGATCGTCACCGCGAGCTGCGCCACATCCTTGACCAGAAAGTTGTGCTTGACGCAAGGCCGGGTGATGCCGACGGTGTCGCATTCCTGAAACGCATCCTGGCCGATTGCGTGGGTGGGAACCTGGCCGGTGATGACCACCATCGGGATCGAATCCATGTAAGCGGTGGCGATCCCGGTAACCGCGTTGGTGACCCCCGGACCGGAGGTGACCAGGCATACGCCGGTCTTGTGCGACGAGCGCGAATAGCCGTCGGCCGCATGCGCCGCGCCCTGCTCATGCCGGACCAGGACATGCTTGACCTGGTCCTGCTGGAACAGCGCGTCGTAGATGTTGAGTACTGCGCCGCCGGGGTAGCCGAAGACGTACTCGACCCCCTCCTCCTGCAAGCAGCGGATGACGATTTCTGCGCCGGTGAGCTGCATGATGCTTCGCCTCAAGCGATGATGAACACGTTTACCCGGCGCCGCTCACAGCGGGCCGGGGCCTGCAAAACGCGCCACGCCTCGGTCAGGCGTCTGGCTTAAAAGGCTTTTTCGGGTTGAAAGCCGGTCTCGTCGCATCCCATCGGATACTCCTACGCGCTTGTGGCGCGTCCGGAGGGGAGGCAAACGGCCGTTTTTGCAGCACCGCGGACTCCCGCAGGAGCCCGCATAAGTCACGTTACCGGTATCGCTCGCCTCGGTCAAGCGAGCCGGCGCACCGGGGCGGCGTCGCGATCGGTCGCCCTGGCCGCGACTATAATCGCCGCCATACGCGTCGGGAGGATGGCAAATAGCTTCGCACCAGGAGATTGCGAACTTTCTCGCAGAGGTTGAGCGCCGCGCCTTCAAGCAGGCGCTGTTTGCCGTGCGCGACGAGGACGCCGCACTCGACATCGTCCAGGATGCGATGCTGAGACTGTCGGAGAAATACGCCGCCAAGCCGCTGCAGGAACTGCCGATGCTGTTTCAGCGCATTCTGCAGAACGCCATTCACGACCATTTCCGGCGCCAGAAGGTGCGCTCGACGTGGACTACGCTGCTGTCGGCCCTCGGGCAGAAGGAGGACAGGGACGAAGATTTTGACCCGCTCGAAACTTTGCCCGTCAAGGCGGACTCGAATTGGGCGGATCCGGCCGAGCAGCATGAACAGTCGGAGATCCTGGGCTTGATCGAGCAGGCGCTCACCCGCCTGCCGGCACGTCAACGCGAAGCATTTCTGTTGCGTTACTGGGAAGAACTCGATGTGGCGGAGACCGCCACGGCCATGGGCTGCTCGGAGGGCAGTGTGAAGACCCACTGCTCGCGGGCAGTCCATGCGTTGGCTGAAATGCTCAAAGCCAAGGGGGTTAGCTTATGAACGAACATGAAACCGCAAAGAAAATAACGGGTTATCTCGATCACGGCACGGCCGAGCTCAAGGCTGGGGTGGCGTTTCGGCTGCAGCGCGCCCGGCAATTGGCACTCTCGCAGCTTGCCGCACAACCCCAGCATGCGCCGCAGCTGGCCTTGGCCGACTCCGGCGGGGGCTCGTTCGGCCCGCACCGTTTCCTTGCCGCCACGCGCCTTGGGATCGGCGCGCTGCTGCTCGTTGCCGGAGTGTTCGCTTACAACTATTGGGAAACAGCGCAGCAGGCACGCGATATCGAGGAGACTGACGCAGGCATCCTGTCCTCCGAGCTGCCGATCGACGCCTATCTGGACCCGGGATTTGAGGCTTGGCTCAAGCACTCCGAGCCCTGATCGCGGCGGCGTGCCTGGCGGCGATGGTCGCCATTTCGCCGGCCGCCGCGGTTGGGATCGGGCAGCAGGCTCCGTCATGGGCTCAGCTCTCGCCCGCCAACCGGCAGGTGCTCGCCCCGCTTGCTTCCGAGTGGGATAGCTTTGACCCGCAGCGCAAGCAAAAATGGCTGGGCATCGCCAATCGCTATCCGATGCTCGCCCCGGTCGAGCAGCAGCGCATTCAGCAGCAGATGAGCGCCTGGGTGCACCTGACACCGGAGCAGCGGCGCATCGCGCGCGAGCAATACAAGAACTTCCGCCAGCTGCCGCCCGAACAGCGCCACCTGGTGGCGGAGAAATGGCGCGAATACCAGCAGCTGCCGCCGGAAAAGCGACGGGAGCTCGCGAGCCACGGCACCCCGCCGCCGCGGCGGCCTTAGCGGTGGCCAGACGATCGGCCTGACCGCCGCCGGCGACGCCGCACCCGCCGGCTTCGGGCGACGCCTCGGCGCGTCGCTCTACGAGGGACTGGTGCTGACCGCGCTGCTGATGGGTATCGGCTTCGTCCTGCTGCCACTGGTCACGCCGGCAGCACTCGCCCCTCCCGCAGGCACGACCCACTCGCTCGCCGTACCCTCACCTGCCGCGAGGGCTTGGTTCGGGGTTGCGCTCGTTGCCGCCTGCGGCGCGTATTGCATCGGGCTGTGGAGTGGCGGGCGGTGGACTCTGCCCATGAAGACCTGGCGCCTGCAGCTTCGTACCGCGGCCGGCTTGGCACCTTCGCCGCGCACCGCCGCGGTGCGCTTTCTCGCCTGCTGGGTCGGTCCTATACTGGCTCTTGCCGCCTACGTCGCCCTGCAGCCGCAGGGCTTGGGCCGCTTGGCGCTGCCCCTGTTGGCGGTGAATTACGCCTGGGCGCTCGTCGATCGCGAACGGCTGTTCCTGCAGGACCGGTTGGCCGGCACGCGCCTGACCACGCAAGCGGCGACCTAGCCGCGGTCAGCTGACTCGAGGCCGTTCCGCCTGGTAGCGGGCGGCGCTGTCGACGATTTCCTTCTTCGCGTCCTCCGCGCCAACCCAGCTCGACACGCGCACCCACTTGCCCGGTTCCAGGTCCTTGTAGTGCTCGAAGAAATGCGCGATCTGGCGCGTGGTGATCTCGGGTAAATCGCGCGGCGACTCGATGCCCCGGTACAGACTCGACAGCTTGTCGATCGGTACGGCGAGGATCTTCGCGTCGACGCCAGCTTCATCGTCCATCTTGAGCATGCCGATCGGACGGCAGCGCACGACCACCCCGGTGATCAACGGCACCGGCGAGAGCACCAGGACGTCGCAGGGGTCTCCATCCCCGGACAAGGTGCGCGGGATGTAGCCGTAGTTGCACGGGTAGCGCATCGCCGTCGACATGAAGCGATCGACGAACACCGCGCCGGTGTCCTTGTCCACCTCGTACTTGATTGGATCGCCGTGCATCGGGATCTCGATGATCACGTTGCAATCGTGCGGGACGTCCGTCCCGGAGGAGACGCGGTCGAGATTCATGGCCTCGCGCACTCGGACAAACGCGGATTATAGCGGGCGGCCCTGGGGCGCCTGCCGTATCATCGCTGCTTTCGAGGATTGCCCGCGGTCATGCTCTACACGCTCGGGTCACGACAGGTGCAGTTACAGGGCTCGCATCACTTCGTCGCCTCCAACGCGACGGTGATCGGCAGTGTCGTGCTCGAGGACGAATCGTCGGTCTGGTTTAACACCGTCATTCGCGGCGACAACGACCTGATCCGCGTCGGGGCGCGCTCGAACGTGCAGGACGGCTCGGTGCTGCACACCGATGCCGGCATCGCGCTCACTGTCGGCCCCGAGGTCAGCATCGGTCACCAGGCGATGCTCCACGGCTGCACCATCGGCGAGGGATCGCTGATCGGCATCAAGGCGCTCGTCCTCAACCACGCCGTCATCGGCCGCGAATGCCTGATCGGCGCCAACGCGCTGGTGACCGAAGGCAAGACCATTCCCGACCGCTCGCTCGTGCTGGGCTCCCCCGGCAAGGTGGTACGCACGCTCTCCGCCGAGGAGGTGGCGAAGCTGCGCGAGATTGCCGCGCATTACGTCGAGCGCGCACGTCGCTACCTCGAGGACCTCGCGCCTGACCCGCGATTGGCCGGGGCACAGGGCGAATCCGCTCTGGCAGCCCGACGCATCTAACCGCTATCTCCCGCCAACCTTAGCGCCGATGAAAACCTTCCTCCTGGTATTCGCACTGCCTTTGACCGTAGTCACCGCCGTTGCCCCCTTCTGTGCCGCGGGCGACGTGGCCGCGGCTGAACTGGTTCAGGAAAACCGCGCCGTGGCCGGGTTTCACCGCATCGAAATCGACGGCCAGGTCAACGTTACCCTGGTCCAGGGAGCCACCGAGGGGGTGACGGTCGAGGCGGAGGCGATTGCGCTGCCGCGTATCCGCACCGAGGTCCACGGCGACACGCTGTCCATCGACTCCGAAATCTCACGCACGGTATGGCAGTGGTTTTCCGGGCGTGGCGTAACGCGCACGCCGCACATCACGATCCACCTCAAGGATGTCGACCGCATCGAGGCCGCCGGCTCGGTCACCCTCGACGCGGAGAGCCTCAAGAGCGGCGACCTGCGCATGGACCTCTCCGGCGCGTGCACGTTGCGCATCCGCGATTTGCAGGCAAGCTCGCTGCGCCTGGACGGCTCGGGCGCGATCAAGGTTGCCTTCGCCGGCAAGGTCGGGGCGCAGAAGGTCGACCTCTCCGGGGCAAGCACCTACGATGCCGAGCACCTGGTCTCCAGCGACGTTGCGATCGAAGTGAGCGGGGCCGGCAAGGCGGTGGTCAACGCCAGCAACTCGCTCGCAGTCGACATATCCGGCGCCGGCAAGGTCGAGTACCTCGGCGAGCCGAAGCTGCGCCAGACGATCAGCGGTATCGGCAAGATCGCCCGCCGCGATGGCGGCTAGGCGCGAGGCGCCTCCACCCTTCGGGCCCTAGACGCACCAGGTCTCGAAGTCGACGCAACACTCCACGAAGCGGTGCGTGACGCCCGCGTCCTGCGTGATGCGGCGACTGGATTGGTCCGTGCCGGGTCTGGCCATGGGCGAGCCTTCAGTGCAGGAGCGCCTGCTCGGCAGCGGCGGCCGCCTCGGCCTTGAACAGCAGTGTGAGCCCCGTCTGCGGGTCGCGATCGGCGTGCACCCCGGGCAGGATGCGCACGTCGGTGACGCGACAATCCCGAAGCAGGTCGACGAGCATCGTTGCTACGTCGCCGGCGCGATCGGTGGGGAACAGCGGGCAGCGAAACCCCTCCGCCTGGCGGGGATCGAAAGGGCTCGACAACGACAAACGCAGTTCGCCGCCGCCGGGCGCCGAGACCGCGCGATGCGCGCTGATCACCGCCGAGGGCTCGCCCACCGAAGCGCGCAGCTTGCGGATGGCGTTGCTGGCGAAAAGCTGCGCACCGACTTCGCGCTGGGCAGCGCGTCCCTGCTGCAAAGCGGACGGCGGGGTTTGCGGCCGCCGCGGCAATGCCAGCACGGACAGTTCCGGCATAGCGAGCTGCCGGGCAAGCTCGAGCGCGAAGGGCATCGCCCAGCCGCTCAGGTCGGTCTCCGCCAGTGCGTCGGTGCCCGCCGGGACGAGTGCGGTGCCGAGCAGGAAACGCAGGTGCACGCTCTGCCCCCCGGGCTGCACGCCGATCGGGGCCGGCGGCAGATCGTGCGCGGCCGCAGCGGCGCCCCCCTCAAGCTTCTGCCACGCCAACAATGCGCTCAGCCGTGCGACCTCGATCGCGTCGGCGGCGACCAAGGCGCTGGCGAGTGCGAAGGTCTGGTTGCCGCCCAGGGCGCGATGCTCGCGCAGGATCGCGGCCAGCTTCTCGGTGTCGCTCAGGCGAGCGGAGAGTTCCGGCGGCTGCGGGCCGTCGGCCCGCTCCGGGCTGCCGGCAACGATGACCACCGGGAGCGCGAAGAGCACCGCAGCGACGCCGTCGCCCGTGACCGGCCGCGACGCCAGCGCCCAGGCGTCGATCAATTGCCGCCATAACACGCGGGCGATGGCGACCGAGGGCGCCGCCGCCAGCGTGTCTGCGAGCAGCAAAGCCTGCCCCGAGGCGAGCCGCTCGGCCAGAGCGCTGGCAAGCGCGCAATCGATCTCCGCCGCGCGGCTTGCCGTCGGCGCCGCGAGGCTCTCCGCGGCCAGGTCGATGAGCGGCGCACGCGCCGCCGCGTTCGGCGCCACGGGCAATCTTGGATCGGCGACATCGACGGCCATGCGCTCATTCTCTCACGCCCCAGTTGACGTCCTGCCAGCGCGGCTTGCGTTTCGCGTAAGATCGCTCGCCATCGCGGACCTTTTTGAGAGCGCTATGTACCGGCATATCCTCGTTCCCACCGATGGCTCGAAGTTGTCGCTGAAAGCGGCGACCCACGCCATTGCGCTGGCCAAGGCCATGCGCGCGCGACTCACCGGGTTTCATTGCTCGCCCGAATATCCGCTACCGATCTACGCCGACGGCGTGATCTTCGAACCGCTCGCGCCGGAGGAGTACCAGGCGCAGTGCCGGAAAGAGGCCGCGCGCATCCTGCGTGCGCTTGCCGTGAAAGCGAGCGCCGCGCGCGTGCCTTTCAACCCCGCGCACGCGTTCTCGTCCTCTCCGTGGACTGCCATCCTTGCTGCGGCGAAGAAATATCGCTGCGACGCCCTTGTCATGGCCTCGCACGGACGCCGCGGCGTGTCGGCACTCGTGCTCGGCAGCGAGACGCAGAAGGTGCTCACGCACTCGAAGCTGCCGCTGCTGGTGGTACGCTAGGTCGATCGACGCTCACCCATGCGTCTGAAGCGCCAGCTCTTCCGTCCGGGGCGGACCATCGAGCGCATCGGCAAGCTCGCCGCGAACCCGTTCTTCAGTCGGCGCGCGCCCGGGAACGCTGCCATGTCGGCCTACGCTCCGCCCCCGCGACGCGGGTTCCTGCCCAATCTGGCCGAGCACGCCGGAGCGCTGTTCTCAATCGCCATCTCGCTCGTCCTTCTCGCTGCACTCATTGCCCTGGCCTACGCCTTCGTGCGCGACATTCGCCGCGACGCTTTCGAGCTCGACACCTTCAGCGCGCCGAAGGAGATTACCGAGCGCGGGTACACGTCGACCGCGATCGCCGAAGGGGTGCTCGACGAGATCCACGCCGTCCAGTCGGAGGCGTTCACGCTCCAGACCCGGCGCCAACTCGAGGTCGCGGCGGCGCTGCCCGACATTCAGCTCACCGGCGGCGCATTGTCGATGAAGTCGGTCGTGCGCTATGCGCGCAGGCTCGTCGACCTGCCCGACAACCGCATCAGCGGTGAAATGCTTCAGGACGGCAAGCTGCTCAAGCTCGCGCTGCGGGTGCGCCAGGGCACGCGGACGCAGTTGATCGTCGTGCAGCGCGACGATGCGGACGTCGACCGCCTGCTGCGCGACGCCGGACGCGCCCTGGTGCAGATCGCCGACCCGTCCATGCTCGCCGTGTATCTGTACGGGCGCGAGGTGAAGGCGAACAGCTTTCCGGAGACGCGCCGGGCTATCGATTACCTGCTTGCCCACGGTGCCACCGATGAGCGCGCCCTCGCCTACCGCATGCTTGGCAACGTGCAGCGACTCGAAGGCCATGCCGACGACGCGCTCGCATCCTACCAGCGCTACGCGCAGCTCGACCCGAGCGATGGTCCGGTGTTCGTGGTCCGGCAACTGGTGCGCATGGGGCGTGACCGCGAGGCGCTCGCGCTCGCCCGCGAGCGGGCGGGGACGGCCGCCACTGCCGACGAGCTCATGTCCGCGAGCTTCATGATGGGCGCGCTTGGGCGCAACAGCGAACGCCTCGAGTACGCGCGGCAAGCCCTGCAGCGTGACCCGGACGGGGCTGAATCGAACAATACCGTCGCCGATGCCCTCTATGTCGTGCACCGGCCGGGAGAGGCGCTCGTCACCGCCGAGCGCGGCTGGAAGCTCCATCCCGATGACCGCGACCTGCCCTCGACGGTCGCATTCATGATGGCGCAGATCGGCCGCGGCGCGGACGCGATCGACGTGTGCAACGCAGAGCTCGCGGCGTGGCCCGGCGACCTGTGGTGCCGGGAAGCGCTCGCCGACGCCCTGGCCTCGCTCGGCCGCATCGACGAGGCCTTGCGTGAATACCGTTACGCCATCGACCACGGCAACGATTCGGCCAATCTGGTGACACACTTCGGCGACGCGCTGCTCGCCTCCGGGCAGGCCAAGGAGGCGCTCGCCGAGTACGAGGCGGCGCTCTCGGTTGAGCCGCATCACTGGGCCGCACACACCGGCTGGGCGCGCGCGCAGCTCGCGCTCGGCCATGCGCAGCTGGCCGCCGACCGGTTCGCCGCGACCGCCGCCGGCGACCCTGACGACGCATTGCTCTATCGCGAGTGGGCGCGCGCGCTCGACTCGCTTGGACAAACGAACGAGGCGGCGGCCAAGCGCGCCGAGGCGCAGCGGATCGAGGCCGCGTTGCGCGTGCCGCTCGCGTCGCAGTGAGTCCGTGACAACCCGCGCCCTCGCCAGCGCGGTTCCTTGAAGCCCCCGAAATCCGCGCAAAATGAGTTAGAATCAAAGCTTTACGCTTTCTTTCACCGTGCCATGCGTTTGTCCCGGTTTTTCCTCTCCACCCTTAAAGAGGCGCCTGCCGAGGCGGAGCTCGCGAGCCACCGCCTGATGCTGCGCACCGGCATGATCAAGCGCCTTGCCGCAGGCATCTACACCTGGATGCCGCTGGGCTTGAGGGTGCTGCGCAAGGTCGAGGCCATCGTGCGCGCGGAGATGAACCGCGCCGGGGCGATCGAGCTTCTGATGCCGGTGGTGCAGCCGGGCGAGCTATGGCAGGAATCCGGACGCTGGGACAAGTACGGCCCGGAGCTGTTACGGCTGAAGGACCGACACCGGCGCGATTTTGTCCTCCAGCCCACGTCGGAGGAGGTCATCACCGACATCGCGCGCAAGGAGCTCAAGAGCTACCGCCAGCTGCCGGTGAACTTCTATCACATCCAGACCAAATTCCGTGACGAGATCCGGCCGCGCTTCGGCGTGATGCGCTCGCGCGAATTCGTGATGAAGGACGCCTACTCCTTCGACCCCGACCGCGACGGGATGCTGCGCTCCTATCAGGCAATGTATGACGCCTATGCGCGCATCTTTACCCGCCTCGGACTCACCTTTCGCCCGGTCGCCGCAGACACCGGGCCCATCGGCGGCTCGGCATCGCACGAATTCCAGGTGCTTGCCGAGTCGGGCGAGGATGCGATCGCCTGGTGCCCGAGCTCGGACTATGCCGCCAACGTCGAGCTCGCCGAAGCCCTCGCCCCCGCCGCGCACCGCGCCGCGCCCGGCGAGGCGCTCGCCAAGGTGCCGACTCCGGGCAAAGCGACCTGCGAGGAGGTTGCGGCGCTGCTGGGGCTTCCGCTCGGGCGAACCGTCAAGTGCATCATGCTCCACGCCCAGGACCGGGTATGGATGTTGCTCTTACGGGGCGATCACAGCTTGAACGAGGTCAAGGTGAGCAAGGTTCCGGGACTGGAGGGCTTTCGCTGGGCGAGCGACGCCGAGATCCTCGCGGCCACCGGCTGCGCGCCCGGTTACCTCGGGCCGGTGGGTATCCCCTCCGACATGCCGCTCCTCGCCGATCGGACGGTGGCGCTGATGAGTGATTTCGTCTGCGGCGCCAACGAGGTCGATTATCACCTTCGCGGCGTGAACTTCGGGCGCGACTGTCGCGAGCCGGATCAGGTCGAGGACCTCCGCAACGTGGTCGCCGGCGACCCGTCGCCCGACGGCCGCGGCACGCTGGAAATCGTGCGCGGCATCGAAGTTGGACACGTATTCGCGCTCGGCACGGTCTATTCGCAGGCGCTGGGTGCAACTTTTCTTGACGTCGACGGTCGACCGCATCTTATGGAAATGGGCTGTTACGGCATCGGGATCAGCCGCATCGTCGCCGCCGCCATCGAGCAGAACAACGACGAACGCGGCATCGTCTGGCCCGAGGCGATGGCACCGTTCACCGTGGCCATCGCCCCCATCGGCTATGATCGCAGCGAGCCGGTGCGCGCCACGGCTGACCGCCTGCACGACGAACTCGCCGACGCGGGCATCGAAGTCCTGCTCGATGACCGTGGCGAGCGACCCGGTGTCATGTTCGCCGATCTCGAGCTCATCGGCATTCCGCATCGGGTCACCGTCGGCGAACGCGGGCTCGCCAAGGGCGAGGTCGAATACCAGGGTCGGCGCGATACCTCGCCCACGCTGAGCGCGGTGACCGACATCGGCGCGCTGCTGCGTGCCAAGCTCAACTAAAGCGAAGCGATGACAAACCCCGCCGCAGCGTCCTCATCGTCCGCATGCACGCGGCCGCTCGCGCGCCTCGTGCTCGCGCTGCTGACGGCGTTGGCGGCCTGCGCAGCGCAGGCCGGGGCGCAAGTCGAGGAAGCGCTCTCGGCGAGCGTGCAGAACTCGATGCATCGATCGGTCAGTGACTATCCGGCGCCGCATCTGGAATTCGCCACCGATGTCGAAGGCTGGGCGTGGCTCGCCGATATGTCCTCCCGCCTGGCGACAAAAATTCCCGACTGGCCGACGCGCCGCGATTTTCTGATCACCGTGCAGTACGAGGCCTCGCGCGCGGGGGTCGATCCGCAGCTGGTGCTCGGCCTCATCCAGCACGAGTCCAACTTCCGCAAGTTCGCCGTGTCTTCCGCGGGCGCGCGCGGCTACATGCAGGTTATGCCGTTCTGGCTGCGGCAGATCGGCGATGTCGAGCACGATCTGTTCAACCTGCGCACCAACCTGCGTTACGGCTGCACGATCCTGCGTTATTACATTGATCGTGAGAATGGCGACCTGTATCGCGCGCTCGGGCGCTACAACGGCAGCCTCGGTCGACCCGAGTATCCGAGTGCCGTAATCGCCTCGATGCAGCGCCACTGGTTGTGGAATCCGCTGCCCGCGAACGAGGCCGAGCCGGCGCACGCTCGAGTCGGCGCCAACATCACGCGGTGAAGGGAACGGCGCGTTACCGCGGCCGGTTCGCACCGTCGCCGACCGGGCCGCTGCATTTCGGCTCGCTCGTCGCCGCACTCGCCAGTTGCTGCGACGCACGCGCCGCCGGCGGCGAATGGCTGCTGCGCATCGAGGACGTCGATGTACCGCGCAGCTCCGGGCGCGTTGCCGCCGACATGCTCCGCACCCTGGAAGCTTTTGGTTTCGAATGGGATGGTGCCGTCGTGCACCAGAGCGAGCGTAGCGACCGCTATCAGGCCGCGCTCGACCAACTCACGGCGCGCGGTCGCGTGTTCGCCTGTGCCTGCAGTCGCAGGGAGCTTGCCACCGCAGCGCTCGGCATCATCGGCGAGCGCGTCTATCCGGGCACCTGTCGCAATGCCATGGCGCCGGGAAAGAACGCTCGCGCCTGGCGGCTCAAGGTGGACGACAATCCGATCGGCTTTCGCGACCGCCTGCAGGGTTGGCAGGAGCAGCGTCTGCAGCGTGACATCGGCGATTTCATCGTCCGGCGCAGCGACGGCGTGTTCGCCTACCAGCTCGCGGTGGTCGTCGACGACGCCGCGCAAGGCATCACCGCGGTGGTGCGCGGCGCCGACCTCCTCGCCTCCACACCGCGGCAGATCGCGCTGCAGCGCGCGCTCGGCTTGCCGACGCCTGCCTACCTTCACCATGCGGTGGCGATCACGGAACGCGGCGAGAAGCTCTCCAAGCAAACCGGCGCGCCGGCGCTCGATTCCGCCGATCCGCTGCCTGCGCTCATCGCCGCATGGGAGTTTCTCGCCCAACCGCCGCCATCGGCGGCGCCCGCGTCGGTGGTCGAATTCTGGCAGTGGGCACGCGACGCGTGGACGCCGACGCTGCTGCCGCCCGTGGCGATGCTGCCCGTCCCGCGCTAAAGCGATGCCGCACGCGGTATAATTAGCGCTTCCCGCTCGTCTATCGCCGCAGCGGCGCCGCGCCATCATCGCGGCAATGCCGCGGCACTCGTATTCCCGCCTGCCATGACCACGCTTGTCGTCGTTCGCAAACACAATGAAGTCGCCATTGCCGCCGATTCGCTTACGACCTTCGGCGACACGCGGCTGCCGGCGCAGTTCGACCGCGTCTACGACAAGATCATGCGCTACCAAGACACCTACGTCGGGCTTTGCGGCAGCGCCGCCCACCAGCTTGTATTCGAGAGCCTGCTCACACAGCACAAGGATCTCGATTTTGGCAGCAGGGGCGCGATCTTCGAGACCTTCCGCAAGCTGCACCCGATTCTCAAGGATCAGCATTTCCTCAACCCGAAGGAGGAGGAAGACGATCCCTACGAATCGACGCAGATCACCGCGGTGATCGCCAACGCCAAGGGTATTTTCGGCGTGTACTCGATGCGCGAAGTATTCGAATACACGCAATTCTGGGCCGTCGGCACCGGGCGCGAATTTGCGCTGGGCGCGATGCACGTGCTCTACGCGCGGTTGCGCAGCGCCAGCGCGATCGCCAAGGCGGGGATCGAAGCCGGGTCCATGTTCGACAAGAATTCCGCCCTGCCGATGACCTTGTACACCTTGCCGCTGCAGAACCCCTGAAGGAACGATCCCAAGGTGGTGCCGCCGTTTGCAGACAATCTGACGCGCTTCGTGATCGAACGCGCGGCCGTGCGCGGCGCGGTGGTAAGCCTCGATGACGCCTACCGCGACATCCTTGCCTGCCACGCTTATCCGGCGGGCCTGCAGCGGCTGCTGGGCGAGACGCTCGCCGCGGTGTGCCTGCTCGCCAACGCGCTGAAATTCAACGGCAGCCTCATCCTGCAACTGCACGGCGATGGCATCCTGCGCCTGCTCGTGGTCGAGTGCGATGCGGCGTTGTCCCTGCGCGCGACCGCGCAGTGGGATGGCGTCATTGGCGATGACGCACAACTGGCCGACCTGGCCGGCGCAGCCGGCGGCGGGCGCATGGTGCTCACCCTTGACCCTAAGGATGGCGGGCCCCTGTACCAGGGTGTGGTCGCGCTTGAGGGCGGCTCGGTCGGCGCCCTGTTCGAGCACTACCTGGCGAAATCGGAACAGATCGAAAGCCGCCTCTGGCTTAAGGCCGGTGACGGCCGCGCCCGCGGGCTGTTGTTGCAGAAGATGCCCGATGCGATGGAGAGCGACGCGGCCACCTGGCAGCGCGCGGCGGCCGCGCCGTCCGTGGCGCCGGCT
>Ga0302326_10009185_pt1 | contig 21681 bp, 19 predicted proteins | sample Palsa_T0_3_FD_202264 | JGI IMG/M metagenome (GOLD analysis project Ga0302326, IMG submission 202264) | Peat permafrost microbial communities from Stordalen Mire near Abisko, Sweden - Palsa_T0_3 | ecosystem: Environmental > Terrestrial > Soil > Palsa > Peat permafrost | place: Sweden: Abisko... | reverse complement strand
TAAGCATAACGCTCCACTCCCATGAAAGGGTACGCTCCAGCCAACTTTTCCGGAAATCATTACACGACCAGGCAGAAAGTATCTGGCTCGCGCGCGCTCACCCTGCCCCCGGAAACCTCCCGCCGAAAGCATCATCGCAGTTACTCTCAGTTGAAAATAAAGGCTTTTCCACAGTGCTCACCTTGAGACGCGGGAGTACAATCGGCTTTGGTCACGAAAGTGCGGCCAGTGACCCCTTAATCCCAACCAGGAAGGAATTTTTACGCCATGTGGAAGCCGACCAATCAGCCTCAAACTCCTGCGCAGCCTGCCGCGCCGGAGCGTCCCACTATGCCTGCCCCCAGCGCGACCGCAATGGGTTCGACTTCCGCTGAACCAGTCGCTCCCCGGCCCATCACCACTACCACCGCCGACCAGGCCACCATCGGCAAGTCGCTCGTCATCAAAGGCGAAGTCACCGGTTCCGAGTCGCTCTACATCGACGGTCGCGTGGAGGGTTCCATCAACCTCGCCGGCAATCGCGTCACCATCGGACGCAATGGCGTCGTCGCCGCCAACATCAACGCCCGTGAGATCGTTGTGTTGGGCAAAGTCCGCGGCAATCTCACTGCCAGCGATCGCGTCGACATCCGCAGTGACGGCTCCCTCACCGGCGACGTCATCGCCGCCCGCATCTCCATCGAAGACGGCGCCTTCTTCAAAGGCGGCATCGACATCCGCAAAGGCGGTCAGCCCAACCAAGCGAAGCCCAACGGCGAAGACAAGTCCATTCCAACTCCCGACCCCGCCGCAGTCGGCGCCAGAGCGTAGGTTTTACCGCAGGTGAGAAGGGCTCGGATGGAAGGGCCCGACTTCAGCCTCTGCGGGAATGATTGCGAAGTGTTCTGAGAAACCGGGCATCCTCAAGGATGCCCGTTTCATTTGCCTTCGATGATACCGGTCGGATCGGCCCTCCTGACCCGTCGCTCGGCAGCCTGGCCCTCCGCTATAGCGCGATGCAAAAAATTCATGCTCCAATGCCGCGGCGAATTGATATACTCCGGACTTCTGCCAACCGACCGGTCGGTTGGCATCGGCGCCCATGGGACGCATCATCCTCGTTTTCCTAAAACGTTTATGGCTCCCGCTTCTGGTTCTGGCGGGCTTCCTGGGAGTGTGCGTCGTGTTCTACATGCGCGTCGAAGGCCTGCGCCCGCTCGACGCCCTGTTCTGGGTGATCCATCCCCATTCCATCGAATTCCGCGCAGTCCACCGCTCCACCAAGATTTTCTCGATATTCGTGTACGCCGGAGTCTTCGCCCTGCAAATCTGGATTGCCGAGCGCGTCCTGCTCACCATTTTCAGCCGCCACGGCGTGGAGGCCTGGAGAACCATGATCAACGAAGTGAACGTCAACCGCCTCAGCGACCATTTCATTATCTGCGGCTACGGCCAGGTCGGCCGCACCGTCGTCGATCAACTGCAGCGCCTCGAGATCCCCTTCGTCTTGATCGAAACCAACGAAGGCCTCTACCGCGAACTGCTGACCGACAAGATCCCCGTCATTCAAGGCGACGCCAAACGTCACGACGTCCTGCTCCAGGCCGGCATCGACCGCGCCCGCGGCATCTGCATCGTCATCGACAACGATGCCGACAACCTCTACATCACCGTCACCTCGCGCTCGTTGAACCCCAAAATCAAAATCATCACCCGCGCCGGCCAGCAGCGCTACGCCAACGCCATCCGCAGCTCCGGCGCCGACGAAGTCATCATCCCCGAATACGAAGGCGGCCTGATGACCGGCAGAATGATCCAGAAGTATTACCCCATCCCGCTGGCCATCAAATAGGAAGATCGAACCAGGAAGATCGAACCAGGAAAATCGAACGCTGATCCGAAGCGCCTCGCGGATTCGACCGGGAAGGGCACGGCTTCAGCCGTGCCGCCATGACGAACCGAGTGGAAGAGCGGCGCTTTAGCGCCGCGTTCGAGGCCGAGAAAGAGCACGGGCTTCAGCCCCTGAGGTCCACCAACTCTGACCTCGCAATTCGTCCTCAAAATAAAGAACTTGTATCACACGGAACCTTGGATGTTGCCAGCAAAAAGTTGATTCTCTCTAAGAACGGACGGTCGGAGCAGCCTTGCGGACCGACAAATGTCAGAGAACTGGCGACTACACTCGAACCCCTACTCCACCAACATGCAATCCCCATAAGAATAAAACCGATACCGCTCCCGCACCGCGTGCTCGTACGCCCGCATCACATTCTCTTTCCCGCCCAGCGCGCACACCAGCATCAGCAGCGTCGACTGCGGCAAATGAAAATTCGTCAGCAGCGCCCCCACCACCTGAAATTTGTATCCAGGATAAATAAACAAATTCGCCTCACCCGAAGATGCACAAATCTCGCTCCCACCTTGCCGCGCCGCACATTCCGCCGCATACTCCAAAGTCCGAACTGTTGTAGTCCCGACCGCAACGATCCGCCGCAATTCTCTCCGTGCCCGGTTAATCTTCCCCGCCGCGTCGCCCGAGATCGAATACGCCTCCGAATGCAGTCGAACGTCTTCCACCCGCTCCGCCCGCACCGGCTGAAAGGTTCCCAACCCAACATGCAGCGTAACTTCACAAGTCTCAATCCCGCGCTCCCGCATTCGCCCGAGAATCTGCTCCGTGAAATGCAACCCCGCCGTCGGAGCCGCCACCGACCCCCGCTCCTGCGCATACACCGTCTGATACCGCTCCCGATCCCCCAAAGAATCCGCCCGCGAAATATAAGGCGGCAGCGGCACATGCCCAATCCTCTCGACCAACGCAAAGAAGTCGTCCACCGCCGCAAATCGAACCCTCCGCTCCCCAAACTCCCCGCGCCCAATCACCTCAGCCTGCAGTTCATTCTGCTTCCCAAAGAACAGCCGCTCCCCCACCCCAATCTTCCGCCCCGGCCGCGCCAAACATTCCCACTCATTCGGCTCCCGCAAAACCTGCCGCGTAAGCAAAACCTCAACCCGCCCGGGAGGAGTCGCATCGGGGTGCCCCATCCTTGTCGCGTTTTTCGCGACAGGGTGGGGGTTTTGATCTCGATCTTGACCTTCACTTACTCTCCCCCCGCCCCGCCTCCCAAACAACCGCGCCGGAAACACTCGCGTATTGTTAAACACCACCAGATCGTCCGCCCGCAGCCACTCCGGAAACTCGCGAAACTGCCGGTCACTCAACTCCCCACTCGACCCCACACACAGCATCCGCGACCCCGCCCGGTCCGCCAGCGCTTCCTGCGCAATCAATTCTTCGGGAAGTTCGAAATCGAAATCAGAGACCAGCACGCCCTGATTATAGACAGTGGGATTTTAAGCATCATCGTGACGATGACCGGCATCATGCCTCGACCCGCGCGCCATCTGCGCCGCGAATTGCTTCGGCTTTTCCCGAAAAATGGATTGTCTCCGCTCCCCGCCTGCTGATACTATGCGGGAGCCAGACTGCGGCCTGCTTTTTATCATTCTCCCCCCAAGGGTAGCCATGCCTACGGAACGCAAGCACAGGGAAGAAATCGTCCGTTACGGACGGATGCTCCATGAACACGGGTACGTGGCCGCCATGGATGGCAATCTCTCCGTACGCCTCGACCGCGACCGCATCCTGGTAACCCCCACCGCCGTCAGCAAAGGCGCCATGCGCGCCCCCGACATGGTCATCGTCGACCTCAACGGCCAGCAGGTCGCCGGCCGCCGCAGTGTGACCAGCGAAATCGGCATGCACCTGCTCATCTATCGCATGCGCCCCGACATCCAGGCCATCGTGCACGCCCATCCCCCCACCGCCACCGGCTTCGCCGCCGCCGGCATCCCGCTCACCGAGCCTCTGGTCTGCGAGGTCGTCATGGGCCTGGGATGCATTCCGCTGGCCCGCTACGGCACGCCCGGCACCTCGGAATTAGCCAAGACCCTCGAACCCTACGTTCCCACCTACGACGCCATCCTCATGTCGAACCACGGCGTCGTCACCTACGGCGACACCCTCGAACACGCCTACATGAAGATGGAAACCGTCGAGCACTTCGCCCAGATCGCCCTGGTCACGCACCTGCTCGGCCGCCAGCAGCCGCTGAAAGAAGTGGAGATCGAAAAACTCCTCCTCGCCCGCACCAAATATTTCGGCGCAAAAATCGCCGCCGCCATGCCCCTGCCCCGCTTCCCCCAAAAAGTCAGCTAGGCTACCGTTCATCCGCTGCAAAGTTTAGGCAAGCACGCCGCCAAAGCTTGCCCCGCGCAGCGGAGTCTACTCCCCGCCAATCCGAAACCTCAGCCCCGCCCGGAAATTAATCGGCAGCGCCGGATACCCGACCACTTCGTTATACCGCCGGTCCAACACGTTATTTACATTGACGTAGCATGTTACCCGCGGATGCACCGCGTACCATCCCCCAAGATCCACGCGCACATATCCCGCCGCATGATCAATCCCAAACCCATCGAAATCCGAATCCGCCCGCGGCCCCACAAAACTCCCGCCCGCACTCCCGCCCCAACGATTTCCCAGATAAGACAGCAGCGTATTCCCGGAATGTTTCGGCCTACGCAGCAACGGCTGTCCCGGATCGTATGCCGGATCATAAGGCGCAGGATTATCCAGATACTCCGACGAAGTGTACGTATAAGCCATATTCAGTAGCACCCGCGGCCGAAGTTTTGCCCGCGCCACCACCTCCGCTCCCTGCGCAAACGCCTGATTCACATTCACATACTCCCCCGGATAATTCGGCGGCAGATTCATCGTTACGTAGTTGATCTGGTCATGAAAAAGATTGTTGAAATACGTCCCCGTGAATTCATACTTCCCGCGATAAAAATCCTGCTGGAACCCAGCCTCAAACGCCCGCACCCGCTCCGGCTTCAGCCCCGGATTCGGAATGTCATACGGATCCCCAGGAAGTCCGTTGAACGTTTCCTCCAGCCGCGGCTCCTTGAATCCCGTCGAATAGGAAAACCGAAGCCGCGTCCCCGAAAAAATGTCGTTCCCCCGCAGAGCCTGGAACATCAACGCAACCCGCGGAACTCCCGTATTGCCGTAAGCACTGTCGTGCACAAACCGTCCGCCCACAATCACGCCCAGCCGCCCCAGCGTCAACTCCTGTTGCGCATAAGTATCCTGGTTCAGCCGCTGCCCATGATTTTGCGGACCATAATCCAGGTCGCCCACAAATCCGTTTTCATTTTCCAATCGATAACCGAACGTAGTGTGCGCCGAAATCCGCGACGAGGCTCGCTCCGTGTAGTCCCCCTGATATTCAAATCCAGCTCGATTGATGTGGTCCACTTCGTTCGACGGATAGTCAATCGCACAAGGCACCGGCGGCCCAGAGAAAGCGCAATTCTCCGAATTCACCCGCTGCGGATCGCCCGGATCGAGATCGTAATAGCGATAGAGATAATCAAATCCCGTGAGATGGTGTTGCCAGCCAGAAGGCGCGCTGATCGCCAGTTCCACGCTGCCCAGCAAATCATTCAACTGCGACCACGCATAAGGATTCGGCGGCAGCGGCGCCAGCGGTTCCGAAAATCCATTCACCGGAACCAGCGGATCATACCCGTTAAAACTCCACTCCCCCGGCAGTCCCGTATGCGAGTTCGAATGTCGAAATCGCACCCGCAGCGAAGTCTTATCGCTCAACGCCGCCCCCACATTCGCTCCTTCCAGAGAATCCGAGTAAGCGTCGTTCACTCCCGAACCTTCCGTGTTGAACTGATCGCCAAACAGGTTGTAATCGAACCGCCCGCGCGCTCCCGTCAGCGACCCATGCCCACTCGCCGTTCCCAGGTTCCCGCCATCCGCGCCGAGCAGTAATTCCGGAACCCGCGTACTCCCCGCCCGCGTCCACACCTGAATCACGCTGGTCATCGCATCCGACCCATACAACGTGCTCTGCGCCCCCCGAACGAATTCCATCCGGTCACCCTGCGCCAGCGACAACGTTCCGAAATCAAACGTGCCGCCCGGTTCGTTAATCGTGACCCCGTCGACGATCACCTTGTTGTAATTCGATTCACCCCCGCGCACGAACAATGACGACAACCCTCCCCGCTGCCCCGCAGCATTCACTACAGCCCCCGGAAGAAATCGCATCACGTCGTCCGCCGCCACCGGCTGCATAGTCGTCAACTGCGCCCCGCTCAACGTATCCACGTCCGCCCCCGCCGCTTCTCCCACCACTGGCGTCCGGGTCGCGGTCACGACCACAGTTTCCGAGGCCGTCGCCAGCCGCAGATTCACCGTGATCTCCTTGCTACTCAAGGCAGAAGCCGAAACCTCAACTGTCTCCACCGCAAACCCCGGTGCCAGCACCTGTACCTGATAACGTTCTCCATCCACCAAAGAAAAAATTACGGCACCCTCGGCGGAAGTGATCTGCGTGGCCAGCACCTTACTGTCGTGAGAGCGCAGCAGCAACACCTGCGCTCCGCCCAAAGCAGCACCCTGCGGATCAACTACCTTAACTTTGAGATCGGCCGCGGACGCAGCTAGAGAAAGAGACAGACAAAAACAAAAACAGAGAGAGACAACGATTCCAGGAAACACGGATACGCGCATACGTTCCTCCTTTGCACGCGAAAGAGGTTGAAGTAGACGGATCGCGCCGGTCTCCTGGCTTCGCGAGTAAGGATGATTCACATCCGTTCACGTCCGCGGCCTTCCCGGAATTTCTCCCAGTGGCCGAGAACAGTTTCCTCGCTTACAGTTGCGCGGCAGCGCGGGATTCTCACCCGCTTCCCTGTCTTCACCCAGCGGCAAAGACGCGCGTTCCGAACGAAATGACAAAGAACAAAGAACAAAGAACAAAGAACAGAAACAACCGCCCCAAGAATCTAATGGCCTACCATGCCGAAGTCAAATGCGGATATCGCATCGCAACGGATCAAAGCCGCGAAGCGGCGAAAGAATGCAGCCCACGGCGCAAGCCGTGGGTAGGCGGTTAGAAAACGAACCAGCCCCAAAGGGGCGAAAGAGAAACCGCACCACACACTTCGGACGGCTCGCCGCTAGGAAACGTCTGCCCTCACCTCTTCCACCTCCCCACCACATACAACACAATCGAAATCACCACACTCACCACCACCGAAGTCGCCAGAGGAAAATAAAAGGTCGAATTCTTCCCCCGAAAAACCATATCCCCCGGCAACCGTCCCAGAGGCAGGTTCACCCGTCCCGCCAGCATCAGAAGAACTCCCGCCACCACCAGCACCACCCCCACCCCGATCAGCAACTTCCCCAAATCCGTCATATCCGCCTCACCCGCTCCTTATTCCGCCCCACGAAAGTGTACAAAAGTGATCTTCCTTTTCGTTTTTTTCCGTGTACCCTGAAAGCCAACCACCGTCGTCCTCTGGCTAAACTCTAGGAGGTTCTCCCATCATGCCGCTACATCAGTCCCTCGGTGTCCGTAACGACTCCCGCAGCCTACCAGCGCTCCTGACATGTGCAATCTCGCTCGCCGTCCTGTGCGCATCAGCCCACTCTCAAGACGTCCTCACCTACCACAACAACATCGCTCGCACCGCCTTCGACAACGCCGAGACCACCCTCACCCTCGCCAACGTAAACTCCACCACCTTCGGCAAGCTCTTCATCCTCCCCGCCGACGGCCACGTCGACGCCGAACCCCTCTACATTTCCTCCGTGTCCATCGCCGGAGTCATCCACAACGTTCTCATCGTCGCCACCGAGAACGCTACCGTCTACGCCTACGACGCCGATACCGGCGCCAGCCTGTGGCAGATCACCACCCTGCTCTCCGGCGAAGTCCCCTCCGACGATCACGGCTGCGGCCAGATCTCGCCCACCATCGGAATCACCGCGACTCCCGTCATCACTCATCCCAAAAAAGGCGATCCCGTCATCTACGTCGTCGCCATGTCGAAAGACACTTCCGGAAATTACTATCAGCGTCTGCACGCCCTCGACGCCACCACCGGCGCTGAACTCTACGGCGGTCCCGCCACCGTCTCGGCCCAGTATCCCGGCACCGGCGACAACAGTTCCGGAGGCTTCGTCATCTTCGAGCCCAGCCAATACGCCGAGCGCTCCGGCCTGCTCCTGACCGGCAACACGGTCTATCTTGCCTGGACCTCGCACTGCGACGCCCGCCCCTACACCGGATGGGTCATGGGCTACAACGCAACTACGCTAGCCCAGACAACAGTACTCAACCTGACCCCCAACGCCAACGAAGGTGCCATCTGGGGCGCCGGTGCCGGCATGTCCTCCGACGGCAAAGGCAACATTTTCCTGCTCGACGCCAACGGAGTCTTCGACTCCACCCTCAACGCTTCCGGCTTTCCCTCCGAAGCCGACTACGGCAACGCCTTCCTCCGCCTCACCACCAGCGGCAGCACACTCGCCGTCGCCGACTATTTCGAAATGTACAACGGAATCACGGAAAGTGACGATGACACCGACCTCGGCTCCGGCGGCAGCCTGCTGACCAACCAGAAAAATTCCGCCGGCAAGGTCATTCCACTCGCCATCGGCGCCGGCAAGGATAGCAACCTCTACGTCGTCAACCGCGCCAACATGGGCAAATTCAACTCCACCAGCAACCACATCTACCAGGAACTTACGGGCGCGCTGCCCGGCGGAATCTGGTCCACTCCCGCCGCCACAGCGAACAGCGTCTACTACGGCCCGGTGAATTCGCCCATCCTCGAATTCCAATTCAAGAATGCCAAGCTGCGCCCCACGGCCGTAGCTCAAACCGCGAATTCCTTCGGCTACCCCGGAGCCTCGCCCAGCATCTCCGCCAACGCCGGCCAGAACACAATCCTGTGGGCCACGGAGAATACCAATCCCGCCGTCCTCCACGCCTACAATGCCGCGACCTTAGTCGAACTCTACAACACCAACCAGGCCGCCGGAGGCCGCGACCAATTCGGCGCCGGCAACAAATTCATCACTCCCATGATCGCCAACGGCAAAGTCTACGTTGGCACCACAACCGGCGTAGGCGTCTTCGGCCTGCTCGCCGCAAGTAAGCATTAAACGCAAGTAAGCATTAAAGAAGAACCGGGTGCCCCACCCTTCTCGCGCACTTCGCGAGAGGGTGGGGATTTTGATTTTGATGCCCGCCTGCGTCTAATCGTGTTCGCCGGGAGCGGAGAGCGCGAATGCTCGAGAAGCCGCGAAGCGGCGAAAGAATACAGCCCACGGCGCAAGCCGTGGGTTCACCCGCCACACAAGAGGAGCCAGCCCCAGCGGGGCGGAAGAGCACCTGAATCCCCCGGACGGGCGCTTGGCGGTGTTTGGCCCGCCCAACACGAGTCCGATGCGCTAAGATTAGAGGGCAGTTTCATCCTCGGGATGTGACGGGCAAATCCATCCAAAGGAGACACTGCCATGAACGCCGAATTCTTCTTCGAACGCAGCAGCAAGCGTCGCAAAGGATTTCCCTCGGAGACGAAAGTTAAACGCGGCTTTCCGAATCGTGCACTGCGATAAGGAGCTATTCGAAAAGCTAGGACGCAAAGATCCGTGTCCATGCGGGTCCGGTCGCAGATTTCAAGAACTGCTGCATGCAAACCGGCCACTACGACGGATCGCTCCGCAACCACTACGAACGATAAATAGAAAGGGCACGGCTAAATGCCGTGCCTTTTATTGCTGCTTAGCGAATGCGTCGGCGATAAATCCAGCCCTACAGTTCCACCCTCCCCTGCAACTCCTTGATCGCCCCAATCCACTCATTCAATCCATCCGCTTCCATCCACAAATCCTTCACTTCCGAATTCCTCCGCACCCGCTCCAGCGCCCGCCCAGCCGCAGCCTTCAACTCTGGAGTGCACTCATGCCTCCCAGCCCACTCCACGACCGCCGCCGGAGCACTCTCCGCGCCAGAACCATTCAAAACCGCGACCACTTCACCAGCCGCCACCGCAACCCGCGCCGGACCCGCCTCCAAATACTCCGGATCATCCGCCGCCCGCACCAAAATCCCCATCAGCTCCTCAGGCGTGACCGCGTCCAGCCCCGCAACCCATCCCACCGCATCGTCATTCTCAAAACTCCCCGTCCCCCAAGCCCCCACGCGCCCTCCTCACTGCGATCCGCCCGACGCACTCACCTTCTGCGCTGCGACCCACTCGTGAATCCTCATCGAAAGCACATCCAGCGGGAGCGCCCCCGCGCCCAACACTTCATCATGAAACTTACTCAAGCTGAACTTGTCCCCTAACTGATCTTTCGCATACTGCCGCAACTTCAAAATCTCCAGCTGCCCAATCTTGTACCCCAGCGCCTGCGCCGGCCACGCCATATATCGGTCAGTCTCGCTCTGCACGTCCGCCTCGTCAATCGCCGAGTGCGCATGAAAAAAATCCACCACCTGCTGCCGCGTCCAGCGTTTGTAATGGAATCCCGTATCCACCACCAACCGGATCGCCCGCAGCATGTCATCCTGCAAGTGTCCGTAATAGCTGTACGGATCCTGAAAGAATCCAACTTCCTTCCCCAGCCGCTCCGAGTAAAGCGCCCAACCCTCCGTATAGGCCGTGTAGTACTCGTTCTGCCGGTACGGCGGCAACTCCGGCAGTTCCTGCGCAATCGCAATCTGCATGTGATGCCCCGGCACCCCTTCGTGATACGCCGTGGTCTCAAAATCAACCGTAGTGCCTTTCTCCCAATTGCTGGTGTTGACCATAATGTGCGCCGGCCGCGATCCATCCTGCGCTCCCGCAATGTACGACGTCGACGCCTCTTTTTCCCGATACTCTTCAATCGGCATCACCACCAGCTTCGCTTTCGGCATCCGCCCAAACATCCCCGGCAGCTTCAAATACATCTGGTCGACATACTTCTGGTAAAGGTCAAGAATCTCCTGCCGCGAATGCACATGCACTTTAGGATTAGTCGCAAGCGACGCGCTGAAGCTCTTCAGATCCTTGAACCCCAGCTGATTCACCACCTGCAGCATCTTGGCTTCAATCTGTGCCACTTCACTCAGCCCGATCTGGTGAATTTCCTCCGGCGTCAGATCGGTGGTCGTGCTCTCCTTCACCCGAAACGCGTAATACGCCGCGCCATCCGGCAGCGCCCACGCGCCCGGCTCCGTGCGCCCCTTCGGCGCGTAATCTTCCCGTACGAATTTTGTGAAGCTCACATACGCCGGCAGCACCGAGTCTCGAATCGCCGCCAGCCCCTGCTCTCGTAACCGTTTCTGCTCCGCCGCCGGAATCGCCTCAGGAAACTTGCTGAACGGCTGCGCGAACGGCGAATCCCCGGGCGTCTTGGTCGCTAGCCCGTTCGCCTGATCCACCACTTTCTCCAGTAATATGCGCGGCGGCATCAACCCATCCGCCATCCCCTTGCGCATCTGGATCATGGTCTCGTTCATGTAGCGCGGCATCTCCTTCAGCCGCGCAATGTAGTCGTCATAATCTTTCACGCTGGTGAACGAAACCAGGCTGACCAGTTGCGGCAGATAAATATGCACCCCGCCAAATTGTGACACCGGCATTTCCCACGACTTAAACCGCGCTCCCTCCAGAGTGCTTCGCAGGTCCCGCACCATCAGCGTCTTGTTCAGCACTTCCTGCTCCGGAAACCCGGTCGTGTCGATGGCCTCGAAGCGCACCAGAAATTTCCGGTTCTGCTCCAGATCGTCGTCAATCGCCTTCTGCGAAAAATCATCCAGCTTGTCGTTCCACCGCTTGTCTCCCAGCATGGACGCAAAGGTCGGATTCGTGCGCAGCGTGTATTGCCACTGCTCCGCCAGCAAATCATTCAAAGCCTTCCGCCGCGCCTCAAGATCACCCTGCGCCGGAGCTGCGAAAACCGTGGCACTCACCAGAAATGTCAGCAACCCAACCCAGCCCAAACACCGCATGATTCAAATCTCCTTCGCGACGTCAAAAAGCAGCCGCCATTATAAGCGCGCCCCACGGGTGCCCCACCCTTGTCGCGCTCTCCGCGACCGGGTGGGGACTTTGACTTTGGCCGGATGGCCGGACCGGGTGGCCCATACTACCCGCGTCTCTTGCGGCTACTGTGAAGATTCTGGGATTCTTATTCCAGAGAGTCCGAAGTACTACGCCTCAGTTCCCAGTCCCCGTTCCAGTGAGAGAAACACTCTGCGGGCTCCCCCCGCCATTATCAGTAACGCTCACCGACGCTGCCAGCGCCCCGGTAGCCGCAGGCTTGAACGTCACTCGAATCGTGCAACTCGACTGCGCGGCAAGACTCTTGCCACATTTATTCGTCTCCGAAAAGTCTCCCGCATCCGTTCCCGTAATGCTGATCCGGCTGATCGAAACCGCGCCCGCACCCGAGTTCGTCAGCGTGATCGCCGCCACCGCACTCGTCGTCCCAACTTCCTGATCCCCAAAATTCACCCCCACCGGCGAAACCGTAATCACCGTCCCGGTGCCGCTCAGAGTCACTTGCTGCGGACTGTTCGCCGCGTTGTCTGTAACCGAAAGCATTCCACTCGCGGCCCCCGCCGCTGTCGGCACGAACCCCACCTGAATCTGGCAACTCCCGCCCACGACCAGGCTCGATGGACAATTATTGGTCTCGTTGAACGCCCCCGAAGCCGCGATACTGGAAATCGTCACCGCCTGGTCGCCGGTATTGGTCAACGTGGCCGTCTGCGCTGTACTCGATGTCCCCACCAGCTGCGTGGCGAACGTCAAGCCGGCAGGCAGCAAACTAACCGTCGAAGCCGCAAGTCCGCTCCCGCTCAGCCCGACCGTCTGCGGACTCGCCGTGCCCTTGTAGCTCACTGACAGCACAGCCACCAGCGATCCGCTCGTTTTCGGCGCGAAATTCACTGAAATCGCGCAGCTCGCGCCCGCTGCCAGCTTCGTTCCGCAACTGTTCGCCTCACCGAATGAAGCCGCGTTCACCCCCGTAATGCTGATCTTGTTGATAGGCAACGCACTGGCCCCGACATTGGTCAGCGTGGCCGTCTGCTGCGCGCTCTTCGTTCCCACATTCTCACTGCCAAACGCCAGACTGAACGGCGTCAGATCGACGGTGGTCTGCAACAGCAAGTACCCATTCGATGTAACCACATCCAGCTTGCCGTCGTTGTTGAAGTCTCCAACCGCCGCCCCTGCGATGATGGTGGAGAGCGGAAACTGGAAATCACTCAGGTATGTGCCGTCACCCGCCCCGAGGTCAATCGCAAGCGGCAACGGGAGCGCTGCATCGAAGAGGACCGTATCAAGCTTGCCATCTCCGTTGAAATCCCCGATTGCTGTCGGGTAGTATCCCTTGGAGCATCCTGCCTCCGCGAAGGTCGCGTTCCCCGAACCCAGCCAGATGCACCCGCTGAAGGCGAGCAGGTCTAGATCCCCGTCCTGGTTCATGTCGGCTGTCAGCACGACCGGATAGTCGTTTACACCGAACATCCCCGATTCCTGAAAGTTACCCTTTCCATCGCCCAAGAATATGGCGACTTCGTCCTCCGGGTTGTTCGGTACGGGAATTGCTAAATCGAGCGTTCCATCGCCATTGAAATCTCCGATCGCCGGAGACCCCCCAAAATAACTCGTGTAGTTAAGCACGCCAGGAGAATTGAAAGTCCCGTCCCCATTTCCCATGAAGATCTCAAACCACTGTTCTCCCAGGTCCTGTTCCGTCGCATACAAGTCGAGCTTTCCGTCTTGGTTGAAGTCGGCGGTCGCGATGTGAACGCCTCCATCGAAAGAGTGGTACGTCCAGCCCACATTGAAGGTGCCATCCCCGTTCCCCAGCATCACGGTTATATTCCCGTAATCCGACCCTACGATGTCGAGCTTGCCGTCCCCGTTAAAGTCTCCGGTAAACATCTCGGATGGGATGAGGAAGCCCGTGCTCTGAATGGCAGCCTGGAAACCGCCCTTCCCATTTCCAAGCGACACGTATAAGTTGCCGGAAGCATCTGCCCAGGCGACATCCAGCTTGCCATCGTGATTGAAGTCGCCCACCACCACGTTGATGGCATTCGGAAAGGGCTGGGTAATGGCCATGCCCACACTCGACGACTCCGTCGTGACGGGAAAGAACACCACATTCGACGTTCCCCCTCCCGCCGAGGGATTGGTCACCGTGACGAACCCCGTCTGCGCCTGCGACACATCGGAAACGTTGATCGTCGCCCGCAACTGACTGCTCGAAATCACTTCCGTCAACCGCGGCGATCCATTCCAATTCACCACCGCCCCCGGCGTGAATCCGGTCCCGTTCACCGTCAAAGTAAACCCCTTACTCCCCGGCGCAGTGCTCACCGGAATCAACCCCTGATTCACCAGCGGAACCTGCGCCATCGCACTCAACCCCACCAGAACCACCACCGTGACCGCACCAGCCAACCAGCAAGACTTGATCAAAAGAGCCTCCCGCACGTGCCCGTAAGTGTATTCCCAAAATGGGAGTGATCAAGAATCAAAGCAAGCCTCTCGTTACCTTCTTTGCAACGACGGGTGCCCCACCCTTCTCGCGTCTTTTGCGAGAGGGTGGGGTCTTTGATTTTAAGATTCGAATACTGCGACTGTCGGGTGGCCCATCCTAGCCACGCTTTTCGCGGCCAGGGCAAGACTTCCACTGCACCCAAGATTTCAGATCCGGTCTTTGCATTGCAAAGTACTTGACACTTGCCGCCCGCCCCATTACTCTATCCCCATGTTTGACCCGCGGCCGCACCGCCTCCGCCGTTTCTCTCGTTCGGTCGAACACCGCGTCCCCGAACCCTCCTCGCGCACCGCCCCCGACCTCGTCCCCGAAGCCTTTGAAGACCTCCGCTTCATCCGCGACACCATGGAGCGCTCCGCCGCCTTCACCGCCGTCTCCGGCTGGGGACAAGTCCTGCTCGGCGCAACCGCCCTCGCCGCCGCGTGGCTCGCCGCCCAACAGACATCTCCGTTCGCATGGCTCCGCGTCTGGCTCGCCGAAGGCCTGCTAGCCGCCGCCATCGGACTACTAGCCTGCACCTGGAAAGCAAACCGCCGCGGCCTCCCGTTATTTTCCGGCCCCGCCCGCAAAGTCGCCCTGGGCCTCGCCCCGCCCCTGGTCGCGGGAGCTTTCCTCACATTCCTTTTATTCCGCTCCGGCCTGCAGTCCGCCTTGCCCGCCACCTGGCTCCTGCTCTACGGCGCCGGCATCATGACCGGAGGCTCCTTCTCCGTTCCCATCGTCCCCGTCATGGGACTCTGCTTCATGCTGCTCGGCGGCCTGGCCGTCCTCGGCCCCGCCGCGTGGGGAAACTGGTTCCTGGCCGCCGGCTTCGGCGCCCTCCACATCCTCTTCGGACTCCTAATCGCGAGGCGCCACGGTGGCTAGACCTCTGCCAACTCGCAAGCCTGCCCCCGCCGGTGAGAAAGCTCGCGAGAGCTCTCGCGGAAAAGTTCGTGCCAAGCTTCCTGATCAAACTCACGAAGCTGCCCGCGCTCCCGAACTCCCCGAGCTCGATCGCCTGATCCACGAGCGCATCCGCCTGGGCATCGTCAGCGCCCTCGCCACCAACCATTCCCTCAGCTTCAACGACCTCAAACGCGTCCTCAAAACCACTGACGGCAACCTCAGCGTCCACGCCCGCAAACTAGAAGAGGCGCAATACATCTCCTGCGTAAAATTCTTCGAAGGCCGCGTCCCCCGCACCGAATACCGCCTCACCCCCACCGGCCGCCGAGCGTTATCCGAATATCTAGATCAAATGGAACAATGGATCCGTCTAACCCGCGAAGAATAACGAACCTCTGATCACTGATCCCTGACCACTGACCACTGATCCCTGACCACCGATTACTGTCCTCCGCATTACTGCTAGAATCCCGCTCATGAAACGCAGCATCCTTCTCCTGCTCGTCACCGCCGTCCTCGCAGCGCAAACCGCGCCCGAAGTTGAAATCACCGCCGAGCCCCACCACCACCTGGTCTTCGAGAACGCCCAAATCCGCGCCTTCTACGTCGACATCTCCCCGCACACCGACACTCTCATGCACTGGCATCGCCACGACTACATTTACGTCATGCTCGGCGCCTCTGAAATCGTAAACGCGGTCGAAGGCAAAGCTCCCGTCCCCGCCAAGCTGCACGAGGCACAGGCTGGATTCGTTCCCGGTGGCTTCGCCCACCTCGTCCACAATCTCAATCAGCCCTACCGCAACCTCACCATCGAAATCCTCCAGGACGACAAACCTCGCCAAGCTTCTCCCCATCCAGACGCGGCGCACCCAGACTCCACCCACCCAAACTCCGGTAAGACAGATTCCGCTAAGTCAGAAGAAGATCGAGGCCTCGAAGTCCTCGAAGGCGGCACCAAAGAAATCCTCTTCGTCAAAGACGGCATCCGCGTCTCCGAAGTCGAACTCCAGCCCGGAGGCATGATCCCCCTCCACCACCACGCCGGCCCGCATTTCCTGGTCGCCGTCACCGACTTCGACGTACTCAGCGACGTCACCGCCATCGACCCCATCTCCGCATCACCCTCCGGAGCCATGTCCCAGAAAGCGCCCGAAAGAAAGTTAGGAAAAACCTCCACCCACTTCATGTCCGGACAAGTCAAGTGGATCCCCGGCGGCTACTCCCACACCCTCACCAACACCGGCAAGACCCCAGCCAAATTTGTGACCCTGGAATTCCCGCCAAGGGACTGATTCAAGGGACTGATTAATATCGCGCGGGGGCGGTGGCAACGCGCCGCTTCAAAGCGTCAGGATGGTTCTTATCAGGATGGTTCGTATCAGGACGGCTCATATCAGAATGGTTCGAATCAGAGTGGTCCGTATCGGGATGGTCCGTATCAGGGCACGACTTCAGTCGTGCCGCCAAGCACCAACAATGCCCCCGGCTTCAGCCGCTGAGAAAATCTCATAGCAGCGGACGCACTCGTCCAGCAGTCTCGAAAACCCGATTTCCCACATTTCTTGTCAACCCCCCAAATCGCCTCAATTCCCCCTAACCCCCTGCATCCAATCCAGATATATTTCCCCAAAAATTTCCGGTCCACCCCCTCCAACTTGATAAAATAGAAGTAGAGACAAAACAACCACGCGGCCCACTCAGGCCGCGTTTTTTATTGTCCCGATTGAGGTCCAAATCAGAATCACAGTTCAGGCCCAAGCAGTCCCCAAATGCCAAAGGAACCACTCAACATCCCCCACCCCAAAGCACGCGGCGAATGGGCCGAACTCCGTTTCATGACCCGCGCCGCCGAACTCGGCTTCCGCGTCACCCGCCCCTGGGGAGACAATGCCCCCTACGACCTCGCCGTCGACTACCGCGGCCGCTTCCTCCGCGTCCAAGTCAAGTGCACCCAGCAAAAACGCTGGAATTCCTACCGCTGCTGCATCGCCGCCAACGGCGTCCCCTACCGCCCCGACCAAATCGATTTCATCGCCGCCCTCGTCATCCCCACCGACACCTGGTACATCGTCCCCATCCAAGCCATCCCCAACCAACCCGAAATCCTCCTAACCCCCCACCGCAACAACGCCAAACACAGCCAATACAAAGAAGCCTGGCACCTCCTAAAACGCTGATCGTCGATGAGTCTTATGTGATGAGCCTCATGTGGGGACAGCCGCCCCCGGCTGTCCATCGAGCGCAGCTCGATCCCCTTCGCGTGTTCCGCGAACGATGACCCGAGAGCGGCGATCCGCGACCGTGGAAGAGCGGCGCTTCAGCGCCGCGTCAGGACGTTCCGTATCAGAACGGTTCGTATCAGGGCACGACTTCAGTCGTTCCACCAAGCAGCAACGCCGGCCTCAGGACAGCCGCGAAGCGGCGAAAGAATGCAGCCCACGGCGCAAGCCGTGGGTAGATAGCGGAAAAAACGGAACAAGCCCCGAAGGGGCGTAAGAAACTAATCCCAGATGTATCTCTCGTCGTACGCCACGTTGTTCCTCTTGAGAAACGCCACGTATTCTTCCTGAAACGAAAGCTTCCGATGATGTTTTTCTTGTTCCGCGATATATCTTGTAACGCCTGCGACATTCGATTCGCTTACGCTGAAGACTCCGTATCCGGTTTGCCACGCGAAATCCGAGTTTCCTTTTTCGTGAACCCAACGCGACGAGTTGGCTTTGGCCACGCGAATTATCTCCGCCGGGGAGTGAGCCGGTCGCGCGCGGACCAGCATATGCACGTGGTCAGCGGTGCCGTTGATGATGAGCGCCGTTCCCCCCATCTCACGGATGATGCCGCCGAGATACTCGAACAGATCGGGGCGGAATTCCGGCACGATCGAAGGCCGTCGCCCCTGCGTGGAAAAGATGAAATGGAGCAAGATGTTGCCCGAAGTGTGGGACATGTTTCTTGCGCCCCTCCGGGGGCTGCTAAATCTTTTCTGGCCACACTAAAGCCGTGATGTAGATTATGTGCCGCCGTGAGCGGCGCTTCAGCGCCGCGTCAGGACGTTCCGTATCAGAATGGTTCGTATCAGGGCACGACTTCAGTCGTGCCGTAACAGCCCATTCTCATTTTGTCATCCTGATTGTCATCCTGAGCGAGGATTGAGCCTCGCCAACGGCGAGGCTCAACCGCAGTCGAAGGATCCCTACCCCCATCGCACCACCCGCGCCCCCAAAGGAGTTCTCCAGCGAAGACCAAGCAGCGCCCGACCGGGAAGGGCACGACTTCAGTCGTGCCACCAAACACAAAGGATGCGGCACGCCGCCGTTTTGGCGTAGACTTGTCGCGTTCGAGCCGACAAGACGGGGTGCGGATGGCCTACATAACTGAGTTCACCATCGAGGGGCTCGCGGGCAAGGACGCTCCGTATTCACAGAAGCTAAACCGCGACGTGAATGTCTTCTTTGGACCCAACGGCAGCGGCAAGACCACCCTGCTGAAGATCCTCCACTCGGCGATGAGCGCCGAGGCAAACTTGCTCCAGGGCCTCGCGTTTAGCAGTGCAAGCGTAACGATCTACTCGGCCGCTCGGAAGCAGTATTTAACGCTGACCTGTTCGAAGGAGGCAGAAGCAGGGGAGGAACGGACAGCCGAGGGCACCGCGATTGCGCCGACGCTGTTCGGTGATGACCTGCACGGCCACACCGTCAAGGGGTTTTGGCCGCAAGGTTCGCCAAGAATTGTCCACGAGCCGGCCCTCACCTGGGACGCCACCCCTCCTGACTCTGCGCTTAGCAATGTCAGGTGGGCCCACCAGTACCTGCCGACGGCCCGCCTGTACAGGGAGATTCCCGGGTCGGCACGAAGGATGTCGGGGCGGTCGGAGGAGCAGCTGGACAAGCATTACTCCGCCATCATGCAGCGAGTTTGGCGCGACTATATCGCCGACGTAAACAGCTCGATTCGAGAAGTTCAGGACAGAGGCCTTCGCGAAATAATTCGGAACCTGTTAGCGGATGTGAGCGAGACCGAGAGGGCTGAAGAGCCCTTCGAGGCGCACGAGACGTACCAGCGGGTTTCGCGTTTCCTGAAGCGCCAACAGACCTTAGAAGACGTCCTCGGGCCGGAGGACCAGTTTGTCCGCCGTTACAACGAGGACGGCCGCGTTCGCGCCAGCGTCCGCGCAATTGAGGCGGTCGAGCGAACAATCGCCAGTGTTATGAGACCTCAGGAGAAGCTGCGGGACCTGATCCAAGGCATGTTTACTGGCGACAAGACTGTTACCTTTGGGGAGAAGGAGATCGAAATCACCGTGAGAGATCGCACAAGGATTGACCTCCCATCCCTCTCGTCGGGAGAGAAGCACCTACTTCTCATCTGCATTCAGACCTAGATGGCGGGATCGAACTCCTTCGTCATAGATGAGCCCGAGCTTTCCATGCACATCGATTGGCAGCATAGGCTGCTCAGTTCGCTTCAGCAGCTCAATCCCGCTATGCAGCTCGTTGCGGCGACCCACTCGCCGGAGATTATGGCCGACCTACCCGACGACAAGATTTTTCGCCTATGAGTCGCCTGATCCGAAGTAATGCCGCGTTTCGGCGCTCGATGCAAGTATCCTCCGTAGCGCTTTTCGTTTTTGTCGAAGGTCAGGACAGCGACCCATATTTTTACGACCGCTTATGCGCGAGCACGCTCGAGGAATCCAATGTGATCTACAGGATCGTTCGAGCTGACCGCATAGCAACTGCGGGCGGAAAGCAGCCCCTGATAGCGTTCTACGAATACCTGCGAACGGTCAACTCCCTACTCGACTCCTTCAAAGGGAAACGTACCGGCTCGTTGTTCTACCTAGACAAGGATCTCGACGACCTCTTCCACCTGAAAGTGTTCTCTGACAATATCGCGTACACGCGCTATTACCACGTTGAGAATTATCTCTTTGTGGAGGGAGACCTACTCGAAGGGGCTGCATCGGCGGCTTCATTGGACCGGGAGCCCTTGATTCCGGTAATCGGCGACACGAAGGACTGGCGAGCTAGGAAGGCTGCGTTGTGGAAGGACTGGGTCGTCCTGTGCCTTTTCGCTGCCAGGTTCAGGGTGCATTCGCGATGCCACTACAGGCGCCTCGATTCAGGCGTAAACATCCCGCCGAGCGCACCCACTGATCCGGCCCTGTACTCCGAGTGCAAGCAGGAGCTGCGCAGCGGTTACGGGCGAACGGAGGAAGAGTTTAGCCGGGATTTTTCCAAGGTTCGGCGCACGGTTGAGCGGTACTACCGAATGGGGAGACACGACTTTATCTTTAAGGGAAGGTGGTACCTGAGACTTCTGCAAAGCGACATTGAGGCCGCGATGGCTGGCCAGGACTTTTCATCCCACGGGCTACCCAACGCGATTGTGGCGTCGTTGCGCACGACAATCGACTTCGATGGCGTCTGGGCCGATCACCTCAGAGCACCACTTAAGTCCGTCGCAGCCCAGCTGGCACCCAAAAAGTAAACTCAATCATTTTTTAAATTCCCCCTTGCAATTTTTCTTATTCATCTGATATAAACAATCCACCGAGAGCAGAAGTGTGGCAGCCGGTCGTATTTAGTTTGAATCTCTCGTGTCCGCCCGGCATCTAAGTTTTCAGAGAATGTAGAGTTCTCAAGTCGTCCCGGCCACGGGACTTGATTCAGAAGCGACTTGTAGGTTTCTGAAGGGTACCTTCAAAGCAAGGACCTCCAATAGGATCTTTTCTCAATTTTCTGTCTTCCGCTGCGGTATGGCCTAAAAAGCCGTGCGCCGGTTCATCGGTGTAATTCCAGGCGGAAGGCTATATCGTTGCGTGCTGTTGTGAGCCGTTTGGCTCCCCGACAACCCATTCCGACCAGATTTCGCATGTGGAAAACACGTGGAAATGCTGTGGGATGCGCAGATTGACAGGGTTTCGCGCGAACGATATGGTTAAAAGGTTTCGAGGACAGCCGGATTCACTCTTGGGTTCGCCCAAGCAAGTGAGTCCGTCTAGAACTGAAGGCGCGCCGCTCAGGCGGAAGGCGATTCGGTCTTTGACAACTCGGTTGAACGTGCCAGTCGTGAGAGAACGGATTCGGGCATAAGTCCGAAACGATCTCACAAGATAGACCACCATGAACTTCTATTGCTTTTTAGGATTCGTCCTGAAGGGTGAGCGGAGGCTGAATGGTGGCGCCATCCGCGCTGTTGAAACCCGAGCGGCTTTTGCAAGCTGCTTGGGATGCGCTGCGATGGCAGTCTGCCAACTACCCGTCGGCAGACATCAGGTTTCAAACGAGAGTTTGATCCTGGCTCAGAATCAACGCTGGCGGCGTGCCTAACACATGCAAGTCGAACGAGAAAGTGGAGCAATC
>Ga0302326_10009182_pt1 | contig 21682 bp, 24 predicted proteins | sample Palsa_T0_3_FD_202264 | JGI IMG/M metagenome (GOLD analysis project Ga0302326, IMG submission 202264) | Peat permafrost microbial communities from Stordalen Mire near Abisko, Sweden - Palsa_T0_3 | ecosystem: Environmental > Terrestrial > Soil > Palsa > Peat permafrost | place: Sweden: Abisko... | reverse complement strand
TGCGAAAAGCAAAACCCGATATCGGCCGCCGATGAACGCCGATGAACGCGGATAAGACAAGCAGGACGGCAGTTCGGAAGCGGGTCCCCTCGGCCGGGCACTTCTGGCCGGACGGCGTGAAGTACGGGTACGCAAAGATCTCGCGGCTTTCTTTGAGATTTTCGCGCTCCTCCGCTTTCGTGTCGCACACCCCCACGTAGACGCCTGCCCCACTGAAGAATTGCGCTATCTTAGATAGGTTAATCGTTGAAATGCCATTTCGTATCCAACCCGTTCATGAATTCCTGGTTCGTCCGGCGCTGCCGGAGCAGTTGTCCCGGATGCCGGAGTTGGCCTACAACATCCTGTGGACCTGGGAACCGCTGATCCGCGCGCTGTTCCGGAGGCTGGACGCCAACCTCTGGCGGGAGTGCAATTACAATCCTGTTCTGATGCTGGGCCGGGCTTCGCGCACGGCGCTGCAGCGCGCCGCGGCCGACCCGCGCTATGTGTCTCTCTACAACATGGCGTGCCAGCGCCACGATGCGCACGTGCAGGGCGGCAAGCCGCGCACCGACGGCAAATTGATCGCCTACTTCTCGGCCGAGTATGGCCTGTCGGAGTGCCTCCCGATCTACTCCGGCGGCCTGGGCGTGCTTTCGGGCGATCATCTGAAATCGTCCAGCGACTGCGACCTGCCGCTGGTGGCCGTGGGGCTGCTTTACCAGCAAGGTTATTTCCGCCAGATCCTGAACCCCGACGGCTGGCAGCAGGAGCGCTATCCCACCAACGACTTCTACACGCTGCCGGCGGTTCCGGTGCGCGACGCGCTGGGCGAAAACCTCAAAGTGTTCGTCAGGCTGCCCACCGGAAAGGTCATGATCCAGATCTGGAAGATGGAGGTCGGACGGGTCACCCTGTACCTTCTGGACACCAACATACCCGAGAATCAGCTGCCGCAGGATCGCAGCATCACAGACTCGCTCTACGGCGGCGATATCGACACGCGCATGCGCCAGGAGTTCGTGCTGGGCGTGGGCGGGCTGCGCGCGCTGAAGGCCGTGGGCCTGGAACCTACCGTCTATCACATGAACGAGGGCCACTCGGCGTTCCTGGCGCTGGAGCGCGTGCGCGTGCTCAAGCGCGAACACGGATTGAATTTCGAGGAAGCGCTGCAGGCCACCCGTGCGAGCAATATCTTCACCACGCACACGCCGGTGCCGGCTGGAATCGACCTGTTCGATCCAGGCTTGATGTACCACTACTTCAACGCCTATTGCACCGACATCGGGATCGACTTCGACCAGTTGATGGCGCTGGGCCGCCGCAATCCGGCCAATCGCGAGGAGCGTTTTTCCATGGCGATCCTGGCGCTGAAAGCCTCCGCGCATCGCAATGCCGTGAGCAAGCTGCATCGCGACGTCTCGCAGGAAATGTGGCACGACCTGTGGCCGCAATTACCGGTCTGGGAAGTGCCGGTCAGCTCGGTAACCAACGGTGTGCACCTGACGAGCTGGCTCAACGGCGATCTGGCGGCGCTATACGATCAGTATCTGCAGCCGGACTGGCGCGACCGGTTCGCCGACCCCACCATCTGGGAACAAGTGAAGGACATTCCCGACGAAGAACTGCTCGAAGTGCATCGCCGGCGCAAACGCCGCCTGGTGAATTTCGTGCGCGAGCGGCAGCGCTGGTCGGCGTTGCGGAGGCAGGCTTCCGCGGCGGAGATGCGGCATACCGAAGAGGTGCTGGATCCCAACGCCCTGACCATCGGTTTCGCCCGCCGTTTCGCCACTTATAAACGCGCCACGCTGCTGTTCCGCGACGTGGACCGCATCAAGCGCATCCTTTGCAACAAGGATATGCCGGTGCAGATCGTGATCGCCGGCAAGGCGCATCCGCGCGACAACGAAGGCAAGAATTTCATCCGCGATATCGTACAGCTTTCGCGCGACCGGGACTTGTGGAAGCACGTAGTCTTCGTCGAGGACTACGACATGAAGATAGCCCGCGAGATGGTGCAGGGCGTGGATCTGTGGTTGAACACACCCAAGCGCGGCCAGGAGGCCTGCGGCACCAGCGGCATGAAGGCGGGCATTAACGGCGTGCTCAACTTGAGCATTCTGGACGGTTGGTTCGACGAAGCCTACGAAGTATCCGGCGGCTGGGCCATCGGCGACCGCGAGCCATACTCCGACGAGCAGGACGGGCTGCACGCCAGCGAGATCTACTATCTGCTGGAAAACGAAATTGTGCCGCTGTATCACGAGCGGCGCGAGCAGAGTCCGCGCGACTGGCTGAAGCGCGTGAAGCAATCGCTGATGGCACTTTCGCCGCAGTTCGATTCGCGCCGCATGGTGGCGGAATACGCGCGTGAATTTTACGATCCGGCCCACGCCGACGCGGTGCGCCTGAGTGCGAACGATTACCAGGAGGCCCGCGCCGAAGCGGCCTGGAACGTAAAGGTCAGCCTGGTCTGGGATCGAGTTCGTTTCGTGGAGACCGGCGCGCCACCCGTGGGCACGATCATGAGCGAACATCCGGTGCCCGTGCGTGCGGCCATTGATCTGGCCGGTTTGCAGCCCTCCGAGGTGCGCGTGGAAGTGGTGATGGGGCGCGTAGGCTCGGATGGGGGCCTAGAGGACACCGAAGTGATGGTGCTACCGTCCACCGGGCAAAACGGGGCGGTGGCGATCTTCGAGAAGGAGATCGTGCCGGAGCGGACCGGACGCTTAGGCTACGCGTTGCGTGTCAGCCCCAATCATTGCGACGATCCGTTGACGCGGCCCTGCACCAGTCTGCTGAAGTGGAGCGGGATGTAGCTGGTTGCCGCAACGGCGAGCCGTGTGCTACCGTTTCGTTCGCATGAAGTCATGGCAAGTTCACGCATTCTGCGAGCCGGAGCAGATGACCCTCGACGATATTCCCGTACCGGAGCCCGGACCGGCCGAGGTGCGCATTCGCAACCACGCGGCGGCCCTTAACTTTTTCGACATTCTCCAGATCCAAGGCAAGTACCAGATCCGGCCGCCTTTTCCGTTTACTCCCGGCGCCGAGGTCTCCGGCATCGTGGATGCGGTGGGCGCCGAAGTGAAGCACGTATTTCCGGGCGATCCGGTGACCGCCATGACCCACAACGGCGCGTTCGCCGAATACTCGCTGGCGGCGGCCAGCCGCACGTTCCACACGATCGCCGGAATGGATTTCCCCGAAGCGGCCGCCTTGCCGGTGGTGTATCATACGTCGTACTTCGCGCTGCATCGCCGCGCGGCCCTGTCCCACCGCGAGTGGCTGCTGGTGCATGCCGGCGCCAGCGGCGTGGGTATGTCGGCGATTCAGATTGGCAAGGCCTACGGGGCGCAGGTTATCGCCACCGCCGGCAGCCAGTCCAAGCTGGACTTCTGCCTGGCGCAGGGCGCCGATCATGCGTTGCCGTACAACGGTCCCGGATGGGTCGAGCGGGTCAAAGAGATCACCGGCGGGCGCGGCGTGGACGTAGTCTACGATCCTGTGGGCGGCGATGTATTCGACCTTTCGACGCGCTGCATCGCCGGCGAAGGACGCATGCTGGTAATCGGTTTCGCCAGCGGGCGTATTCCCAGCGTGCCGGCCAATCGCATCCTGCTGAAGGACATCTCCATCGTGGGTGTGCATTGGGGGCAATACGTGCAGCAGCATCCGGAGTTCCTCGCGCACACGCACGAAGTGCTGACGGCCATGTATCTGGGCGGGCAGATCCATCCGGTAGTCGGCAAGACCTTCCGGCTGGACGAAGTGCCGGCCGGGTTGCGCGAATTGGCCGAGCGCAAGATTCTGGGGAAGGCCGTGGTGGTGATCGACTAGATTGCAAAGGCCAGCCGCGACACAGCCTCAGTCGTTGCCGGAAATGTTTACCAGGTTATCGGCCAGGACCGCTTCCGCGTCTTCGGCGGTGAATTCTTCCACCTTCGCCGAGATGTTCATCGAACAGAACTTCGGCCCGCACATCGAGCAGAAGTGCGCGTCCTTGAAGCCTTCCTCCGGCAGCGTCTCATCGTGCATGGAGCGCGCCGTCTCCGGATCCAGCGACAACTCGAACTGGCGTTTCCAGTCGAAGCTGTAGCGCGCGCGCGACAACTCGTCGTCGCGGTCGCGGGCGCCTGGGCGGTGCCGCGCAATGTCGGCGGCGTGCGCGGCGATCTTATAAGCGATGATGCCGGCCTTCACATCGTCGCGGTTGGGCAGGCCCAGGTGCTCCTTCGGCGTGACATAGCATAGCATCGACGCGCCGTACCAGCCGATCATGGCCGCGCCTATCGCCGAGGTGATGTGGTCGTACCCCGGCGCGAAGTCCGTTACCAGGGGCCCCAGCGTGTAGAAGGGGGCCTCGTAGCACATCTCCTTTTCCTTCTCTACCTGCATCTGGATCTGGTCCATGGGGATGTGGCCGGGACCTTCGATCATCACTTGCACATCGTATTCCCAGGCCCGCTTAGTCAGCTCACCCAGCGTTTTCAGCTCGGCGAATTGCGCCGCGTCGCTGGCATCGGCCACCGATCCGGGGCGCAAGCCATCGCCCAGCGAGAAGCTCACATCGTACTTCTGAAAAATCTTGCAGATCTCATCGAAGCATTCGTACAGCATGTTCTGGCGATGGTTCTTCACCATCCATTCGGCCAGGATGGAGCCGCCGCGGCTGACGATGCCGGTGATGCGGCGCGCGGCCAGCGGGATGTGCTGCACCAGCACGCCGGCATGGATGGTCATATAGTCCACACCCTGCTCGGCCTGCTCCTCGATCACTTCCAGCATCACCGATGCGCTCAGGTCTTCCAGGCGGCGCACGCGCGAGAGCGCTTCGTAGATCGGCACCGTGCCGATGGGCACGGGCGAAGCGTCGATGATAGCCTGGCGGATGCGTGGGATATCGCCGCCGGTGGAAAGATCCATCACGGTATCGGCGCCGTACTTCACCGAGTAGCGCAGCTTTTCCAGCTCGTCGTCGATGTTGGAGGTGACCGCGGAGTTGCCGATGTTGGAATTGATCTTGCACCTGGAGGCGACCCCGATGCACATCGGATCGAGGTTCGTGTGGCGGATATTGGCCGGAACGATCATGCGGCCGCGCGCCACTTCGGAACGGACGAGTTCGGGCGCAAGGCTCTCGCGCTGTGCGATGTACTGCATCTCACCGGTGATTACGCCCCGCCGCGCATAGTACATCTGCGTGCGGACCGCGTCGTTTTGACGTTCGGCTATCCATTCTGTACGCATGGGACTCCTCTGGGTCGCGGGTTATCGGGAGTTGGGTTGTGGGTGCTGGTATGGAGCGCCCAGCACCCATTCGCCTACTTCTTCTTCTTGGGTTTCTTGACTTCTTTGTTGCCTTTATCCCTGCTTTTAGCCATATCCGAATTATACCCGCTAATGGAGGCGATGCAATCCTTCGTCGTCTGCGTCCCAGGCGTCCGGGTCGGCGGCATGCAGTAAGACGAACTGTTTTATGGCGTTGCTCGGCCTTTTTGACTCTTGGAGGTCAACACCAGTCCTGAAAGAGCCGGTCGATGCGGTTTACCCCCTCTTCGTGGACTATGAGGTCGCCACGGTCGGCGGCGGCGATGCCCCGGTTCACGCCTTCGATAAATTGCGCCTGGCGCTCCAGCATACGGGCAACCGTTTCCTCCACCACTTGCGCGGCGGCTTTCCCTTTACTGGCAGCGAACTGTTTAAGTTGCGCCTCTGTATCGGGTGCGAAATGAACTTCCATGTCCCCAGGGTACGAGCAGCCGTGGAGCGTGCTCGACAAGCAATCCTGACCGGCCGTCGAGATCAGAGGCTCATCACCTCTTTGAACCTCTGCGCCTGCCGCCGCGACATGGCCACTTCAAAGCCGCCCTTCAGCCGGACCAGAAAGCCACCGTTAGCCCACGGGTCGATGGTTTCGATGAAGCGCAGGTTGAGGAGATGCTTGCGGCTGGCGCGGAAGAATATGGCCGGATCGAGCCGCTCTTCCAGATAGTTGAGGGAGCGCAGCACCAGCGGCCGGTTGCCGCCGAAATAGATCCGCGCGTAGTTGCCTTCGCTTTCGAGCAACACCACATCGCCCAGGGTGACGAACCAGCAGCGTTCGCCATCCTTTACGAAGATGCGTTGGCCGCTATCCATGGCCGGCTTGGCTTTGCGTAGCGCCGCGCGGGCCAGGGCGGCATCCAGACGCACGGGCGATACCGGCTTCAACAGATAATCGAGCGCGTTCACTTCGAAGGCCTTGAGCGCGTACTCGTCGTAGGCCGTGGTGAAGATGACCAGCGGAACGCGCTCGAGCTGTTCGAGCAGTTCGAAGCCGCTGCGGCCGGGCATCTGGATATCCAGGAAAAGCAAGTCAGGCTGCAGCTGCTCGATCTGCGCCAGGGCTTCCTCGGCGTCCCGCGCTTCACCGACGATCTCGACCTCGGGGTGCGGTTCGAGCAGGCGCCTCAGCTCGGCGCGGCCCAGGCGTTCGTCGTCCACGATCAAGGCTTTCATGCAGGGCTCAAGGGAATGGAGATTTCGGCCACCACGGACTCGCTATCGTAATTGCGCAAGACCAACGAGGCGGCGTTACCATACAATAGGCGCAGCCGTTCGCGGGCGTTGTCGAGGCCCAGGCGCGTAGAACCGGGATCGTCGCGCAGTTGGCCGCTGTTGCGCACCTGGATTTTGACCGCGCGGCTTTCCACCTGCGAGTCCACGCGGATTTCGCCGCCGCCTGGCCGGCGCGCGACGCCGTGCTTGATGCCATTCTCCACGAGGGTCTGCAGTAGCATGGGCGGAATGCGGGTTTCGAGCGACTCCGGGTCCATCTCGATATGGACGCGCAGGCGCTCTTCCAGCCGGATGGCCTCCAGCTTCAGGTATGCGGTAACGGCCTCCAATTCCGTTTCCAAAAGCACGGTATCGGTGCGGCCGGATTGCAGCGAGTAGCGCAGAATGTTGGATAGCCCGGTGACCATGTCCTGGGCGCGCGCCGGATCTTCCACGATCATGGCGCGCAGGCCGTTCAGACAGTTGAAGATGAAGTGCGGGTTCACCTGGGAGATCAACGCGCGGAGCTGGGAGTCTTTGGCCACCACGGCGAGCCGCAGCTTCTCGACCTCCGACGTTTGGAAGCTTTCGAAGTAATGCACGCCGAAGTAGATCACCTCCCAGAGGAAGACCGTGATGCTCCAGATGGAGACCACGGGGAGAATCCACGCATAGCCGGCCTTGCGGAGCGCCTCCATACCGAAAGCGAGGGGCCAGCCCGCGGTCACCATGGCCGTGATGACGGCGCCGGCGACCAGGGCGGCGGCGGCTACGCGAGGCAGGGCGCGCAGCGGCGAGAGCTGCAGCCATTGGCGGCGCCGGATGAAGGCGCGCAAGGCGTGGGTTGCGAGGATGCCTGCCAGCGCTCCCCACATATAAAGCGCGACGGGCTTCCAGGTAATGGGCTCGCCCAGCCGGGAGAAGACGATATTGCCCGCGGCTTGGGCGTACCAGCCGAGCACCTGGCACAGGATGTAGACTTGGGAGCGTTTCATAAGAAAGGAGGGGCGGCCTGCGAGGCCGCTGCAAGCTACGAGCCTGCCCCACTTAGTGTTTCAGGAAATGGTCGAGGGCCTGGAAGAAGCCGTCGGGATCGTCCAGCATAACAAAGTGGCGGGCTTTGTCCGAGAGCACGAAGTCGTAGTTCTTCAGCTTCGCGTACTGCGTGCGGAAGTTCTTCTCGACCTGCTCGCGCGTGGCGTATTGCTTATACGCGATCCAGGTGCCGAGCACCAAGCTAGGCGAGCTTATCTTGTCCAGATCGCCGCGCAGATCGGTGGTCATCATGTCATACATGGCGTCGCCCATGGCCACGCGGTCGGACTTGCGGCTCCATCCCATGATCATCTCGAAGTCGGCGGGGCTCGAGACCATGCCCTTGACGGCCATCTCGCCCATCTTTTCCGTCTGCTCGGTGGGCGGGCCGCTATACATCTTGCGCATCTGCTCGGCTTGCGCCTTGGCGGTTTCGGCCGAGGCGGCGGGATTCATGATGGCGGCCAGGAATGGCAGGGAATCCACGATCACCAGCGGTCCAACCAGGCCGGGCTCCTTCTCGGCCAGCCAGAGCGCCAGGACGCCGCCCAGGCTATGGCCTACGATCACCGGTTTGTTCATCTTGTTCTGGCGGATGTAGGCGGCCAGGTCGTAACGAACGGTCTCCAGGAACGGCGCTTCGATGCGCGGCTCTCCGGCGAAACCGGCGAGCGTGAGGACATGGCATTCGTAGCGGTCTTTGAAGTGCGCCACCGTGCTGTCCCAGGTTTTCCCGGAAGATGCGAAGCCGGGAATGAGGATCATGGGCTGGCCATGGCCCGTGACTTCCACATGGAAAGACGGCGGTTTGGCCGTGGTGGCAGCCGCCTGCGCTGCTATCAGGGCGCCGAGCGCGGCCTGAATCATGAGAGAACGTTTCGTCATTTGTGTACCCTCCTAGAACGACTCTACGCTGTGCCATTCATGGGGCGGCGCAAATTGGTGTGAGCGGTCAGGCCGGTGGATGGACGGTCTTCAGGCGATAGTGGTTGCCGCGCCACTCGATGCGGTTGCCGAACGCCGAGGCGAGCAGCACGACGAGCCAGATCCAGGTACCGAGCGGCACCCACAGCGTATGCACCCAGGCATGCCGGTCGAACCAGGCTTTGTACTCGGGAAGCTCGGCTTTGGCCAGCGTGGCGCGATTAGCGCCTTTCAACATGCCCGGCGAAAGCTGCGCCAGGAGTACCCACTCGGCGCCGCGGCTGCCGTGAACGGAGGCGGCGACGGCCGCCGCCATGCCGCCGCAATAGAAGATATGGGCTACCAGTGCGGTCCACCAGAGGCGCGGGCGGTAAACGCGCGTGATGGTGAGCTGGCGGCGCGCCCAGGCCAGAAACGCGCGTCCGCCGGCGCGGCCCGTGGAGACGGCCATGGCCGCGGGCACGAAGACGATCTGCAAGCCGGCGCGGCGCACGGCATCGCTGAGAGCGTAATCGTCGCTGACGGTGTCGCGCCAGAAGTCGGGAACATGAATGGCATAAAATGTTTCGCGGAGGATGGCCATCGATCCGCCCCAGGCGAAGGCGTTCGAACCGGGGCCGAAGGTGCCGGCTATCACGGCATCCCACACGCTGCGCACGAGCGACCAGAAATCGGGCGGCTCGGGTGCGAACCAGCGATACCCGGTGCTGGCGCCCACCTGGGTATCCGGCGCCGTTCGAGACAGGGGCGCCGCCAGCGCGCGCAGCCAGGTTCGCGAGACGCGGCCATCGGAATCCGCGAACGCGAACAGCAGCGAGTCCCTGCGGGCGAAACGGACGGCAGTGCGCAGATTCAGGACCTTTTCGCCAGTGGCGGGTTCCTCCGCGTGGGACAGGACTACCCGGACGCGGGCCGGAAGCACGCCCGCGGGTATATCGGCGGCGCAGTGCGCGACCACGATCAATTCGTAATCGGGATAATCCTGCGCGGCCAGTGCGGCCAGATTTTCGCGCAGGCCGGGATCGTCGCCTTTCACAGGTACGATGACGGTGGCTGGGGGCTGGTCAGCCGCCATGTCCGGGGGAGGAGCTTTTGCCAGCTGTCCGGCTACGTATGCGGCGCGCTTTCGCTCACCGCGGAGAGAGAGGAAAGCCAGCAGCAGCGCGGGTCCGACGAAGAACCAAAACCACAGCACACGCTATTTGCGGCCCCTGGCACTGGCGGCGCTGGCCTTGGCGCCCTTAGCGTTCGCCTTAGAGTGGGCGCTGGTTTTGGTTTTGGCCACGGCCTTAGACAGAGTCGCAGGTACGGCTTTCGGCTTCTTGAGCTTTGGCGCCTGTTTTTCTTCATGCTCTTCCGACATTTCCTCAATGGGGGCTTCTTCCGCGAAGGCTTCTTCGGCCGGTTCCTCTTGGGCCAGGATTTCTTCGGCGGTGTCCTCCAGGAAAGTCTCAGGAACCTCGGCAGCGACGGTAGTACCCGGCGCGACTTTGGCCAGCACCTCGTTGAATAGAGCCTGTTTGCGCGCGTCCACTTTGGGGGGAGGCGGCTGCTCGTGCCGGTAGTCGTGATCGTTGTGGCACGTCCGGCAGCGAACCTTGGCCGGCTCGCTGTTCAGCAAGGACACCACCGCGTGGTTCATGATGCGCTTGCACTTGACGCAATAGTCGTCGATGATGTCGCCTAAGCGCGGTTCCCGCATGCGCCTCCTTATTAGATCTGCACCCTATTAGATCCGCACCCTTAAATCTGCGCGGTCTGCGCCGTCTGCTCGGGCGCGGATTGCGGCGCGGACTTCACTTCCGGGACAACCCAGCTCGCCGATTCGAAGCCAACGTATTTGCAGATGCGCAACTGGCCGCTCTCGCTCTCGAGCAAATCGCCCACGGCCAATGGGCGCTCGGAATCGCGCAAACGGATCCAGGCATCGTAGTCGCTATCGGCCTGGACTTCACCTTCCGGCTCGTAATCCCTGGCCTTGACGCCGGCCGCGCCGGCCACGTGCGGCGCCCAGCGGAATTGCTGGCGGGGCGCATCCTTCATCCGGTAGACCCGATACATCGGCATAGAATAGCCTATTTTAAACGAAATGGCCCGAGCTGGCTGCAAATTGTGCAAAGTGCGGGCTATGGATGAGGACTTCGGCGTCGGCCTGGCCGCGGCCGATCCAGCGGCGGATGTTGCCTTCATCCCAGGCGATGGCATCGTGGAGCTTGCCGAGCACCCGCTGAGGACCCAGACGGAGGACGTCCATACCGGTCACCGGCGGCTCGCGCGGGGCCAGCAATCGCGCCAAGCGGACGGCCGCCCGCATCGCGGTTAACGGCATGCTGGGCAGGACGTTCACCGCAATCGCACGGTCTACGCCAAAGCGCTCGGCGGCCCACACGGGCATTACGCTGAGCAGGCCGCCATCGCAATAGAGGCGGCCATCGATGCGCACCGGCGGATATCCGACCGGAACGGCGCAGGAGGCCAATACATGCCGCCAGGTGAGGACGGGGGGCTGGACGATCTCGAGGCGCAACTGCGGCAGCCGGGTGACGGCGACCGCGAACGGCAGGCGCGGGGTGTAAGTGGAAGCGAGTTCCTGAATCATTTCCCGAAGCGGGGAAGGGTCGAAAATGGCGCGCCAGGGCCGCCATGGAGCGCGCGGGACCATAAGGGACGCGCAACGCGGATTGAGCCAGGTGCGGATCAGCTCGTCTGCCTGGATGCCTGAGGCAATAGCCCAGCCATTGATGGAGCCAACTGAACAGCCGACCACGACATCGGGCTGGAAGACCGGTTGGAGGGCTTTCCATACACCGGCTTGGTAGGCGCCGAACATGCCTCCGGCGGAAAGGACCAGGGCGGTTTTCACTCTCTTATTCTAACGGCTTCGAACGGCGATTCGGGTTGCGCTGGGGGGCGAGGGTGGCGATTCGTGTTGCAGATTGATGCGGCCGCCTCTCTGGTTGGACGATTTGTGGGGGGGTGGGGCCGGGATAGCAGGCGGCGGGTGCAGGGGCCTCGATATTTCGGAATCATGTTGCATCCGGTTACATCCGGTTCTGAGAGAGGCTGTGTCAAGAAGACGCGAAAGCGTTTTGCTGTACGAAAGAGGAAGGTGGGGCCTTCGGAGCCGCCCTGTAGGGGGAGGCTTGAAACTGCCGGAAGCTGCTTCGGTCAAAAGCCGCGGAGGGACGTTCCGGTTAAAAGGCGTGACATTAGATCACGTCATGTGTGGATCAGGAAGACGAGCGAAAGCGAACCTGTGGGTAAAGCATCGAAACAGAACCAGGGTGGCACCAAAACCGGGGCATACTCTCTGCTCCGGCAACAGCCTGGAAGGTACCTGCTTACTGGCCAGGGGGTGTCCGGTGCAGAGCAGGCGTGAGTCTGGTCCGGGCTTTCGTACGGAACTTGAGAACCTGGTTGACTCTGTTAAGGGAGAAGGTTCAAGCGGCCGAACCGCGAGGCTGAAAGTACCGATGGGCCAGCCAGGGGCGGACTGCTCCGTAGTAGTGACGAAGCGGGGTAATGCCCGTGGAGCAAGGGGAGCAGGTCACCTGCATCGGGATCGTAAGGGTCAACGGGCAACCGGAAGAACTCGATGGTTCCGATTGAAGGCGGCAGCCTTTAATAGGTGGCACGAGCCGGATGAATCGAGAGATTCATGCCCGGATCTGTGAGCGCCTCGGGGTGAAATTCCCTGGGGCGACTCGGCAGCGGGGTGAGACTCCCCGGGCCTACTCACCGCAACATCTACGTGGGCAGTCCAGCCGCGCCGGAACGCACGCTGGCCTCGCTACAGGTCTGGATCGAGAAACATCTGCGACTGAAGGTGAACGCCGCCAAAAGCGGGACAGGGAGGGTCTGGGAACGCAAGTTCCTGGGGTTTCGACTGGATCGTCAGAAGCGGATCGGGATAGCACCGGAGAGCCTGGGACGATTCCAAGCGAAGGTGCGCGAGAAATGGGCCGGTCGGCGGAGTGGCACGAGTACGCAACTGCGCGACGACTGGAACCGGTACGTGCGCGGCTGGTGGGCATATTACCGACTGGCGGAAGCGCGGCGGCCGCTGCGGGCACTGGAGGGATGGATTCGACGGCATATCCGCAAGTGCTTCCGGCTAAGATGGCACGACCGCCGGGGGCGGGAACGGAACCTGCGTCGGTTGGGAGTTACAGGGACCTCGCTGGGGGTGGCGACGAGCAGTCGTGGCGCTTGGCGGGTGGCCGGCCGACCGGAATTACAGTGGGCACTTCGCAACTCCGTCCTGCGGCGGCACGGCTTTCTTCTACCATCGGATCTTGCCGCGCGGTAACGCGACTGGGTTCAACCGCCGGATGCGGAAAACCGCACGTCCGGTGGTGTGGGAGGGTGACGGGGCGCAATCCCCGTCACTCGACCCGATCTACGAGCCTGCCCCACTGACTATTCGGCCATCGCGCATGCGCACGGTGCGGTGGGCAAAGGCCGCGGCTTCCGGATTGTGCGTGATCATCAGAATGGTCTGGCCCAGGCGCCGGTTCAGGTCGCGCATGACATCCAGGACGACCCCGGAGTTTTCGCTGTCCAGGTTGCCGGTAGGCTCGTCGGCCAGGAGGATGGCCGGGTGATTCACGATCGCGCGGGCAATGGCCACGCGCTGCTGCTCGCCTCCGGAAAGCGCGGCGGGCTTGTGGTTGAGGCGCCCGGAAATCCCCAGCAGCTTGAGCACTTCCTCGAATTCGGGCTCGACGGCCGGGCTACGTCCGGCGATGTGGCGGGCGATGGCGATATTATCGCCCGCGGTCAGGTTGGGCAGCAAATTGAATTTCTGGAATACGAAGCCGACCTTATTCTTGCGCAATTCGGTGCGGCCCGCGTCGGTGAGGGAGGAGATGTCCTGACCGCCGATGCGCACGCTCCCGCCGGTAGACGGTGTGAGGCCGCCGATGATGTGGAAGAGGGTTGATTTGCCTGAGCCGGAGGGCCCCACGATAGCCAGGAACTCGGCCGCCGGCACATCCAGATCCACGCCACGCAAGGCGGGCACGTCTACCTTGCCCACCCTATAGACTTTGCGCAAATCGCGGATTTCGATGAGCGGCTCACTCATAAGCGAGGGCCTCAATCGGGTCCTGCGCAGCGGCGCTCATGCCGGGATAGAGGGCGCCGAGAAGCACGCCGGCCAGGCTGATGGCGCCGGCGATGGGCCACCACTCAGGGGTAACGGCTTGCGTGAGGGAGGCCGGATACAGCACTTGAATGAGCGCGCGCGCGGCGAAGCTAAGGCCGATTCCCACGACCGTGCCGCCGATGCCCAGGACCACGGCCTCGGCCAGAACGATCTTCAGAATGAACCAGCGCGAGGCGCCCAGCGCCTTCAGAATTCCGATTTCGCGGGTGCGCTGCAGGACGGCCATGTACATGGAAAGCAGCACCACGGCGAATCCGATGACCACGCCGATGCCGACCATCACGTGGATGAAGGTGTTCAACCCGCCGACGTTTTCGACGGTGAGCAGAGAGGTAAATTCCTCCATCGTGTAGATGTTGTAGGCGGGCAGCATGGCTTTCAGGTCCGCCAGCACTTCGGGTACGTTGGCGGGCCGGTCGGCTTTCACGAAGACCTGGCTGACACGGCCGGTATCTCCGGTAAGATCCTGCAAGGTCCGTATGGGTACGACCAGCCGGTTGAGCTTGCCTCCTTCGGCTACGCCGGATACGTGCCAGGGGTGGTTGAGAATGTCGGTCACCTGGTCTCCGGCATGCAGCTTGTGCTGCTGCGCGTAGTATTCATCGACGATGATGTCGTTGGGACCGTGGAATGGACCGCCTTCCCCTTTTAGATACTTGAAGCCGCCGCTCATCTGGTTAAAGCGAGCCAGATCGATGCCAGTGACGAAGGTCACATTGGTCACATTGTGTACAACCATGCCTATGGCCAGCGCCACGTGCGGCTTCTGTTGAATGGCATCGACCAGCTTTTCGGGGATGGGAGCGCCGCTGAGGGTGAGTACGGAGGTGCCGGGGGGACGCACCATAATATCCGCGCCGATGCCGCGGGCGCGGCGGGCGGAATCGGCCAGCATGCCCTGGCTGAGACCTTCCAGACACAGAATCAGGGTAACGGGCACGGCGATCAGGAACACGCTCAGCAGGCTGCGCATGGGTTTGTGCTTCAAGTTTTCCAGAACGAGTCTTCCGGTCACGGTTTCTTCTTCTTTCCTTTTGCCGGAGGCGGGGGCGCGGGCGGCGGAGTTGGGCCGGGCTGGCCGAGCACTTGAAGCACGGTACCTTCGGGCTGCTCGAGGACGAACTTATCGTCGGAGACGCCGCGGTTGATCTCGATCTTCACCACGGTGAGGACCACGGCGTATTCGTCTTGCGGGCGATCAATCTCGATGGTCTTGGGGAAGGGTACGCCATCGTAGTTCTGCCAGTCGCTGTAGCGGGCGTCGGTGAGAATGTTGCCCGCGGGGTCGTAAACAAGCTGCCGGGCCATGTGCAAGTTGATGCGGCTGAACCAGACGCTGCGCGTGGGCAGGATCTCTCCGTCCGGCTGTATGCGAACGATGTGGAGGATATAGACGGCGTTGTCTTCATCGGTAAGATTCACCAGTTCCGCTTTGTCGCCGGGCTGCATGGGGGCGACCATGAGGGCCTCCAGAAAGTGCTGCGGACGGAGATTTTCGATCTTGTTCGGGGAGCGGGCGATGAGTTGGTTCGAGCCGATGACGAAGCGATTGCTGGATGGCAGGTACAAACGGAAATCCTTCCCGTTCGAAACCATGTCGAAAGCTTTGTTGCGGACGACCGGGTACAGGCCGATGATGCGGATATCGGACGGTTTGCGGAACAGGATGTAGCCGCGCACGTCCTTGTATTCGGTGATTTTGCTTTTTTCGGAGCTGCCCAGCGCGGGCACCATGTCCACGGTGGCGTTGAAACTCTGGATGCTCTCGAAACCGTGGGCGAGGCGGTCGATGAGGGTCTGTTTATCCGCAGTGAGCAGGATGGGAGTGGCGTTGCCGCCTTTGCGGGTGATGATGCGCCGGCGAACGAAGCACGCGGAGAAGCCAAGCGCGGACAGGCAGATCAGCAGAAGAAGCGCGGGCACGCGCCTGCGAGGCATCATACCATTGTAGTCAAGCGGGCGAGCGGCGTGTCAAATGGGGGGCGCGGCGTGCTATATTCAATGAAGCGGAACCGGGCCTGTGGCGCAGTTGGGAGCGCGCTTCCATGGCATGGAAGAGGTCGTGAGTTCGAATCTCACCAGGTCCACCAAAACAAAACCCAACAAAACATAGACTTACGAAAATGCTTGCGCGCGTTCACGTCGCGGAAGAGGTCACGCGGAGTCCATTTGGAGTCCAAACTCGCCAAAATTTGGACTCCAGCCAGCGGCTCTAGCGTCATGGTCGGAAGACGGACCAACTTTCGTTGAACTAGAATTGAACCGAAGAGACAAGCGCTGTTCGAAATGCCATGAGCTACAACGTTGCCATCTGTACTCCGCCTGTCCCCGCTGAGGACGACACCGCATGGGACGGGCTCGACAGCCTTATCAACGAGCAGGGTGCGCCACCACCTGTCTTCCGTGAGCTGCACGACGCGCTAACGGCACGGTACCCGTGCATCCGCACTCTTCCCGACGACAAGGTGGATGAGGAAGGCGTTTGGAGTGACGGGCCGCTATGGAACGACTTCGGCCACCGTGCCGCCGTCCTCGGAATGATATGGTCGCGGGTGGAGGAGGTGTTACCCTTCCCTTGTGCGAACAGCGAATTCTCTTGGCCTAACCGCTTTCGACTGGGGCGGCCCCACAATCTATCGGCCGGGAAGCGCGCCACGCCCTTCCTGACGTAGGATCGAGGGGCGCCCTGGTCCGCAAAGACGGTGGACAAGGCTGATTGTCCACAAATCGCGTAAACTGGAATCAGAGCGCTAAGAGGCAGCCATGGAACAGAATCTCGATCAAGAGCGCCGACAGGCCCATGCGTTGCTGGATGCGCTGCCAGCCGAAAAGCTGAATGCCGTCCGCAGTCTGCTAGAAGTCATGGTTGAGCCGCTGGCACGCTCACTGGCGCTCGCTCAGGTGGAAGAGGAAGGTCTCACACCCGACACCGCAGCCGCGCTGGAACTCGCCCGTGCTTCGCTCGCTCGTGGAGAGGGCATCCCTCACGACGAAATCCTGCGCGAATTCGGCCTGAAGCAGTGAGCGAGGAAGCCGCTTCCGAGCGCATCGCGATCACCTGGTCGCCAGAAGCCCGCGCCGATCTGAGAGCCATCGATCGGGAGACCGCAATTCAGATTCTCCATTGCATTGACCGTTACCTGTCCAACCGCGCTGGCGATCTGAAAAAACTCAAGCCGCCGGAAACCGGCTTCCGTCTCCGTTGCGGCGACTACCGCGTGTTCTTCGATCACGGGAATGAGACCATGATAGAAATCACCGGCGTTCGCCATCGACGCGAGGCTTATCGCTAAGTAATCCCGCGATTCGACACGTCTGGAAATCGACGCGACCCATCGTCCAGAAAACGGAGTCCACCGGGAGTCAGAACTCATAGAAGAGCGCACTGGAGTCCACCGGAGCCCACGTCGCCTCTTGCTAAGTCTATTGTTTTGCGCCAAACTGTCTGCAAGTGATTGATATTTCTTAAATGGCATGGAAGAGGTCAAGGGTTCGAATCCCTTCAGGTCCACCAAAACAAAGCCCAACAAAACATAGAGTTACGAAAATGCTTGTGCGCTTCCACGTCGTGGAAGAGGTCACGCGGAGTCCATTTGGAGTCCAAACTCGATAAAATTTGGACTCCAGCCGACGGATCTGAATGTGATGGGCTTTCCCCTTGAGTTCACCCCGGCTGCCCGCACGTTCCATCCGCCCGTAACCAGGTTCATCCGCAACCACAAGCGTTCTCCCTTGACTATAATTGCCAAATTATATTAGTCATGGATTATAATGTTATCGTGGGATGGGATGTCGAGGTCACGGATGAATTCAAAGCTTGGTGGAACGCACTCGCCGAAGCCGAACGCATATCGGTCGAAAGAGCCGTGTTGCTGCTTGAAGAGCGTGGGCCCCATCTCCCGTTTCCGTACAGTAGCAAAGTAAACGGCTCGCGCCATTCCGCGATGCGTGAACTCCGCGTGCAACACCAAGGCCACCCCTACCGGGTGCTTTACATTTTCGACCCTGGACGCGTGGCGCTCTTGCTGTTGGGTGGCGACAAGACCGGCGATGACCGCTGGTACGAGAAGAACGTGCACCTGGCCGATCAGATTTACGACAGCTACATTTCCGAGATGGAGGAAGAAAACAATGCCAAAGACGACAAAGTTCAGTGAGCTTCGGGCGATGATGTCGCCGGAAGCCAGGGCCGAAGCCAGAAGTCTCGCCGACAAGGATCTTAAGGAGATGCCGCTGCACGAACTGCGGGCCGCCCGCCACCTGACGCAGCAACAGCTCGCGCAGACCCTGGACATGACGCAGGCAGCGGTATCGCAACTGGAGCAACGTACCGATGTTTACCTCAGTACACTCGAGAACTTCGTCGAAGCGATGGGCGGTCGGCTGGAAATGTATGCGGTGTTTCCCGATGGGAAAGTGAAGCTGGGTCTCGGGCGCGAAGCATCGTAGGTATTCAGCAGCCACTTGGAGAAAAAAGATGCATGCGCATGACAGGTTTCTGCCGGAATGGTTCAGCCGTATCCGATCACGCCAGATCACCTTGCCAAGGTTTCAACGGCCTGGGGTCGGGGTGTGGGGTCATAAGGAGGTGTCTGGGCTGTTGACGACGGTCCTGCGAGACCTTCCATCGGGCGCGGCGTTGATACTGGAGGTGGGCGACCAAGAGAAGTTTGAGAGTCGCCCGATGGTCGACGCACCGGTATCCGGCGCGAGAGTGGTCGAGCAACTGCTCGACGGGCAGCAGCGCCTCACGGCACTGTGGCGCAGCCTGAATGATAGGTATGCGGACCGGACCTACCTGATCGGATTTGCCGACGATCCAGACGATGCCCAAATAAAGGTGCCTAGTGTCGAGGGGCACGCTCGCTGGGACAGGAACGGCAACCGCTACCCGCAATGGATTGACAAGGCGGACGAATGCTGGGTTCGTAAGCTTATTCCGATCAAGCTGCTAAGGCCGGACGACATTTTTCAGGAGATCCAGGAATGGATATCCAAGGCCGTGGCGGGCGACCAGCAGAAGCATAACGCACTGCTCCAGGACATCTTCAAACTGCGAGACAAGGTTAGGGAGTTCAACTTGCCCTATCTGGCATTGCCGGCCCAGACTCGCAAGGAAGTGGCGCTGGACGTTTTCATCAAGATGAACACGAGTTCCGTGAGGCTTTCCACCTACGACAGGGTCGTGGCGTTGGTCGAGGGAAGTACCGGCAAATCCCTGCATGCGCGCGTCGATGAGCTGAAGCTCGCCGTGCCTCGGGCGAAGGAGTATGCGGATCTGCCGAGTTTAGTGCTGGACGTGGTCGCTCTGCGCCAGGATCTCGTGCCAGGCGAGGCCGGGTACACCAGAATCGACTACAACAATTTGTTGAGCGAGTGGGACATCGTAGTCAAAAGCATCAAGGGCTTGGTGGGTTTTCTCGAAGATGAAAGCGTCTTCGACGCCCAGCGCCTGCCGAGCTATACCGCACTCCCTGTCGTCGCGGCGCTTTGGGAGCACCTGCCAACGCAGCCGGATAAGCTTGGAAACGCTAGGCATCTTTTGCGCAGGTTCCTCTGGCGGGCGTTCCTCACCGCGCGCTACGAGCAGTCTTCGACATCCAGCGCTTTGCAGGACTACCGTGGCCTGCGAAGGGTCCTTTGCGACGGAGCAGCCGAGGACGACGTGCCCATTCTCAGAGAGGAAACGTATCCGCTGCCCACCAAGGAGATCGTGTTGCAGGCAGACTGGCCGAAGCGCAATAGCATTCTTGGTCGCGGACTCCTCGCTTTACAACTAAAGTGCGGGGCTGAGGACATCGCCGATGGGACTAAGGCCACAGTCGCGAGCATTACTTCCAAAGATCCTCACCGGGAGTATCACCATCTGTTCCCGGCTTCGACATTGGAAGATGCGGAGATTCCTCGAGAGCAAATCTTCCGAGCGTTGAACTGCGCCCTCGTCACTTGGCGAACCAACCGCACCATTTCGAACAAAGACCCGGTCGCGTATCTGAAAGAGCGCGCGGACAACAGCACACTGGGAGTCGAGGACCTGAAGCGGCGTCTGAGGACGCATCTGATCCCGTACGAACCACTGGCGGTGGGTTACGACGGCATGTCCGACGATGCGCGGCGAACGCAGGTGAAGGTTGACTACGCGCTGTTTCTGTCCACCAGAGCCGGGATCCTAACCAAGGCGGTCCACTTGGCGTGTGCGGGTAAGGCGCTGGATCTCAACGACATCTTCAAGGCCTTGGACTGAGTCGGGCCGTCACTCCCGCCCAAGACCACAGACCCACATGAAGAGAAGACTCCCGGGCATCGTCCTTATAAGAAGTCCACATGTTGTCTGCTCCAGCAGACAACAATCACGACGGCTTGCAACCGCGCGTGTGAAGGCGCGCGTCGTGGCATTTCCGATGTGGAGTCCGGAGTCCGGGCGGAGTCCAGATTGAGAAAACGGCCTCCTGTGGCGTCCACTGGCGTCCAAATCGCCTCTCGCTAAGTCTTTTGTTTCTGGCCGAACTCCCTGCAAGTGATTGATATTTCTTAAATGGCATGGAAGAGGTCGTGAGTTCGAATCTCACCAGGTCCACCAAAACGTTTCATAGACTTAGCGTTTTCACGCCTTCCCGATAGTGCCCGCCGGAGTCCAACTGGAGTCCAAATTTGGACGCCGACCGCAGGCTTACGAGAATCAGGTCTGCTTTTCACCTTCCGTCATGCCATAATCAAGCAGCCCCAAAAGACGACGATGGATCACAATCCAGGACACCGGCGAACACATTTCACGCAGGAGGAACTCGCCGCGATGTGGCGAGGACGCCTAACGCTGGAGGATTGCGCCGCGATTAAGAAAGAGACGGATGATCTCATCAACGGATGGAAAGATAATCTATCCGCCGAAGAGTCGGACGCCCGGAGTGCGGCTCGGGTTAAGGATCTCGAAAGGGAACTCCGGCAGAAGCTCGGGTTTTTGAATAAGGCTCAGCGTCCGGCGCGGGATCCCGATAATAGTCGAACAGTGCCCCCAAATTTCACGGGACCTCTCTCCTCCGTGGAAAAACCGACATTTCCGACAAATATGAGCTAAGTTATTGATATCATTGGCATGCCTGATGTCGGGTTGCCCCAAAAGCGGTCATCGAAACCGACATTTGGCCATTAGAAAACCGACATTTGGTGGGCGGCAAGGTGATTCGCCCTTACGCTTCTCACAATACTCACAATACTCAGAATCACCCACTGCGCCCCTTTGTACGACTTCGCGGCACCGGCGAAGTCTACGAGCCAAACTTCTCTGTTGACGACTGAAATTCCAAATTGCTATTACAGGCCGGAGCCAGATGTGGTACTTTTGGACAGCTTGAACAAGGACGATCAGAACCAAGCGCGGAGAGAAGCAGAAACCCTGCTAGGGGAAGCGCAGAATAACCTCGCATTGGTAAGAATGAAGCTTGAAGTGGGCGCGCGGAATTTGGAAATCGTGGCGCGCACTATTCGGAGTGCTCTCGAATCACCCACACTGCCAGGCGCCATGATGCTGCCGGACAAGCTTCTAGGCACTTCTGAAGTGATAGTCTTGTTTGAAGAGTGGAGGACCGAAACAAACCAGATTCGTCGGCTCGAAGCACAACTCCAACAGTTCAAGCCGTAGCGCTGTTTTATCCGGCTTTCTTCAACCGCTTCTTGCGCGCTTGCTCGCGGTGCCATTCGACCTCGCGCTTCAGGACCGCGGCTTTAGAGACAGTGAACATCTTGCGGACGGCATTGTTCATTCGCTCGGCATCTGTGTCACCGGGTACATTGGCCGGCGGTAGGGGCTTCATACCTTAACAGTAACATAACACAACCCGGCTTTCCTGCTGCAGAAACGCTCATGGGATAGACGATGGGTATATTAACTCACATGACTTAATTTCCTGCATTGGGGTATCCATTTCACTCAGGTGACCCCTACAGCTTGTGGCCGGCTTTCGGCAGCATCGGCATAGCATTTGACCATTGATCTGTAGGGCGCCGGTCCCACAATCACGGCCTGTTCGGCAAGGC
>Ga0302326_10009179_pt1 | contig 21687 bp, 16 predicted proteins | sample Palsa_T0_3_FD_202264 | JGI IMG/M metagenome (GOLD analysis project Ga0302326, IMG submission 202264) | Peat permafrost microbial communities from Stordalen Mire near Abisko, Sweden - Palsa_T0_3 | ecosystem: Environmental > Terrestrial > Soil > Palsa > Peat permafrost | place: Sweden: Abisko... | reverse complement strand
GTGATGAAGACGCCCATGGCGGCGAAGAGCGTCATGGTGGTGGGGAGCGCCAGCACCTGGCCGACCACCTGCTCGCGCTGCGAGCGCCCGTAGCGCGTGAAGTCCGGCATGTTGAGCGAGAGCGTGGCCCAGAAGCCCACCATGGCGGTGACGCTGGGCACGAAGACGCGGAGGAACGCGCCGGGGGTGGTGAAGCTCCCCGGCGCCGAGACGATGCTGCCGATCCCGCCGCTGGCTCCGGCGACCCCACTGGCGCGCCGCAGGATCCACACCAGCAGCAGCGCGGTCATGGCCAGGACGTAGGGCGCGGCCCAGCTCTCCACGCGCCGGAGGACATCCATGCCGCGGTAGACGATGACGATGTTCAGCGTCCAGAACGCTGCGTAGCAGAGCCACTGCGTCGGGAGGTAGCCGCCGAGCGTCCCCGCGCCCAGCGCCGTGGGCCATCCCGGCCAGAAGGCCTGGAGAAAGCGATCCAGGGCGTGGCCGCCGATCCAGCACTGGATGCCGAACCAGCCGCAGGCGACGAGCGCGCGCATGAGGGCCGGGACGTTGGCGCCGAAGACCCCGTACGACGCGCGCGCGAAGACGGGGAAGGGGATGCCGTACTTGGTGCCGGGGTGCGAGTTGAGGAGGATGGGGACGAGGACGATGCTGTTGCCGACGAGAATGGTGACGATGGCCTGCCACCAGCTCATGCCCAGCTTGATGAGCCCCGCGGCCATCATGTAGGTGGGAATGCAGTGGGAGAGGCTCACCCACAGCGCGGCGAACGCGTAGGTGCTCCAGGTGCGCTGCGCGAGGCGCGTCGGCGCGAGGTCCTCGTTGAAGAGACGCGCGTCGGAGAGGACCACTCCCGCGGCCAGCTCCACCCGGCCGTCCGGGTGCTCGACTTGCTCGGCGCCTGCCATGTCTCGGTCCCTAGCCGCCAGTCTCTAGTACGCCATCTCACGAGTCTCGCGGAGAATCGGAAATCACCAGCGCCTCAACGCTTGGCCGGGAGGAGCTTTCCACGCGACTCGGCGGCGCTGCGGACCGGCTTGTGCAGCACGATCTTTCGACCGGCTTCCCTTCCGTGCGTCCAGGCGTCGGTGCGGCGCTGCCCCACGTGGCGGACGTGGCGAACGTGGGGGTGGCGACGGCGGAAGTAATGGGCGAGATCGCCGTCCTTCACCCAGACCAGGCCCTCGCCGCGGCTGGTCGCTTCCTGGCGCGCGAGCTTGTCGGCGAAGCCCACCATGACTCCGGCGAGGAAGGTGCGCCGGTCGCGATCGGTGCGGATGCCGCGCGCCTTGCGGTGATCGCGCCACAGGCGCTCGGCGGTCTGGTGAAGGAACCCGTGCACGTAATCGGCGATGGCCAGATTGGCCGGCGTGCCGCAGATCTCCAGGACGCTCCCGCGCTTGCCCTCGAGCGGCCGGTACACCGGGATCCAGATGCCCTCGACGAAGAAGTGCTTGCCGAGGATCATGGCCACCAGGCGCTCGTGCTCGGAGACGCGCCCGCTCGCCTTGCCGAGGTGCAGGTGGCGGTAGTCCCGCACCACGCGCGAGCGCACCACCTCGAGGTTGTGCCGCAGCATCAAGCGCTGCGCCGCGGCCATCGCCGCCTCCGCCTCGTGCTGGTTGGGGCTCTCCGCCAGGGCCAGCAGGCGGGCGATGCGCTCGACGATGCGGTCGCCTCCTCCCTCCGGCGCCTCCGCCGGCGTCTCCGGCATGCCCGAGGCGCGCGCGTCGATGCCCAGGCGCGCGCAGGCCTCCTGGAAGGCCGCGCCGTGAGGCGTCTGCGAGGTCTCGCCCAGGGTCTCGTGCACGTACTGGTGGGCCATCTCGTGCTTGAGGACCTCCACCGCCGCCGCCCAGGCCTTCTCCAGCAGGAGCGGTCGCGACATCTCGATGGTGCGCGTCGCGAGGATCCAGCGGCCCAGGGTGTGGCGCGTGTTCACCAGCTCGAGGGTCGGCGGTCGCAGGCCGCCCCGGAAGAAGGCCTCGTTCAGCTGCCACCACGCGCTCCACAGCTCGCGCACCAGCGCCGCCTCCAGGGCGGCCGAGAGGTGCGGGTCGCGCTCCGCGCTCTCGGCGGGGGGGGCTCTCCGGCTCATCGGGCCTCCCGATCGCTCATCCTAGTCGCTCCTACTAGATGAGCTCGATGGATTGCAGCTTGATGCGCGGCAGGTCGAGACTGCGCGTCCAGCGGATGGTCGCCACCACGGTGGGGGAGGTCAGCGCGCCGTAGTGGATGCGCACGTCCGTCGCGTACATGGCGCCGCTTCGCCGGGCCGTGTAGATGCGGCCGTTCACGTAGACTTCGAGGGTGGGATCGGCGACACCCTCCACCTGGAAGCGAACGGTGTAGCGGTCGTCGCGCTTGGAGGGCACCCCCAGGTACACGTTGGTGAAGGTGTTGACGAAGCACCCCGGGCTCCACCCCTGCCCGTTGTTGACCAGCCCCACCAGCCGGTCCCCGCACTCGAGGTGGGAGGGCATGGGGGGGTCCATCGCCCAGCGCGAATCGTTGAACGCGTCCCACTGGACCGCGGCCTTCTCCGGCGCGAGCGTGAGGACCGTGGTCTGTGCCGGCTCGATCTGGCGCTTGTACACGGCGGCGCTGAGGGCGGTGAAGCCCAGCGCCAGGCGCGCGCCGAGAAGCCGGTTCGCCGCCACCGGAAGGACCCGCACGTACTCCACGCAGGCGAGCACGATGAGCGGCCAGAAGTCCCCCGTGTAGCGCCAGGCGAAGCCCCCGCCGGCCGACACGTAGACGCCAAAGAGGGCCAGCAGTCCGGCGAGAGGCACGTAGACGGCCAGACGCCGCTCGCGGCGCGCCAGGGCACAAAGGAGGATCCACCCGAGGACGAACAGCACGGCGACGCCGAAGAACGGCTCCAGCGCGTACGACTCGGTGGCCGGCGGGCGCGTCTCGAAGTCGAAGTGGCAGCGCCTCATCCAGGAGAAGGGATCGCTGCCGTCCGCGGGAAGGGCCATGAAGAAGGCGCGAAAGAGGCGCGACGCCGCCTCCATGAAATGCGCGCGGGTGTCCACGCAGGCGCTGCCGAAGCGCAGCATCGGTGTTTGATGCTCGGAGGAGGGCAGCGAGTTCGACAGGCCGATGGAGAGGGGGGAGCCGCTCCGCACCCAGTTGCCGTAAAACCAGGCCAGGACAAACGGCGCGAGGGACGCGGCGAAGACGGCGACGGTCTTCTTCCCGCGGCTCTGCAGCACCACCAGCGTCGCCAGCACCCCGACCAGAACGAGCCCCGTCGGACGCACCAGCAGCCCCACGCCGGCGGCCACCCCCGCCCCCGCGACAGCCGCGGGGTTCCACGACCGGAGCGCGAAGATGTACGCCCCGATGGCCACGAGCTCGCAGACGACCAGGTAGGCGATGGTCTCCTCGTAGACGAAGAAGCGGCAGGAGATGAGCGGATAGAGCGCGAAGGAGAGCGCGAGGAGCGCGGCCGACCAGGAGAGCGCGTGCCGCCGCAGCCGCCCGCCGGGCGCGCCCGGGCGCATGGCCAGCAGCCGATCGAAGGCCGCCCAGAGGAAAGGGATCATCCCCGCCAGGTAGAAGAAGAAGATGGCGCGATCGGGAAAGAAGTGTGAGGGGACGCCCTCGAGAAGGATCGGCCATCGGGCGGCGAAGGCGTGAAAGGGCATCTGCAGCGCCGGGACGCCGAAGCCCCAGTTGGTGTAGCCGGCGCCGTTGTAGACCTGCTCGTCGTGGCCCACCTTCGACAATGCGCTGCGCAGGCGCACCGTTCCGCTGAGCATCGCCATCGACGTGAAGCGGTGATACGGCGTGTTGGTGAAGAGTAAGAGCTTCTCGTAGCCAGAGAAGGCGGCGAGCGTCCACTTGAGGAGCTTCCAGAGGCCCCAGAGCACCAGGATCCACCGGAGAACCGTGGGCACGAGCGCCCGAGACCGGGTCCACCAGGGCATCGGGGCGCCATCCTAGCATCCTCGCCTCCTCGCCCGAGGACGGGCGGGTTGGCGCCCGTGAGCAGCTGAACTCGAAATACGGAGCGGGACACGGGTCTCGAACCCGTGACCTTCAGCTTGGGAAGCTGACGCTCTACCAACTGAGCTAGTCCCGCGGCGGCCGGTTTGAACTACCGCCCACCTCGGCGCTCGTCAACGGTTCAATCGCGCCCGCACCGTCGCCCCTCGCCCCTCCGTCCGCTACTGCTCCCGCGATTCCGCATGCCGCAAATAAACAACGGCCCGGGTGGCGCGTTGGTCCACCCGGGCCGTCCGTCCCTGGCCTTTGCTTTCTCGCCGCGCCCGCGATGGACGCCACGACAAAGCGCGGGCCTTGACAGGCCCAGCGAAAGGGCTCGTCACGCGGACGGAGAGTACGTGCCCGAACGGGCGCCGGGACCGGTTGTCATACGGCCCCCGTACTCGATCCGTCAGCTGCTACGACAGAGCCCTCTCGGACTGGAGCCATAGGTACTTTGCATGACGTTCCTCCTCCGGCGCATGGCCGGCACTCGTGGGGCTTCGCGCATGGTGATGAACGCTGCCGAGCGAGTGTTTCTGTAGTGGGTGCCGAGGCACTCGGACCAAGCCACGCACGCGGCGGTGATCCGCCGCCGAATTATTTCGGGGCCGCGAGGGCCCGTACCCGGCGCGTGCACCGAACATAACACGCCATCGGCCCCCGTCTTCCCCGCCGAAGGAGGAAAGCGCGAATTGCCGGCCGTTTCTTTGCTCGGGCCTTCTCCGTCGGCCGGTCGGCCCGTCGGCGCCCGTCGGCTATCCTCGCCACCCCATGGACGCCGAGCCGGGCAAGGTGGTGACCAGGTCTGGCGGCGGCTGGACGCGCTGGGATGTTCGCCAGCTCACCCGGGCGGCAACGGCCGGCGCGCTCACCCTGGCGCTCGCCTGGCTGGTCACCGCGGCGACCGACGAAGGCGGCGTGGCCTGGGGTGAGCGGGCCGGGCGCACGCTCCCGCTCACGCCGTTCTGCGCGGCCATCGGCACGTGGGCGGCACTGGCGCCGGTGCTCTCGCGCGGTGAGGCGCTGGCGCTCGAGGCGCTCGGTCGGTCGCGCCCGCAGATCGCCGCGGCGGCGGTGCTGGGGGGAGCCCTGGTTGCGCTGGCGGCGGCGCTCGGGCTGGGGATGGTGCGCGCCGTGGACGTGACGGGCTTCTTTCCGACGGCGACGCACGGGAGCGCGTGGGCGTGGACGGGCACGGCATTCGCCGATTCGGTCCAGGGGCTGCGCGTCGGCGCCGATGGGGCACCGGTGCGCATCTCCGCCGAAGCGGGAAGGGCCATGGCCGGGATCCCGCGCCACGGGCGGGCGGCGGCATCGGCGGTCATGGCGCTGGGCGGGCTGGCCCTCCCGCTGCTTCTCGCGCACGCCTTGCTCGAACGCGCGCGCGCGCTCCCCCTCGTCCTCCTCGCGGGCGGCGCCATCGCGGCGAGCGTGGTGACCTTCCAGGCCTCCGCCGCCGGCCATGTTCCGGCCGCGCTCGGCGTGCTCCCCACGCTTGCGCTCCTCGCCTATGCCGTCCGGCGCTATCGTGGCAGACGATGGCGCAAGGCGATCTCGAGCGCGTGACCGCCTCCTGGGGCGCCGGCGCGAGCGCCTGGTCGGTGCTCGTGCACGGCGGGGCAGGGGACCTGGCCGCCGAGGACGCCACGCGCCACACCGAGGGATGCCGCGCGGCGACCCGGGCGGCGGCGGAGGTGCTGCGCGGCGGCGGGACCGCGCTCGACGCCGTCCAGCGGGCGGTCGTGGTTCTGGAGGACGATCCCTCCTTCAACGCGGGCACCGGGGCGTGCCTGAACAGCGAGGGGCTCATCGAGCTGGACGCGTCGATCATGGAAGGGACGCGGCTTCGCGCGGGCGGCGTCTGCGCGCTGGCGCCGTTTCTTCATCCGGTCTCCATCGCGCGCGCCGTTCTCGAGGACGGGCATCACGTCCTCTACGCCGGGGAAGGCGCCACGCGGTTCGCCGTGGCGCAGGGCTTCACGCCCTCCACCGCCGCGGCCATGACGACGGACGCCGTGCGCGGGCGCTGGCTCGCCGCCGGCGCGAAGGCCAGTGGAGAGGGGGACCGCTGGGCGGGAGGCACCGTCGGCGCCGTCGCCCGGGACGCGCAAGGCCGGGTCGCGGCGGCCACCAGCACGGGGGGGCGCATGAACAAGCGCCCCGGGCGGGTGGGCGACAGCCCCATCCCGGGAGCCGGGAACTACGCCGATGACGACGGCGGCGCGTGCTCGGCCACGGGCGAGGGCGAGGCCGTCCTCCGCCTGTGCCTGGCCAAGGTCGCGGTCGACCTCATGCGCGCGCGGGCGCACCCCGAGGAGGCGGCGCGTGTCGTCATCCGGCAGATGGCGGCGCGTGTCGGCGGCACCGGCGGCGTCATTCTGGTGGACTCCGCCGGGCGCCTGGGCTTCGCACGCAACACGCGCACCATGACCTGGGCCGCGGCGGGCCAGGAGCTCGCCGACGTCCTCGGCGGAGCCTGACGCTGGCGAGTGCTCCCGCGCGCGAGGACCGTGGGCGGCCGGAGCCTCAGGATTCTTCGGGAGGCAGCGGCCCGGCCTTGCGGTCGATGGCGTCCTGCAGACCGCAGCGCAGACGCTGCGCTCGCTTGATGCGCTTGGCCTTCAGCGGGGTGGCCAGCCACTCGTGACGCTTCCTCACGTTCCACAGAGCACGGTTCGACATGTCGAGGCGGCGCAGTGTGCGCGAAATCCGGCGAAGGTCAAGCCTTTCCGGGCGCTCGCACCGCAAAGGCGACGCGGGAAGCGGGGCCTCTTCAATCGGGAATCGGCGTCAGCGCCACCTCGAACCGGATGGGGCTCTTTCCCTCCTCGGCCGTCACCTCGCGATCCCACGGAAAGTACCCCGCGGCCTTTACCGTCACGTGGTGCACCCCGACCGGAAGGGCCACGCCGTGCGCCGCCACCCGATCCAGCGATCCGACCGCCTCCTCGTCGATGATCACCGTCGCCTCCGCCGGCGTCCCCGTCATGCGCAGCGACACCTTGGGCGTCGCCGCCACGAGCGGGGGACGGCAGGCCGAAAGAGCCAGGGCGACCAGCCCAGCCGCCACCACCCCCCCGGGCTGGCGCGCGACGGTCACTCCCACTCGATGGTCCCGGGCGGCTTGCTGGTGATGTCGAGCACCACACGGTTGATGCCGCGGACCTCGTTGCAGATGCGCGTGGAGATGCGACCCAGAACCTCGTAAGGGAGCTTGGCCCAGTCGGCCGTCATCCCGTCCACCGAGCGCACGGCGCGCACCGCGCACGCCTCCTCGTAGGTGCGCTCGTCGCCCATCACCCCCACGCTCTTGACCGGCAAGAGCACGGCGAACGCCTGCCACACCTCGTCGTAGAGGCCGCCGACGCGGATCTCGTCGGTGACGATGGCGTCCGCCGCCCGCAGCGCCGCCAGCCTCTTCTCGGTCACCTCGCCGAGGCATCGCACCGCCAGGCCGGGCCCGGGGAAGGGATGCCGCCACAGCAGGTCTCTCGCCATTCCCAGCTGCTCGCCGGCCGCGCGCACCTCGTCCTTGAAAAGCTCGCGCAAGGGCTCGATGAGCTGGAGCTTCATCTTCTCGGGCAGCCCGCCGACGTTGTGATGGCTCTTGATGACGGCGCTCGGCCCCTTGAAGGACACGCTCTCGATGACGTCGGGGTAGAGGGTCCCCTGCACCAGCCAGCGCACGTTGGGCACCTTCTTGGCTTCCTCGTCGAACACCTCGATGAAGACCCGGCCGATGATCTTGCGCTTCTGCTCGGGATCGCTGACGCCCCGCAGCGCGGTGAGAAAGCGGTCCCGCGCGTCGACCGCCACGAGGTGAAGGTGAAAATTCTCGCGGAAGGTGGCCACCACCTGCTCGGCCTCGCCCTGGCGCAAGAGACCGTTGTCCACGAAGATGCAGGTGAGCCGATCGCCGAGGGCCTGGTTGCAGAGCACCGCCGCCACCGACGAATCGACGCCGCCGGACAGGCCGCAGATGACGTGCTCGTCCGGCGCGACGCGCGCGCGCACGCTGGCGATGGCCTCTTCGGTGAACGCCCCCGCCGTCCAGGTGGGCGAAAGCCCCGCCACGTCGAAGAGGAACGCCGCGAGGAGGTCGGACCCGCGCGGGGTGTGCACCACCTCGGGGTGAAACTGCACGCCGTAGATGCGCCTCGCGGCGTCGCCCACGACGCAGAACGGCGTGTTCCCGCTCACCCCGATGGTCTGGAAGCCCGGCGGCAAGGCGGCGATGCGGTCGCCGTGGGACATCCACACGTCGAGCGTCTCGCGCGCGGCGAAGCGGCGGAAGATGCCTTCGTTCTTCTCCACCACCACGCGGGCCTGGCCGTACTCGCGGGCGGGGGCCGGCTCGACCTTGCCTCCCAGCAGGTGCGCGATGAGCTGGAGGCCGTAGCAGATGCCCAGGACCGGGACGTCGAGCTCGAAGACGCGGGGATCGACGATCGGCGCCCCCTCGGCATACACGCTGGCCGGACCGCCGGAGAGGATGACCGCGCGCGGGGCCATCGCTCGGATGCGGTCGAAGGGCAGCGTAAAGGGGTGGATCTCGCAGTACACGCGCTGCTCGCGGACGCGCCGCGCGATGAGCTGCGTGTACTGCGCGCCGAAGTCGAGGATGAGGACGAGCTCGCGAGCGGCCATGAGGCACCACGAAGTACCAGCCGGGGGAGGGGCGTCAAGCCACGCGCCGCCTGCGACGCGCCACGCCGGCCAGGGCCATCATCGCCGCCAGTCCCCCGACGGCCGATGCGTCCCCGCGCCCCGTCGCGCTGATCGCGCACGACAGGCCGCCGCCGTCCAGATAGCCGTCCGTCGCGGCCTCGCTCGACCCGCTGCCGGGCGGCGCGGAGTCCACGCTGCCGGCGGCCCCCTCCGGCGTGGCGCTGGCGTCACCGGGGGAGCCAGCCTCCTCGGGCGAGATGCCGCCCTCTCCCGCGTCCTTCGCCGGCGAGCCTCCCTCGACGGCGCCGCCTCCGTCGGTCCCCGCGTCCTTCGCCGGCGAGCCTCCCTCGACGGCGCCGCCCCCGTCGAGCCCGGCGTCGCCCGCTCCCGCCTCGCCGGTGCCCGCGTCGGGCGCCACCACGCAAGCGTGGGTCGTCGTATCGCAGTCCGGCGCGGCGGCCGTGCAGTCGCCGTCGACGTTGCAGCCCCCTGGCGGATCGCAGGTGCCGTCGACGCTGCACGCCAGCGAACGGCAGACCGTCCCGGCGCTCGCGGACGTGCACGGACCGTCGCCGTTGGCCAATCCGCACCTGTTGTCCTTGATGTCGCAGACGCCGCTGACGCAGACCAGCGCCGCGGCGGCGGGAATGCACTCGCCGTCCAGCGTGGGGTTGGTGTGTGGAACGTCGATGGGAAGGGTCGTTCCGTTGGCGAGCTTGGCGGTGCACGTGGCGGTGGTCTCGTCGCACCACCTTCCACCGGTGCAGTCGGCGTCGCTCACGCAACCCCCGGCCGGCTCGCAGACGTCCACCAGGCTGCACGCCCCGGAACGGCAGACGACGGGCCCGTCGACGGTGGTGCAGGGCCCGTCCCCGTTGGCGAAGCCGCATTCGTTGTCGTTGGTGTCGCAGACGCCCGACGCGCAGACCAGCGCCGCGGCGGCCACGGTGCACACCCCGTTCAGCGTGGGGTTCGTGTGCGGCGGGTCGGTGGGCACCGGCATCCCGTTGACCAGCTGGGAGGTGCAGGTCGTCGTGCTCTCGTCACACCACAGGCCGGCGGCGCAGTCCGCGTCGGTCTCGCAGCCCCCCACCGGCTCGCACACCTGGGCGACGCTGCAGACTCCCGAACGGCAGACCGCGGCCACGCCGGCCACGCAAGGCCCGTCTCCGTCGGCAAAGCCGCACAGGTTGTCCTTGGTGTCGCAGACGCCGGACACGCAGACCGACGCTCCCACGGCGACCGTGCATACTCCGGTCAGCGGCGGCGTGTGCCCGGTGAGGACCGGGACGGCGGTGCCGTTCGCCAGCTTCGCGGTGCAGTCGTCCGTCGTCGTGTCGCAGAACTGCGCTGCCGTGCACTGGGCGTCGGTGGTGCACTCCGCCACGTTGCCCGCCAGGGTCACCACCTGGAGCCCGGTGGGACCCCCGCCCGAGTTCACAGTGACGAACGCCAGCGTGTTGGCCCCGACCACGAAGGGGCTTCCGGCGGGGACCGTGAACGGGGCCACCGTGCCATACGCCGTGGCGGGCCGCGTGGCGACCGCCGTGCCGTTGAGCCTCAGCGTGACGGAGTCGTCGGCCGCCCAGGAACCGCTGAGCGTGGCGGTGGCGGGGTTCGCGACCAACGTGAAGGTCGTGGTGTAGGTGTAAAGGGCGTCCGCCGCCCCGGCCCGGTTCACGCGAATGCTGATCCACGAAGAGGTCGCCGTGTCCGGCGTCCATGCCGGGTTGGGGGCCACCGCGATGGCATCGGGACCGGGGAAGGCCGGATCGTTGCTCGAAAGCGTGTAATGGGGATCGACCGTCCCGGCCGCGAGGGGAGCCCCGGCGGCGTCGACCCCGGTGGGAAAGAGGCCGGCGATGGCCAGAGCGCTCGACGTGGTGCCCACGCCCTCGGGGGTCGACGACGCGGCGCTGCAGGCGACGGCCCCCGCCAGGGCCGCGGCGGTCACGAGGTGACGGAAGAACCCCGAGCCGCGTGACTTCTCCATCCGGTCTCCCCTCGCCAGTGATGTCACTTGGTCACCTCGTCGTCGATGTGAAACTCGACGCGGCGGTTGTTCTGTCGGCCCTCGGGCGTCTCGTTGGTGTCGATCGGTCGTTCCAGGCCGAAGCCCTCGCTCGCCATGCGTGACGAGTCGACGCCGTGCTGGATGAGCCAGTTGGCCACCGAGGCCGCGCGCTTGGTGCTGAGGCCTCGGTTGAACACCGCTGTGCCCACGTTGTCGGTGTGACCCTCGACGCGTAGATGGTGAATCTCGGCGTGCGTCTGGAGGACGTCGAGCACGGCGGTGAGGATGCCGTTGCTCGCCGGCAAGATGGCGGCGCTGCCAGTAGCGAACTTGACCTGTTCGAGAATGACGATTTGCTTGCCCACCACCGCAGCGGCCGGGCACCCGTTCTTCTTGGGATTGGCGTTCCTCGGACCGGCCGCGTCGGGACAGGCATCCTCTTCGTTGGGAATGCCGTCCTTGTCGCGATCGGGGTCGGGCGGGCAGCCGTTGGTCTTGGGATCGTCGGTCTTGACGCCCGGGACGTCGGGGCAGGCGTCGTCGGCGTCGAGGATACCGTCGTGATCGCGATCGGGCGGACAGCCGTTGGTCTTGGGATCGTCGGTCTTGACACCCGGGACGTCGGGGCAAGCGTCGTCGGCGTCGAGGATGCCGTCGTGGTCGCGATCGGGCGGGCAGCCGTTGGTCTTGGGATCGTCGGTCTTGATGCCCGGGACGTCGGGGCAAGCGTCGTCGGCGTCGAGGATGCCGTCGTGGTCACGATCGGGCGGGCAGCCGTTGGTCTTGGGATCGTCGGTCTTGACGCCCGGGACGTCGGGGCAGGCGTCGTCGGCGTCGAGGATGCCGTCGTGATCGCGATCGGGCGGAGCCGGTGCCGGCGGTGAAGAGACCCACTCCAGGCCCGCGAGAAAGCGCACCGCGGGCTCGCCGTAGGCGCGGGTGAGGCCGGGCGCGACGCCTCCGCCGACGCGCACGCTGGAACCGATGAGGTAGTGCGCGCCCAGAAGGAGCTCGACGGGCGTGGTCTGCACGTCGAACGCGCCTCCCTGGACGCCGGTCGAGCCGTAGAGCTCCGGCCCGAACACGAGCTTTCCCTCCACCGCGCGAACCCCGGCGCTCGCCCCGAAGATGACGTCACTCCCCACCGTGGCGCCGGCGAACGTGGTGTCGAGCCCGCGGTAGTGAAACCCGAGATGCGCCGCGTAGGCGAACCAGCCGAGCTGCCCGGCCACCAGCACGCGCGGGAGAACGGCGTGGAAGCTGTTGTCGCCGAGGTACTGCGCGCTGTTGCCGGAAGGGACGAAGAGCTGAACGCCCAGCGCGACGCTGATGGGACCGCCGTAATGTCCGAAGAGGCGCAGGTCGGCGCCGACGCGGAGGTCGCCGACGCCTCCGGAGGTGACCGCGGGGTAGGCGACGCCGTCCACCACTCCGCTGGTGCCGGCCTGGTAGACGGCGACGGGGACGTCGAGCCCGAGGCGAAGCCGGCTGAAGAGCGTGACCGACGCGCCCGGGTGCAAGATGAGCTGATCGCGCACCGGCACGGCGCGCGTCGAGCCGTCGGGGTTGTAGATGACCAGCGGGCGGATGGCGAGCTCGCCCACCACGCCGATCGCTGCGCCGGGGTCGCCGCGAAGGTCGAGCGAGTCCTCGGAGAACCACTCGCTGCCTCGCTCCGAGGGGCTGAACTGATCGAGCGCGAACCCCGTGGCCGTGGCTTGCGCGTGGGCCTGGGCCACGGTCAAGGTGGCGACACTCGCTAGCAGTGCGGCGGTTACGGCGTGGATCGCTCGCATCGGTCCCCTTCGTTCTCTTCTTCACGCATACACGTCGCTGCGCACGGGCGACAGAAGACTTACCGGTCGCGATCGCTGCGCGCGCGTCCGCTCGCTGTATGCTTTGGCCTTGCTGCCCGATCTACGTATCCAGTTTTCGCGTGTTGGCTCGGTGGCTGTCCCCATACCCCGCTATCAAACGGATGGGGCCGCCGGCATGGACCTTCATGCCGCGCTGAGCGAGCCGGTGACCATCGCTCCGCTCGGACGGGCGCGGATCCCCAGCGGGATCATCGTGGCCATTCCGCCCTCGTTCGAGGGACAGGTGCGCCCCAGGTCGGGGCTGGCCTGGCGCACCGGGCTGACGGTGCTGAACGCGCCCGGCACCATCGACAGCGACTACCGCGGCGAGATCCAGGTGCTGCTCGTCAACCTCAGCGACGCGGCGGTCACCCTGGCGCCGCTCGAACGCATCGCCCAGATGGTCATCGCGCCCGTGGCGCGCGCCGAGCTGGTGCTGGCCCTGGTCGATCTCGCTCCCACCGCGCGGGGCGCGGGCGGCCTGGGGTCGACCGGCAGCGCCTGAGAGGCGGTCGGTGCTCTATCCCTCGCCGCGCTTGATCTGGTAGGCGCGGATCTTCTTGTGCAGATTGGTGCGTTCGACGCCGAGGAGGATGGCCGTGCGCGAGATGTTCCAGCTGCTCATCTTGAGGGTGTCGACGATGTACTGGCGCTCGGTCTTCTCGCGGAACTCGCGGAGCGTCATGTGCTTGCCGCCCGCCCCCGCCGCGCGCGACTCGCCGGGGGTCTCGCCGTCGAGGAGCTCCGCCGTGTCGAGCGACTGCGAGGAGTCCGTCGCCGGCGTGGTCTCGGGCTCCTCCTCGAAGGGGCTGGCGTGCGGGTCTTCCGGCAGATCGGCGATGGTGACGCGATCGCCCGACAGGATGGCGCTTCGCTCCACCACGTTCTTCAGCTCCCGCACGTTGCCCGGCCATTTTCGCGAGGTCAGCGCGACGATGACGTCGTCGTCGATGGGCTTGGGGCGGATGCCGTTCTCCTGCGCGAACTGGTCCATGAACGCCTGCGCCAGGCGGGGGATGTCCTCCACGCGCTCGCGAAGCGACGGGCTGCGGATGGGGAAGACGGCCAGGCGAAAGTAAAGGTCCTCGCGAAAGGCTCCCGACTCCACCGTCTTGGCCAGGTCCTTGTTGGTGGCGGCCAGCACACGCACGTCGACGTGAATGACGTGCTCGCTGCCGATGCGGGAGATCTCCCCGGACTGCACGGCCCGGAGCACCTTGGCCTGGGCCACGACGTCCATGTCACCGATCTCGTCGAGAAAGAGCGTCCCCCCGTGCGCCTGCTCGAAGAGACCGCGCCGCCGGGCCTGGGCGCCGGTGAAGGCGCCTCGCTCGTGGCCAAAGAGCTCGCTCTCGATGAGCTCGCGCGGAATGGCGGCGCAGTTGACTTTCACGAAAGGGTCGGCCTGGCGCGGTGAAAGCCGATGGATGGCGCGCGCGATGAGCTCCTTGCCAGTGCCGCTCTCGCCGGTGATGAGCACCGACGCCTTGGTGGGAGCGACCTTGTCGATCTCGTGGAAGATGCGCTGCATGGGCGCGCTCTGCCCGATCATCTCGAAGCGCTGCAGCTGCTGCTCGGTGACCCGCGCCAGCTCGCGCTGCGCCTTGGCGGCGTCGAGGACGTTGCGCACGCTGACCAGCACGCGCTCGCGAGCCAGCGGCTTCTCGAAGAAGTCGCTGGCTCCGAGCTTGATGGCCATCACCGCGTCGTGCACCGTCGCGTGGCCGCTGATGACGATGATGGGCAGGTCTCGCGTTCCCTCGTCGCCGCGGATCTTCACCAGCACGTCGAGGCCGCTCATGTCCGGCAGCTTCACGTCGAGGATGGCCAGATCGACGGGGGTTTCGGGGCTGGCCAGCACGGCCAGCGCCTGCGAGGCCGTCTCCGCCCCGAGCACGCGATAGCCCTCGCCCTCCAGCACCAGCTGCAAGGTGCGCCGGATGTTCTTCTCGTCGTCGACGACGAGCACCGTGCGCTGGGCCGGTGCGCCCGGAGGCGCCGGCGGGATGGACTCGGACATGACGCGCACCGAAGGTAGCACGAGCGTCGGCCACGCCTGGCGGGTCAGCTCCCTCGCTTCCGCAGGTACTCCAGGTAGTTCGTGGCCTCGGTGGCCAGGGGGCTCTGCGCGTACCCGTGGACCACCGCCTCGAAGGCCTGGCGGGCGTCGGTCCACTTGTTCATCTTGAGGAAGGTCGTCCCGAGAAGGATCAGCGCTTCGGCCTTGAGCGACGAGTCGGCGCTGGTGACCGTCGCCGAGTCGGCCTCGCCGTAGGTGCGCAGCGCGTACTGGATGCGCGCCACGGCGGCGTCGTAGTCGTCTCTCTTCAGGTAGAAGCGCGCCACGTAGAGCTCGTGCCGCACCATTCGCGCCGTGACGTTCCCCAGGAGCTCGCGCATGCGCGGCGCGGACTTCGCGTCCGGATACTCCTCGAGAAAGGCCTTCAGCTCCTTGTAGGCGTCGACCACCGGGGCCTGGTCACGCTCTTCCGATGCCGGCATGAGAAACGAATCGGGGATCTGTGCGAAGGTGGCCTCGGCCATCTTCGACCGGGCATAAATGCAGTCCTCGGTGTCCGACCGGTGGGCGTGAACGAAGTCCTTGTACTCGCGAATCGCGTCGGCCAGCTTGTCCTGCTCGACGTCGGCGTCGGCCACCCGAAGCTCGGCCTGGCGGGCGTACTTCGAATAGCTGTACTTGCGCTTCACCTCGCGAAAGAGCGTCTGCGCTTGGATCCAGTTGTGCGCCTTGAACTCCTCCATGGCCGCGTCGTAGGCGCGCTTGGCGTTCTCGGTGTAGCCGAGGGCGGTCTTCGGCCCCTCGTTCTCGCAGGCGCAGACGGCGGTGGCGAGAAGCACGGCGACGGCGAGCGCGAACCGCATGGGCCGGCCACGCTAGCCCTTCAGCGGTCGGCCCGCCAGCGCACGATGCGCCGCGGCGGCACGGCCTCTTCCTCGCGCGCGTGCTTCCAGGCCGCTCGCACGAGCAGGCGCGCCTTTTCCGCCAGACCCGGCGGCGCCCCCGTCTCCAGCTCGACCGAGACCCCACCGTCCTCGGCGAGGGTCGCGACCACCCGGAAGCGCGCCAGCGGCGTCACCGCCTCGCCCTCGTAGCGCCAGGGCGGTCCGTCGGCGCGATCGCGTTCCACGTCGATCCGTACCCCGGTTTCGGGGTGATGCCCGACGATGCCCATGGCTTCCCCTCCAGGTCCCCTAGTTTTAGACGCCAGGACCCCCGCCTCGCCAACGGAATCGCTTCCGCGCGCCTCCCGTGCGTCCCGTCATCTGTGGTAGATCCGCGTGAGTCATGCAGAAAAACCCCATCACCCCGGAGGGGGCGGCCCGGCTGCGCGAAGAGCTCATCCACCTCAAGAGTGTGGAGCGCCCGACGATCATCCAGGCCATCGCGGTGGCCCGCGAGCACGGGGACCTCAGCGAGAACGCCGAATACCACGCGGCGCGCGATCGCCAGTCGTTCATCGAGGGGCGCATCAAGCAGATCGAGAACAACCTGGCCCTGGCCGAGGTCATCGACCCCAGCAAGCTCGCCGGCGATCGGGTCGCGTTCGGCGCCACGGTGAAGCTCGCCAACACCGACACCGGCGAAGAGGTGACCTACCGCATCCTCGGCGCGGACGAGTCGGACCTGGCCAAGGGCAGCATCAGCATCACCAGCCCGCTGGCGCGCTCCCTCCTCGGCAAGGAAGCGGGCGACGAGGTCAAGGTTCGCATGCCGGGCGGCGAGCGAACGTACGAAGTGCTCGACGTCGCGTTCGGGTGACGTCGATCGTGCCCTACGGCGAGGAGGCCGGCGGAGCGACGCCGCGCCGGTGGCAACGTGCCGCGGAGGCGGCATGGCTCGACGCCGCCGCGGTGACGGCGGTCTGGATCGTGATGGTGCTGGTGGAGGCGCTGGTGGTCTCGTTCCTGTGGTTCCGAGAGTTCTCGGCGTCCTGGGAGATCGTCCGCGCGCGCCGCATGGTGGGGACGCTGGCCATCGCCGAGCTGGCGCCGGCCTCCCTCGTGGCGGTGGGCTTGATGCGGCTGGTGCAGCTCGCGCGCGAAGGTCGGCGTCCCGCCCGCGGCGCGCTGGCGGTGCTCGGCGCGGGGGCGATGGGGACGCTCGCTCTCGCCCTCTCGACCGGGAGGCACTTCGCAAGCTGGGGAGCGCGCGGGCCCTGGGTCGGCGTCCTGGTGCTGGCGGGGGCGGCGGGGGGCGCGCTCCTCATCCCGCGGGCAGCGGCCTTCGCGCGGCGCGCGGCGTGGCTCGCACCCCTCGGCGTCGCGGCGCTCGTGGCGAGCTGGCTGGCGGACGTCTTCGTCCTTCCACGGCTCTACCCCGCGTTCCACCTGGCCCTGTTCGTGGCCGCTCTCCTCGCCGGCGCGGTCGTCGCCGCGGCCGCTCGCGGGGGAGCGGGCAACCCCACCTGGCTCGGGCGGGCTGGCGCCCTGGCGGTCGTCGCGGTCGTGGCGGTGTGCGCGGCCCGCGCGCCCTCGGCCGCTCGGGCGCTGGAGCGCTTCAGCAACATCCGCATCCTTCTGGTCGAGCATGCCCCCATCCTGGGCCGCGCGGTGCAGGTCACCGAGGCGCTCCGCCCCGAGGAGCACTGGGCGCCCTGGATGGACGCCCCCTCGGTGGCCCCGGGGGAGGTACGGCGCTCGCTCGACTGGAGCGGCCACGACATCGTCCTCATCAGCGTGGATGCGCTGCGCGCCGATCACGTCTCGGCCTACGGCTACGCGCGCCCGACGACGCCCAACCTGGACGCCCTGGCGCGCGAGGGCACGCTCTTCGAGTCGGCCTACTGCCCGACGCCGCACACCTCGTACTCGGTGACGTCGATGATGACCGGCAAGTACCTGCGGCCGCTCCTGGCGCTGGGCCTGGGGGAAGACTCGGAGACGTGGGCGCAGGACCTTCGCCGCTACGGCTGGCGGACGGCGGCGTTCTACCCGCCCGCCGTCTTCTTCATCGACGAGGATCGCTTCCCCCACTTCGAAGAGACCCGGCTGGGCTTCGAGTACGCCAAGGTCGAGTTCGCCGATCCGGCGCTGCGCGAGGCGCAGGTCGCTCGCTACCTGGACGGTGCGTCCGGGTCGTCGCCGCTCTTTTTGTGGGTGCACTTCTTCGAGCCGCACGAGCCGTACCTGGTGCATCCGGACCACCTCTTCACGGGCGGACGCTCCGCCGACGAGGACGCTTACGACGGCGAGATCGCCACCGCCGACGACGGCATCGGTCGCATCGTACGCCTGATGCGCGCCCGGCGGCCGGGGGCGGTGGTCATCGTCACCGCCGATCACGGCGAGGAGTTCGGTGATCACGGCGGGCGCTATCACGGCACCACGGTCTACGAGGAGCAGGTGCGCGTCCCGATGGTGGTCGTCGGTCCGGAGGTGCGCGCCGGGGCGACGGTGAGAACGGTGGTGCAGACCATCGATCTGCTGCCGACGGCGCTCTCGGCGCTCGGCATCCCTCGGCCGGCGCGGCTGCGCGGGCGGGACCTCGGCCCCGCGCTGGCCGGCGACCCCCGCGGGATCGACGCGGGCCTGGCCTTCGCCGAGACGGGGGACTACGCGCTGGTGGCCTCCGGGCCGGACCGGCTGGTCTGCCAGCGCCGCGCCGCTGCGTGCGCACTCTACCGCCCCGGCGACGACCCCGGCGAGACGCGCGACGTCGCGCAGGGCCAGCCCGCGCGCTTCGACGAGCTCCGCGGAGTCCTGCGCTCCATCGAGCGCGACCACGGACGCTACGAGGGGAGCGGCGGACCTTCCTGGCCGGAGGCCTTGCGGCGCGGGATGCAAGGGGACGCCGAGGCGGCGACCGACGTAGCCTCGCTGCTCGACGACGCCGACGTCACCATCCGGCGCAAGGCCGCGGAGGTGAGCTATGCCCTGCACGCGGCATCGACCGCGCCGCAGCTGCGTCGGGCGCTCGCCCGCGACGAGGACGACGAGGTGCGCCGCTGGGCGGCCCTGGCGCTGCTGCGCGCATCGGACGAGCCGCCTACCCCCACGGCGGACACGCTGATGAAGGACAGCCGCCAGGAGTGGCGCCGTCGGGCGGCGCTGGCGCTCGGCGAGCGCGGCGACCCTCGGGCCTGCGACGAGATCGCGTCGTGGTGGGCCAGCGTGGTGCCGCCGCCGGGGACGGAGCGCGAGGACGGGGAGCCGCCGCGCCTGGCGCTCGATCTGGCCGGCGTGCAGGAGCTCCTGCGAGCGACCGCGCACGCGCGATGCCGCGCCGCGGTGCCGTGGCTCCTGCGCGCGCTCGACGACGTGAGGGCGCGCCCGTACGTGGCCGACGCGCTGGGGGCGCTGGGAGACGACCGCGCCCGGCCGCCGCTGCTGGCTCTCCTGGGGTCGGAGCCGTACGTCACCACCCGACCGCGCGAGGCGCGCGCCCTGCTGGCCCTCGGTGCACGCGACTGGTCGTCGCCCGAGCCATCGTCGGAGGTGCACGTCCTCTTGAAGAGCGCGCCCGGTCCGGTGCGCGTGCTGGTGCTCCTCTCCGACGCCGGCGCGACGCTGGACGGCGACGCGGACGGGGCGGCTCTTTCCCCGCCGCCGGTCGACGGCGAGGTGCGGTCCCTCGAAGGGGTTCACGGCGCCGGCCCCTCGGTGCGGCTCGACCTGCGGGCGTCGCGGGGGGGGGTGGTCGCTCTCTGGCTGGTCCCGGCGACGGCGACCGCCCCGCCACCCGACTTGATTGAAAAGCCGGGATGGCGCAAATAGTCTCGCCCCAACTCGAGGAGCCCCCCTTGCCCGACGACCAGCCGAAGAAGACGGATCCGCTGGAGGAGACCGCCGCCGTGCCGAACGACGAATCGCCGGCGGAGCCCGAGACGGCAGCGGCGGAGGACCCGTTCCGGCCCGAGGCCATCGCCGCGCGCGTCGACACCTTCGGCGAAGAGACCGACATCGACCGCATCGCGCGTGTGGAGGAGAAAAAGCTCCAGGAGCGCAACCGGAAGGGCAAGAAGGGGCTGCAAGCCGCGGCGTCGAAGCGTCTGGCGCGGATCGGCGAGGTGAAGGTCAAGCGACCCTCGGCCGCCTCCGACGCCGTGTCGGCCGACGCCGATCCGCTGCTCGAGCGCGCGGCGCGCCTCGGCAAGTGGGTCCGCGAGCATCGCCAGACCTTCGGCGGCGTCGTGGTCGTGGCGCTCCTCGGAGTGGGCGGCTTTCTCGGATACACCTACTGGCAGAGCAAGCACGAAGCCGACGCCTCGGCGATCCTCGGGCAGGCCTTCGCCGACGAGCACGGTCACGTGTCGGACAAGAGCGACGACGACGACGACGACGCCAAGATCCGCCCGCTCTACCCGAACTTCAAGACGGTGGGTGCCCGGCGCGACGCGGCGATCGCCCGGTACCGCGAGGTGGAGGCCAAGTTCGCCGGGACGGGCGCGGCGATCCTCGGGCGTCTGGCAGAGGCCGGGCTGCTGCTCGATGCCGGCGACGCGAAGGGCGCGATGGCCGCCTACTCCGAGGTGAAAGCCTCGCCGCTCGCGCAGGTCGACGCCGAGGTCCGCGGCCGGGCCATCGAAGGCATGGGCTTCGCGGACGAGCTCCTCGCGCAATCCGACGCGGCGAACAAGGACGGCCACCTCGACGACGCGCTCGCCGCTTTCAAGCAGCTGGAGCAGGTCGACATGAAGGGCTTCAAGGAGCTCGGGCAGTACCACCAGGCGAGGGTGCTGCAGGCCAAGGGAAACAAGGACCAGGCTATCGAGCTGCTGAAGGACCTGGAGAAGCGCGTCAGCGAGCCCGGCAGCGAGCATCCGTTTTCCTACCTTCAGTACATCGTGGAGGATCGGCTGCGCGCGCTGGATCCCACAGCGCTTCCCCCCAAGGCCCCCAAGACCCCCGCCGCGGGGGCAGGGAAGGGACCCGGCGGGCTCGACATGAACGATCCGCAGGTCCAGGAGCTCCTGCGGCAGTTCCAGCAGAAACACCCGCAAGGGGGCGGTCCGCCCGGGCTGCCGCCGGGTGGGCCCCAGTGACGGCGGGTTTCCGGATCGCCGTCACCCTCGCGGGGACGGTGGCGGCGCTCGGCTGCGGCACGCTGGAGACCAGCAACGACCGCGTCAATCCCGACAAGCCCCTGTGGTTCGAGCGTCCGAACGGCGCCCTCCACGTGGTCTTTCGCCGGGAGCTCACGGCGCAGACGCGCACGAACGGCGAGCCCTACGAGCGGGGACGCGCGGAGATCGACGCCCCACGTGGGCGTCTCTTCGTGGGGACCAGCGACCACGGGCTCTACGCCCTCAGGGCCAGCAACGGGAGCACGCTGTGGCGCTTCGAGACGCTTGCGCCGGTCCAGAGCGAGCCGCTCTACGACGCCGAGCTCGACGTCGTCTACTTCGGGTCGAACGACGGGGCCCTCTACGCCGTCCATGCCGCCGACGGCGCGCTGGTATGGCGCTACGACAGCGGCGGGGAGGTGGCGCGCAAGGCGGTGCTGGGCGGCGAGGTGCTCTACTTCGCCAACGGCGCCGACAACCTCTTCGCCGTCGACCGGCGCAGCGGGAAATCGCTATGGCGCGTCCACCGGACGTCGGCGCTGGGGATGGAGGTCAGCGGCTACGCGGGGCCGGCGATCGACCAGGGCCTGGTGTTCTTCGCCTTTTCGGACGGTCACGTGGGAGCTTACGACGCGCGCGACGGGAGCGAGCGCTGGACGCCGGTGGACCTTTCCGCCGAGGCCGAGCAATCACAAGGGGGCGAAGCGCTGCGCTACCTCGATGTCGACACGACCCCGGTCCCGGACGACCTCGGGGCAGCTGGGCGCGTCGTCTTCGTGGCGAGCTACGCCGGCGGGGTGTACGCGCTCGACGAGGAGCGCGGCGCGCCGCTGTGGAAGAACGAGAAGGCCCTGGGGGTGACCGAGCTCGCGCTATGGCGCGAGCCGACGCACGCGGCGTCGCCCGAAGATCCGCAGTACGTGCCCGGCGGCCCCGACATTCCGTCGCGCGAGGTGCTCCTCGCGTCGAGCGGCGTGACCGGCCTGTGGGCGCTGGACCCGTCGAGCGGGCGAAAGCTGTGGCGCGTCGCCGTGCCCGAGGGCGGCATCACCGCTCCGGTCTCGCTGGCCGGAGCCCTTCTGGTCGGCACGACGCGGTACGGCGCGTTCCTGCTGTCGCCGCTGGA
>Ga0302326_10009178_pt1 | contig 21688 bp, 18 predicted proteins | sample Palsa_T0_3_FD_202264 | JGI IMG/M metagenome (GOLD analysis project Ga0302326, IMG submission 202264) | Peat permafrost microbial communities from Stordalen Mire near Abisko, Sweden - Palsa_T0_3 | ecosystem: Environmental > Terrestrial > Soil > Palsa > Peat permafrost | place: Sweden: Abisko... | reverse complement strand
CAGCCCGTCGCGCTCGGCCTCGCTCAGGTGGGCGGCCAGCGGGGACTCGAGGGCCGGTCCCCCGCCGTCGGCGGTGGTGACCCGGAACCAGGCCAATCCGGCCGCGCCCAGTCCCTTGGCCCGGTCTACCAGCGCGTCGATGCGGCCCCGCCCGAGTCCCCCGCCCCCGGTGAGCACGATCGCCTTCACCGTCGGCGCGGCGAACGCGCGCACCCCGGTTCCGTCGAACACCGTGCTCAGGTCGGCCAGCTCCATCCCGAAGCGCAGGTCGGGCTTGTCGGTCCCGTACCGGTCGAGCGCGTCGGTCCAGGTGATCCGTTCGAAGTCCGGTCGGGTCCCTGTGACCGCCTCCGACGCGTCGCCCACCGCGTCGCTCACCACCGCCATGACGTCGTCCTGGCCGACGAACGACGCCTCCAGGTCCAGCTGGGTGAACTCGAACTGGCGGTCGGCCCGCAGGTCCTCGTCGCGCAGGCAACGGGCGATCTGGTAGTAGCGGTCGAAGCCCCCCACCATCAGCAGCTGCTTGGCCAGCTGGGGGCTCTGGGGCAGCACGTAGAAGGACCCGTGGTGCAGGCGCGAGGGGACGGCGAACTCACGACTCCCCTCGGGGGTGGGCGACCAGAGCAGCGGCGTCTCGACCTCGCAGAAGCCGTGGCGCTCCATGGCGCGGCGGATGGCCGAGTTGACGGTCGCCCGCAAACGCAGGTTGGCCTGCATCTTGGGGCGGCGCAGGTCGAGGTAGCGGTAGCGCAGCCGCACGTTCTCGTCGACGTCCACGCGGTCCTCCACCGAGACCGGCGGCGTCTCGGCGTCGGCCAGCACCGTCACCGTGCAGTCGTGGAGCTCCACCTCGCCGGTGGCCAGCTTCTCGTTCACCGTGCCCTCGGGACGGCGGCGCACCACCCCCTCGACGGCCACCACGTACTCGTTGCGGACGTCGACCGCCCCGTCGACCACGCACTGCACCAACCCGGTGTGGTCGCGCAGGTCGATGAACGCCAGGTGCTCGCCGTGCTCGCGCCGCCGGGCCACCCACCCGCACAACCGCACCCGTCGGTCGACGTCGTCGACCCCGACCTGCCCGCACAGGCCGGTCCGCATGACGGTGGAGCCGTCGGGCGTCTCGGGGCTCACGACGAGGTCTCCCGCGCCGCGCGGACCGCCTCGGCCACCTCGGCGTTGGGCACGGCCCGCTGCTCGCCGTCCCCGCGCAGCGGCCGCACGGTCACCGTCCCGGCGGACGCCTCGGCGGGCCCGACGATCAGGGCCACCCGGGCCCCGGACCGGTCGGCCACCTTCAGCTGGGCCTTGAGCGAGCGCTGGTCGAACCCGCGGTCGACCCGGAGCCCGGCGTCACGCAGGGCCACGCTCAGGTCCCGGGCCACCGAGCCATCGACCACGTCGATCACGTACGCGTCCAGTGGTGGCGGATCGACGGCGAAGCACCCCTCGGCGTCGCACGCCAGCAGCACCCGTTCGATCCCGATGCCGAAGCCCACCCCCGGCGTCGCCGGGCCACCCATCGCCTCGGCCAGCCCGTCGTAGCGGCCCCCGCCGCCGATGCCGTTCTGGGCGGCCTCGATGGCCGCCGAGCCGAACTCGAAGGTGGTGCGGGTGTAGTAGTCGAAGCCCCGCACCAACCGGTGGTCGAGGGTGGCGGCGACCCCCAGCGAGTCGAGCCCGGCCCGGACCCGGGCGAAGTGGGCGGCGCAGTCGTCGCACAGGTGCTCGACCAGCCGCGGCACCCCCTCGGTCACCGCCCGGCACTCGGGCCGCTTGCAGTCAAGGACGCGCATGGGGTTGGCCTCAATCCGCCCGGCGTGGTCCTCGCACAGCTCGGTGGCGTGGGCGCGCAGGTACTCCGAGAGCAGCGCCACGTACGCCGGACGACACTGCCAGTCCCCCATCGAGTTGATGGCCAACCCGTAGCGTGCGAGGCCGAGGGAACGGAAGAACCGGTCGGCCAGCCAGATCACCTCGACGTCGAGATCGGCGTCGACGGCGCCCAACCCCTCGATCCCCACCTGGTGGTGCTGGCGGTACCGGCCGGCCTGGGGTCGCTCGTGGCGGAACATCGGCGTCACGTACCAGGCCTTCCACGGCAGCACCGGGCGATTCTGGAGATAGGCCCGCACCACCGACGCGGTGCCCTCGGGCCGCAGGGCGAGCAGCGTGCCGTCCCGGTCGGCGAACTCGTACATCTCCTTGCCCACGACGTCGTTGGCCTCGCCGATGCCCCGGCGGAACACCGACGCGTCCTCGACGACCGGGGTCTGGACCAGGCCGAAGCCGGCCGATTCGACCAGGGTGGCGAAGGTGGCCACGAAGGCCTCCCAGCGCGCCGACTCGGGCCACAGCACGTCGCGCATCCCCCTCGGGGCGCGCGGCGGCCCACCCGGGGCGCCCTCGGCGCTCACGGACGCTTGCCGGGGAGCTGCCGATAGGCGTCGAAGACGCCGTCGAGATACCTGAGCGAGCTCACCAGGGACTGCAGATGGGTGGGGTCGGCCAGCTCGACATCGAAGGCCATCCGGCTGACCCGGTCGGGGGTGGTGATGGTCCGGGCGGCCACGATGTTGAGGTGGTGCTCGGACACCACCCGGCTGACATCGGCCAAGAGGCGCGACCGGTCGAACGCCAGCACCTCGAGTGTGGCCAGGAAGATGCCCTCGCTCCCCCGGTCCCACTCGACCTCGATGAGCCGCTCCTCGGAACGCCGACCGAGTGCCATCGCGTTGGAGCAGTCCGAGCGGTGCACCGAGACCCCGCGACCCTGGGTCACGAAGCCCACGATCTCGTCGCCGGGCACCGGCGTGCAGCAGCGGGCCAGGTGCACCATGACGTCGTCGAGGCCCTCGACGTAGACCCCGGCGGTCGGACGACGACCCGACCGGGGCTGGCGCACCCCCAACGCGGCGGTGGTGGGCAGCTGGTCTTCCTCACCGCCCCGCAGCTCGCGGGCCAGGCGCTGGACGATCGACTGCGAGGACACCTGGTGCTCGCCGATGGCCGCGTACAGCGCGTCGAGGTCGGCCAGGTTCATCGAGTCGGCCACCGCGCTGAGCGCGGCCGATCCGAGCACCTTCTGCAACGGCATGCCGCCGCGTCGCAGGGCCTTGGTCAGCTCCTCGCGCCCGTTCTCGATCGCGTCCTCGCGCCGTTCCCGGCTGAACCACTGGCGGATCTTGTTGCGGGCCCTCGACGAGGCCACGATCTGCAGCCAGTCGCGCGACGGACCGGCCGAGGGAGAATTAGAGGTGACGATCTCGACGGTGTCGGCCGAGGACACCTGGGTGTCCAGCGGCACCAGGCGGCCGTTGACCCGGGCCCCGATGCAGCGGTGGCCCACCTCGGTGTGGATCGCGTAGGCGAAGTCGACCGGGGTCGAGCGCGCCGGCAGCGAGATCACCCGGCCCTTGGGGGTGAACACGTAGACCTCGTCCTGCTCGAGGTCGAACTTCAGGGCCTTCAAGAACTCGACGGGGTCGTTGGTCTCCTGGTCGACGTCGGCGATCCGCTGCATCCACGCGATCTCGCCGGCCGGGTCGGCCTTCTCCTTGTAGCCCCAGTGGGCCGCGATCCCGTACTCGGCCCGGCGGTGCATCTCCTCGGTGCGCACCTGGACCTCGATCGGCTTGCCGTCGAGGCCGATGACCGTGGTGTGCAACGACTGGTACAGGTTGAACTTCGGGGTGTTGATGTAGTCCTTGAACCGGCCCTGCACCGGCGGCCAGATCGCGTGGATCGCGCCGAGGGCGGCCCAGCAGTCCTTCTCGGCCTCGACCACCACCCGGATGCCGACGAGGTCGTGGATGTCGTCGAACTCGCGTCCGCGCACGACCATCTTCTCGTAGATGCTCCAGAGGTGCTTGGGTCGACCGGTGACGTCGGCGGCGACGCCGGCCGCGCCGAGGCGCTGACGCACCGCCACGATCACCTGGGCCAGCAGGTCCTCGCGCTGGGGCGCCCGGGTCGCCACCATCTGCTCGATCTCGGCGTAGCGCTTCGGATACAGCGTGGCGAAGGCCAGATCCTCGAGCTGCCACTTCACCTGTTGGATCCCCAGGCGGTGGGCTAGCGGGGCGTAGACGTCGAGGGTCTCTTGGGCGGTGCGCCGCTGCTTCCACTCGGGCATGACCGCCAGGGTCTGCATGTTGTGCAGACGGTCGGCCAACTTGATCAGCAGGACCCGCCAGTCGTTGGCCATCGCGATGAGCATCTTGCGGATGGTGGCCGCCTGCTGGGCCTCCTTGGAGTCGAACTGGAGGCGGTCCAGCTTGGTCACCCCGTCGACCACCCGGGCCACCGTGGGGCCGAAGCGTTGCTCGATCGCGTCGAGGGTGACGTTGGTGTCCTCCACCGCGTCGTGCAGCAGGGCCGCGGCCACCGTCGGCGCGTCGAGACCCAGCTGGGCCACGATCGTGGCGACCGCGACCGGGTGGGTGACGTAGGGCTCGCCGGAGCGGCGGACCTGGGTCGCGTGCGCCTCGACGGCGGTCCGACCGGCCGCGCGCACGAGGGTGCCGTCCTCGTCGGGACGATGGATGGCGAGCGCCTTGAAGATCGGCGCGAGCAACTCTTCGAGGGCGTCGTCCTCGGTGTCCGGGGCGGGAGAAACCCGAGCCAGGCTCACCATTGCTCTAGGTTACTCGACGCTACCGGCGATCAGGCACTCCATGTCGGCCGCGAGCAGGGCCTTTGGCGCGTTCAGCGCCGCCGTTTGCCGCCGCGCTTGGCCCCCTTGCGCGGCCGCGGCGGCGGTCGTCCGGTCCCGGTCGGGCGCGACGCCCCGGCCGGAGACGCCGGCGTGTCGGCGGACGCGGGTGCGGACGCGGCCCCCGGCTGGCGTCGTGGCGGTGTGCCCCCCGCCGGCGGACGCTGACCCCGGGCGGCCCCGGGCCGCAGCGGACCGGAACGGACCGCTCGGGCCCCGGCGGCCTGACGGGCCGAGCCGCTGGTCGCACCGACGAGCAGCGCCGCCGCAGCCGGGGTGAGCGCGCCGGTGCGGTCGGCCCGCGAGCTCAACCGCTGTCGGATGGCCACGTAGCGAGGTTCGCGCTCTTTCATGGCGGCCAGGATCGGCGACGCGATGAAGATGGAGGAGTAGGCCCCGCTCAACAGGCCGACGAACAGGGCCAGCCCGTAGTTCTGCAGGGTGACCGCCCCCAGCAGCTCGGCACCGATCAACAGGACCGCCAGCACCGGGAGGATGGCCACCAGCGAGGTGTTGATCGAGCGGGCCAGGGTCTGGTTCATGGAGAGGTTGACCATCTCCGAATAGGTCATCCGCCCCGACGCGCCGAGGCCACGGGCGTTGTCCCGGACCCGGTCGAACACGACGACGGTGTCGTAGAGGGAGTACCCGAGGATGGTCAGGATCGCCACGACGGTGTCGGGGGTCACCTGGAATCCGACCAGTGAGTAGACGCCGGCCGCCACCAGCAGGTCGTGGACCAGCGCCACGAACGCGGCGGCGGCCATCTTCGGCTCGAACCGCAGGCTGATGTAGCCGGCCACGATGACGAAGAACGCCACCAACGCCTCGAGGGCGTGGTCGGTCACCTGGCCACCCCAGGTCGGTCCGACCGTCGAGATCGACACCTCCTGGTTGGGCGCGAACTTCTGGAGCGCCGCTTGCACGGCCGCGCTGATGCTGGCCTGCTTGGCCGCGGACAAAGAGTTGAGGTCCGCCTGCACCTCAACCGTCTTGCCGCCCAGGATCTCGACCGTCGACTGGGTCAGGCCGGCCGCCACCACCGCCTTTTGCACGGTCGATTGGGAGGCGCCCGGAGCCGAGATCGTCCACGAGGTGCCGCCCTTGAAGTCGATACCGAAGTCGAACCCGCGAATGGAGAACGAGATCAGCCCGGCCACGATGATGATCCCCGAGAGGAGGAACCACCACCGGCGCCGGCCGACGAAGTCGAACTTGGTCTGCCCCCGGTAGAGACGCAGGAGCACGTTGGGCCTGAAGCCCCGCCGTGGGCTCGCATCGACCGGGCCGTCATCGTCATCGTCGTCGTCGAAATCCGTTTCGTCGATGTCCGCGCCGTCGAAGTCTCCGCCGCCAGGGGCGCCGTCACCCAGCTCGTCGGGACCTTCGACGTCGTCTTCGTCGGGCTCTTCGGGGTCGTCGATCAGCCGGCTGGGGATGTCCACGTTTTGGAGCCGGTTGTTCTTCCGCTCGACCGGGCTCACGCTTCGGCCCCCGAGCCCACGGCCAGCCCGCGGGCGATGCCGATCCCCCGGGCCTCGGTCAGACGCTCGTTCCGGCCGAGCAGGATGACGAGGGGACGGGTGAAGAAGTAGGTGATGACGACGTCGAGGATCGTGGACAGCCCGAGGAAGAAGGCGAATCCCTTCACCTCACCGACGGCCAGCAGGTAGAGGAGGACGGCGGCCAGCAGCGAGACGAAGTCGGCCGCCAGCACGGTTCGGAACGCGCTCTTGAACCCGCGGTCGACGCTCGTTCGCACGGTCCGGCCCGAGCGGGTCTCGTCTTTTAATCGTTCGAAATAGACGATGTACGAGTCGACGGTGATCCCGATCGACACGATGATGCCGGTCACGCCGGCCAGGTCGAAGCTCGGCGCCACGCTCGTGTGGCCGAGGGCCGAGATGATCGACCACAAGAGCGCCCCGGTGACCGAGAGGCCGCTCACCACCACGATGCCGAGCAGCCGGTAGTAGAAGATCGTGTACAAGAGGACCAGGATCAGCCCGGCGATGCCCGCGCCGAGGCCGGCGTCGAGCGAGGAACGCCCCAGGGTGGGCGACACCGTCTCGGTGGTCAGCTGCTTCAACTGGACCGGGAGCGTGCCGTAGTTGAGGGCCAGGGCCAGGTTGTGGGCCGACGTGTCGGTGAAGGCACCCGAGATCTCGACGTTGTTGTCGAACGAGGTGAAGGTGGCCGAGGCGGGCAGGGTCAAGGGGGCCGACTGCACGACGCCGTCGAGCTCGATGACGATGACCTCGTGGAAGTACTTCTGGGCCATCTTGTCCCACGCCGCACCCCCGCTGCTGGTGAGCGAGACGTCGACCACCCACCCCTGGGTGGTGGTCAAGGTGGCGATGGCCGACTTCACGATGTGACCGGTCAGCTCGGCCGGACCGGCCATGTAGCGGAGCCCGTCGTCAGAACCGGGGAGCCCGGGGAGAAGGACCGTCTTGTGCTCGTCGTTGGCGTCGTTGGCGGCCGTGCAGGTGGCGTGGCAACCGGTGGACGGATAGGCCGACAGGTCCTCGTCCACCGCGTTCGGGTACGGGTTGCTCGAGTTGGCGCCCGCAGCAGCGAGGTTGGCCGTCACCAACAGGTTCGCCTGTGGGCAGGTGGACGGCAGCGCACCCGGGGAGACGACCTTCTTGGCCTTCTGGCCCTTGACCGTCTCGGTGGCCTCGGAGTACGGCGGCGCGTAGCAGAGGCCGGGTCGGAACAAGAGCTGGGCGGTCTGGCCGATCGTCTTGAGGATCTGGTTGGGGTCCTTCACGTTCGGCACCTGGACGTCGATCTCGTCGCCCTGGGTGTTCACCTGGGCACCACTGACCCCGAGACCGTTGACCCGGTTGGTGAGGATGGCGACGGCCTCGTTGAGGTTGGCCTGGGTCGTCTTGTGGGCCGGCTTGTAGACCACCGAGAACCCACCGGCCAGGTCGAGACCGAGCCGGGGGGACCACTTCGCCACGAGGGTGCCGGCGAGCGCACCGATGGCGACCACCACCACGAGGATGAGGCTGACGAGAAGGCCCCGCGGCCCACGGGACGTGGTGCGGGCCGGCGGACTCATGCCCCAGTGTCCCCCTCGGCCTTTCCGGTCTCCTCGGCACCATGGTCGGAGTCGGGGTCGTGCTCGTCGTGCTCGTCGTGCTCCTCGTCGTCGTCCACCTCGTCGTCCTCGTCGTGCTCGAGGCCGGCCAGGGGCACCGACGTCGTGTCGAGCTTCCGGGCGATCGCCGAGCGCAGCAGCACCAACCGGGTCGGCTCCACGTCGTCGCCGTCCCCGGTGTTCCCGGTCAACAGCACCACCCGGTCATTCTGCAGCTCCTCGATCTCGCCGATGATGCCTCCGATGCTCACCACACGGTCACCCACGCTGATGCTGGAGTTCTCCTGACGGGCCCGCTTGGCCTTCTGCTGGTTGGGCCGGAGGAACAAGAAATACAGCGCGGCCACCACGATCACGATGAAGATCAAGAAGGTGGCGCTGCTGCTGGACTTGGTCTTGGTCGTCGCCGCGAGCAAGTTGGGGGCGAGGGTAAGGAGGTTCACGTCTTGGCATCCTTGAGGGGCGGGCCTGCGGGTTCGCACCCGCGCAGGACGGACACCCTAGTCCAGGTCCCCCTTCGCCCCCCGGTCGGGACGCTCATCGGGTTCCCAGCTTGCCTCACCCCGGGCCCAGACGGTCCCCACCGGACTGCTCAGAACAGCGCAGGCTCCTCGGCGACCAGACCGAGATGGGCCCAGGCCCGCTGGGTCGGCACCCGGCCCCGGGGGGTGCGCTGGATGAGGCCCTGCTGGAGCAGGAACGGCTCGTAGGCGTCCTCCAGGGTGTCGGTTTCCTCCCCGACGCACTGGGCCAACGTCGTGAGACCGACCGGGCGCCCGGAGAACCGACGGCACAGCGCGTCGAGGATGGCCCGGTCGACCTTGTCCAGGCCCAGCTCGTCGACCCCGAAGAGGTCCAGTCCCCGTTGGGCGGCATCGCCGGTGATCACGCCGTCCCCCCGGACCTCGACGAAGTCGCGGACCCGACGCAGGAGCCGGTTGGCGATGCGCGGCGTGCCCCGGGATCGCCCGGCGATGCGGACCGCTCCCTCGGCGTCGATGTCGACCCCGAGAATCCGGGCCGAGCGCAGCACGATCGCCTCGAGGTCCTCGACCGCGTACAGGTCGAGCCGGCCGAGAAAACCGAACCGGTCGCGCAGCGGGCCGGACACCAGACCGGTCCGGGTGGTCGCGCCGACCAGGGTGAACCGTGGCAGGTCGAGACGGATGGAGCGGGCCGTCGGACCCTTCCCGATCAAGAAGTCCAACTTGGCGTCCTCCATGGCCGGATAGAGGACCTCTTCGACCGCCCGGTTCATCCGGTGGATCTCGTCGATGAACAAGACGTCGCCCTCTTGGAGGTCGGTGAGGAGCGAGGCCAGGTCCCCGGCCCGGGCGAGCACCGGACCCGAGGTCACCCGGAGGCCGACCCCGAGCTCCGCCGCCACGATGCCGGCCAACGACGTCTTGCCCAGCCCGGGCGGTCCGGCGAACAACAGGTGGTCGACCGGCTGGCCTCGCTGCACCGCCGCCTCGAGCACGATCCGAAGGTGCTCGACCAGCTGGCCCTGCCCGACGAACTCGTCCAGGGTGCGCGGGCGGAGCCCCGCCTCTTCGATCTCCTCGGGAACGACCGGTGTCGGGTCGACCTCGGCGGCCGCCGGATCGCCGAGCACCTCTCGGCGCGCGCCGGGGGTCATCGGGACGCCAATTCCCGCAACGCGCCGCGCAGCAGCTCCTCGACGCTGTCCTCTTCTTCCTCCGGGCTGACCCGGTCCAGGGCCCCCCGGATCTCCTCGGGGCCGTAGCCGAGCTCGACCAGCGCGGCCCGGACCTCGGCCCGGGCCACCGTGACCGTGTTGGCGGCGGTGGACGACACCGAGAAGTCGGGCAGCTCCAGGCGGCTGCGCAGATCGATCAGGAGCCGGGCGGCGGTCTTGCGACCGACGCCGGGCACGGCGCACAACGCGTCGGCGTCCTCCTCCAACAACGCGGTGGTCAACGCGGCCGGGGAGAGTTGCGACAGGATCGCCAACGCCAGCGCCGGCCCCACCCCGTGCGCGCCCAGCAGGACCTCGAAGCACCGCCGCTCGTCGTCGTGGAGAAACCCGTACAAGACGATGGCGTCCTCACGGACGTGGGTGTGGACGTACAGGTACACGTCGGCTCCGACCGAGCCGAGGGAGGCCGCGGTGGGCGCCGACACGGTCAACCGGTAGCCGACCCCCCCGACGTCCACCAGGACCTCGGCGTCGGCCGGCCGGGCCGCGAACGTGCCCCTCAGCGATCCGATCACGATGCACCCCCCAGTCCGGTCGACGACAACGCCACCGCGCGGCGCAACCCGTCGCTGTGCAGGTGGCACACCGCCAGCGCGAGGGCGTCGGCGGCATCGGGGGGGCTCGGCGGCGCGTCCAGACCCAGCACCGAGGCCACCATCCGTTGCACCTGTTCCTTCGTCGCGCCGCCGTAGCCGACCAGGGCCTGCTTCACCTCGTTGGAGGTGTACTCGACCACCTCACACCCGGCCTCGGCGGCGGCCGACAGGGCCAGGCCGCTGGCCTGACAGACCGACACCGCCGTCTTCGCGTTGACCTGGAAGAACACGCGCTCGACCGCGACCACGCTCGGACCCATCTCGGCCAGCAACGCCCGCAGCTCGCTCTGAAGGGTGAAGAGCCTGCTCGGGATGGGCAGATCGGGATCGGTCTCGATGACCCCTGCGGCGAGCGCCGACAGGGCCCCGCTCCGATCTCCGGCCCGTTCGACCAGGCCATACCCGCACCGGGACAACCCGGGGTCGACGCCTAGGACGAACACGCGTTCGACCCTAGCGCGGAGGGTGCGGCGACAGGTGGAACCCGGGCCGGCCGCCGGAGGCGGGCCGGCGCCGACTCAGGTCGAAGAGACGGCGGCGGCACCTCCGGTACCGGCGCCGACCGGGCGCTCCAGTTTCAGCTGTCCCGTGTTGGCATCGAAGTCGTACAGCTCTCCGTAGCGACCCCAATCGATGGCCAGCTCCAACTGCGCTTTGGCCTCATCGAGCGAAAAGCCGCGGCGGAGAAGGTCGAGGAAGAAGCCCTCCCCGAGCGTGCCGTCCTGGGTCGACTCCAGGCTGCTGCAGATCGCCCGCACCAGCGGCGCGTTCGTCTTGGCCTGCTTGGCAAAGATCGCCTTCGACGTGTCGATGTCCGCCTCGACGAAACTGCGCCCCTCGTCGGTGAGCTCGATGTCGGCATCGTCCACGGTGGCCAGCCCCAGCAGTTGGGCCGCATCGACCAGAGGTAACAGGTCCTCGACATCGAAGGTCAACTGCCGGGCCAGCATCGGCAGGTCGTCGCGTCCGCCGTGCGCGGCCAGAATCTCGAGGAGACCGGCCATGCCTCCGACCGTCGCCGCCGGCAACGGCACCTCCGCCGGGGTCCCGTTGGTCGTCGGTTCCTCGCTCCCCACGTGCGCGGGGGTTCGGCTGTCGCTTCCGGTCATGATGCCGTAGATCTCGTCGACCAGTCCCTGGCACTCCTCGCTGTGGCGATTCCGCGGGCGGGTCAGCCCACAGCTGATCTCGGTCCGGATGCGTCCCGGATTGGTCCCGAGGATGAAGATCCGATCGGCCAGCATGACCGCCTCTTCGATGTTGTGGGTGACGATCAACATCGCCTGGGTCGGGAACTCCGAGGCCTCCCACAGCCGGAGCAGCTCGCTGCGAAGGTTCTCGGCCGTCAGCACATCGAGCGCCGAGAAGGGCTCGTCCATCAAGAGGGCGTCGGGCTCCACCACGAGGCCTCTCGCGAACCCGACCCGCTGGCGCATCCCACCGGAGAGCTCCTTCGGATAGGCCGATTCGAAGCCGTCGAGCCCAATCCGGTCGATGGCCTGCAGCGCTCGTTCCCGGCACTCGGCCGGTGGGACGCCCCTGGCGTCGAGACCGATCTCGACGTTCTGCAGGACGGTCAACCAAGGGAGGAGGGCAAAGCTCTGAAAGACCATGGCCACGCCCGGGTTGGCCCCGGTGAGGGGAACACCGCGGTAGCGGATCTCGCCCGAGCTCGGCGAGATCAGTCCGGCGATGCACCGGAGCAGGGTGCTCTTGCCGCTGCCCGACTTGCCGAGCAGGGCCACGATCTCGCCCTTCCTCAGATCCAGCGAAATGTTGTCCAGCACCGGCAGTGGACTGCCATCGGGAGAGCTGAACGCCTTGGAGACCCCCGAGACCTCGAGGATGGTCGTCTCGTCCCTGCGACCGGCGCCGGATTGGCTGAGTTGGGTCGTCGACATGGTTTGTGGCACCAGCGATCGCTCAGAGGGAGAAATGGGATTCGGCCAGCCGGTAGAGGCGCCGCCACAAGAGCCGGTTGACCAGGACCACGAAGAGGCTCATGACGATGACGCCGGTGAGCACCTTAGCGAAGTGGTCCGGGGCGGCCGAGCCCGAAGCGTGGGCGATATAGGCACCGAGCCCTTCGGCCGAGAGATGGTGCGTTCCCCAGACGGTCACCTCGGCGACGATGGAGGCGTTCCAGGCCCCTCCCGCCGCGGTGATCCCTCCGGTCACGTACGCCGGAAAGATCGCCGGGAGAATGACCTTTCGCCACCGTTGGCGTCGGGGGATCCGAAAGCTGGTCGACATCTCGCGGAGGTCATTGGGGATGCCGATGGCGCCCGCGATGGCGTTGAACAGGATGTACCACTGCGCCCCGACCGCCATGAGCAGGATGCTGCCGATGTCCAAAGAGAGGTGAAGGGCGATGAAGGCGATCACGAGGAAGGGGAACAGCAGGTTCGACGGGAAGCTGGCCAAAATCTGGACCACCGGTTGGGCGAGACGGGTGAGACGAGGGCTCAACCCGATCGTCACTCCTATCGGAACCCAGATCACGGTGGATACGACCACCACCACGATGACCCTGGCGAAGGTGATCGCACCAAGCCCGATCGCATAGGGGAAGGCGCCGAAACCGACCGACCGGTGCAGGTATGCGAGTCCGGCGACGGCGCCCCCCACGACGAGAGCGCTCACGATCACCCAGAACACCGCATCCCCCGCCCGCTGTCGACGGGGATCGGGGGCTAGGGGATGCTCGGCCAGGCCGAACGGGCGGGTGATCCGATCGAGCAGGCGGCCCACCGGACGCGTGACGACGGCCAGGTACTGGGAGAAGTGTGACCGACGGAGCAGGTCGAGCATGAGACTCTTCGGCTTGTCGGCCGCGTCCGACTCCTCCATCCGGAACTTCTCCGCCCACGCAACCAGGGGCCGGAAGAAGACCGCGTTCACACCGACCACCAAGACGACCATCACCCCGACCGCGATCCCAACCTTGCCCAGCGAACCCTGCGCGATGGCCTGTCCGATGTAGCTGCCCATGCCCGGCAGCGTGTACTGGTGGCCGCTCACGGTGATGGCCTCGGCGGCGGTCAGGAAAAACCACCCCCCGCCCATGGACATCATGGCGTTCCACACCAAGCCGATCATCGAGCTCGGAACGTCGAGCTTCCAGAATCGTTGCCACTTGGTCAGCCGGTACAGACGGGCCGCCTCATCGAAGTCACGAGGCTGGGTGATGAGCGAGTGGTAGAAGCTGAAGGTCATGTTCCAGGCCTGCGAGGTGAAGACGGCGAAGATGCACGTCGCTTCGAGCCCGAGCACGTTCCCGAACAGGTGCAAGAAAAACACGGTGGTGAACGTGAGAAACCCGAGGATCGGCACCGACTGGAGGATGTCGAGGGTGGGAACGAGCACCATCTCGGCCCGTCGAAGCCGGGCCGCCGCGGTGGCATAGATGAAGGTGAAGATCGTCGAGACGGCGAGGGCCACGAACATCCGCAACAGCGAGCAGGCCGCGTAGTACGGAATGTGACTGAGGCCGGTCGAGAGCTTCGACGAGTACGCCCCGGGGGTGACCCGGACGCTCAGTGATGCGCCGAGCCGTGCGACGCCGTAGAAGAGGGCCACCACGCCCAACCCGACCAGCAGGTCGACGGGGCTGACCTGGCGCCGAATCGAGATGCGACCTGGGAAGGTTCGACGGGTGGCCATGGGAATTCGGTTCGGTTCGGGTGGTTCGTCGGGCGCCAGAGGTTTGCACAACCGGACGCGACCGTCAGGTTGAACGCGGCGACGGTGATCGGGGGGTCTCGGGGGCGCTCAGCCCCAACCCTCAGGCGTAGAAGCCGGCCAGGACGTCGTCTGAGATGTCGTAGTTCGCGTGCACGGCCTGGACGTCGTCGTGGTCGTCGATGGCCTCGATGAGCCGGAGGACCCGCTTCGCCTCGGCCTCGTCGGAGACCACGACGGTCGAGGTCGGCTCCAGGGACAGTTCGGCCGACTCGATGCTCAGGCCGGCCTCCTCGAGCGCCCCCCGCAGCGCGCTGAGGTCGTTCGGGGCCGACGTCACGACGAAGCGGTCGCCGTCCTGGGTCATGTCCTCGGCCCCGGCGTCGGTGGCCACCTCCATGACCCGGTCCTCGTCGCCGCCGGTCACCACGACGATCCCCTTGCGCTCGAACTGCCAGCTCACCGCGCCGGGCTCGGCCAGCGAGCCCCCGCTGCGGGTGAAGAGGTTGCGGACGTCGGCCCCGGTCCGGTTGCGGTTGTCGGTCAGGGTCTCGACGATGACGGCCACCCCGCCCGGTGCGTAGCCCTCGTAGTTGACCGCCTCGTAGCGGACGCCCTCGAGCTCACCGGTCCCGCGCTTGATGGCGCGGTCGATGGTGTCCGACGGGACCGAGGCGTCCCGGGCCTTCTGGTACATGGCCCGCAGCGAGGCGTTGGCGTTGATGTCGCTCCCGCCCTCGCGTGCCGCCACCTCGACCTGGCGGATCAGCTTGGCGAACAGCTTCGCCCGGGCCTTGTCCTGCGCGCCCTTGCGGTACTTGGTGGTCGCCCATTTTGAGTGACCGGACATCTCCCTCTCCTTATTGATTGTTCTACGACTTCTCTCGGGTTGCTCTCCCCGAGAGCGATTCGATCAACCGGCCACGCTCGCCGTGACCCCGGGCGACTCGCCCCCACCACTCGAAACCGATTCGGTGACCATGGCCAGAAAGAAACTGTGCAAGCGGCGATCCGGGGTCAGCTCGGGGTGGAAGGCGCAGGCCAGCACGGCGCCCTGTCGGCACACCACCGGGCGTCGCTCCCCTCCCCGGGGCGCCGTCGCCCACGCGAGGACCTCAACGTCCGAGCCGACCTCTTCGATCAGCGGGGCCCGGATGAAGATGGCCGGCATCGAACCTCGCCCGTCATCCAGATCTGCGGTGACCTCGATGGTGGTCTCGAACGACTCGGTCTGACGCCCGTAGCCGTTGCGTCGCACCGCGCAATCGAGCACCCCGAAGCCGCGCTGGTCGGGACGTCCCCCGTGGACCTCTCGGGCCAACAGCACCAGCCCGGCACAGGTCCCAAAGACCGGCAACCCGGCGTCGATCACCGCGGCCAGCGGATCGAACAGGCCCGAGGACGCCAACAGGAGCGACAGGGTCGTCGACTCGCCGCCCGGCAGGATCAGCCCACTCAGGCCCTCGAGTTCGGCCTCCGACCGGACGGGACGACCCCTGATCCCGAGCTCGTCGAGCGCGGCCAGGTGTTCGCGGACATCGCCTTGGAGGGCCAGCACCCCGATCGTCACGGCCGACGACCCGACGGTGCCGTTACCAACCGCGATCGGCGAGACGCTCGCTGAGCGCGCTGAGCTCCTCGCCCCGCATCGCCTCCCCGAGCCCACGGCTGACCTTGGCCACGAGCTCGGCGTCCGCGTAGTGTGCCGCCGCCTCCACGATCGCCCGGGCCCGCCGGGCCGGGTCCTCGCTCTTGAAGATGCCCGACCCGACGAACACCGCTTCGGCACCGAGCTGCATGACCAAGGAGACGTCGGAGGGGGTGGCCAACCCGCCGGCACAGAACAGGGGGACGGGCAGCCGACCCGTCTCCGCGATCTCCTGGACCAGACCGATGGGTGCGCCGAGCTGCTTGGCCCACCCATACTGCTCGGCCGGGTCGGCCTGGGTCAGCTTGCGAATGTCCCCGAGAATCGAGCGGAGATGCCGGACTGCCTCGACGACGTTGCCGGTCCCCGCCTCCCCCTTGGAGCGGATCATCGCCGCCCCCTCCGAGATGCGTCGAAGGGCCTCGCCGAGATTGGTGGCGCCGCACACGAAGGGAATGGTGAACGGCCATTTGTCGATGTGGTGGGCCTCGTCGGCCGGGGTCAACACCTCGCTCTCGTCGATGTAGTCGACTGCGAGCGCCTGGAGGACCTGGGCCTCGGCGAAGTGACCGATCCGGGCCTTGGCCATCACCGGGATGGTGACGGCCTGCTGTATCGCCTCGATCAGGGCCGGGTCGCTCATCCGGGCCACCCCGCCGTCGCGACGAATGTCGGCCGGCACCCGCTCGAGGGCCATCACCGAGACGGCCCCGGCGTCCTCGGCCACCTTGGCCTGGTCGGCCGTGACCACGTCCATGATCACCCCGCCCCGCAACATGTCGGCGAGGCCGCGCTTCACCGCGAACGTGCCGGTCCGGGCCTGGTCGGAGTGGTCGGTCATGCGCCAATGCTACCGACCCGGCCCAGGGTCACCTCCCAGGGAAAACGACCGGGCCCGGCAATACTGATTTTTTGAGCGGCCGATCGACCCGACGCCCCGGGCCACGACATGGAAAACGCCATGAGGACGATGGAAAACGCCTTGAGAAGGAGGACACTGGGCCCATGGCCCAACTGATCGCCGCCCCCACCATCATCCCGTCCCCGGGCACGCCGCCCAAGCAGATCGCCGAGTACATCGGACGGGTCGCGACCGAGAGCCCCGCCGTCTCGGTGGCGATGATGGACAGTCCGCCCGGGTGGTCGGAGCCCGGCCAGTGCCCCGAGTTCGACGAGTACACGCTCGTGCTGGCGGGCGAGCTCTCGGTCGAGACCGACGAGCGGTCATTCCGGGTGGTCGCCGGCCAGGCGATCCACGCGCCGGCCGGGCAGTGGGTTCGCTACTCCACCCCCACCGAGGGCGGCGCGCGCTACGTGTCGGTCTGCACGCCGGCCTTCTCGCCCGACACGGTGCATCGAGACCCCTCGACAGCGCTCTGAAAGCCGGCCCGAGTCACCGCGTCAGGCCCCACGGGCCCGGTGGACCCTGAGCTCAGAGCTCGGCCAAGGCGTCGATGCGGACCGAGGTGAGGTCGAGGTCCCCCATCGTATCGGCCTCCCGACGACCCACCGCCGGATCGATCCAGAGCCAGCGCGACATCGACCACCGCCGGCCGATGAACACCGAGCCTGCCCGGGGCGCCGGGCCGGCCTGGAATCGTCCCAGCGCGTCGCACAAGCCCGGCGGGTAGCGGACCGCGGTCACCGCGACCCGGTCGGCCCGGAACTCGCGCCCCCGGCCAACGAATCGGTGCAGCACCCGGTCTCCCCCGGTCAGCCAGGTCAGCGGGGCCAGCACGGTGACGGCGACCGACGACACCACCGTGTCGCCCCGCTTGAAGTGGGCCAGCTCGTGACCGATCACTCCCTCCATCTCGCTCAGATCGAGCGCCGCCTCGAGCCCGGTCGTGACCACCAGGACCCCACGATCGGGCTTGTACCCGAGCGAGCACGCGTTCGGCAGCTCGTCGTCGACCGCCATCAGCGTCGGACGCCGGACCCCGAAGGTCGGGCACAGCCCGTCGACCAGGTTCTGCAGCCGGGGCAGCTCGTCCTCGCGCAGCGGTCGGGCCCGCAGCAGCCGAACGGCGAACGGGGTGGCCAGCCGGGGAAGGATCAGGGCGACCAGCACCAAGACGACGATGCCGCCGATGGCGCCGGCGACGCTCGACACCGCCAACCCGAGCACCAGGCCCACCACCAGTGCCGGCCCCAACGCGCCGATCGCGCTGATCTGGCGGGCCCGCCTTCGGTTCGCTCGCACCTCACGCTGGTCGACTAGCGGGTCCGCCCCCTGGGCCACCACCGACCGCTGGGTGACGACCTCGCGCGGCCGGGCGTCGGGTCGCCGGCCCGAACCCCCTCGGCCCCCTCGGCCGCCCCCGCCCCCGTTGGACCTGCCGTTGGCGCGGGTGTTCCTGGACCGGTTGGACCGCCCATTCGTCTGTGCACGTCCCGCGCCGCCGCCGACGCTCTTCGACGCGTTCGGAGCGGCCGCCACGTCGGCCGGCTGGCTGCGTTGCCCCTGGCCCGAACGGCCCCGTCCGCCGCGACGGCGACGCCGGGCCCCCGAGGATCCGCCGGGTCGCGCGCCCCCGCCGCCTTGGTTGTTCCCCGAAGAACCGGGTTGGGCGCGATCTGACACTGTCGGCTCAGGCTAGCCCTGGCCCGAGACGGCGGGACCCCTCCGCTCGGCCAGCACGTGTTCGTAGATCTCGAGATACCGGCCGGCCAGCTTGGCCATGGACCACCGGTCGGCCCACTGCCTGGCCGAGGCGGTCGCCTCGAGCGAGGACAGGCCACGCCCGGCCGCCGCGTCGGACAACGCACCCTCGAGCGCCTCGGCCAGCGCCGCCGGGTCGGCCGGCTTGACCAGCCGCGCGTGGCCGGCCGCCGCGTCCCGATAGCCCTCGATGTCCGATGTCACGATCGCGCAGCCGGCCGCCATCGCCTCGAGCAGCACGATCCCAAAGGACTCGCCACCGATCGACGGCGCGCAGAAGACGTCGGCCCCGGCCATCCGGGCGACCTTCTGCTCGTCGGTGATCGCGCCCAGCCACTGCCTGGTCGCCGACGGCGGATACCGACGTCGCAGCTCGGCGGTGGCAGGACCCTCGCCCCCGATCCACAGCACGGCCGGCGGAGCCACCGACTCCCACGCCTCGAGCAGGACCTCCAGCCCCTTGCGGGGCTCGTGGCGACCGAGGAACAGCGCGGTGGGCGCGGTGGTGGGCGTCGGCGTGTCGGTCGAGAAGGCGTCCACGTCGATGCCGTTGAACAGGACCACGTAGTCCCCTCCGAGCGACGACGCGGCGTTGTCCCGGGCCGACTCGGAGACCGCGCAGCGCACGGCCAACCGTCCGGCCGCCCAGCGGGCCAGCGGGCCGAAGAGTTGATAGAGCGCCGTCGTCCCGTTTCGGTGGAACGTGCCGACCATCGGCTGGCGCGCCGCGAGCAGGCACCCGTAGTTGATGGCCGGCGCCAAGGGCTCGTGCAGGTGGACCACGTCGATGTCGTGTTTGCGCACGATCCGGCCCGCCCGGAACGCGGCCCCCGGCGAGATCGACTCGGGCGCGACCGAGCCGTTGGACCGGACACCCACCGACCGACCGACCCGGACCGTTCGACCGTCCTCGCTCATGCCCCGACGACCCGGGGCCACCACGACCACCTCGTGGCCGAGGTCGCGCATCGCGGCGCTCAGACCGAGCACCTGTCCCTGGACCCCACCGTGGGCGGAGAGGTCGTAGGGCGACACCATGGCGATCCGCATCGGAGGCCCTTCAGCCCGAACCGCGGGCCAGCTCGGCCTCGCGGTCGCTCGGCCAGATGGGCTGGAACACGTGCCACTGCTCGGGGGCCCGGCGGATGTAGTCCTCGAAGTGACGCGCGATCTCCTGGGTGATCCGGGACACATCCGCTCGAAACGAACCGGTGCGCGAGAGGTCGATCGGCCCCGAGATGATCGCATGGTGGTTGCTGCCGGGCCCGCTGAAGACCGCCGAGGTGACCAGGGTGGCCCCGGTGCGCAGGGCCAGCGTCGCCGGTCCGGGGGAGAACGTGGTGCGCTCTCCGAAGAACTCCACCTCGATGCCGTTGCCGACGATGTCTCGATCGCACAGCAGGCCGACCAGGCCGCCGCCACGCAGCGTCTTGATCAAGACGCCGGTCGCCTCGGGGCCGAGCGGCACCACGCTCAGGCCCATGGCCTCCCGCTGGCCGATGAACCACTCGGTGAGGTCCTCGGGCTCGAGCTGTTCTCCGACCGAGGTCATGTGAAAGCCGATGCCGTCGAGGAACGAGCCCCCCCACTCCCAACTGCCGACATGGGGGAGCGCCATCACCACCCCGGATCCGGCCGCCATGCCCTCCGCCAGGGCGTCGTAGCCGCTCTCGATCCACATCCGCCGGTGCACCAGCTCGCGAGAGAGGACCGGCAGGCGGGCCCCTTCGACCCAGTAGCGCGCGTAGGCCCGAAAGGCGCGTCGGGTCAGCCGCTTCACCTGCTCGGGGTCGGGCTCGGTCCCGGTGACGTCGCGCAGCACCCGGCGCAGGTGGTCGACCCGCATCCGCACCGTCATCCCCCGCCCCTTGGCCATCGCCAGCGCCACCGTCGCCGCGGCCAGGCGCGCGATCGGCTCGGGGGCCCGGCGGAGGAACGCCGCCAACCCGGTGTAGGTCAGATAGGTGACCCGCGCCCGACGCGCCGAGTGGGCAGCCATGACGTGATGCAGTACTCCTGGGCTCGGCGGCTAGGACCTGGGATCGCCAGAGCCCGAGCGTCCCGCGCGCACCTTGCGGTCCCTCGCCCTGCGCACCCGCCCGCTGCGGCTGGTCAGCGGGGCCTCACGCCGACGGGCCCGCCAACGTCCGCCCGGCTCGCCGGCCCGGCTGTGCCGCTGGCCGGTCGCCCGACCCTCTCGCCAGGCCCGCCAGCGCGAGTCGACCCGACCCTCGCGCCAACGCGCCCGCACACTGCGCTCGCCGACCGGCCGGGCCGGTCCCTCGGCCAGCCGCCACACCCGCACGAAACGACCGATCGCGGTGGCCGAGGTCAGGCCGAGCAGCACCCACAGATCCGGCACCAGCAGCATCGAGCTCAAGAACCCGACGCCGAGCAGGATCATCCGCTCGGCCCGCTCCATCAGGCCGCCCTTGGCTTCGATGCCGAGTGACTCGGCCTTGGCCCGTTGGTAGGAGATGAGCGAGGTCACCCCGAGGATGGCCAACGGCACCAGGGCCAGATGCCCGTGGTGGGTGGAGATGAGGTACCAGCTCACCCCGCCCATCACCACGGCATCGCTCACCCGGTCGACCACCGAGTCGAAGAAGGCGCCCCGGGCCGATGCGGTCCCGGCCGCCTTGGCCACCGGCCCATCCAACAGGTCGTGCAGCCCGGTCAAGATGAGCAGCGCGATGGCGATGTGAAGGTGGCCGCTGCCTACGGCGAACGCCGTGGCCACGGCCGAAAGCAACCCGGTGGCGGTGAGCACGTCGGCGGAAACACCATGCCGCTGCAACGCGGCCCCGACGGGCGCCGTGCCCCGGTCCACTGCCTCGCGCCAGCGACCATCAAACATGCTGCAAGCAGGCTACCACCGGGTCAGCTCGGGGCTCCCGGTGCTGCGTCCCGAGAAAAAACGGCCAACCGGAGCACGAGGCGCCACGGCGCGGGCCGGGCACACCCACGTAAGCTCGGTGACAGCCCGGAGAACGCAGTACCCGGTAAGCACGACCGGACTGACACCCGGCACGACGATTCCAGGGGAGGTGGGACGTGGCCAAGTTGTCGCCGTCGTCGATCCACAACGTGTGCCTGATCGGCCACCACGGTGCGGGCAAGACCGCCCTGGCCGAGGCCCTGTTGGCCGCCACCGGGACCATCCCCCGCCTGGGCTCGGTCGAGAAGGGCACCACGGTGTGCGACTTCGAGCCCGAGGAGACCCAGCGCCAGCTGTCGGTGTCGCTTTCGATCGCCCCCTTCGAGCTCGACGGGATCAAGGTCAACGTCCTCGACGTGCCCGGCTACGCCGACTTCTCGGCCGAGTTGGCCATCGCCCTCGCGGTCACCGATCTCGCGGTGGTGGTGGTCAGCGCCACTGACGGGGTGCAGGGACAGACCGAGGAGGCGTGGCGGACCGCGGCGGCGCTCGGGCTGCCCCGCATGATCGTCATCACCAAGCTCGACCGAGAGCGGGCCGACTTCTCCCGGACCCTGGACGAGATCCGCCGGGCCTTCGGCGCCGGGGTGGCCCCGGTCGAACTCCCGATCGGGGCC
>Ga0302326_10009177_pt1 | contig 21689 bp, 21 predicted proteins | sample Palsa_T0_3_FD_202264 | JGI IMG/M metagenome (GOLD analysis project Ga0302326, IMG submission 202264) | Peat permafrost microbial communities from Stordalen Mire near Abisko, Sweden - Palsa_T0_3 | ecosystem: Environmental > Terrestrial > Soil > Palsa > Peat permafrost | place: Sweden: Abisko... | reverse complement strand
GCTGAACGCGGCGACACCCGATACGGTGCCCGTGGAGACCACGTCGCCGGCGCTGTAGCCCATGGGCGAATAATGGGCAAGGATTTCAGGAATCGTGACCGACATCTTGCTGCTATGCGAGCGCTGGCGCACCTCGCCGTTGACGCGCAGCTCCATGGCAAGGTTGTGCGGGTCTTTGATCTCGTCGGCAGTAACGATGTGCGGACCAAGCGGGCAGAATGAATCGATGGCCTTGCAGAAGCTGAAGACTCCCGATTTCATCTCTTCGCGCTGAATGTCGCGCGCGGTGATGTCGTTGAAGATGACGTAACCACCGACGTATTGTTCCGCCTCTCTCGCGGTGAAGTGTTTGCCAGGCTTCTTGAGGACAATGGCCAGCTCTAACTCGTAATCCAATTCCTGCGTCAGGTGAGGGGGGAAGATGACGGGCTCGTCAGGGCCGATGATGGCATCGACGTTCTGGAAGAAAACAATCCACGGCAACACGGGATGAGAGAAGCCAGCCTTCTCGGCTTCGTGATGATGCTCGCGAAAGTTGCCGGCAGTGTGAAAGAACTTTTTGGGAATGATCGGGGCCTTGATGCGAACGTCTGCGCGGTGGTAGAAGATCGGCTCGTTGTCCACGCCGACGGACGGCTTCTGTGTGGTGACGTAGTCAACGGCGGCTCGTGCGGCGTCAAGATTGCGATCTCCGCCCTGGAACAGCAGCCGCATGTCGGGCGGGACGCGAGCGTCGGCGTTGCGCTGGTGCGCAGCATCGCGCTCTTCGTCGCGAAGGAGCAGCTTATGCGCGGCATTCAAGTCGACGAGGCGACCATCGGGCGTAAGCGCGCCAATACGCTGGTCCGCGGACTTAGTCAGAAATGTGACGAGTCTCATAAGGTTCTCGGTGATTTAGAGGACAGGATGACCCACCCGCGAATCGAGTTTATTGGGGATGCCGCGGTTTCGCAAACCTTACTGCGGCTGACTTTGTTCAGGCGGGAAATTGTTGCCAGGCTGCATCGGTTGCTGTGGCTGGAGCTGTTGCGGCGTGTTTTGCTGCTGGCCAAAGCCGTTCTGCTGTTGTCCAAAGCCGTTTTGCTGTTGCCCAAAACCGCTCTGTTGTTGGCCATTCATCTGGCCAGCAGGAGTCCCAATCTGTGCTCCGCCAATGGTTGTCGGCTGGTAAGGTCCGCGCAGCAGCACATTCTGCTGGTCCATCATCGGGTTGTAGATGAACTGCCACTCGTTGTAGGTTTTCTTCTTGTTGTAAATGCGAATCGTCGGATCTTTGCTAAGGCTGGCGACACCGACAATGGCCCCGCCACCAAACTGCGGATTGCCGCCAGTGGCGTTCTGTCCGAAGGGCGAATTACCCTGCTGGTTGCTGCCCCCGGGCTGGTTGCTGCCAAAACCGCTCTGCTGGTTATTGCCCAAACTGGAGCCCTGATTGCTTCCCGATTGGCTGGATCCGGTATCGCTGCTGGACACTCCCTCGGAGTTATTACCCTGGTCGCTGTTGGTGGAAAACCCGACCGAGCTGCCCGGCGTGCCTTGCGGATTGTAGCCCTGACCGGAGTTCACCGGAAATCCGCTACTCGCCCCCGGCTGCTGGGACGGCTGCTGGAAGGCGGAACCGAAGCCGCTGCCACTCGAACCACCCGGAACCACGGCGCCTCCGGGAGTTAATGTACTTCCCTGCGAAGCTAGCGCGGCAGCGGGTGTACCCGGCGCGGCAGCATTTAATAAGGTCGCAATGTCGGCATAGTTCAGCAGCTTCCACTTGCCGTCTTTGGTGAGCGGATCTTTGAAGCGCTTGCGGAGATACCGAACCTGGCCTTTGTCGAGGTCGTCCAGAGTGGCGGGATAACGTCCGTTCTTCTTGTAGAACTTCTTGATGGCGCGCGCGTACTCGGTGCCGCGATGGATCATCTCCTCTTCACGATCGCGCTTGATCTGCTGCACCATGCGGGGCGCCACATAGTAGGTCGCGGTGATAATCATGAACGCCATCATCAGCATGATGGCGAGCAACAGGTATCCGCCGTCGCGCTGGCGGCGCGCGGGCGAGATCTGAGGCGGATTGCTTTGATCGCGCTGCATCAAGTTACGGACCGATCGAACTCACCGGACGTTAAGGCTGCCGCTCCGGCGTCATCCCGCACTGAGCGGGAGGGTTTGGGTGTTGTTGGTCAGCACGTCCTGCACTTCCACCGAATTCGGGCTAATGTGCATGATCTTATAGCGCCGGTCGACAATGTCTCCTTCCTTAGCCAGGAAGATGTCTTCGCCCTTTAATAGGAAGATGCGCTTGCTGCCACCCTTGGGACCGGCAAAGCCATAAAACTTCAGATCGATGGGCGGCGGAGGCGGAGGCGTATAGACCGGCGTCGGCTGCTTGTCCGGCGGTAGGGGCGTGGGAATCTCAGGAGGCGGCGCCTCCGAGCGGAAGATATTGCGGCCAGTGCCCTTATAAGTGACGTCTTCAGCCGACTTCAGCAGATCAAAACGCAAGCTAGGGTCAAGCGAGTGCGCCAGCAACGCGCGCGGTGCCTTGTGGGCCACCTGCGAAGCGCCGTGTTGAGCGGGTGCAGTGGTCGATTGCGCGGGCGCAGCGGTGTCCTCGCCACCACCCATAAAGGTGTGCGCCAGGAAAACTCCGGCCACAACCACCAGCACGCCGGCAATGATGGTCTTCCTCTTGTTCTCGGTTCCCAGCTTCACGACTTCGGCGCTCCCGCGCGCAGATAAGTTTCCAGCTTCAATTGCAGGCGAACATTTCCCTGCTGCTCGCCCAGGGCAATCCCGTCGATCAGGAAAAACATTTTGTCGCGCTCCAGGCCGTTGATGAACTTCACTTCCTGCAAGTAGTCGCCGGAGAGCGCAATCTCGATGCCGGAAAGATGCACATTCGTATCGGCCGCGACTTTGCCCAACTCCTCCGAGACATCGGAATACTCCGCCGGGAAACGATGGTCGTAAAAAACAGTGATGTCGTCTGACGCCTGCTTCAGCTTGTGGTCCATGCCGCGGGTGGGAACGACCTCCTGCTGCCTCTCCACCAATTGAGCGTGCAATTTGTAGTAGTCGCGTTGCCGGGCCTGGCGCGAGCGGCCGGCCGGCGACACGAGATATCCGACACAAGCCAGATCCAGCACCGCCAGCACAATCACCACTGGCATTAGCTTAGTGCGAGTCTCGCGAATGCTGGCCATCAGTGCCCCCGCATGTTGCCCGGAGGAACGGGCTGATTCTGTGCCGCATTGAAGTTGGGCGCCATATTCGGCGGCGCGAGGACCTTCCCTTTCGGCGCTCCGATGCCGCCCGGCACAATAGCTGCCTTCTTCACCGGAGCAGCGGGTGCCGGCGATGGAGCGGTCTTCTCGCCGCTGCTACCTTCGCTTTCCGGTTTCTCGTCATTATCGGCCGCGGAGGGAACATAAATCGCGGCGATGTCGAACTGAATGCTGCCTGAACCGGCCGTTTGCTCGCTGGTGTTGGCCACGACATTCTCCGCTACCACCTGCGGCTGACGGAAGTGGCTGGATTTCTCCATGTTGCGTACCAACTCCACAGCGCGGTCGCGGGAATCGGTGGCCACCACGACCTGCAGCACCAGATCGTTAGTCTTGCTGTACTCCGGCTTCATGGATACGACATGAAGTTGCGGCGGTACGATCTTCTCCATGACCGTGAAGATATGTGTCCAGGACATGGCCTTGCGGGCAAACAACTCATTGAGGAACTCCGACTGGTCGGCGATCACCTGGTTGGCCGGCTTGTTCAGGATGGCACGGGCTTGCGATTCCTCATGATCGAGGGAGTCAATCTGCCGCTGCACGTCCGCCAATTGCCGATTGATACTGCGGGAATGCGCGCGCTGATAAAAAATGTAGCCACCAAGAGCGATCGCAGCCACGGCCAATGCGGCAATCAATAGCGTCATCCGGCGCGTGTACTCCCGCGCGACTTCGTAGGGCTGGCTGGCGAGATTGATGTTAAGCCGCATCAGGAAACCAACGCTCCCACGACTCCGGCCAGGGACGAGCGCGCCACAGTACCGGCCGCCCCACCCGCCACGGTATTCGACACCAGCTCTTCGACACGAATATTGGACGTGCCGTTGAGCGCCTCCTGCAAGGCCTGGGTTGATTCCAGGCCGGTGACCAGCACGCGATCGACGCCGACACCGTAGCGATCCTCGAAATAGACCAGCGAGGTGTTCACGTCGTCCACCAACGACTCGCCGGTGACCGCAGAGCCGCCGTTCTCCAGCGCTCGATACAGCAGCAACTGGTCCTGATCGACGATGGCAAACGTGGTGGTCCCGTGCTCCACCTTGATGATCATGGTGGGATGTGAGGCATCGGCCAAGCCCAAAGCGGCAACCATCGACGGCAGCACCGACCCTGCGTTGTAGCCAGCCTCACGGACCAGCGCCTCGTATTCTTCCAAAACGCTGCGCGGGGTGACCGCAGCCACCACCCGTACCGGCGTGGCTGTTCCCTGCCGGTCGAACGACACGGCCGCCTGTTCTACATCGAACGGCAGCGACTTCTTCAGGCGAAAGCGGACGACGGCGTCAGCATCTTGATACTTCTCGGGAAGGTTCTCGAAGTCGAGCAACATGACGCGCGTAGTCGCGTCGGGAATGATGAGGCAGATGTCGCGCGAACGGGCCGATACCGCAACCAGGGAGTCGCGCAAAATGGGTACCGCGTTGGCACGGTCGGGGATATTCGCTTGCAGCAATCCCGGGGTGAGCAAGCCTGGAGGCAACGCGGCAGCCACCGCGGCTTCCAGATTGGCGCCGCCTTCGGCTGCCCGCGCGGCTACAATGCGATCGGCGCTGATCTCGCAGGCAATGCGGGGACGGGAGATGTAGGATTGAGGCATGATGTAGCAATTAGCAATGAGCAACTAGCAACTAGCTAGAACCAAGGTACCAGAGAAGATCCGGACAGCGGCACGACACGCTTTGTTCTGGTTGCATTGGCTAGTCGCTAGTTGCTGCCTTATCTTGTTGTCTCGATGAACGTGACCTTGTTGATCTCCTTCAGCGTAGTCAGGCCACGTTTCACTCTATCAATTGCCGACTCGCGGAGGAAATGCATTCCTTCTTCCTTGGCGGTGCGACGAATTTCGCTGCTCGGCTTCTTGGTCAAAATCATTTCGCGAACATTGTCGGTAAGCTCCAGCAGCTCGTGGATCGCGGTCCGACCACGGAAACCGGTGCCCGCGCACTCGATACAGCCCTCGCCCTCATAGAAAGGAATACTCGCCCATTCTGTCGGATCGAGGCCGCTGGCTTCCAGCTCTTCCGCAGAGTACCGCACTTCTTTCTTGCAGAATTCACAGATCAACCGCACCAGGCGCTGCGCCAGAATGCAGTTCAACGCCGAGACGAAGTTGTACGCCTCGACACCCATGTTGAGGAAGCGCCCCAGCACGTCGACCACGTTGTTGGCGTGGACCGTGGTGAACACCAAATGCCCGGTGAGCGCGGAGTTGATGGCGATCTGCGCGGTTTCCGTATCGCGGATTTCGCCCACCATGATTTTGTCCGGATCGTGACGCAGGATGGAACGCAGTCCGCGAGCAAAGGTAAGCCCTTTTTTCTCGTTGACCGGAATCTGGGTGATGCCGCGAATCTGGTACTCGACCGGGTCCTCGATGGTGATCAGCTTGTCTTCATCGGTCTTGATCTCGTTGAGCGCGGCGTACAGCGTAGTCGTCTTGCCCGAGCCGGTTGGGCCGGTGACCAACACCATGCCGTAAGGCTCCTTGATGTAGCGGCGAAACTTGCGCAGGTCTTCATCGCTGAAGCCGACAACGTCGAGCGTGAGCTTGTGGAATTTTTCGCTCATCGATTCTTTGTCCAGCACGCGGAGCACGGCATCTTCGCCGTGGATGGACGGCATGATGGAGACGCGGAAGTCGATGGAGCGCCCGTTGTAGCGCACCCGGAAACGGCCATCCTGGGGCACGCGGCGCTCGGAAATGTCGAGCTCGCTCATGACCTTAATTCGAGAGATGATGGTGGAATGATGTTCCTTGGCGATGGGCTGCATGGCCTGCTGCAGCACGCCATCGATGCGGTACTTGATGACCACCGAGTCATCGCGGGTCTCGATGTGAATGTCGCTGGCACGCCGCTGCAACGCAGTAAAAATCGTAGTATCGACCAGGCGGATGATGGGGCTGATGTCGGTCTCGGCCGTCAACTTCTCGATCGAGATGGTCTCGTCGGAGTTCTCGTCTTCCGCGATGACGTCGAGCGCAAAACCTTCGCTGGCTTCCTCCAGTACGCGCTGCGATTGTTCGGTCTTCTTCAGGATGTCGTTGATCTGCGAGAGCGAGGCGACTTTGATGGAGATGCGGCGCCCCAACAGCAGGCCAATCTCGTCGATCATCATCAACTGGCTGGGATCGGCGATGGCGATGAGCAGGCGGCCATCGTCCTTGTCCTCGAGCGGAACGAAGTTGTAGCGGAACATCAGGTCCACGGGAATCTTGCGGAACAGTTCGTGCTGGATGTGGAAGTTCTTCAGGTCCACGAATTCGCAACGATAGCGCCGGGCCAGGTCCTGGCCACGTTCGATTTCGTCGCCCGTGGCCAGGCCGCCGTTGCCGCCTACGAAGATTACTTTTGGTGGTTCTGGCATGTTGAAGCCTCAGTTTCCAATTTCGAGTTACAGTCTGGCAATTAGCAATTAGCAATTAGCAATTAGTTAAAACCCAAAACCCGTAGCGCCGTTGCTAAGTGCCAAATGCTAAGCACTAAGTGCTGCCTCTAATGCATCGCACCGGCGCCGAGGCTGAAAATGGGCAAGTAGAGCGAGATCAGCACGAAGGCGACTACCACGCCCATCACGATAAGGATGACCGGCTCAATCAGCGACATGGCCGTGGCCAGCGCGTTCGTCACGTCCTCTTCATAGAACTCGGCAATCGAGTTCAGCATCGCCGGCAAGGCTCCCGTGGACTCGCCAACCTCAATCATCTCGATCGACATTTCGGGAAACACCTTGGTCTCTTCCATGCTGCGCGCCAGACCCTGGCCCTCGCGGACGCCGCGCGTTGTCGTATTGATGCCTTGGCTTATGAGGCGGCTTTGCATCGATTCTTCGGCCGTTTCCAGCGAAGGCACCAGCGACAATCCGCCCGACAGCAGGGTGGAAAGCATCCGGGAAAAGACCGCGACCTGATATTTCAGCCAGACGTCGCCCAGCATGGGGATACTTAACTTGATGCGGTCCATCTGGGTCGAGCCGCTCGGACTCTTCATCCAGCGCCACAGGAAGAACCCGGCCACCGCCAGCACAGCCAAGGCATAGAGAGAATACTGCCTGGCATTGACGCCGATGGACAACATGAGGGAAGTCATCGGGGGCAACTCCGCGCCCAGGGTGTGATAAAGGTTCGCGAACTGCGGCACTACGAAGGTGATCAGGAAGATCATCATCACGATGAGCACGCCGACCAGCAACGTGGGATAGACCAGGGAAGAAATCAGCTTCTTGCGAAAGCTCACGGCCAGGCGTTGAAAAGCAATGTAGCGACCAAGCACTTCCTCAAGGTTGCCGCTCTTTTCACCCGCCAGCAGCGTGGTGGTGTAAACCTTGGGAAAGACGGCCTGGGCCTCGAAGGCGTCCGACAGCAATTCGCCGCCGCGAACACGGTCGCGCACATTTTGCAATATGGAGCGGAAGAAGACATTGCGCTGGCGCTTGATGAGGAGTTCCAGCGCCTGGATGATGGGCAAGCCAGCATGGATCAAGGTAACGAACTGCTGGTTGAAGATGACGAACTGCTCCTGCTTAATCTTGCGACGCCGGGGCAGGCCGACTTCACCTGATAACAGGCCTCTTGACTTGATGGAGTAGACGAAATAGCCCTGCTGGGCAAAACGATCGCGGATCTCCGCCTCCGAGGCGCCGTTCTCGATCTGCTCCAGAACCTGGCCCCGCTCGTCGGCCATCTTGATGGTATATTCGGCCATTAAATAGAGAATCCCTTGGGGAGAGGCGTTAACTATAGTCTAACATTCGGAACGGCCGCTTTTCGCCGTTCGCTCTTAGCCATTAGCTCTTAGCTTTTAGCTTTTAGCAAGAAAAGAAATCGTAATAGACCGTTCAAGAAATAGGGTCCATTAGGGATGACACAAAAATCCCCGCTGTTGTTGTGCCGTGCCCGAGGCACTCGGATCATAACTCTCGGCTACCCCGCCCTGAAGGGCGGGGTTATCAACTTTCGTCCCGCGGTGCGGGACTCGGTTCCTTCTGCTCCAGGTATACATATCAATTCTTGCAAACACTCCTGAGCACCATGAGTGCGATTCTTGCCTGCTCCATTCACACCGCTCTGGCGAAAAGCATCCTTCGGCTACTCCATAAACTCGGTTCCTGCCACTACCTCGACGCCGGGGGCAGGCACAAAGTGAAATTGTGCGTCTGGTATTTCGACGTTTTCCTTCTGCTGAAGAAAGCGAAATTCGGTCACAGAGCCGTCAAGTTCTTTGACCACGATGCGCCCGATCAGCCCATCCGGGGCAATTTCCAGCAGGGTTTCCGCCACGCGGTCCTGCATTCCCTTGGGAACACCCCGCAGCATCACATCGCCAGCGACCGCCGGCTTCTGATCGGGCGCGAGCGAAAGTCCCTCCAGCTCTTTTTCCAGCTTGGTCTTGCCCAGCAGATAACGCAGCGGCGAGCGCAAATCGTCGAGCTGCTTGACCGGCGTGCGACGCGCCTGGTGCTCTCCGGGCACGTAGAACCAAGCCGTCAGTCCGTCGGCGAGGAACAGCTTGGGACGGGGCTGATCGTAATCCCAGCGCATGCGGCCAGGCTTCTTCAGCAGCAGCCTACCGCTCTCGGTGCGCGTCATGCCGGCGCCGGTATAGGTTTCCATGAACTGCGCCTGGAGCGTGTGCATGTGGTCGTAACGCTGGTCTACTTTGGCGGCCAGCGCATGGACGTCCACCTGAGCGAAGAGCTGGACCCTGCAGAGCAGCACGCAAAGAATAAACGGCACTTTCGATCCGAATCGCAGGTACCGGTGCTGCACCGGAGTAACGCAGTCTCGGAGATTAGAACTCATCGTATCTGCAACGCCTTGTGTCAGGGCACGACTTCGAGTCGTGCCGGAAAGTCGCAGCAAAGGAAAAAGGGCTTTAGCCCCTGGATCAGCTTGACCCGGGCTAAAGCCCAGATTCTTGGGGGAAACGGACGGCGCGGCAGAGAGAGTCTGCGTGAAAACTGTGCCGTCCCTACGGGACTCAGCTATTCCTTCCCACTCAACCCAGGACTCCGCTTCGCTCCGTCCTGGGCTAACGGCAATTCCACCCCTGCGGGGTTCTGGTTTCGTAGGTCATACTCCAGCGCGGACGACCAAACTCGATTCTCACCCACACTCTGAAAGTCGTGCCCTAATACAAGCCCAAGCGGTACACATTCTAATTACTGATCACCGGACTGGTGACGTCAGCGATTCCGTCAGCGTTGTAGTGAGTGTCTCCCGACTCATCGGAGAAGAAGCGGCGCTGGCCGGTGGTTCCCACCTGATCGGGTACGGCGGTAACGGTGTAGGAGCGGATGGCGCCGTTCACCTTCTCGCCGGGCGTATAGGTAAAGGTGTAACCGCTCTTGCGGCCGCTCGCCAGTGGGTTATCGATGGTCTGCTCGCCACCGCTCTGAGTGGTGCCGCCCAGCATGGCCAAGTCCGCCGTGAAGCCGAGGTCGGGATGGCTACTGGCATAAATCATCTCAGCTTCGTTGATGGCCTTGATGCTGGCGATGGCCGAGGCCTCGTGCGCCGGTATGGTCGACTTGGTGAGCTTGGGGATGGTGAACGCGGCAATAATCAGAATGATGGTGACGACGATCAACAGTTCGATGAGGGTGAATCCCCGCTGCCGGTTACGTCTACGCATATGGGAACCTCTTTTTCGTCAGCTCGCGAGCGATGCAAACGCTTTGGCTGTCCGCAGAATTCGCGCTCGTGGAGGGATACATGGACAAAAGAGAAACTGCGGCTCAGCCGGAGCTGACAAGCCGATTATTCTTCAGTCGCACGGCGATGTCAAAGGAGCCGGTGTTGGTTGGACGGGGTTGGCAGGAAAAGGTGGGGTTTGGGTGGGCGCTTTACGCAAATCGCTTTTCGCCTCTCGCTATTCGCTCTTCGCTCTGCCCAACTGCGGTTTATCGGTAGTTCTGGACTGAAATCCAACTTGGGTTTAACTGGACAAAACCTTGATCGCCAAATCCCGCCGTGTTCCCCCCATTTCCGCCGCCTACCAGCGAGCAACACGGACATCTGATCAAAACCGTAAGACATCAAGACACCTTCCGGATTAGCCAACTGACCAAGCCAGCGTCGAAAACCAGTTCCGCGAGCTGTTCGGGGCCAATGACTGTCACGCGCGGGTCGTCTGTTTCTGCTTTGCCAGAGTGAAATACATAGAACATCCGGGCGTGAGGTCCGTCCTCGATTTTGGCGACGTATTCGGCGAGTTCAGCCGAGTTGGTCTTACACTTAACTTGTACGAACGCTCGCTCGCCGGTGCTCGGGAGGAGCAGGTCAAGGTCGAGCGTCTTCTGGGTCTTGCCGACAATGCCCACTCTCCGCCAACCGCTTGTCGTAAATACGAGATCAACTAACAGCTCGAAATCGCGCGGACCGAGCAACCTCATCAGGTCGAGCGCAGATGCCTTCATCTCTTTAGAGGCGACGAGTGCACGTTCTAGCTGGGGTGTTTTCTCGCAATTGACACGGCTAATCACGTAATCGCTAACGTCTACTTTGCAAGAGGTTCCCTGATACGCCGCTAGCTTTGTCAACGCCCCAGAGAGCCGATCTTTCGTGAGCTGCTCTCCCTCCAGGTCGGTCGATCGCCACCCGCCATGGATGGGTCGCCACACGCCTTTAGCGTCAGGATGCCGCGCAGGTTTTGCGTGATCGACCATGCCCCAGCACAGACGCTCACCCATGAAGGTTATCCATAGAGTCGACCCATCATCCTCAAAGAAGAGCCGCAGTTCATTAGTGAATCGTGTGGCAGTGCCCTTATCCTTACCTTCCGCGATGAAGGATTCCGAAAGGTCTTTCCATTTCCCAGATTGGCATAGTTCAAACCGTTGGCTTTGTGCGGCACCGAAGCCGATACGGACAATGCCTTTCTCCAAACACTCCTTTTCCCAACTGCCCGCTTCGCCCAGCTTGATGTAGCGGGCACGAGTCGGACTGATTTTCATCCCAGAACGAAGGAGCTTAGTCATGTAGCCTCATCTCAGCTGAAACTGCCTTAAGCGCCGAAAACGAAAAGCGAGGAGCGAAGAGCGGCCTCTCAGCACGCCAGCGAATCGCGCGTGATCTTCAAGCCGTTAAGATTGCCCAGTACCGTAACGGCGATCAGTTGAGGCTGAAACAGCTCATTAGCGGACTGCAAGAGGTCCGCGACGGTCACAGCCTGGATGCGGTCGATGATCTCGTCCATGGTGAAGAAGTGGTCATAGTACATCTCCTGCCGCGCCAGGTTCGACATGCGGGCGGTGCTGGACTCCAGACTCAGCATCAGGCTGCCCTTTAACTGGTCCTTGGCGCGCTTCAACTCTTCTTCAGAGATGGGCGCGGTCTTCAGCTCGCGGAACTCATGCACAATCGACTGCACGACTTTCGGCGCGGACTCGCGCGAGGTGCCGGCGTACACCGAGAGCATTCCCGTATCGCGGAAGGGATTCAGCTCGGAGAAGATGGAATAGACGAGCCCCTGCTTCTCGCGCACGTTCTGGAAGAGCCGCGAGCTCATTCCGCCGCCCAACAGGGTGTTGAGAATGTAGGTCACGTAGCGGCGCTCATGGCTAATGGAATAAGACGGGACGCCGACGCAAATCTGCACCTGCTCCAGCGCTTTTTTGTTGCGCAGAATGATGCGGGAGTTGATCTTCGGTGGCGTGTCGTGCCAGCCGTTGGACCCGACGGGCAGTTGCTCGAAGCGCTGCCGCAGCAAGTCGACAAATTCCTTGTGATCCAGGTTTCCGGCAGCCGAGATGATCATGTTCCCGGGCGAAAACTTGCCGCCGTAATACCCCCAGATGGCTTCCTGGTCGAAGCGGCGAACGGTTTCCTTGGTGCCCAGGATTGGCTTGCCCAACGGATGTCCCTTGAAAAAGTTCTGGGTGAAGATCTCGTGGACCAGATAGTCGGGATTGTCCTCATCCATCTTGATCTCTTCCAGAATCACCCCGCGCTCGCGGGTGATCTCGTTGACATCGAAGACAGGGTGCAGCACCAAATCGCTTAGGATATCGACAGCTACCGGCAAATGTTCATCCAGAACTTTAACGTTGAAACAGATGGTCTCCTTGCCGGTGAAGGCGTCCATATTGCCGCCGATGGAATCCACCTGGCGGGCAATGTCCTCGGCCGAACGGCTGCTGGTCCCCTTGAACACCATGTGTTCTACAAAATGGGAGATGCCGTTGACATTGGGATCTTCATGACGCGATCCGGACTTCACCCAGATGCCGATTGACACCGAGCGAATATGGTCCATCTTCTCAGTCAGGATGGTGAGCCCGTTGGGAAGTACCTGTCGTTGAATGTTGCGCGCTTCTTCAACCATGATTGCTGCTCCAAGCGACCTGAACGTCCTGGGTCATTGCAAAAGACGTACGTCCTGCTAGGGCCTTGGCGCTACAGCCTCGGGAACCGGCAGGATAAAATATCCACGCTGAAACGTAATGACGAAATAACCCCGAAGCGACGTCGGGCGACTGGGAATCTAATCCGATAGCATATTGGATGCATGGACCAACCGCAACAGACCGAACTATTGGGCCTTTGTCTTGAGGAGCTTACGGTAGTTACCGAGAGGCTTGGAGAACCGCCCTATCGCGCCCGCCAGCTATTTGACGGTCTGTACCGGCAAAGGTGGTCAGGCTGGGAGAACTTCACAACCTTGCCGCTCGGCCTGCGCCGAAAGCTGAGCGAGTTGGGCTTCGCCGTCGGTGGGCCACAGGTTGAGAAGAAATTTGTTTCTCGCGATGGCACGGTGCGCTATCTGCTGGGCCTTGCCGATGGACAGAGCGTGGAGACGGTGTGGATGCCAGAGGGCGATGGCGGCGAGGCCGGTGACGGTTCTCAAAGCGGCGATGAAGAGCTGGCGGATAGCAAGGGATGGCATCGCGCCACCATCTGCATCTCCAGCCAGGTGGGCTGCGCCGTCGAGTGCGCTTTCTGCATGACAGCCTTGCTGGGCCTGCGCCGCAACCTGACTGCCGGTGAAATTGTTGGCCAGGTGCTGGCAGTGCTCGGCGATCAGCAGGCCGACGCGGAGCGCGACCGCTTGAACCTTGTCTTCATGGGACAGGGTGAGCCGTTCCTGAACTACGACAACTTTATGCAGGCCGTGCGCCTGCTGGTGGAAGGAGTTGGGATTCCCGAGTCGCGCATGACGGTGTCGACCTCGGGGATTGTGCCACGCATTGCCGACTTCGGCGCCGAGGCGATCCGCCCTAAGCTCGCCGTGTCGCTCAACGCTCCCAATGAAGAGCTGCGCACGCAGATCATGCCGATTACAAAGAAGTGGACCCTTGAGAAGCTGATGGCCGCATTGCGCAACTTCCCTCTCCGCAATCGCGAGCGGCTGACTTTCGAGTACGTTTTGCTTGGCAGGGTTAATGATGACTTGCAACATGCTCGCGAAGTAGTTGACCTGATGCGCGGTCTGCGGGCCAAGGTGAACCTGATCGCGCTGAACCCAGGACCGGAGATTCCGTTCGCGACGCCGCAGGACGAGCGCGTGCTGGCGTTTCAGAGCGTGCTGACCCGGGCAGGGATTCCAGCGTTCATTCGGCGTCCGCGAGGCCGCGACATCTACGCCGCGTGCGGGCAACTGAAGCACACGACCGAGCTGGTGCAACTTGATCGCTAGGAGTTTGCTGGTGCTGCGCACGTGGAGCAACTTTACTGCGACCGCCCTGGTAGCATCTGATGCGGAGACGGTTGGGTCACAGAAGTCTAAACTGCGGAAGTCGCAGCGCTTTCTGGTCGAATGTGAACGTATGCGAACAGTCCGCTTTGGCGCCGAGGGCCGCAATGAGCGCATCCGCGAATGAGCCCCGCTTCTCTTTGAGGGCGATCATGGCGTAAAAGACCTCCTCTTCGCTCTCCACGACGAGGACGTCAGCCTGAAGCACGCGCTCGATGGCGGCGGCGATTTCATGGTCTGTGAGGCGGTACGCGCGCTCCAAAACCCATACCGTCTCCGCCATGGCGATAACGCTGATGAATCCCGGGTTTTGTTCCGTCAGGCGCCGTTCCATGAGTTCGGTCGCCTTCGGCGATTGCACGGGATCGTCCTGCACCAGGTAGCGGACCAGGATGTTAGTGTCGAGCCCGATCATCTTCGCCGCGCGCGCCGGGGGGATCCGACGGCACCGGCGGCGGCGGCTTCGCGCATCTCGTCAATGGTAACCGGGGCCCGCCGAGACTTGAGCATGCCGCGCAATGCTGAAACGGGAATCTTGGGCAAAAGAACCACGGTGCCGTCGGGATGCACAAAGAATTTGACTCGGTCGCCGGGCTTCAAATGGAGATGATCGCGAACGGCCTTCGGAATTGTTGCTTGGCCTTTGATGGTGATTGCAGATTCCATGGTAGCTCCTTTACTATTATGAAAAAGTAATACTTGTTTGTTTCGTTTGTCAATTGTCTGTATTCCGCCGAATCGAATATGTAGCCTGCCGAGGTGAACACGGAAGTCTCTCAACCCAACTCATAAATCGATTTGTGTCAGGGCACGTCTTCAGACGTGCCTCAATCGGCTACTTGCGAATTGGGCTTCAGCCCCTGAGATGCTGCGCTCTTGCAGGGGCTAAAGCCCAGTCCTTTGCTGGACTTCCTTTGGCACGACTCAAGTCGTGCCCTGACACAACCCAAGGTGATTTATGAGATCAGTTCCAGACTTTTCTTGTAGGGAATAGTGGACCTTCCGGGCCGGCAAACGGCGGGTGATCTCACCTCTCGCGGAAACCTGTCGGGTTTTGGTCGTGTTAGTATCGAAGGCAAAACAGAATGTTCGGCCACGCTAACCCGGTTGATATTTTCTTCCAGATCATCGTGCTGCTGTTCGCCATTTGCGTGCATGAGTCGGCGCACGCCTGGATGGCCAACCGGCTGGGCGATCCCACGGCGAAGATGCTGGGCCGAGTTTCGCTGAACCCGCTGGTACACATCGACCCCTTTGGCACCATCATCATGCCGCTGATCCTTATTGTGCTGGGATTTCCGCCGTTCGGTTGGGCCAAGCCGACGCCGGTGGACACGCGCAACTTCAAGCACCTGGTGAAGGATGACATTCTGACTTCGGTCGCCGGACCGGTCAGCAACTTCATCGCGGCGTTTCTGGCAGTCATTGCGCTGGCCATAATCTGGCATGGCTCGGGTACCGTGATCGGCAGCCAGACTCACAGCGCCGATATTGCCGAGCCGCTGGCCAAACTGTTTTACGATGCGATGTATATCAACGTGATTCTGGCGGTGTTCAACCTAATCCCCTTGCCGCCGCTGGACGGCAGTCACGTAATCCGTCACTTCCTTTCTTATAACGCCTTGAAAGTTTACGACCGGATGGGCTACGCGGGTCTGGTCGTGATCATGTTTATTCTGCCGATGCTGGGGATATCGATTATCGGCGCAATAATCGCACCTTTCATGGCGTTCTACGAAATACTGCTTGCACTGTTTCTGGGCGGCCGATGACTGATAGCAAAACCATTTCGAAGGGTCGTATCCTGAGCGGCATGCGGCCAACCGGCAAGCTGCACCTGGGCAATTACGTGGGAGCACTGCGCAACTGGGTCGGTTTGCAGGACGACTACGAATGTTTTTTCTTCATCGCAGACTGGCATGCGCTGACCACGGATTACGCCGATACGCGCAGCGTGAAGCAGAACTCGCTGGAAGTCATCCTCGACTATCTCGCGGCGGGACTCGATCCGGAACGCAGCACTTTGTTCATCCAGTCGCATGTGCCGCAACATGCCGAGCTGCACCTGCTGTTCAGCATGATTACGCCCCTGGGCTGGCTGGAGCGCGTTCCCAGCTACAAAGAGCAACGCGAGAACCTGAAGGACAAGGACCTTGGAACGTATGGCTTTCTGGGGTATCCGCTGCTGCAGTCGGCGGACATTCTGATCTACCAGGCGAACTTTGTGCCTGTCGGCGAAGACCAGGTGCCACACGTCGAGTTGACGCGCGAAGTTGCGCGCAGATTCAACCAGTTCTATCCGCGAAAATTGTCGTCGGGATGTCGAGATCCCAAGCGCGAGGTCGTCTTCCCTGAGCCGCAGCCGCTGCTAACGCCGACGCCCAAATTGCCAGGCACCGATGGGCGCAAGATGTCGAAGTCGTACGGCAATACGATTCTGATGAGCGAGCCTGAACCATCGTTGCGGCAGAAGCTGAAGACGATGGTGACCGATCCAGCGCGCATTCGGCGCACCGATCCTGGCGATCCGGACAAATGTCCGGTCGGCGATCTGCACAAAATCTTCAGCAGTTCCGAAACCATGGCGAAAGTTTACGAAGGCTGCCGGACAGCTGGAATTGGTTGCATCGAGTGCAAGGGATGGGCGGCAGACAGTCTGTGGCAAGTGCTGGAGCCGATGCAGGAACGGCGCCAGAAGTACGAAGCGAATCCGAAGCTGGCGTGGGACATTTTGGAAGCAGGATCGGCCAAGGCGCGAAAAGTGGCAGAGGCAACAATGGTGGAGGCTCGCGACGCGGCGAATTTGTCGCATGAATACGAGCCGCCTGCAAATGTCGCGGGGCGATAGTTTGAAAGTTCCCGCCCTAGCCAAAAGATTGGAAAACAGCAGGTCCCCTTCGGCAGGCTCAGGGCAGGCTCTCGGCTTCGCTCGGGATGACAAGCGGGGCACCCAGCGTTACGTTGAACGTCAACACCAGGGCCGCCGCAATCTGCGCTCAACTGGAGCAGTCGTGCTAGGCTCTAACCATGCAGATCACAGTCGACATTCCGGAGGAGTTGGCCGCTGTTCTTGCCGGTTCCGGTCAATATCTGCCTCGCGCCGTAATGGAGGCGATCGGCCTGGAAGCCTATCGTCAAGGACGATTGAGCGGGTATCAGCTCCGCTTGCTGCTTGGCATCCCTTCGCGTTATGAGCTGGATGGGTTCTTGAAGGAGCACCAGGTCTACGACTACACGATTCAAGATTTCGAGGAGGACCTCGAAACTATTCGGAAAGCCCGCCAGAAACCCGTAGATAAATCGGCATGATCATTGTCGCCGATACTAGTCCCCTCAATTACCTGATTCTGATTGGAGTGACGGAGATCCTACCGTCTCTCTACGGTCGGGTGATTGTGCCCGCCACAGTCGCCCGGGAACTAGAACACGAAGGAACGCCTCCGCCAGTGCGGACGTGGATGGCACATATCCCGGCGTGGCTCGAAGTTCGCGTTGACCCGGTAAGCGATCCTGCGCTTGCTTATCTCGATTCCGGTGAGCGCGCGGCGTTAGCGCTGGCGCAATTGCTGAAGGCCGATAGACTGCTCATTGACGATCGAATTGGGCGACGTGAAGGCGAGGCGGCGTCACATTCCAGTGACGGGTACGCTCGGCGTCCTAGCTGATGCTCATCAGGCCGGGCTTCTCGATTTCGATGAATCAGCGGCGCTCCCTTCGTACGACGAATTTTCGTCTCGACCCGGACATCGAAAGGCTCGCACGGCGCCGTATATCCGAAGATTGAAGGCGAGTCCTATAATGCCAACAGCCCACATGCCAGAGAGCCCGGAGAGTCGAAGTAGTGAAACAGCGACCCGCAAGACTGCCGACGATTCTGCGTTCTCCGTCATCGTCCGCCACGTGTACGAAGGACCGCTTGACCTGCTGCTCGATCTGATTCGCAAGCAGGACATCGACATCTATGACATTCCGATCGCGAAGATCACCGAGCAATACCTGAAATATGTCGAGACGATGAAGGGGTTCGATGTGGACGTTGCGGCTGAGTTCATTTACACCGCGTCGCTGCTGATCCATATCAAATCGAAGATGCTGCTGCCGCGCGATCCTGCGGGAGCGGCCGCAGAAGACGATCCGCGATTGGAACTGGTCAATCGCCTGCTGGAGCACGAGCGTTTCAAGACGGCGGCACAGATGCTTTTGCAGAAGCAGCAGATCGAAGAGGCAGTCTGGTCGAATCCGGCACTCAAGGAATTCCGCGACGCGGAAGGTACCGAGCCGGAGATGGTCGCCGACGTGGTCGATCTGGTGAAGACGTTTCAGCAGATTCTGGACCGCGCGCGCAAGCGGCCGTCGTTCGACGTGGACGAGGAATCTGTAACGGTTTCGCAGATGATCGACTTTGTGCGGCGGCGGCTCGCGCTGGAAGATCGCCCGGTCAGGCTGAAACAGTTATTGCGCAGTTTGCGGTCGCGCTCGGCGCTGGTGTGCGCGTTCCTGGCCATCCTGGAACTGATACGCTTGCAGGCGGTGCTGGCGCGGCAGGATAACGTGTTCGGCGAGATTGTGCTGAAGAAGCACACCAACTTCGATGCCTTGATGGCGGAAAGCCCGGCGGTGAAGGATGATTGGAAATGAGGCAGCTTTTAGCTGTTAGCTCTTAGCAATCCTTGGTAAAAATGCTGCGTCGGCTAAGAGCTAATGGCTAAAGGCTAAGAGCCGGCTGAGTAATCTCAAGAGGGAAGCATCGCGCGATTTCATGAGCCTGAAAGCCAAAGTCGAAGCCATTATCTACGCGACCGAAGAGCCGGTCACGCTGAACGAGCTTGCTTCCCTGCTGAAAGACGCGGTGCTGGCTGAGCTGCGCGCAGAGGAAGAAGCTCGGCTTGCGTTGAATGAGACCGTCTCCGATGGGCCGTCTGTTCCGCAACCAGCCGACGAAGACGAGGACGAACTCCTCGTCGACGAGACTTCCTCGGAGCCGGCCGTTGAGGCTTCCGCAGAGCTTGCATTGACGCCGGCGCAGATCGAGACGGAGCAGCCAAACTCCGCTTCTACGAAAAAAGAACAGAAGCAGGCCGAAGAGCGAGAGCAACTGAAGGCGGTGAAGGCGCGGCTGAGCACGATCATCGACGAACTCACGGCCGACTACGCGTCCAGCGATCGCGGCATGGAGATTCGCCAGATCGCCGGCGGCTATCGCATGGCCACCAAGCCGGAACACCATGACGTCGTCGTCAGCTTCGCCAAGAGTCTGAAGCCGCCGGTGCGCCTGTCGCTACAGGCTTTGGAGACACTTTCAGTGATCGCCTACAAGCAGCCGGTGACGGTACCGGAAATCAGCGAGATTCGCGGCGTCGACTCCGCCGGCGTCATTGCCACTCTGCTCGATCGCAAGCTGATTACAACCGCCGGACGCAAGCAAGTCATCGGGCGGCCGATCCTCTACAAGACGACGAAGGAATTTCTGATGCGCTTCGGGCTGAACGATGTCTCCGAGCTGCCAAGTACGGAGGAATTTGAAAAGCTGGGCGAACCGCAGGCGGAGCTGTTCAGCGCGCCTGCGACGGAGACCGCATCGCCGACGTCAGCGTCTCAATCTGAGGACGAGCCCGTCACCGAAGCTGTTCCCGAACAGAACGCCGATAGCAGTCTGATGGGAGAAACCGACATTCCGGCTGATGGGACGTTTGCGACCGAGGCGGAACCAGAGAAATCCTCGCCTCTGTAGTCTCCGTGTACCGCGGAAATTACTGACTAGACATCGCAGCGGACCCCAACCGCACAATTATGCGTTCGCGCTTCGCAGTTGTCCCAAGGTCTTCTTCACGAACGCCGTAATCCGCTCCTTGGTCAGCATGTCCCAGCCAGGAAGGCGCAGCAGGTACATCGCGGGAAGATAAACCGCGCACACGCACACGCCGACAGCCAAAATCCGCGGGATCAAGTGCGCCGCCGGAATAAGATTCCGCACCACGTGCGCCAGCACGCCGGCGACAATCGTCACGCCCGTAACTTTGAACAGATCGTCGTACAGGCGAATGTCGCTGGCCCTCGCGTCCACCACGCGAACTGCGCACACCGCAATCAGGATCCGCTCAATCACTTGCCATCCGACGGTACTGACCGCCGCGCCAATCATTCCGAAGTGGCGGATCGCCGGTCCCAGCGTGCAGAACAGTGCGATGAAGACGCCGATGCGGACGACCAGCAGGAAATTCCGCACTTCTTTGTAGGCGCGAATAATCGGATCCAGCAGAAACACTCCCAGCAGCAGCAGGACCAGGCTCACCAGGAAAATGTTGGCGCTCTGCTCGTAGTTCCTGGTGTAGAGCAGGACGATGAGGTCGTGTCCCGCGACGAACAGCATCGCGAACAGCGGAAACTGGATCGCCGCCAACTGGTTGGTCGCCGACGCCGTGATGTAGCGAATGTCGGCCTTGCGATCTTCCTTTTGCAGGCTGCTGATGCGCACGATCATCACCGACACAACCGATTCCAGCGCCAACGTCAGCAGCGGCACATCGACCCAGCCAACCGCGTAAATCGCGAAGTCCTTCGGTCCCAGCGAGTGGCTGACGAAGTAGTTATCCAGGTCCTTCTGGATGACCCACATCATTCCGACCGCGCCATAAGGCAGCGCGTAAGCCAGTTGCTCTTTGAAGAACTGCCAGTCGAAGTGCATCCAGAAGCGCGGGAACTTCACGTCCAGGTACCAGACCAATACCGCGACCGACAGCAACTGATTCAGCAGCGCCGCAATCAGGATGCTCTTCACTGATCGGAACCACAGCGCTGCGCCGGCAAACAGGATGACTCGCGCTATCTGCGTTCCGACGATGAAGATCGTAGAATAACGCACATCTTGCATCGCGACCGGGATCTGCTGCACCAGGCTCGAGGTCAACGTCAGCAACACCAGAAATCCCAGCAGCAGAGCGAACGGCATCAGCGCGTCGGTGCGAAACAGGAAGCGCAGGACCTGCGGGAAAAACATTAGGGCGATCAGCGGAATCCATCCCGCCACAAAGTTGTAGACCAGGATGTTGAGGGCGATCTGCCCGCCGCGCTCCGGATGTCGCGGCATGAAGTAGTACGCGCTCATGCCGACGCCGAACGTTGCGATGCTTGTCGTCGTGGAGACGAACAGGAACGCTTCTTTGAAGATGCCGTATTCAGTTTGCGGCATCAGGCGAACCAGCAACACCGGCAACGCGATACTAAACGCCGCGGCGACGAACTTCGACGCCGTCAGCCAGAACGCCTGCACAACCAGCCGAGGTGGTTGTCGAATTGCCGTCGCTGTCACTCCGTTGCGCTCCCCCCGTTTCAACATAACCGGAAGCGCGCGCCAAGTCGAGGCGAGCCAATGGTAGTCCGAATTCCATCCGGCTTTGAAAGGGCACGGATTCATCCGTGCCATAAACGTCTTCCCACCAAATGCGGCTTTAGCCCACTGAGGGAACGTCCCTATCGAAATTAGGGCAGCTTCTGCTGCGTTCGTTTGCGCTCTCCTTCAGGGACTTTCCTCTAGCCAATTCGCCATGCAAGTGGTGAAACACACCTCCCCTCCAAATGGCGTCTGTAAGCCAAAGAAAACAATCGGTTTCAATGAAATTTTCCCGCCAAAAGGTTCTCCCCATTAGACTTATAGGTAAAAACTTCCAAACAAACGACTTACGGGAACTCTCCATACCTGGAATCAACAACTTACATA
>Ga0302326_10009176_pt1 | contig 21689 bp, 21 predicted proteins | sample Palsa_T0_3_FD_202264 | JGI IMG/M metagenome (GOLD analysis project Ga0302326, IMG submission 202264) | Peat permafrost microbial communities from Stordalen Mire near Abisko, Sweden - Palsa_T0_3 | ecosystem: Environmental > Terrestrial > Soil > Palsa > Peat permafrost | place: Sweden: Abisko... | reverse complement strand
CGTGGGGCTATAGGTAGTGAGATAAGTGGCGACGCTGGGGAAGCTGCGTACCAGGTAGGGATTGCCGAGCGCCACCAAAGTAACTGGAATCTTGCCCGCGATCAAGCTGTTCAAGAAATCCGGATAGTTGCCGGCCAGCGCGACATTGCCGCGATAGGCGCTGACGGTGACGTACGCGGCGACGATGACTTGAGTGAAGCCGGCGGTTTTCGCGCTGATGTCGGCCAGATCCGCCTTGCTGGTGAGCGGATCGACCAGGATGGTGGTCATACCGGGAGCGCGCTTCTTCACTTCTTCGATCAGCTTTAGGCCCTGCTGGCCGCGGCGATTCTCGGTGAGAACGATCAGGCAAATCCTGTCCGGATTGCGAAGCGGAACCGAATCCTTGTCGTCTTTCACCAAGGTTAAGGCGCGGTCGGACACCTGCTGGGCACGCTCCTCGGCTTCCGGTGTATCGACGGTTTCGGCGATTCCTTCCAGATTCACGATTCGTTTGCGGCTCAAACCCAGCTCCACTTTCGCTTGCAGCACTTTGGCGACACTCTCGTCGATCCGCTGGTGCTTGATACGGCCGCTCTCGACGGCCGCCAGGACTCCGCTGATGGCCTCCTCGGCGCGGCCGGGCATGAGCAGTACATCAGTACCGGCTTCGATGGCGCGCACGGACGCTTCCGCGGTATTGAACAGGGAAGTCAAACCTTGCATGTCCATGGCGTCGGTGACGATGATCCCGTGAAAGTTCAACTCGGTGCGCAGCACGCCGGAAACGATCTTTGACGAGACCGTGGCGGGCTGATCCACCGGATCGAGCGCGGGGACGGACAGATGAGCGGTCATCACCGCGTCCACACCATTGGCGATCGCGGCGCGAAAGGGCGCCAACTCGACGGACTCGATGCGTTCGAGAGGCGCCTCCAGCCGCGCCAGACCGATATGGCTGTCGGCGGCGGTATCGCCGTGTCCCGGAAAATGTTTGACGGTAACCAGCACGGGATTGGCTTTGTCGGAATGCGCGCCCGTGATGAACGCTCCGACGAAGGCGCTTACTTCCTTGGGATCTTCGCCGAAGGAGCGGATGTTGATGATCGGATTATCGGGATTGTTGTTGACGTCGGCGACCGGCGCGAAAAGCCAGTTGACGCCCATGGCGCGGGCCTCGCGCGCGGTCTCGGCGCCTTGATAGGTCGCGTCCGCGAGATCCCTGCCGGCGGCGAACGCCATGCTGTAAGGCCACGGCGTAGCGGAAGCGACGCGCATGGAAGCGCCGCGCTCGAAGTCGGCGGCCACCAGCAGCGGCAGCTTGGACATCTTTTGAAGACGATTGAGCATCGCGGCCATGGCGTATGGTTCGGCGTTGCGCACCAAGCCGTTCTGGACGCGGCTGGTGACGATCACGCCTCCGACGCGCAGATTCCGCACCTCATGCTGGTACTTCCGAAAGGCGGCGGAGCGGGCGTTCATCGGTTCGCCGTAGATCGGCACGACCACCAATTGCGCGATCTTGTCGCGCAGGCTCATGGATCGCATCCATCTTCGAACCACGGGATTGGCGGACTCGGGGGTCTTCCGGGCGTCCTTGGGACGGGCGGTTGCGGCGAAGAACGTGGCGGGCAAAAGCGCGGAGCCCAGAGTGATCGCGATCAGCGCGCGGCGGAATTGCATCCCTCTCTACTTTAGCGCGAACCGGCGCGGCGATGAACGAAAAAAGACGAAATAAGTCCAGCCAGGACTATCGGAGAAGTCCGGACGGTCCGATCCGGCTTAACGTAGATGCGGTGATCACCTTCTTGGCGGGAGAAACTGAAGCCGTCCCGCTCAAATACGCGGATGAGTCGCCCATAATGCACCGGCCGGAGAGCGGCCATTGGTTCACTTCAAACTCATCTTTCGACGATCGACCGACACGAATTCCGAAGCGCGCCAGTTCTCGCCTTCGCGTTCATAACCGGCTTCCTTGAGGATCTCATCGAGCGTTCCCGTGTCAGCGCTTGTATCCAGGAATCCGCGCACCGCGTCGCGAATGTTCCGCCGAGCTTCCTCCTCGGTTGCGCCGCAGCTCGATACGTCCAGCGCCGGCGCGTAGGCTAGAAGATCTTCCCTTCCTTGAAGATGTGTATGTCGAAGGAAAAGTCCTCCATATGACTCCATCTCTATTGTCACGGATTCTTGGTTGAGTTCGATTTCCGTCCCTAGGAACAGCTATCGGCTCTTACGCTTGTCGTTCTTGCCGGGCGGCTGCGATCCGGGCGGCTTCTTGCCAGGCTGCAATTGGCGGAGCATGCGGTTTACCGAACGAATGAGATGGCTGACTTCATGCGCGTTTTTTTGCATCACGACGTCGGCCCCGGTGTTAGCCTCGTTCAAGCCCAGCGTATCTGTGAATCCGGAAATAAGAATGACGGCGATCTGCGGATGCTGCTTTTTGAGCCGCCCGATGAACTCGAGACCGTTCATCTTCGGCATTTTGTAATCCGTCACCACCACATCGAACCGTTGCTTGCCGCACAGTTCCAGAGCGTCGTGCGGAACGCTGCACGTAACCACTTTGTGTCCCAACTCTTCGAGCACGCTGCGACGAGCGGCCAGACCGAGCGAGTTATCATCCACCAGCAAGATGCGTCCACAAAGATTGTGAGAAGAGCCCGTTGGCATGCCCAAGACTCAACGAAATTAACAGAGTTGAAATCGACTGTCAACGAATCTCTATTGAGTTGTAACAGCGGAAGATTCAGAGCTTGACTGTCAGGGGCGAGATGTGTAACCGAATTGTGCTACTCGACTTCGCGCGGCGCGGTGTAGCCTTGCTTGGCGACGATCGAGTATTTCATCGGCTTGCCTTTGTCGTCGGTGATGCGCAACGGGTTGCCGTTGGCCGGATCGACCAGCTCTACTTTGAGCTTGCGGAACTTGCCGTCCTTGGCCTGGTTGGAGGGTTGATAGGCGATCGAGTACTGATTGCGGAGGGCGTCGGAAATCGACTTGTAGATGGACGGGAACTCGCCGGTGAAGCGCGGGAAGAAAGCCTGGCCGCCGGATTCGCGCGCGAAAGTGTTGAGCGTGTTGTCGGCCTGCAGGAAGTCCATGCGTTGCGACGCGCTCATAGAGGCGTCGGCCATGATGCGCAAGGCCTGCAGCAGGCTGATGGAGTAAATCGGCACGCCGGCCTCCTGAATCGACTTGCGGGCCTTGTCGTAGGTGAGCTTACTGAAAGTGTCGCGGCCGGTAGCGATTAGAAGAATGGCCTTGCGGCCTTCGATGCCGCTCATGCGCTCGGCCATATCGGACACCGCGTCGAACATATTCGATTCCGAGAAGCCGGCAATCCGCAAACGTTGCATGGCGTCGTAGGTCTTCTGGCGGTCCGTGGTGAAATCCGAAAGGATCTCCGTTCTCAAGTCGTACGCCACGACGGCGAAATAATCTTCCGGCTTCAACGTCTGCACAAAGCCGTAGGCGGCGGTCAAGGTTTCAAACCAACCCTGCGAGTAGATGCGCTGGAACTGCGCGTTGAACTCGACCACCATCGCGATGGTCATGGGAGCTTCGCTGTTGGTGCTGAAGGTGCTGACTTGCTGCGGCACGTTGTCTTCGAGCACGCGAAAATAATCTTTCTTGATGTTGGGGATGAAGTGGCCCTTGTTATCGAGCACAGCCACTTCCACTTGGACCGTCGTGACATCGCTGCGGAAGGTCGGCGTCCCTTCCGGAACCTCTTTGCCCTTTTTACTGAATTGAGAAGGAATCTTGGGCTGGTCCGAAGCGTCGGGGGCGCTGGGGGCAGCGGGCGCGCTCGGGGCATCCGGTGCACTGGTCGCGTCGGGCGCGGGAACATCCTTCTTCCTGGGTTTGGCGACTGTTTCGGTAGGCTGCGATTCGGGACTCTGGGCGGAAGCGCGCCGTGCGGGGATTCCGGCCAGCAGAAACACCAACGCCGCTGCGCTAAGAATCTTCAAGGCTTTCATAAGACAACTCGGCGGGAGGATTCGCCCTCCACATCTATCTTATATAGTAAACCCGCTAGTGGACGCGCGGGTCGCGGCCGGAACCTTGTTTCCGCAGATAGACCTGAAACTTCTTCTTGGCGCGCCGCAGCTTCCATTCGCTGTATTGATGCCGCACCGGTCCCGCCAGGTCGAAGTTGAATTTGGGCGTTTTTAAGAACACGTAACCGAACAGCAATCCGCCCAGATGCGCGAACTCGCTGACGCCGTTGTTAACCTGGAAAGAACTGAGGAACGCGATGGCGCCGATGATCATCACGAAATACTTCACTTGAATCGGGATCAGGAACGAAAACAGGATGGTTCGCGTGGGGTAGAGCATCGCGTAGGCCATGAGAATACCGAAGATCGCGCCGGAGCTGCCGATGGTGGGTATCCGCGGATTGCCCCAGGGAAGCAGATAGTTGGCCAGCACTACGCAGATTCCCGCGCCCACGCCGCAGAAGAAATAAAACTGCAAGAAGCGGCGCGTTCCCCACGTGCCCTCGAGATCGGCGCCGAACATCCACAGCGCCAGCATATTCCACAGGATGTGGCTGATGCCTCCGTGCAGGAACAGATACGTAGCGAGTTCCCACAGGCGGCCCTCCTTGAGAACTTCCGCCGGGATGAGCCAGAGATCCTTGAACGGGTACAACTGCATCAATCCGCTGAAATACCCGATGACGAAGATGGCGACGTTGCCGATGAGCAGCCACTTCACGCCCGGAGGAAAGCCGGGAATGTAAAACATGCCCTGAGTTCGGGTTCTACTGCGAAGGGACATTGAGGAGAGCGCCCGCCTTTCCTCAGAATATCAGAAGCATCGGTTCTCTTCAGATATTTTTTGGAGCGCGCGTGCGGCCGGCGGCGCCCCACGTAGCCAGGGATTTGAGCGCGATGGCCAAGGCGATCCAGACCTGCCAGTGCGAGAAGAAACCGCTGCTGATCACGAATGCTTCGGTCCATCCCACATCCGCGGTGAGACGCCACAGACCCAGTACTAAGGCGATCAGAGAGGCAGGCGTAAGGAATGCTACAAACATGTTCGCGATCTGCTGCTCATCGAGCGCCGCGCGCGCCGCCTTTAGCGTCCGATCCAGCATCCCATGCAGATTGCTTTCGAATGTCGAAGTTGTTCCTGTGACAATGGTCGCCGTTCTCACCCACACAGGCTGCAATGTTGCTCCCACTCTCATCTGCGGCATCTCGGACCTCTCGCCTACTAGATGCATGGCATCTGCCAAAGTTTCCGGAATCCTCCAGCGCGGAGCGGCTGATAGGTGCGTACAACTTAGCGCGATCATCTCGCGCCCAGCAACGTTCCGAGTGCGTTCCGAAAGTGACCACGGTGTGGCGAATGTCCACAGATCGACACTCGATTACAAATGAGTGGAGGGTAGAAAATCAGAAATTGGCTAGTTTTCGTTCCGGCTCTTCTACCGATTTCGGGAGCACGGTCTGCGCTTTTCCATATCGACCGAGAGCCAGAGCGCAGAGCTGCAAAGTGGCGGCGGCGCCCAACCAAGCTTGCCAGTGCGAGAAAAGGCCGTCGGAGATCGGAAATTGGCCGGTAGCCTTCAGGTCCGCTGCCAGTCTCCAGAAGGCCAGAACAGCCGCCATGAACGCCGCGGGAGTCAGCAGGGCCGCCAGCACTTGCGAGAAGTGTTGGTTCTGGCGCCGCTTCTGCCTTAGCTTGGGTCCCGCTGCAAATCTGATCCGGACGAGCATTGCTGTACAATCTGAGTTTATCAGCATTGGCGTAATTCTCATCGCCAAAAATTCGCTTATGAAAACACTTAGGACGGCGCTAATCGGCACTGGATTCATGGGCAAAGTCCACGCTGAGAACGTCCGCCGGCTCGGCAATGTGGAAATCGCCGCCGTGGCGGGCTCCAATGCAGCACGGACGCGCCAATTCGGCGAATCCATCGGCGCGCCTAGGACCACGGGGGACTACCGGGTTCTGATCGAGGATCCAACCATCGACGCAGTGCATGTTCTCACGCCCAACGCGCTGCATCACCCCATGTGCCGGGCGGCGCTCCTGGCCGGCAAACATGTGCTGTGCGAAAAACCTTTCACCGTATCGGTGGGCGAGGCGCGCGAGTTAGTGGAACTGGCGGCCAAGACTGGCCTCGCGAATTGCATCCAGCACAACCTGCGCTACTACCCGCTGGTGCAGCAGATCCGGCGCATGATCGAACACGGAGATCTCGGCGACATCCTGATCGTGCAAGGCACCTACTCGCAGGATTGGCTGCTCTACGACACGGATTGGAATTGGCGCGTGGGTTCAAAAGAGAACGGCGTCTTGCGGGCGATGGGCGATATCGGGTCGCACTGGATGGATCTGATGGAGCACGTCACGGGACTGCGCATCACCGAGCTGTGCGCGGATTTGGCGACGTTTCACGCCACGCGTAAGAAACCCAAGGGCAGCGTCGAGACCTTCACCGGAAAGACGATGCGGCCGGAAAATTTCGAATCGGCGCCGATCGATACGGAGGACTTCGGCGCGGTCCTGTTGCGTTTGGGCGAGCGAGCGCGCGGCGCTTTTACCGTCAGCCAGATGTCGGCGGGGCGCAAGAATATGTTCGCGTTCGGGATCTATGGAACGAAAGCCGGGGCTTCGTGGAACCAGGAGCGGCCGAACGAATTGTGGATCGGCCGGCGGGACGCGCCGAATGGTTTGCTGCTGAAGGATCCGTCGTTGCTTTATCCGGAAGCGGCCGGCTTTGCCGATCTTCCAGGTGGACACGCCGAAGGGTACGCGGACACCCACAAGCAGGTCTTCAAGCGGTTCTACGCAAAAATCGCGGATCCGTCTGCGCCGGTCGATTATCCGACGTTTCAGGACGGATTGCGCGGGATGCAGTTGCTCAAGAAGGTGGCTGAGAGCGCCCAGCAGCGCGCGTGGGTGAGCCTTTAAGCCAGCGAAGGCCGTTTATGAAACTGCACAGAGGCGCGAACGTGAAAGTTCGAAGTTTCCTGCGCCGGCTCGAAGTTGCGCTCTGTATTGCGAGCGGCGCGATCTGCGCTGTCCTGCACGTTGCAACGTTCATAACTACTGTGCCCATGACGGCCCTCCTTCTGCCCTTCGCGCTCTTAGTCGCCGCCGTCCTGTCCGCACAAGCGGCAAGTGCAGGACGGCATTTCAAGACGCGGAACTGGAAGTTGCTGGGCTACGTGCTCTTCATCTACTCCGTTGTGATGATCGTCTATGACTACAGGACCACTGGGGGTTCATCGGGTGTAGAGATGGTCGGCGGGCAATACTTTTCAACCTATTGGAACAGTCACGAGGTCAGAGCCATCACGGAACGCGAGTACAGGATGTTTCCGAATCTATGGACTCGCGTGATGAGCGCGTGGGGGGGCATGATGGCGGTTTGGTTTCTGCAGACCCCTTCCAGGGCAGCGCTGGACAAAGCAAAGCGCCTGAGAGCGCCCAGCAGCGCGCGTGGGTTAGCATCTCGTAGGATCGAGCGCCACTGACGAAGACGAGCCTGAAAACTCATGAAATTCTCATTTCTTCATAATTCGCTGCCTCCTCGATTCGCGTAAGCTTGGGCTGTTAGTATACGAAGACTACACAACACTAGGAGACGAATAACCATGCCCCTGATTCAAGTTAAGTTGATTGAGGAAGTTTTCACAGCAGCTCAGAAGAAGGAAATCATTACGAAACTGACCGACGCGATGGTGGCCGTGGAAGGCGAGAATATGCGATCGGTCACCTGGGTCATCATCGAGGACGTTCGAAGCGGCGAATGGGGAATAGGCGGCCAAGCATTGACGACCGACCAGGTGCGAGCAATCGCTGCGGGGAAAGCCTGACATTCGACCGCCCGGTGCTGCTATATTTCTAATCGCACCGGGCGGCCAAACCTATGCGTCGAGTTCGGGATCTTTTGGACAACCACTCGGCGGGGAATTTTGTAGGGCGCAGCGAAGAGCTGGCTTTGCTCCACGAAACCCTAGCCGATGAATCGCCGGTCGTGGTCTACGTCCATGGGATTGCTGGAATCGGAAAGTCGCGCTTCCTCGGCGCTTTTGCCCAGCGCGCTCGTGCCGAAGGCGCAACCGTGGTGCTGTTGGACTGTCGCCGCATCGAGCCAACAGAGGCGGGACTGCTAGGCGAGCTCTCGCGAGCCATTGGTGGGACGGCTGGCTCAGGGGAAGAAATCGCCGCTCGGTTCAGCCGCGTGGGCGACCGGGTTGTGGTTGCACTGGATACCTACGAAGTGTTCCGCCTGATGGACACATGGCTCCGTCGGGTGTTCCTGCCGATATTGCCCGACAACGTAAGGTTCGTCCTGTGCGGCCGAGAACCCCCGGCTCCGGCGTGGTTCTCCGATGCCGGGTGGACTGGGCTGTTCAGAAGTATCTGCTTGGAATCGCTCGATCAGTCGGCTGCAGCGCGATTGCTGTCGCGTACAGGTGTGCCGATCGATGACGTCAACCGCCTGGTTGGGCTTTGTCACGGCCATCCCCTGGCGCTGACCCTGGCGGCTTCTCTGCGCCGGACACCAGGAGCGTTCGCGTTGGGGACGGGCGTGCGGCAACGGGTGGTGGAAGAACTGTCAAAGTTGTTTCTGGCTGACATTAGCGACCTGCAAACGCGACGGGCACTGGAGGCAGCTTCGGTGGTGCGCCGTGTGACACTGCCGATTCTAAGCGCGCTGTTGACGGATGCGTCGCCGCTCGATGCGCAGGAACGTCTCCGGGCGCTTCCCTTCGTCCAACCGGACCGCGACGGATTGCAAATCCATGATGCTGTGCGGGAAGCCGTTTCGGAAACATTGCGGGCCAATGATCCGCAGCGATATCACGGCTACCGGCGATCCGCGTACCGGCACTTCATGTCGGAGCTACACAGCGCCCCTTCTGGGGACCTTTGGCGCTGCACCGCCGACCTGCTTTACATCCTCGAAAACCCGGTAGTGCGTGAAGCTTTTTTCCCCAGCGGCGCGCAGGAATATTTCGTGGAGCCGGCTCGAACCGAGGACGAGCAGGCCATCGTTGATATCGTCGAACGTCACGAGCATCCTGTTTTGGCGCGAACCTTACGGAAGTGGTGGAGCGAGGCGCCGGAGACATTCGCGGTGACGCGCGACCGGAATGGAGGTGTCGCGGGCTTCTATTGCGCCTTTGACCCTGCTAGCGTTCCTAAGCGTCTCTCTCAGGAAGACCCCATCGCGCGAGCCTGGCTGGATCATCTGGATCGACAGCCGATGCCCCGCCAGCAGCGCGCCCTGTTCCTGCGACGCTGGTTCGCCGCGGAGAGCGGAGAAGCGCCATCCGCCGTTCAGGCGGCCTGTTGGGTGGATTTGAAGCGCAAATATCTGGAGCTCCGTCCGACATTGAGACGCGTGTACATGACGCTTCGCGACCCGCAGCCCTATGCGGCCGCGGCGCAAAGACTCGGATTCCGCGTACTCAGCGAAGCCGCCGTTCAAATTGACGGCCAAGAATATCATTCGGCCATGCTGGACTTTGGGCCCTCGTCAGTGGACGGCTGGCTGGCGCGCTTGGTGGCCGCCGAGTTGGGCGTGGAAGACAACGGACTGCTCGACTGCGCCGCACGAGAACTCGTGTTGAATGGCAAGCGCGTGGGCTTGACCAAACTCGAATTTGGAGTTCTGGAATTCCTCCAGAGTCACCGGGGAGAAGCGGTCTCGCGGAATTCCCTGCTGTCCAATGTTTGGGAGCTGAATTACGACGGCGGAAGCAATGTCGTGGATGTCGTGATTCGCGCGCTCCGGAAGAAGATGGGCAGCCGCGCTTCGCTCATTGAGACGGTTCACGGCGTCGGCTATCGGTTCCGGCGCGAAGCTTGAGATCGGCCCGAACAACGATCGTCTAGTTTTCCACCGGAGTCCGGAAGCAAAACTGCTCGGTTTCCATCCACATCCGATCCAGCACGTCCACCAGCTCGTGGCCCGAATCGAAGAGCCGAAGCGTCGCGTTGCGGTGCGCCGCGGCGAACGCGACCGAAAAATCGAAGGGCACCACGGGATCGTTCTTTCCATGAAAAATCAGCGTCGGCTGCGGGCAATCCGGGTAATCTTCATAATCGGCCGCGTCGTCGATGAGCTGATAACCCAGCGGCACGGCGCGCCCTTCGCCGTAGTGAAAGACGTCGTGGAAGCCGGAGCTCCTCCACCGTTCCATGGCGCTGAAGCCGACCGTTTCCAGCCAGCGTTTTTGAAAACAAAAAGCGGGCGCGAGCAGCACCAGCTTTTCGACGTGATCGGTGTGCCGGGCCCCGTAAAGCGCAGCCAGGTATCCGCCCATGCTGGAGCCGATCAGCGTTACGGGTTCGCTGCGCACTGCGCGTTCGATCACCCGCAACTGACCCGTGATGGTGAGCCGCGCAAAGTTCCCCTCGGCGAGGTCCGGGATTTCAAGGCCGATCCCCAACTCGGCAAAGCGTTCCCGGAAAAACTGGGCTTTCTTAGAAGCGGGGCTGCTGGCGAAGCCGTGCAGGTAGACGATTCGACTCACCGGGCAGCGTCCCCGGCGCCCGCGATGGATTGGTATACAATCGTTGCTGAGAGGAACAGGATAACGCGCCGCACTGATCTGATTCTATCGAGTCAGACCGCGAGCGGATCGGAGCGCGACTAGAGCCCTCCGAGGGGCGTGACTTGCGGGACGCCGCCATCATCGCTAGAATCAATGAGTTTGCAGACAGCTTGGGAGGATTCATGTCGGTTGAACAGAGAGTGAAGCAGATCATCGTCGAGCAGCTCGGAGTGGATGAGAGTCAAGTGGACAACACGGCTTCCTTCGTGGATGATCTTGGCGCGGATTCGCTGGATATCGTCGAGCTGGTGATGGCGTTTGAGGAAGCGTTCGATATCGACATCCCCGACGAAGACGCCGAAAAAATCGCCACGGTGAAGGACGCCATCGACTACATCGAAGCGAAGAAGAAGAAATAGGCGGCGCGGAGCGAGATTTGTCGCGCAGAGTTGTAGTAACGGGAGTCGGGCTGGTAAGCCCCCTCGGCATTGGAACCGAGGAGACCTGGCAAGCGCTTCGCGAGGGACGCAACGGGATCTCTCGCATCCAGCAATTCGATCCCGCCGCTTTCAGTTGTCAAATCGCGGGCGAAGTTAAGAATTTCGATCCCAGCCGCTATATCGAGCGGAAAGAAATCAAGAAAATGGGCCGCTTCATTCAATTCGGCATCGCGGCCTCCGAATTTGCAATGGCCCAGTCGGGTTTGCGAATCGACGCGCAAAATGCCGAGCGCATCGGCGTTTTCATCGGCAGCGGAATCGGCGGATTCGAGGTGATCGAGCGCGAGCACAAGATTCTGCTCGAGCGAGGCCCCAGCCGCATTTCGCCGTTTTTTATTCCGGCCACGATCATCAATCTCGCCTCGGGCTACGTCTCGATCCGCACCGGCGCCAAGGGCCCGAACTCGGCCACCGCCACGGCCTGCACCTCCAGCGCGCACTCGATCGGCGATTCGTTCAAGATTATCCAGCGCGGCGACGCGGACGCGATGATTTGCGGGGGCGCCGAAGCGGCCATCACGCCCATGAGCGTGGGCGGATTCGCGGCCATGCGCGCTTTGTCGCATCGCAACGACGAACCTGAAAAGGCTTCCCGCCCGTGGGACGCCCAGCGCGATGGCTTTGTGGTCGGCGAAGGCTCCGGCATGTTGATCCTGGAAGAACTAGATATGGCGAGGCGCCGCGGCGCGGAGATCCTCGCGGAGATTGTCGGATATGGGATGAGCGGAGATGCGCACCACATCACCAGCCCGTCGGAAGATGGCGATGGCGCGTATCGCGTCATGCGCGCCGCTCTGAAGGACGCCGGGCTGGAGCCGCAGCAGGTGGATTACGTGAATGCGCACGGCACCTCGACGGAGGTCGGCGATAAGATTGAAACGCTCGCGCTCAAGCGCGCCTTCTGCGAACATGCCTATAAGCTGGCGGTCAGTTCCACGAAATCCATGACCGGCCATCTGCTGGGCGGCGCGGGTGGATTGGAAGCGGGCATCACGGTGCTCGCGCTACGGGACCAGATCGCCCCGCCCACCATCAATTACCAGTTTCCGGATCCCGAGTGCGATCTCGACTATGTGCCGAACCAGGCGCGGCCCATGAAGATCGACCATGCGCTTTCGAATTCTTTCGGTTTCGGCGGCACCAACGGTTGCCTGATCTTCAAGCGGTTTAACGGCTGAAGTATTGAAATCCGTGCGCGTTCGAGGCGCATTGGAAAGACTACACCATGAAAATTATCGTTTCCATCAAGCAGGTTCCCGTCCGCGACTCGCAGCTTCGCATCGACGCCGGCGGGCGCTGGATTCAAGAGAACGATCTCAGTTTCGAGATCAACGAGCCGGATGCATACGCGCTCGAAGAGGCTTTGCAGCTCAAGGAGAAGCACGGCGGCGAAGTGATCGCACTGTGCGCCGGACCGGCGCGCGCTTCGCAGACCATCCGCGAGGCTCTGGCCAAGGGCGCCGACCGCGCCATCCACATCGAGGAAGAACACCTGACCGCGTTCGACACGCTGGGTATCGCCACGATGCTGGCCAAAGCGGCGGGTCCCGAGAAGCCCGACTTGATCCTCACCGGACTGCAATCGGACGACCTGGGGTACGGACAAACCGGCGTGGTGCTGGCCGAAATTCTCGGATTGCCGCACGCCACCATCATCATGGCGGTGGAGGACAATGGCGCGGGCATTCGCGTGAAGCGCGAGCTCGAGGACGGCTGGTTCCAGAATGTCGAGATGCCGCTGCCCGCGGTGCTCACCATTCAATCCGGCATCAACAAACTGCGCTACGCCACTCTGATGGGGATCAAGAAAGCCAAGACCAAAGAGGTCAAGCGGCTCACCGTCGCTGAACTGGGCGTCGCTCCGGCGGCGTCGGCGATGATCGAGAAGGTCTATCTTCCTCAACGAACCAAGCAAACGCAGATGCTCGGCGGCAGTGCGAAGGAAGCCGCGGCCAAGCTGGTGGAGAAACTCAAGTTCGAGGTGCGAGTGATATGAGCGGCAGTGTTTTGGTGGTGATGGAGCAGCGCGGCGGCGCGTGGAACCGGATGTCGTGGGAAACGTTGGCGGCGGCCCAGCAGCTGGCCGTGCAAACGGGCCAGACGGTTACGGCGGCCGTGGTTGGATCCGGAGTCGCCGGTCTCGCGGCGGATCTCGCGACGAAAAAGCTCGACAAGGTTTATGCGGTAGACCATCCGTTGCTCGCCGCGTATACGGCGGATGGCTTTACCGCCGCGATCGAGCAGCTGATAAAGCACGCCGCGCCGTCGCTGGTTCTATTCCCGCACACCTATCAGGTGCGCGACTTCGCCCCCAAGCTCGCCACGCGGTTCGGCCAGGTCCTGATCAGCGACACCATCGGGTTTCGCGTCGATGCGGGAGCGCCCGTTTTTGCGCGCCAGCTTTTCCAAGGGAAGCTGAACGCGGACGTGAAACCTACCGGCTCCGCGCCGCACTTCGCCTCCATTCAGGCGGGCGCGTTTCGAGCGGATCAACTCCAGCCGGGATCGGCGGCCGTGGAGAATTTCGCGCCGACGCTCAGTGCGGACCAGATTCGCGCCAAGCCTTTGGAGCCGTTCCGCGAATCGGCGCGCGCCGTGGATTTGACGGCCGCCGAGATCATCGTATCGGTAGGCCGCGGAATCAAGGAGAAGGAAAACATTCCGATCGTCGAGGAACTCGCCAAGGCGTTGGGAGCGGAGCTGGCTGCCTCGCGGCCGATCTGCGATAGCGGCTGGCTGCCTATGGAACGGCAAGTGGGTAGTTCGGGACAGACCGTGTCGCCGAAGGTGTACATGGCGGTTGGAATTTCGGGCGCGATCCAACACCTGGTAGGGATGAAGGGCGCAAAAACGATCGTGGCGATCAATAAGGACGCCAACGCGCCCATCTTCGAAGTGGCGGACTACGGGATCGTGGGCGATTTGTTCGAGATTGTCCCGGCGCTGGTGGAGGAAGTCAAGAAAGCCAAGGGCTGAGCGCTGCAAGTGAGCTGGCAACCGGAAATCGACGAGATTCGACGCCGCGAGGCGATCGCGCGCGAAATGGGCGGGGCGGCGAACGTCGAGCGGCAGCACAAAGCCGGGCGGCTGACCGTTCGGGAACGCATTGACCGTTTGCTGGACCCAGGCTCGTTCCACGAAATCGGCGCGCTCACCGGCCGCGCCACCTATGACGAAAGCGGCCGGCTCGCCGCATTCACTCCGTCCAACTTCATCGTCGGAACCGGGCGCATCGATACCCGGCCCGTGGTCGTGGGCGGCGACGATTTCACCGTGCGCGGCGGCGCGGCCGACGCATCCATCGGCAATAAGATGGGCCACGGCGAGAAGCTCGCGCGCGGTTTGCGCATCCCGATGGTGCGCCTGGTGGATGGCACCGGCGGCGGCGGAAGCGTCAAGACCATCGAGCAGATCGGCCGCACTTACGTTCCCGCCAATCCCGCTTGGGACCAGATTACCGCGATGCTCGGCGAAGTTCCGGTGGTCGGCGCGTGCCTGGGTCCGGTGGCGGGCTTGGGCGCGGTGCGCGTGGTCACCTCGCATTTCTCGTTGATGGTTCGCGGAAGCAGCCAGCTCTTCGTGGCGGGTCCACCGGTGGTGGAACGCGGCGTCGGCCAAAAAGTTTCCAAAGAAGAGCTGGGCGGTTACGAGATTCATGCGCGCGGCAGCGGCGCTGTGGACAACGAAGTCGCCACCGAACAAGAGGCCTTCGACAGTATTCGCCGCTTTCTCGCCTATCTGCCATCCAGCGTCTGGCAAGCGCCGCTTCGCCGCACGCCCGACGACGATCCGAACCGCCGGGACGAGGGCTTGATCTCGGCTATCCCGCGCGATCGCAGGCGCGCCTACGACGTTCGCGGCATCCTCTCCGCGGTCTTCGACCGGGAATCGTTCTTCGAGATCGGTTTCTACTACGGTCGTCCTGTGGTGACCGGTTTGGCGCGCCTCCACGGTTATCCGGTGGGCGTAATGGCCAACGATCCTCGCCACGGAGGTGGCGCGCCCAACGCGGCGGCCTGCGACAAGATGATCCGGCTGGTGGATATCTGCGACACGTTCCATTTGCCGGTAGTGAATTTCGTCGACAACCCGGGGTTTCTGATTGGAAGCGCCGCTGAGCGCGCCGGGACGATTCGCGCGGGCTCGCGCGCTCTGGTTGCCGTTTACCAGGCCACCGTCCCCTGGATTTCGATTCTCATTCGCCGCTGTTACGGCGTGGCGGGCGCCGGGCACGGCAACGCCCAGTCCCTGAATCTGCGCTACGCCTGGCCGTCGGGCGACTGGGGTTCGCTACCGATTGAAGGCGGCGTGCAAGCCGCCTACAAGCGCGACATCGAGTCGTCGCCCGACCCCAACGCGCGACGCCGGGAGATCGAAGAAACTTTGAACCAATTCCGCTCGCCGCTGCGCACCGCGGAAGCGTTTGGCGTCGAAGAGATCGTCGATCCGCGCGACACCCGCCCGCTGTTGTGCGAATGGATAGAAGGAGCTTACGGAATGTTGCCTTCCGAATTGGGACCGAAAGCGAGGACTTGCAGGCCATGAAAGCTTGGCGCGTGCACGCCTATGGCGAGCCGGAGACGATGCCGTTCGAGGAGATTCCGCCGCCCGAGCCCGGACCGAACCAGGTGCGCATCCGCAATCGCGCGGCCGGCCTGAATTTTTTCGACATTTTGCAGGTGCAAGGGAAATACCAGGTGAAGCCGCCGTTTCCATTCACCATCGGCGCCGAAGTGGCGGGCGTCGTGGACGCAGCCGGTCCCGGAGTAACTGCGTTTGCGCCCGGCGATCGCGTGCTTTCCCTCACTGAGGGCGGAGGGTTTGCCGAATACACCGTCGGACGTTTGCCCCGAACGTTCCCAATGCCGGATGGCATGGGCTTTGCGGAGGCGGCCGCGCTGCCTTTGGTCTACCACACGTCGTATTTCGCGTTGCGTAATCGGGCGGCCTTGCAAACCGGAGAGTGGCTGCTGGTTCACGCCGGAGCGAGCGGCGTCGGAGTGTCCGCGATTCAATTGGGCCGCGCCTTTGGAGCGCGCGTGATCGCCACCGCGGGCGGCGCGGAAAAAGTGGCGTTCGCCATAGAGCAGGGCGCCGAACACGGCCTGGACTACAACGATCACGGCTGGGTGGACCAAGTGAAGCAACTCACCGACGGACGAGGCGCGGATGTAATTTACGATCCCGTCGGCGGCGACGTCTTCGATCTCTCCACCAAATGCATTGCTTCGGGCGGCCGGTTGCTGGTGATCGGCTTTGCCAGCGGGCGCATTCCAAGCATCGCCGCGAATCGCATTCTACTGAAGAACATGTCGGTCGTCGGCGCGCTGTGGGGCGGCTACGCGCAAGCGCACCCGGAGTATTTCGCTGTCGCGCAGAAAGCCATCACCGACCTCTACGTCGAAGGAAAAATACGGCCGCCGCGTCCGGTGGAGTATCCGCTTGCATCGGCGCCGTCGGCGTTGCGCGATCTTGCCAACCGAAAAATACTGGGAAAAGCCGTCCTGGTAATGTGAGCGGGTAGCGCAATCCGCGCGGCCTCCCCGTAGAATAGGAGGATATATGGAAATCGTCAAGGTTGTTGGCCGCGAGATTCTCGATTCGCGGGGCAATCCCACGGTGGAAGCGGATGTGCTTCTGGCCGACGGGACTCTCGGACGCGCCGCGGTGCCATCCGGAGCTTCCACGGGAGAGCACGAAGCGGTCGAGCTTCGGGATCAGGATCCCAAACGCTACCAGGGAAAAGGGACGCGCAAAGCAGTCCAGAACATCTTGAAAAAGATCGCGCCGGCCGTCACCGGCATGCAAGCCGAAGACCAGAGCGCGATCGATCACAAGATGATCGAGCTCGACGGCACGCCCAACAAAGGCAAACTGGGCGCGAATGCGATACTCGCGGTTTCGATGGCGGCTGCACGGGCCGCTGCGCAATCGCAAATGACCCCGCTCTATCGCTATCTCGGCGGCATCGGCGCGAATTTGCTGCCTGTGCCGCAAATGAATATTCTGAACGGCGGCGTGCACGCGGACAACTCGGTGGATCCGCAGGAATTCATGATTGTTCCGCACGGCGGAAAGAAATTCTCGGAGGCGCTGCGTATGGGCGCGGAAGTGTTTCACACCTTGAAAGGCGTGCTCAAGAAGCGCGGCTATTCCACCGCCGTCGGCGACGAAGGTGGATTCGCTCCCAACCTGAAATCCAACGAAGAAGCGCTCGAGGTTGTGCTCGAAGGAATTACCAAGGCGGGTTACAAGCCCGGAACCGAGATCAGCATCGCGCTCGATCCCGCGGCTAGCGAGTTTTACGACAAAGAAAGCGGCAAGTATATCTTCAAGAAATCCGACAAGAGCCAGCGAAACTCCGACCAGATGGTGAAATTCTGGGCTAAGTGGGTCGAACAATATCCGATCATCAGCCTGGAAGACGGCATGTCCGAAGAGGATTGGGACGGCTGGAAAAGCTTGACTCAAGCGCTCGGCAAAAAGATCCAATTGGTGGGCGACGACATATTCGTCACCAATACGAAGATTTTCGCCGAAGGAATCGCGAAGGGCGTCGCGAATTCGATTCTCATCAAGGTGAACCAGATCGGAACCCTCACCGAGACTCTGGAGGCGATGGAGATGGCGGTCGCCGCGAACTATACGTGCGTGGTCTCGCACCGGTCCGGCGAAACCGAAGACGCGTTCATCGCGGACTTCGTGGTGGCGACGCGCGCCGGGCAGATCAAGACCGGATCGGCCAGCCGCACCGATCGCATCGCGAAATATAACCAGCTCTTGCGCATCGAAGAAGAGCTTGGCGATGGCGCACGATTCGCGGGCCGGAAAGCGTTCCACCAATAATGCACGGCCAAAAGAAGCCGCTCGTCCTGACCATTCTGGACGGTTGGGGATTCTCGCCCGTCGTGGAAGGCAACGCGATTGCCGCCGCCCGTAAACCAACCTACGCTTCTTTATTGCGCGAGTACCCGAACACGCTGGTCCGGACCTCGGGACCTTCCGTCGGATTGCCGGAAGGGCAAATGGGCAATAGCGAGGTCGGGCATCTCAACATCGGAGCCGGGCGCGTGATCCACATGGATGTCACGCGCCTCGATTTGATGATCGCCTCGGGCGAGTTTTTCCGCAATGCGGTTCTGCTCGACGCCATGAAACACGCGCGAACGCATCGCCTGCATTTGATGGGATTGTCGAGTGATGGCGGCGTTCACTCGCTGCTCACGCACCTCTACGCGCTTCTCAAACTGGCGAAGCAGGAGGGCGTCGAGCAAGTCTTCGTACATTGCTTCATGGACGGGCGCGATAGGCCGCCCGAAAGCGGCGCCGGATACCTGGAGCAATTGCAAAAGGAAATGCGAGAGATCGGCGTGGGTAAAATCGCCACTGTCTCCGGACGCTACTACGCCATGGACCGCGACAAGCGCTGGGATCGCATCGAGCGCGCGTTCGGCGCGATGGTGCTTGGAAACGGCGAGAAGTTCACCGATCCCGTGGCCGCGGCTCGCCGTTCCTACGAACGCGGCGTCACCGACGAATTTGTCGAACCGGTCACCATAGTGGACGCGCACCAGCAGCCGGTGGGATTGATCCGCGATGATGACGCCTGCGTCTTTTTCAACTTCCGCGCCGATCGCGGCCGCGAGATGACGCAAGCGCTCACCGATCCTTCGCTCGAAAAGCCGTCCCGATCGCATGCGCCCAAGCGCCTGTACTTCACCACGCTGACTCAGTACGACAATTCCTTCACCGTCCCTTTCGTGCTGGCGCGCGAACATCCCAACAACATCCTGGCCGACGTCATGGCGCAGTTGAATTGGAAGAATCTCCGCGTGGCCGAAACGGAGAAGTACGCGCACGTGACCTATTTTTTCAACGGCGGCAACGAAAAGCCCTATCCCGGCGAAAGCCGCGAGTTGGTGCCGTCTCCCAAAGTTGCTACTTACGATCTGAAACCGGAGATGAACGCGGCCGGCATCACCGAGGTTGTCCTAAAGGCCATCGATCAGCGCGCCTTCGATGTGATCGTAATGAATTACGCCAACGCCGATATGGTGGGCCATTCGGGCAAGCTGGCGCCCACAGTACAAGCGGTGGAAGCGGTGGATGCCGGCCTCGGCCAAATCTACGCGGCTCTGCAACGCTCCGGCGGATCGTGGATCATCACCGCCGATCACGGCAACGCGGAAACCATGATCGATCCGATAACCAAGGGTCCGCACACCTATCACACCACCAATCCCGTGCCATTCATCCTGGTGGATGAAACGCAGCGGCTCCTGCGGTCGGGCGGGGCTTTGCAGGACATCTCGCCCACCATCCTGGGATTCCTCGGTGAAAAGCAGCCCAAGGAAATGACCGGCAGGGATTTGCGTTTATAAAACCCAATGTATCTTCGCGACGTGGAGAATAATAGCAATGCGTCGGGCGCCTATTCCGAATCGATTCGTTCGATGGTGTCGATGGGAGCGGTGGTGCCCGGCATCCTGCGCATGTTCGCGTACAAGCCCGAGGCTACCCAGCACCTGGAGCGTTTTTCGCAAGCCGTGATGCGGGGCCCTTCTCCGGTGAGCGCGGGATTTCGGGAGTTGATCGCCGCCTTCACTTCCCAGTTGAACCATTGTCCGTTTTGAATCGAGAGCCACGCCGCGGTCGCGGCGGAGCTCCTGGGCGATCGAAAGTTAGTGGACGCAGTGCTGGAGAACTATCGAACCGCCCCCATCCAGGAAGCGGAACGGGCGCTACTGGGTTATGTCGAAAAAGTGAATTGCAACCCGTCGGGGATTGACCAGAGCGACATTGATAGGTTGCACGACGCCGGTTGGACGGATGAAGCGATCTATGACGCCATCATGGTGTGCGGGCTGTTCAATTTCTACAATCGATGGATCGACGCGGCGGGCGTTACAGCCATGTCCAAAGCGGACCACCACGCTTCGGGCAAGCGCCTGGCCTCTCGCGGATACATCATGTCGGAATGACACCGGATACACTGAAACTATGGCTAAACAATACGCGGCCCCGCCGCCCATGACGATCAATCCCGCGGGCAAGTACACCGCGACGCTCGACACTTCGAAGGGAAGCATCGTCTGCGAACTGTTCGCGAAGGACGCGCCCAAGACCGTGAACAATTTCGTGTTTCTGGCGCGCGAGGGATTCTACGACGGCACGGTTTTTCATCGAGTGATCGCGGACTTCATGGTCCAGGGCGGCGATCCTACCGCGAGCGGCAGCGGCGGACCGGGGTATCGGTTCGAGGACGAGACCAAGAACAATCCCCGCAAGCATAAAGTCGGATCGTTGTCGATGGCGAATGCCGGCCCGAACACCAACGGCAGCCAGTTCTTCGTCACTCACGTTGTCACCGATTGGCTGGATGGCAAACACACCGTGTTCGGACAAGTGCTCGAAGGCCAGGACGTCGTGAACAAACTCAAACAGGGCGACCAACTGAAGACCGTGACCGTCCAGGAAAGCTGAGGCGTTCGGGCGAGCCATGGCTTTTCCCATTCATCGCATGCGGCGCAAACGGGCCAGCGAGCCGTTGCGCCGGCTGGTCCGCGAAACGGAACTCGATCCCGGCGATTTCATTCTTCCGCTGTTCGCCTGCCCGGGCGAGGGTGTGCGGCGCGAAATCAGCTCGATGCCGGGCAATTGTCAGCTCTCGGTGGATCAACTGGTCACCGAATGCGCCGAAACTCATCGGCTCGGTATCGGCGGCGTGATCCTGTTCGGAATTCCCGAAACCAAGGACGAGCTGGCTTCCGGCGCTTATGCCGACGATGGCATCGTGCAGCAGGCGGTGCGGGCGATCAAGCGCGAAGTGCCGAAGCTGCTGGTGCTCACCGATGTCTGCAACTGCGAATATACCAGCCATGGCCATTGCGGCCTGGTGGTAAATGGCGAGGTCCAGAATGATCCGACGCTCGAATGGCTGGCCAAGGCCGCCGTTTCGCACGCGCGCGCCGGAGCCGACATCGTGGCGCCGAGCGACATGATGGACGGGCGAGTCGCGGCCATCCGCAAAGCCCTGGATCAGGCGGGATTCCTGAACACGCCCATTCTGTCTTACGCGGCCAAGTTCGCCTCGGTGTTTTATGGACCTTTTCGCGAGGCCGCCGAATCGACGCCGCAGTTCGGCGACCGGCGCAGTTACCAAATGGATCCGTCCAACAGCCGCGAAGCGATGCGGGAAATCGAACTGGATCTCGAAGAGGGCGCGGACATGATCATGGTGAAGCCGGCCATGCCTTATCTCGACATCATCCGGCAAGCGCGCGACCGTTTTGACGCTCCGCTCGGGGCCTATCAAGTAAGCGGCGAATTCAGCATGCTGATGGCAGCCATCGAGAGAGGCTGGCTGGATCGGGATCGCGCCATCCTGGAATCGCTCACGTCCATTCGGCGCGCGGGCGCGGACTTCATGCTCACCTATTTCGCCAAGGACGCGGCGCGATTGCTGAGCTGAGTCGCCGCCGGTATCATTGCCGCACGAAAAAGCCGTGATGCTTCTCCAAGGCCGCTTCGGATTCATCCACTCCGCGCACTTCCGCCCAGCGCGGTCCTTTCCATAGCAGTCCGGCGAGTTCGGAAAGCTGCGCCGCGGTTCCGACGGCGTACACTTGCACGCAGCCGTCATCGTCGTTGCGCACCCAACCGCTGATTCCCAGCGCTT
>Ga0302326_10009175_pt1 | contig 21690 bp, 21 predicted proteins | sample Palsa_T0_3_FD_202264 | JGI IMG/M metagenome (GOLD analysis project Ga0302326, IMG submission 202264) | Peat permafrost microbial communities from Stordalen Mire near Abisko, Sweden - Palsa_T0_3 | ecosystem: Environmental > Terrestrial > Soil > Palsa > Peat permafrost | place: Sweden: Abisko... | reverse complement strand
CCCGAGAACACCTGGGATGGGGTTCTTGCTGGCGAGCCAGGGCCTCTCTCGACGACGGACGTGCATCTCTCCATGTCGGATGTGACTCTCTCCACGAAGAAGATGCGCGAGCGCGTCTCGCCCGCACCCAAGGCCACGAGTCCGCCGCTCGAACTCCCCCCGAGGCTCTGCCAGCACGCCTCTGACCTACAGGCGAGCAGCGCTCTCTTAGCCGGCGTCTAGACCCGCGGCGTCCGCCGAGGACGAGTCGCTCGCCGACGCGTCGATGGGCGACCCGTCCCCGCCGGACGCGTCGTCCCCTGCCGAATGACCCGAGTTGTCACATCCGTCGATCCCGTTGCCATCGAGGATGCTCCCGACAGGCTCGCCCGCGTCGACCGGCTGCGAGAGCGAACCCAGCGGGATGACGCAAGCTGCGACCGAAGCGGCGAGCAGCGCGGTGAGCCCGAACGCAAGGGACCTTCTTCGCATGGGCCGGAGTGTGCCTTCGATCTCCAGGGCGAGCCATGACTTCGTCGAGGCGCTCTGCCCCGCGCCGGACTCATCGCTCGACGAGATCTTGCAAGCGCGCGAGCGCGGCGTCCCAGTCGCGGGATGTTCGAGGGGACGGCGGGTGACGAAAATTTGGCCCCTCCATGTCCGGAGCGATAGGAGCGATGACGTGCCCCGTGGCGCGCCAACGTGCCTCGTCGCGGCCGTCGTCCTTGCGACGATCGCGCCCGCCTGCGGCAATCCCCTCCCCGGGACGATGCTCGGCACGTACCACGTCACGGCGCAGGTGCAGACCAACTCGTGCGGGCTCCCCGCACCGCAGCCGTGGGTCTTCGACGTCCAGCTCTCCAACGACAACGGGGTGCTGTACTGGAGCTGGATGGACGGCAGCGCCCCCATGTCGAACCCCATCACCTCGTCCGCGGCGACGCTCACCGAGAGCATCTCGGCGAACGTCGACGGCACCGATGCGGGCAACGGTCCGTGCACGATGACCCGCGACGATACCGTCGTCGTCGATCTCGGGACCGGATCGCCGCCCGCGAGCTTCTCGGGGAGCATCACCTACGACTTCGCGGCGGCGGCCGGCGCCAACTGCTCCGATCAGCTCGCGAATTCCGGCGGCCAGTACGACGTGCTGCCCTGCACGACCACGTATGCGATGTCGGCCACGCCCTAGTAGAGCGGTTTCTCGACCGTTTCTTCGCTGTTGCGCGCACGCACTTTCGGAAAAAGGTCGCCTGACGCGGCCTACGCTTCGATCGCGGCGTGCCTATACTTGGCCTCGTGGCTTCGTTGGAACCGACCACGCTGCGCCCAAAGACGGATGAGGACATCCCGCTCGGCGAACGCCGCACGATCGGCGGTCGGGTACGGGTGTACTACTACGGATACTGGATCAAGGCGTATCCCACGCCCGCGGACACGCTGCTCACCAAGAAGCGGCTCATCGAGGCGCTGACCCGGCGGCTCTTCAACCATGTCGAGCACGGGGTCAACGTCCCCGGTTCCCGCCTCGCCGAAGCTCGGGCGTCGTTCGGCCGCGAGGTCGACGCAGGGCGCCGGCGCATCAAGGGCGCCATGCTGGCCGGAGCGCTCTTCAACCGCGCGACCGACATCATCACCAAGCTGGTGGAGATCCAGGCCCTCGGCGTCCCGATAGAGACCGACAACGCCCTCATGCGCGAGTGCGGCGAGCACCTGCAAGAGGCCCTCGAGCTCGGGCGGCTGGTGCTCCACCGGAGCGGCGAGGAGGGCATCGACGAACTCTGGGGAGAGCCCTTCAAGGCATTCATGTACCCCATCGAGAAGTTCTACGAGAGTCGCTACGTCAAGATGGCCCACTGCATGGCGGAGATCGACGAGATCCGCGACGAGCTCTCGAACGCGCTGGGTGGCTCGGCGCTGTTCGCCGGGGTAAGCGAGCGGATCGCCGAGTTCGCCGAGGCGGCGAGGATCAAGTGCGAGACGTTGCGCACCGACGAAGAGATCTTCGAGATATGGACCTCGCTGGTCGTGTCGGGAGAGCACATGGCCGCGTTCGAGCCGACGCTCGATCCGGACGCGCCGCCCGCTCTTCGGCGAGAAGCAGCCGCGGGCGTCACGCTCATTCGTCGCGCGAAGGACCTGGTCTTCTGGGTCACGCGGGCCCGCGTCCCGATGCCCAAGAGCACCGAAGCCCTCGTGAGCTTGTGCCGGCGATTCCGCGAGAGCAGCTCGTGCGACGGGCCTGGGCCGCGCTCCGCAACGGTCGGGACGGGCGCGACGATCGAGCCGGCGCCGTCGATGGCGTCGTTGACCTCCCCTTAACTGCCCAGGTTAGCTGCGCAGGTTCTTCACGGCGCGGAGCTTGTTGGAGACGTCGAGGGCCGCCACCTTGTAGGCCTCGGCCAGCGTCGGGTAGTTGAAGACGGCGTCGACGAGGTAGTCCACCTTGCCGCCGCAGCCCATCACGGCCTGGCCGATGTGTACGTTCTCGGTCGCGCCCGTCCCGAAGAGGTGCACGCCAAGCACGCGGCGGTCCTCGGACGACACCAGGAGCTTCAGCATGCCGAACGAGTCTCCGGCGATCTGACCGCGGGCGAGCTCGCGGTAGCGCGAGATCCCGACCTCGTAAGGGGCGGATGCGTCGGTGAGCTCGGCCTCCGTGCGGCCGACGTAGCTGATCTCGGGGATGGTGTAGATGCCGATGGGCATCGAGCCGTCGATGGCCGACGTGGGTTCGCCGAACGCGTGGTACGCGGCGAGGCGCCCTTGCTCCATCGACGTCGCGGCCAGGGCCGGGAAGCCAATGACGTCGCCGACGGCGTACACGTGGGGGACGCACGTGCGGTAGTGCGCGTCGACGTGGATGCGGCCGCGCTCGTCCGCGGGGATCTTCACGCGATCGAGGGCCAGCTTCTCGGTCGCGCCCATGCGTCCGGCCGAGTACATGACGGCGTCCGCCGGGATCGACTTGCCGCTGGCGAGTAGCGTCAGCGCGCGATCGCCGTGGACCTCGACGGCCGACACCGTCTCCCGGAAGCGGAACGTCACGGCGAGCTCGCGAAGGTGGTACTGCAGCGCCTGCACGACCTCTTCGTCGCAGAACTCGAGCATGCGGTCGCGCCTCTCGACGACGGTCACCTTCGTCCCGAGGGCGGCGAAGATGGACGCGTACTCGATGCCGATGACCCCCGCGCCGACGACGACGAGCGACGCGGGGATCTTCTCGAGCGAGAGGATCCCGTCGGAGTCGATGACGCGCCGGCCGTCGAAGGCGACGTTGGGCGGGCGCGCAGGTCGCGTGCCGGTCGCGATGACGATGTGGCCGGCCGTGACCTTCGCCATCCCGCTCTTTCCCTCGATCGCGATCGTGTGCTCGTCGACGAAGGACGCGGCGCCCTGGAGAAGTTGGACGCGGTTGCGGCCGAGCTGGTCCTGCACCACCTGAATCTCGCGGGCGACGACATGCGCCGTTCGCCTCAGGAGGTCCGCGACCGTGATCTCGCTCTTGACCCGGTAGCTCGATCCGTAGAGTTCGCGTTGCGCGAGGCCGGTGAGATACAGCACCGTCTCGCGCATCGCCTTGGACGGGATCGTGCCCGTGTTCACGCACACGCCGCCAAGGTCGCCCCGCTCGACGATCGCGGCGCGCTTGCCGAGCTTCGCGCTGGCGATGGCCGCCTTTTGACCGCCGGGACCCCCGCCGATCACGAGCAAGTCGTAGTCGTACTGTGTCGACACGCTTTCGGGAACCTACCTTGCTGCCATTGCCAGCGTGTCTCGTCCATGTAACGGAAACATGCACTCCCCATCCCACCGCCAACCGTCAGTCGTCCCCGATGCCGTGGTCCCAGTACGTCACCGCATCCCTGTGGCGATTGACGAAACGCACGCCGCCATCCTGCGAGACCACGACGGCGACCGCGCCCGCAGCGGCGGCGCAATAGCGGTAGGCCGATCGATGCCGCGTCCCGACGACGTCGACGACCTCGGGGACGAACGCGTCGGCCTCCAGGTCGAGGGCCCGCCGCACGTGCGCGATGGGCGGCAGCGATCCGCCGAGTTCGGCCCCGAAGCCCAAGACCTCCAGGCGCCTCGTCAGTACGACCGCGCCGTCGACGTTGCCCAGCGACGCGATGAGGTGGCTCATCTCGAAGAGGGCTTCGTCGAGCTCCCCGATCCGCGGATCCGTCTCGACCTTGTAGAAGTCGGGGTCGATGCGCCGCCCCGTCTCGCGCGCGCGCTCTGCGAGCGTGGCGACGATGCCCTGGACGAGCGCCTGGAAGCGATGACGCGAAGGGGTGTCCCGAAAGGGATACTTGATCCGCATGTGCCGCTCGGACACGCAGTCGGCCGGCGCGAAGACCAGCGTCCCGCCGTGGTGCGCGGTCTGCATCGTCGCGATGACGCGCTTGATCATCTGCTGGGCGGCGTGCCTCGCGAGCTCCAGCGCCGCGCCATCCGACACTTCGGCGGGCGACGCCTTCGCGTCCTCGAGCGCCGCCATGAGCCGCTCGCTGCGAAAGAGCGCCGAGAGCCACTGCGACTGGAATACGTCGAGGGCGAAGTCGGAGAGCTTGCCGCCCCGGAGCTCGGCCACACGCCGGCTGCCGCACGCCACGACGACGTGCCCGGGGCGGACGACGCGCACGACCAGACTCGGCGGCATGGGCGGCTCCTTCGCCCGTCCGCCGCGCGCCGCCTGAAGCCAGCGCGGGCCGCTCTGAGCCAGGCCCCAGGTGCGCAGCTCGCCCTGGGACTCGTCGATGCCGATGAGCGCGCGATGAAAGCTGGCCGCGGGCGACAGCCTGCGCAGCTCGTGCTCGTCGAAGCCGCGCGGGGTCTCGAATTGCAGCGGCATCAAGCTGCCCGGCGGACCGTCGTCGGCCGACAGCTCCGACGGGGGAATGACCAGGATGCGGAGCGTGACGGGCCTCTCCTCGTCGCGCAGAAACGATGCGTGGTAGGCCGCATCCAGGATCGCGCCGAGCCGGCGCGGGAGGGGGCGGGCGTCCGCAGGCCACGTCGCGCAAACGCGCGCCGCGAGGTCGTTGGGATAGCTGAGTTCGAGATCGGTCACCCTGCAATCGTCACTTCGGTGTGGCCCGCGCGCAAGGGAGACTCATCGGGTGTGCCGAGGGTGCCGAGCCCAGCGGGTCGCACACCACAACAATCGCGATGTTGCCGGCGCGCTTGCGCCTGAGGTGCGCCACACGTGCGACCCATTTGCACCGCGCAGCGACCGCGGTTTTGCGACATCGTCACCTGCCCATCGGCGCGCCGATGGTACTGCCAACGCCATGTCGACGGACACGAGGGCGACAGTCCGTCGATCGGGCGTGGCGCGCGTCGCCGCCGCGGCCGCCGGGCTCGTCGCCATCGGCGCGCTTCTCGTCGGCGTGCGTGCAGGCGCGTCGGCCTTTCGACGAGTCGCGCCCGTCGCCGCCGCGCCGCAGGGACAACTCCCGGAGCCGCCGCCGATCGCGCCGACCAGCGCGGCCCCTTCCCCCGAAGCCTCCGAGGCGGCCCGGCGGGCGACCCTCGGCAAGACCCTTTTCGTCGATGCCAACCTATCCGATCCCCCCGGCACGAGCTGCGCGGCCTGCCACGATCCGGCTCGCGCGTTCGCGGGCAATCATGGCTCGAGCATCGGCGTGGCGCTCGGCAGTCGTCCCGGCCACTTTGCCAAACGCAACACGCCATCGCTGCTCTATTTGCGATTCGTGCGCAAGTTCCGCCTCCACTGGGAGGAGGACGCGCCCCTCGTCGACGCCTATGGCGGATTCTTCTGGGACGGGCGAACCGACTCGATCGTCGATCTCACGAGGCAGCCGCTCCTGAACCCCCAAGAGATGAACGCCGGGGACGGGCGGCGGGTGGCCAGCGTCATCGCGGCGAGCGCCTATGCCCCGGAGTTCCGGACGGCGTTCCCGGGCGCCCTCGACGACCCCGATGCCACGCTGAAGGCCGTGGGCGAGGCCGTATCCGCGTACCTGCTCGGCGACGAAATGGCGCCGTTTTCGTCGAGGTACGACGACTTCGTGCGCGGTCGTGGGCAGTTGACGGCGACCGAAGCCGCGGGGCTCAAGCTGTTCAAGGACTCGGCCAAGGGCGGCTGCTCGGGGTGCCACAAGATGAACGATCGCTCGAGCGATCCGAAGGCCTCGCCGTTCACGGACTACGGCTTCGACGCCGTGGGAGCGCCCCGCAACCGGGCGCTGCCCGCCACGCGCGACGCGGCCTACTTCGACCTCGGCCTCTGCGAACGCCAGGGCGGCGACTACCAGAAGAACACGGCCGAGTTCTGCGGCCGGTTTCGCACGCCTTCGCTCCGCAACGTGGCCGTCCGGCAGGCCTTCATGCATAACGGCGTGTTCTCGAAGCTGCGCGACGTCGTCGCCTTCTACGCGTCCCGGTCGACGAACCCGGAGCGCTGGTACGCGCACGGTCCAGTCTTCGACGACCTGCCGGCGAAGTATCGCGACAACGTGAACGTCGACAAGGCGCCCTACAACCGACACCGCGGCGAAGCTCCGGCCCTCGACGACGGCGAGATCGACGCCATCGTCGCGTTCCTCGGCGCGCTGACGGACGCTCCGTATCGGTGACACGTCCTCACCATCAATGGATTGAACCCAAACGGTCACGTATTCGAATATCGAACGCCCTATTTTGACTTTATGAATCGAAGTTCGGCCGCTCGGTGACCGGCGGTGGGGCGAAGAAGCGTGCTCCGCAGGCGCTCGCGTCTGCGATCACGGAAGTGTCACGGCAGTCTGGATACATCGAATAACAGGAGGATACTGACAATGCGTAAACGTACATCGTTTGGGCTTTTGGCCGGCACGTCGCTCGTCGCGGCGGCTGCCTGCAGCGCGGGCCCGGGCACCCCCGGAGCGGCGACGGCCACGTCCTCCGCGCCACTCTCCGTCACGGACGCGTCGACGCCGTCGCAGAGCGGCGCCAACGACGGCAACACGCACACGCCGATCAAGCACGTCCTCGTCATCATCGGCGAGAACCGCTCGTTCGACCACGTGTTCGCCACGTACAAGGCCAAGAACGGCCAGTACGTCGACAACATCCTCGCGAAGGGGATCATCAACGAGGACGGCTCGCCCGGCCCGAACTTCGGCCGGGCCGTGCAGAAGAGCGCGATCGACGAGTCTCCGAGCACGTACGAGCTCAGCCCCGGCTCGCAGACGCCCTACAGCGTGCTGCCCCCGGTGTTGGCCGGCGGGCCCACGACGCCTTACGTGACCTCGCTCACCGAGGCCGAGACCGACGAGAGCGCGGCCCTGCCGTCGTCGTACGTGCCCTTGCTGCTCACGGGCGCGACCGGCCTGACGAGCGGAACGCCCGACACGCGCCTCGCGCAGAACCCGCTGACCGTCCCGCCCGGACCGTTCCAGCTCTCGCCGGGCATCTCGTACGACGACTACTCGGCGAGCCCCGTGCACCGCTTCTACCAGATGTGGCAGCAGCTCGACTGCAGCGTCGAGCACGCGACGTTCGCCAACCCTCAGGGTTGCACGGCGAGCCTCTTCCCTTGGGTCGAGACGACGATCGGCGCCGGCGACAACGGCGTCACGCAGCCGGCCGGCTTCACCGACGAGTCCACGAGGGAAGGCTCCGCGTCGATGGGCTTCTGGAACGTCCTCCAGGGCGACGTTCCGTATTTCAAGTCGCTCGCCGACACCTACGCCATGAGCGACAACTTCCACCAGTCGATCCAGGGCGGCACGGGCGCCAACCACATCGCGCTCGGCACGGGCGACGCCGACTGGTTCAGCGACGGCAAGGGCAACGCCGAGGTGCCGCCGACGCTCGAGATCGAGAACCCGGACCCCCAACCCGCCGCGGACGGCGGGACGCCCCCGAACAACTGGTGGGTGCAGGACGGCTACTCGGGCGGCACGTACAGCGACTGCTCCGACGAGACGCAGGCCGGCGTGAAGGAAGTCACGTCGTATCTGCAGCAGATCCACGTCAAGCCCAACTGCGAGAAGGGCCACTACTACCTGCTCAACAACTACAACCCGGGCTACTTCGGCGACGGCACCGTCGACACGGTGGACGAGTTCACGATCCCGCCGTCCTCGACGCGCACGATCGGCGACGAGCTCCTCGAGCACGACATCTCATGGCGCTATTACGGCGAAGACTGGAACGCATACGTGGCCGACCCCGAGGGCTATGGGCCGGGCAACGAGTACTGCAACATCTGCAACCCGTTCCAGTACGCGACGTCGATCATGGCGAACGCCGCCGTCCGCACGACGCACCTCAAGGACGAGACGGACCTCTTCACCGACATCGGCAACGGCTGGTTGCCCGCGTTCGCAATCACCAAGCCGGACGGGCTGCTCGACGGGCACCCGGCGTCGTCCAAGTTGGAGCTCTTCGAGGGCTACACCAAGAAGATCGTCGACGCGATCCAGGCCAACCCCGCGCTCTGGGCCGACACCGCGATCTTCATCACGTTCGACGAAGGCGGCGGCTACTGGGACTCGGGCTACGTGCAGCCGCTCGACTTCTTTGGCGACGGCACGCGCATCCCGCTCATCACCGTGTCGCCCTACGCGACCGGCGGGCACGTGTCGCACGAGTACGGCGACCACGTCTCGATCCTCAAGTTCGTGGAGAAGAACTGGGGCCTGCCGCCCATCACGAACCGCAGCCGCGACAACTACCCGAACCCGATCGCGCTGCCGGTCAACCCGTACGTTCCGCTGAACAGCCCGGCGATCGGCGACCTCGCCGACGAGTTCGACTTCGGACACCACGGGCCGGGCGAGGGATTCCCCTGGTAACGGACGAGCGGCCAACCGGCTGACGGCGGCGGCGCCGGCCTCTTCGCGAGGACGGCGCCGTTTGCTTTTGTGCCTCTGTGCAGTAAGGAGGGGCCGGCCATGACGCCACGCGCCGCCGACGGCCTCGACGCCGTCGCCCCTGTCGAGCCCCCTCCAGGCGGTGCCTTCCGGGTCGAGCCGCTGGCCGGGCGCTCCCCCATCCGCCTCTCGGTCGTCATCCCGACGTTCAACGAGGCCAAGAACATCGCCGAGATCGTGCGGCGGCTGACGGAGCTGCTGGATGCCCCGCTCGGCAGCGCCTACGAGCTGATCGTCGTCGACGACGACAGCCCCGACCGGACATGGGAGGCCGCCCAGGCGCTGACGCGCCACTACCCGCACCTTCGGGTCATCCGTCGCACGGGGGAACGCGGCCTCTCGACGGCCGTCATCCGGGGCTGGCAGGCCGCGCGCGGCGAGGTGATCGCCGTCATCGACGCTGATCTGCAGCACCCGCCGGAGGTGACGCTCGGCCTCTGGGAGGAGGTCTCGCGCGGCGCCGACCTGGCCGTCGCCAGCCGGCACGTCGAGGGCGGCGGGGTGAGCGACTGGAGCGCCTTTCGGAGAATTCTGTCGCGCGGGGCGCAATTGATCGGCCTGTTCTTGCTGCCCGGCGTCGTCGGGCGGGTGAGCGACCCGATGAGCGGCTACTTCATGGTCCGGCGCGCGGCCATCGAGGGGGTGGCGATGAACCCCCTCGGATACAAGATCCTCATCGAGGTGCTGGGACGGGGCAAAATCCGCTGGATCGCGGAGGTGCCCTACGTCTTTCGCGAGCGCGTCGAGGGGGAGAGCAAGGTCACCTGGAGACTCTACATCGAGTACCTGCGCCACCTCGTCCGGCTCCGCCTCTCGCGCCTGCCGATCGATCGCTTCGTCCGTTTTGCCACGGTCGGCTCGAGCGGAGTCGTCGTCGACATGGGCCTGCTTTACCTGCTGAGCGATCCGCACACGCTGGCGTGGGGCCTCACGCGGAGCAAGCTCGTCGCCGCCGAGGCCGCGATCATGAACAACTTCTGGTGGAACGACGCCTGGACGTTCCGTGACGTGGCGAAAGACCAAACGGGCCCCCGCCCTCGGCTGGTGAGGTTCGCCAAGTTCCAGCTTGTTTGCCTGAGTGGCTTGATCTTGAACACGGTGCTCTTGAACGTCCAGTTCAACTATCTCGGCATGAACCGCTACATCGCCAACGCGATCGCCATCGCCATCGTGACTGGATACAATTTCTGGCTGATCGTGAAGCTTAGCTGGCGCGCCACGGTCGTCACGCCGCCCGGCGCGCACTGACGCTGACGGACGTCCAGCGCGGCCGCAACGCCGAGGCGCGGCACGTGCCTTGCGTTGGTCCGCGGCATGAACACACGTCATCCGTTCGCGAGGGGTCTCGTGGTCGTCGTGGCGATGGGCCTCGTCGCGTGCAGTCACGACGAACAACCCAAAACGCCGACGACCGCCGACCCGGCTCCCGCCGCCTCGGCTGAGCCGTTGGTTCCCACGACGCCGGATCCCACGACGCCAAATCCCGCGTCGACCTCGTACTCGCCGGTATCGCCGGTCGCCGCGGCGACGAGCGACTCGTCGACGCTCACGAACGACCAGATCCTCGAGGTCACCCACACGGCCAACGAGGGCGAGATCGCGCAGGCCCGCCTCGCGGTGAGCAAGAGCAAGGACGGCCGCGTCCAGAAGCTCGCGGCGATGATGATCCACGATCACTCCGACGCGGACGCGAAGGGCAAGGCCCTCGCCGCCAAAGACAACTTGACCCTGCAGCCGAGCCCCACGAGCGAGGCGCTGCGCGCCGACGCGAGCGACGCGACGACCGCGCTGCAGGGCGAAGCGGGGGCCGGCTTCGACAAAGGGTACGTCGACACCCAGATCCACGAGCACCAGAAGGTCCTCGACTTGATCGACCAGAAGCTCGTCCCCGACGTCACCAACGCCGACGTCAAGGCGTACCTCGAGGACGTGCGCGTCTCGGTCGCCGCGCACCTCGAGCACGCGCGCAAAGTCGCCCAGAAGATGAGTCAGCAGGCGCAAAAGTGACCGGCGCTTCGATCGACTCTCCACGACACCCGTCACGAACGAACAAGGAGCGCACAATGCCCAAGACGAAGAAGATCACGGTGACTCGCGCGACGTCGAAGAAGACGCCTCGCTCCCCTGCAATGAAGCTGCTCCGCGCCGGCACCGTCGACCTCACGTCGAAGGTATCGCCCACGGTGCGGAAGAAGGTCAGGCAGAACTTGCCCATCGCGGCGGCGATCGCCGCGGGCGGCGCGGCGGTGGCGACGGGCGTCGTGATGCGCGACCAGCTCGCGGATGCGGCGCGCGCAGTCGGTTCCGCCGGGGCGTCGACGTCGAAGTGGGTCGCCAAGGCGATCACGCTCGACCACTTGCTCGCGGCTGCGGGATTGGGCCGGCGCAAGCCCTTCTGGCAGCGCACTTTGCCCCTTCTCGGCATCACGGGCGGGGTCCTCGTGGCCGGCGCGGCTGCGTACCTCTTCATCCCTCGTGGACGGGCCATCGCGCGCATCGCCCACGACGCGGTGCCGGAGCCCTCGATGTCGTCGCAGGACGACTTCGGCATGAAGAACGAGCCCTTCGGCGCGACGATCGCGGAACGGCAGGTGGCCCATGAGCACAGCTGAGCGCGTCGAAGCGTCCCGATCGCGCCGCGCGCGCAGCACGCGGTCCCCGATGGCCGTCGGCGCCGAGGTGCCGCGTTCCGTGGAAGACATCGTCCAAACGGCGCGCAGCGTCCAGCGCCGGGTGAAGCGCGAGCTACACGACCGGCCCGAGGCGGTCTTGGCGGCGGTGGCGGCAGCGGCTTTCGTCGCCGGCGCCGCGGTCGGCTCGCGGCTCGGCCGGATCGTCATTTCCGCACTCATCCCCTTCGGCATCCAGCACTTCCTGGCGACGAGCATCGGCCCCCGCTTGGCCGAGTACGTCACCAGCCTCTCGGAGGACCACGAGGAAGGGTCCAACGGGACGTCACCGAAGGCGCAGCCCAGCTGACGCCCCTCGAAAATGGGACCCTCGTGACGCCGTCCCCGATCACCCGGACTCGTTGTTGCGTCGTGGGCGGCGGCCCCGCGGGGATGGTGACCGCGGCGCTGCTGGCCCGCGCGGGGATCGAGACGCTCGTGCTCGAGAAGCACGGCGACTTCCGCCGCGACTTCCGCGGGGACAGCGTGCACCCCTCGACGATGGATCTGCTCGGAGAGCTCGGGTGGCTGGGCGACTTTCTGCAGCGCCCCCACCAGGAGCTCGGACGCATCCGCGCCCATATCGGCACGGAGGAGGTCACGCTGGCGGATTTCAGCCATCTGTCGACGCGCGCGCGGTTCATCGCGCTCATGCCCCAGCGCGACTTCCTGACGTTTCTCCTCGACCACGCGCGCGTGTTCCCGACGTTCTCGATCCGCATGAACACGAAGGTGGTGGAGCCGATCGAGCACGAGGGGCGCGTCGCCGGGGTCCGGGCGGAGACCGACGGGGGGTCGATCAACGTCATCGCGGATCTCGTCATCGCGGCGGATGGAAGGCGCTCGGTGCTGCGGGAGGCGTCCGGGTTTCATCCACGCTCGGTGGGCTCTCCCATCGACGTCCTCTGGTTTCGCCTGCCGCGCCGCGAAGGCGACCCTACCGAGAGTCTCGGGTGGGTGCAGCAGGGGCACCTGATGGTGATGCTCGATCGCGGGGCCTACTGGCAGATCGCGTTCGTCATCCCGAAGGGCGGGTTCGACGCGTTGAAGGCGGCCGGAATCGACGCGTTTCGTCGCGATATCGTGAACACCGCGCCCTTCTTCGGCGATCGCGTCCACGCGCTCCGGTTCGAGGACGTGAAGCTCCTCGTCGTGACGATCGATCGCTTGAAGCGCTGGTGGCGAGAAGGGCTGCTCTTCCTCGGCGACGCCGCGCACGCCATGTCGCCGGTGGGGGGCATCGGCATCAACCTCGCGATCCAGGACGCCGTGGCGGCGGCCAACATCCTCTCGGGTCCCCTGTCGCGGGGCGAGCCGGTGGACGGCCTGCTGGCCCGCGTCCAGGAGCGGCGCGAGCTGCCGACGCGCGTGACACAGACGGTCCAGGCGACCATCCAAGGTCTCTTCCTTCGGGGCGTTCTGAAGAGCGGGCACCCGGCTCGCCCCGGGACCGCACTCCGACTCATCGACCGTCTGCCGACCTTCCTGCAGGGCGTTCCCGCGAGGCTGCTTGGCCTGGGCTTTCGGCCAGAGCATCTTAGCGCGCTGCTGGCGTGATCCCCTCGTGATGGCGCGCGGGCGCGTGCTCGTGCTCGCGCGCGTGCCCACGCTGCTCGGGCGCATGCTCGCGCGTGTGCTCGTGCTCGCGCGCATGCTCGCGCTCGGGCGCATGCTCGTGCTCGTGCCCGCGCGCGTACTCGCGCTCGTGCGGGCCCCTCAGGGGCTGCGCGGCGGACGGCTCGAGCGCTCGTAGAGGCACCGGCGGACCATCGCGACGACATCGGACGCCACCACCGGCTTCACGAGGAAGCGGTCGGCCCCCGCCGCCGCGAGCTGTCGCCAGTCCTCGGATCCGCCGGAAGCCGTGAGCATGATGATGGGCACGGCGTACGAGGGATCCCGCTCGCGAAGGCTCTGCGTCAGGCGCAGACCGTCGATACCGGGCATGTGAAGATCCGCGATGACGACCGACGGGTGATTCCGATCGAACGCGGTGAGCGCCTGCGCGCCATCGGCGACCCCCTCGACCGCGGCGCCCGGGAACGCACGCTCGAGGACCGTGGCCATCGTCCAGCGAAAGTCTTCGTCGTCGTCGGCCACGAGAATGCGGACGGGTTCCTTCGTCCCGATGCGAGCAGCGGCAAGTTCACGCTGGAACGCCTCGGACGTCGGCGTTCGCTTCGCAGGGTCCTTGACGAGCGCACGGAGGATCACGCCGTCAAGTTCGGGGAAGCTGCACGGACGCACTTCGCTCGGCGGCCGCACCTCGTCGGTGATGTGACGCAGGAGCGTCGTGGTCGCCCCCGGCGAGTCGAAGGGCGGCTTGCCCGCCACGATTTCGTACGCGATGCAGCCGAGCGAGTAGATGTCGGCGCGCGACTGGTGAGACGGATCGCTGTCGTCCGCGAAGATGACCTCCGGCGCCATGTACGCCGGGGTGCCGACGAGCTCGCGCGGCCCCGTCTGCACGCCACGCCACAGGAACGCGAGACCGAGGTCCGCGATCTTCGGCGTCAGCTGTCCGCTCAGCAGCACGTTGGTCGGCTTCAAGTCCCGGTGCACGGTGTCGGCCGCGTGGATGGCGGCCAGACCCTCGCAGATGCCGTTTAGCACGTGCAGCGCGTCGTCGAGGTCGTCCGGCTCGGCGTGGGTCGTCAGCCAGTGATCGAGCGTCTCGCCCTCGACGTACTCCATCACGAAGTACGGCAAGCCCTTGTGCAGGCCGCACGTGTAGACCTGCACGACGTTCGGGTGGCTTACCCGCGCCATCGCCTGGGCCTCCTCGGCGAAGCGCTGCCGAAAGCGCTCGTTCAAGAGGTCGGCGCGCAAGAACTTGATGGCGACCCGACGGTCGAGCACCTCGTCGCGCGCGAGAAGAACGACGCCCATGGCGCCTTCGCCGAGCCGGCTGACCACGCGGTACGTGCCGTCGATGAGCTGCCCGACGTCGGGCACCTCGTTGGCATCGGACCACGGAGGGGTGCCGTCGCAAGGGAGGGTTTCGCTATTGCTATTATTGCTATTGGAAGTGTAAGGCACGACGCGCTTGAGGAAGGACCTCTGCAAGAACCGGACGCCACCCCTACCAGCGTTCCCGCGGCGCCACTGCTGCAACGCGCCATCCTCGAGGCTGCTCACTTTCGCCCCAACCCGTGCAGAGCGCCTCCTCAGGTCCGGCCTGGCTCCCCTCTTGGCAACTTGCGCTTGGCAGCTTGTAAGCTGAGCGTCGCGCACCCCCCGCTGGCTCAGGCCTTGCTTGACGAACCCCGTGCCCAGGTTGGCCCCCCTCGCCGTCCCATTGCTGCTCCCCGCACCGAGCCGAATCTGGTGAACACAATTCCCGAGGAAACGTTGTGGTTGAACGGCGTATCGGCGTTGCTCGTGGACGACGACGCCGACAACCTCGAGCTCATCGGGTACGTTCTCGAGCGCGCGGGCTGCCGGGTCACCGTGGCGCAATCCGCCGCCAGCGCGCTCGACGCGATCGCGAAAGGGTCCTTCGATCTCCTTCTCAGCGACATCGGCCTGCCCGACCAGGACGGGATCACGCTGATGAGCGAGATCCGCGCGCGAGGGCACAACGTTCCGGCCATTGCCCTCACCGGATACGCGGGCGCCGACGACGTGCGACGGATGAACGACGCGGGTTACCAGAGGCACCTGCCCAAACCCGTCGACCTTGCCGCGCTGCTATCGACGGCCAAAGAGCTCGCGCGCGCGACGCGAGCGAGCTGAGCGACCCGCCGGGGCGTTACCGTCCCCGGCACTGCGGTTGCAGCCTCGAGAAGGCGCGCAATGGCTTCCAGCCGCGTCTCGACGAGCAACATGGCCCAACGGGTCGTGCAAAACGTCGAGGCCATCGCGCAGTTGCATGCCGCCGCCGAGGTGAGCATGAGCCAGCGCTTCATCGATCGCCTCACGGCGTCGATCGGCAGGCCGTCGTCGATCTGGACGGTCCTCATCCTGGTCGCCTTGTGGATGGGCCTCAACACGTTTGGGGCGAACGCGGGGCTACCGCGCCTGGATCCGCCGCCATTCCCGTGGCTGCAAGGGGTACTGAGTCTGTCGGCGCTGCTCGTGACCATCATCGTGCTTGCCACCCAGCGACATCAGGCGCAACGCGCGGCTCGCCGCGGAGACCTCGAGCTTCAGGTCAACCTGCTCGCCGAGCAGAAGACCGCAAAGCTCGTCGCCCTCCTCGAGGAACTACGCCGCGATCTCCCGACTGTCCGCGATCGCGTCGACCCCGTCGCCGCGGCCATGAGCAAAGCGGTCGACCCCAAGGCCGTCCTCTCCGTCATCGAAGCCGACGTCCCCCCAAGAAACACCCCCTCGAAGAAGGACTAGGGCAGCGCCGTCGTGATGACGTCAAACCTTTGCTGTCATCCCGAGCGCAGCGAGGGACCCCATGGACGACGCCCTTCCGCGCTCTCCGTGGGGTCCTTCGCTTCGCTCAGGATGACAGCAAACCTTGAGCTCATCTCGACGGCGGTGCACTAGACGGGACTAGACGGCCTCGCCGAGCACGCGGGGGTGGGTGTGGATGGCGGCTTCGAGGCGGCCGACGCGGATCTCGAAGTCTGGGACTTCGCGCTCGAGGGCGTCGAGCAGCTCGTGAGCCGTCATCGCCGGGCCGGCCATTCCGGCCTCCCAGAGACGATCGACGACCTCTGCCAGGAGAGCACGTCGCATGTGGCGCTCACCGCGCAGCGTCCGGAGTAAGACTTCGATCCGCTCCGATGGGGAGGAGTTGAGTCTTGCCCTCGTTGCCCTCATAAAGGCCACGAAAAGGCAACGAGCATGCCGGAGCGTTCGCGGCTCTCGGCGCACCGCCCATCGCCCACCCGCGTCACCGACCCTGCGACACCCGATGGACGGTCGCGGGGGGCCGCTTTTTTCCTTTCCGGTGAGGCAAAGGTGCACGAAATCCGCGGCTGCAAGCGGGTGATAGCATCGAGGATGCCCTCGGGCGGCACCGGAGTCGCACGAGAGATCCATGCCCCAAGAGTCTCCAGGAACTCCGCCGAGCATCCCGCCGGACGATGTGGCCGATCCCCTGATCGGCCGGATCGTGGCGGGCAAATTTGCAATCGAAACAAGATTGGGACAGGGCGCGATGGGCGCCGTCTACCGTGCTCGGCAGCTCGCCCTCGACAAATACGTCGCGATCAAGGTCCTCCATAGCGATCACGCCAACGACGCAAGCTACGCGGAGCGTTTCCGGCGCGAAGCCAGGGCGGCCTCCCGGCTCGACCACCCCAACTCGATCCGCGTCTTCGACTTCGGCGAGGAGCCGGACGGCTTGCTTTACCTCGCGATGGAGTACGTCGAGGGCCGGGACCTTCGCGCGCTGCTGTCGGACATCGGCCCGCTACCCGCCCCGATCGTCGCAGACATCCTCGGCCAGGTGCTCGCCGCGCTCGCGGTCGCCCACGACCTCGGCGTCCTGCACAGGGATCTCAAGCCCGAGAACATCATGCTCGTGCGCGCGCGCGGGGATGACGGGCAGCCCGCCGACGTCGTGAAAGTGTGCGATTTCGGGATCGCGAAGATCATCGAGCGGTCCCAACCAGCGCCGGGCGCGGGCCCGGGGCGGCGCACCACGGAAGGGTTCGTCGTCGGAACGCCGGAGTACATGTCGCCGGAGCAGGCGCAGGGCAAAGCGATCGACGGCCGAAGCGATCTCTACTCCGTCGGCATCGTCCTCTACGAGCTTCTCACCGGACAGGCCCCCTTCGAGGGAAGCACCCCGCTCAGCATCGTGATCAAGCACCTGAACGACGTGCCGGAACCGCCGTCCACGCGACGCGCCGACATCGACGCCGGGCTCGAGGCGATCTGCATGAGGGCGCTGCAGAAGTCGCCCGAGGATCGATTTCAAACCGCCCGCGAGATGCGTCAGGCCGTCCGCGCGGCCGTCGCGCCGAGTCCGCCCGTGGCCATACAACTCGCCATCGCTCGGGCGCGTGTCTCGTCGGGGAGGCCGTATCGGGCGACGATCGATGCGGACAAGTCGACCCTCTACGGGCTCACGCCGGCGGCGCCTCCGCCTCGTCGACGGACGCGGCCCTGGCTGGCCGTCGCGACGCTCATCGCGATCGCGGGGGCGACGGTCGTCCTCGGTCGTCGCGCAGCTCCTCCTCGCCCGGTGCTGGCCACCGCGACGCTCGTCCCGACGATGTCGCGGCCGACCACCGTCGAGGTGGAGCCAGCCCGGGAGCCAATCGCCACGGCCGCCGTCCCTGCGCCGCAGCCGCCCTCCTCGGGCGCGGCCCTCGATGGCAACGCCGATCGTACATCGGGTCGCGAAACCCGGGCCCGACGCACCAAGGCGGCGATGATCGCGCCGGGCGTCGTCGCCGCGCCGGAGACGACAGAGGGGTCGGCGCAGGCCCTGCCTCCTCCCGAGGAGCCGGGGCCCGTCGTCCAAGCGGCCCCCGTGCCCGTGACGCCTCCGGCCTCGACCCCCGCGGCGCCCCCGTCGACACCCGCCGCAGCCGCACCACCCGAACCATCGAAGCCCGCGTACGACCTCCAATCGGCCCACGTCGAGATCGCGCTCGCTCGCAACGCGGTCGGCGCGACGTCCTCGAGCGTCACGCGCACTCTCTCGGAGGCCGCGAACCAGATGACGGCTTGCTACAGGGCCGAGCTGCCACGACTGACGGGAGTGATCGATGGGGTCGGCGTGCTGCACATCGAGACCGACGGCGAAGGTGTCATCACGGACACGCGCTGGAGCGGGCCGTTCGACGGCGACATCGCGCGATGCCTCGCCGCCGCGGTGACCGGACGACGGGTCGCCAACGTGGACACCGGCAGCGCGAGGGCCGACATACCCCTCGCCTTCAGGGCCCGTTGAAGGTGCGCGCCCTCGCTCTTTTGGTCGCGACCGCGCTCCTCGGCTGCGGGGGGCCGAGCATGGACCCGGAGGTCGCCTCGGCGTCGGCCGCTTCGCGCGCCGACTACGACGTCTTCGCGCTGAGATGCTCGAAGTGCCATTCGCTCGCGCGTCCTCTCAACAGCGGCATCGACGACGACGGCTACTGGAGGACGTACGTCGCCAAGATGCGCCGCCAGCCCGGGAGCGGCATCAGCGCGCAGGACTCCGTCGCCATCCTCAGGTTTTTGCACCAGTACTCGATCGAGCAGCGGCGTCGCAAGGGCAAGCCCGTGGACTCTCCCGCGCTCACCGCTCCGTCGCCCGCGCCGTCCGAGACAGGCGGCTCCTGAGATGAGCAGCCGCGGACTGCTGCTCGCGATCGTGATCGTGGCGGTGATGGCGCTCGTCGCGCATCGCCCCGCCCTCGCGTTCGACGAGGAGCGCAACTTCGCCGGGTCGGCGCAGCTCGACTACGACTTCGTGCCGAGCGAGCCGGGCGCCGTCGCCGCGCCGGGACCCGCGACGACGTTCCAAGGGTTCACCCTGGAGTCGGCCTTGAAGGTGGCCGTCGACATCTCCGACCACCTCTCGGCCAACGTCAAGGCTTGCTACGGCTGCCACGGCTTCGAGCTCGACATGGCGTACTTCGACCTCCGAGCCGCCGACGAGCTCAATCTGCGCGTCGGCCGGTTCAGTCCGAGCTTCGGCGCCTTCAACCTGCGCCACGACCCGGCCAATCACATGACGAGCGACAAGCCCTTGCCGTACGACATGGGTCGCATGCTTCGTAAAGGCGACTGGTACAACGGCGTCCTGCCCTCGCCGTTCCCCACCAACGGCGCAGAGCTCAATGGCACGCACTGGATCGGCGACGTCGCGCAGCTCGACTACGCGGGATACGTCGTCATGGGATTCAAGAACGACACGGACCCGAACCCGACGGATTTCAACCTCCAAGAGTCGCACCTGCCTTACTACGTCACGAGCGACCCGCGACCCGCGGCGGGCTCGCGCATCGCGCTGACGCTCAAGGCGGGTGACAAGTCCGACATGACGCTGGGCGGCAGCGGGATGTTCGGCACCTACGACCCGAACAATCGACTGACCTACGCCATCGTCGGAGGCGACCTCTCGCTCCGCGTCGGGCGCACCGCGGTGCGCATGGAGTACCTCGTCCGCCGGCAGCAAATGGATACGAGCAACCCCGACATCTTCAAGTATGCCATCGCCCCGGTCGGCGGAGACTTCTTCGCCAAGCACGGCGCCTACGTCGAGGTCGAGCAGCCCCTCACCAATGCGCTCGATGTGCTCGCGCGCGGCGACGGCATGTACCGGGTGGGCAACGTCAGCAACGCCGTCGTGGGCAGCGGCAGCGACGCGCCCGGGTACAGCCCTCTGTCGTACGAGTCCTGGGTCGCCCGCGAGACGCTCGCGCTCGCGTTCTCGGTCGAGCGAAACTTCCGCTTCAAGGGATCCGTCGAGCTCTGGGAGTTCAGCTACGCCGATATGGCGGGACGCGAGGCGGAGCTCAGCTTTCACCTCGGCGCCGTGGGGAGCTTCTGACGTGCGAAGGCGAGCGCTCCGCCCGGGCATCTCCGGCCGCATCGCGTCGGCGCTCGCCCTCGGCGCGGCCGCCTGCTCGTCTTTCTACCCCCAGGTAGGCCCCTCGCAGGAGTCGTGCGGCGTCGAACCCCTTCACGTCGGCTCCACGGGTGGATCGGAGTACGGCGCGAGCGCCGGCGACGGATACGACACGAGCGGCGCGGCGGACGGCCCCCCGTCGGACATGTGCTCGATCGACGCCGGCTCGGCCTGCGACGATTGCGAGAGCAAGTGGTGCTGCCCGACCCGCTTGGCCTGCTACGAGGATCCCGTCTGCGTGTGCGCGGACATGGCGATGGACGTGTGCCTCGCCTCGGCGAACGCCAGCCCGAAGGTGACCGCCTCGTGCTGGGCGTCGTTCACGGCTACGGGGAACGTCGAGGCGGCGCGCGTCGCGTGCGAACGCGCGTGGTGTACGGGCCCTTGCGCGATCCCCGCGCCTTGACCCTCGACCGAGCCTCTCAGAATTCGATGCCCGTAGGGAAGACCTGCGGGTCGAGCGTCGCGAAGGGGATCTCGCGCTGGTACGAATAACGATGGGCCGCGGCGGCCCGGTGCGCGTGCCGAACGCACCACCATCGCGACCCGCCGCTCGTGGCCCGTATGCGCTCGCACTCCGCGCAGGGCGGTTCGATGACCGGGTCGTGGTGCTCGACCTCCCTCGGCCACGGACTGGCGACGATGACGGGCCATGACGAGCTACCCAGGAGGCGCTGCGCCGTGGAGCCGACGATCCAGTGACGCAGGTGCGGGCCGCGGTGCGAGCCGACGACCACGACGTCGGCGTCGACTTCGGCGGCAAGCTGCACGATCTCGCGCACGACATCGCCCGAGCGAAGGTGGATCCCCACCGTGAGCCCGTTGAGCCCCCCTGCCGCGGCCGCCTTCTCGTTGAAGTACACGCGCAGCTGGTCGGTGAGCTCGCGCAGGCGCTCGGGCTGCGGCTGCCTATCGAAGACATGCACCAGGTGCAGGTGGCCACGTACGGCCCGCTGCGCGATGCGCGCCGCCTGATCGAACGCCGGCCCGTCCGCGTCGGTGAAGTCGAAGCCGACGACGACCGTGAGGGGCTTCGGCGTGTGTGCCGGTGCAGCCATAGAGTGAAGCGCAGGATTCATTGACGCGACCCTTTCCTTTGGGAGGTCTCCTCCCTCTCCCAGCCCTCTGTCCCAGCCCAACTGCATTCGACGTGCCCCACCTCGGCCTCGGCCATGTCGTTGAAATGGCGAAGAAAGCGCCCCAAGCGCGTCGGGCCCCCAGCAAACTCCACGGCAAAAGTGCCTCAGTCCGGATCGCGCAGTGGCATTCCAGCGCGCTGGGCGAGGCGCTTTGGCGGTGCGAGGTTCGCTCTCACGCCGTGTCGATCCCGGCCCTCGACGTTCGTCATCTCAGTACGGCGCCGGGAAGCCCGGCCCCGCAAACGCAGGAGAAACCTATGCGATTCATGGTCTTGGTCCCGGCGGACGCGAACTCCGAAGCCGGAAAACTGCCCACGGTCGAAGTCATCGGGGCGATGCAAAAGTTCAACGAGGAGCTGATCAACGCGGGCGTCATGCTCGCGGGCGACGGGCTGCAGCCGAGCTCGAAGGGTGCCCGCGTCGCCTTTCAGGGCGGCAAGAAGACCGTCTTCGACGGCCCCTTCACCGAATCCAAGGAGCTCATCGCGGGC
>Ga0302326_10009174_pt1 | contig 21690 bp, 17 predicted proteins | sample Palsa_T0_3_FD_202264 | JGI IMG/M metagenome (GOLD analysis project Ga0302326, IMG submission 202264) | Peat permafrost microbial communities from Stordalen Mire near Abisko, Sweden - Palsa_T0_3 | ecosystem: Environmental > Terrestrial > Soil > Palsa > Peat permafrost | place: Sweden: Abisko... | reverse complement strand
CCGGCACTGTGGTCGACCAGTTGATCGCCTGACCGAATTCGATCGGGTATGACTACTTTCCGATAACGCTCCATTCGCCAGCCAAACTGAGCGGAGTAAGATGCGCATTCTTGTTTTACTGATCGCGGCGAGACTGGCCGTCTCAGCGGCTGACGAAGGGATCGGACTTCCTTCGCTCGCTGGGTTATCGCCGTCACTGCGCGCGCAAGTGGAGCCGGCGTTGAAAGCACACCGGCTGGAAGACGCGGAAACAACTCTGATAGAGGCCGCCGGGAAGGAGCCCGGGAATACACAAATATTAAAGCTGCTTGGAGGGATTTTTTTTCTAGACGGGAAATATCTGAATTGTTCGGTGGCACTGGCGAGGGCGGATAAGGTCCAGCCGCTGGATAATCGGAGCCGGTTTCTGCTTGCCATGGCCTTCAATTCACTGGAGCGCGCCGACTGGGCACGTCCGGAGTTGGAGAAGCTGGCAAAAGCAGATCCGCAAAACCCGGAGTACGGTTACTGGCTGGCACGGCTGGATTTTGCGGCGCAGAACTACACCGCCGCGGCGGACAAGCTCGCCGAGGTAGTGCGCGCTTCGCCGGGTTTTGTACGCGCATGGGAAGCTCTGGCGTTGTCGAACGAGGCGCTGGGCAGAACCGTAGAGGCTCAGAAGAGCTTCTTGGAGGCGGTCAAGCGCAATCGCGAGCAGAAAACGCAATCGCCGTGGCCGCTGGTCGATTTCGGTACGATGCTGCTTAAGTCGGGAAACGCGATCGAAGCAGAGGTGTACCTACGCGAGGCGCTTCGTTATCAACCCGGCTTCGCGCAGGTGCATTTTCGGCTGGGTGTGGCGCTTGAGCAGCAGGGCAGAGACGTCGAGGCGATAGCCGCATACCAGGAGGCGGCCCAACTGGATGCCAACTATGCGGAGCCTCTGGCGGGGCTTGTGAAGCTTTACACGCGCCAGGGCCAGCGACCGGAAGCTCAGAAGGCATCGGCCGAGTTTGAGGCACGACAGTCAAGGTCAAAGCCGGCCCCGGCAATGCAGTAACCATGTATCGCCTTATTTCACCAAGGGCGAGCGTGGACCGCGTTGAGCCGCGAAGGCAACGACGTCAGTTTCTGGACGTTCCTCCGATATGCCGTCATCGAGATACCCCCGGCGTTCGGCCTGTCACCGACGCCTAAAGACGCCTTAGGTGGGCAACAGCACCAGGCCGGTGCTGACGCCGAGACCTGGCGCGTGCCCTGCCGCAGCTCGGCAATGCCGGGGTTGAGGAAATTGCGGGCGTCCAGCGCGCTGTTGCGCCGAAACTTCAAAAGCATTGCCGAAGCCCGGTAGGATCCGACTTGGTGATGACATTCATCAGCGCGCCGCTGAATCCGTATTCGGCGTCGAAGCTGTTGGTGACGAGGCGGAACTCCTCGATGGAATCCAGGTTCGGGATCTCCGGTAGGTACCGGCGGACAGCGCGGAAGCGGTATTCCCATCGGAGCCCGTAGTGGCGGCTTGCTGAGTTGGTTTCAACATTGGTAGTTCCATAACCTGAGCGCCGATGATGACGCTCCTGGAGCGGTCGGGGACTGTGCCCGGAATGGCGCCGGTCTCGTCCGCCCGAACGAGGTTCGGGACCAGGCCTGCTAAAAACATCCAGATACAGGCGGAGCTGTGGCGGCCTGGCATTTTTCGACTGTCAATGGCGATCAGTCACTGTCTTAACTCATTAGGAGTGTTACTTTTGGTAATCGCGAAGGCAACGCAACCGAGTTTGCGCGCTCCCTTCGTCCAGTTTCGGCTCAACGCAACATGCGGTCGCGTTGTCGCATTGTTTGCCGATGGCAGGTTCTTCCGCGCGTGCGATCTCAGGCGTTCTTTCTCGGCTGCCGCTGAGCAGAAGAGTACGAAGAACGTTATCGCCCTGCACGAGTGCGCGAACCGCCAGCGTCTGTTCATGACTCATGATAGAATGTGGCCAGTTGGAGGATAACAGATGGCTGACTGCTCCAGACGCAATTTCTTGAAGGCCGGACTCGCCGCGGGTGTACTTACAGGAACCGGAAGCCTCCGCTTACGGGCGGCGCGTGGGACAGCTACGGATTGGGTAGTGCTTGGAAAGTCCGGCGTCAAGGTGACCCGGCTCGCATTCGGCACCGGGACGTTCAGTGGACGAACGCAGCGCGAACTGGGGCAGGACCAGTTCACGAGGCTGGTACGCTACGCGTACGACCGGGGCATTCGCTTTTTCGAGACCGCCGAAACATACGGTGAGATGCACGCGATGTTGGGCGTGGCGCTGAAAGGGATTCCTCGCGATAGCTACCGGCTGATGTCCAAGGTGACGACGCGCGAAGGAACGAATCCGCAGGAGAAGATCGATGAACTGCGCAAGCTGGCGAATACCGATTACTTCGATGTGATGCTGATGCATTACCAGCACGTGGCTACGTGGCCGACAGACACGGCGCGGTGGCAGGACGGAATCCTGGAAGCGAAGTCGAAGAAAGCCGTTTTGGGGTATGGCGCCTCAGTCCACGGGCTGCCGGCTTTGCGCCGATTCCCAGGTAATCAGTGGCTCGAGATTGCCATGATCCGGATGAACCACAGGGGCACCAAGATGGATGCGGAGGATTACAACACGAGTGGGCCGGGGAACGTGAGTGAGGTGGTCACACATGTGAAACAGGTCCGCACGGAAGGTATGGGCGTGATCAGCATGAAGTTAGTGGGTGAAGGTGCGTTCACGACGCGTGAGGACCGGCAGGCGGCGATGCGGTTCGCGTTTAACAATGCGGGCGTTGATTCCGTTACGGTTGGTTACAAGAGTACGGCGGAGATCGACGAAGCTATTGAGAATTTGAACCTGGCGCTCGCATAGCCAGCGGTGCAGCACACGAGTGCGTGCCCACGGTTACGCTTTGCGGCGCGAGACTACCTCGACCTTGCGGTTTGCAACTCGAAGGCTCACCGCGAGGTTCACATTCTTAAGCTGCAGGTATAGGGTGACGAACACACTCGCCGAACCCAGATCGCATCGCGCTTCCCCGAGTGAGTTGTACGGCAGTCCATTGGTAACCGAAAAGGTCTGAAAGCTTCCGGCGAGGTAGCGCATAAAGCCGCCGTTTTCCGTGCAGGCCCACACCGTGCCAACTCTCTCGGCGAGGAGTCGGACGAAACAGTTGGAGGTCAGTCCGTGTGTATTGCGCTTGTTGAAAACCGATGGCGACTGCATCCAGGCCGGCGTGGTCGCGTGCTTCCGATGATGCGCCCATTGCGATAGGCTGCGGGCCGCCGCGAGATGCCCCACCGCTGCTCCAACCTTCCGGTTAGTGGACGAGAAACTGGCCCGCACCGAGCCGAAATGTGTGACGAGCCGCCGGAGCATCCGATTGGCTGCGGTGTTGAAGGCGAGATCGACCGGGCCTTCACCCTGGCGGAACAGACGGAACGGGACGCTCACTCGGGCGGCGACCGGGTTACCGAGGCGGCCGTCCAAATTTTGCGGCCGCGAGCATTCTTCCAACGCGGCGACTTTTCCGGCTGCGCGGCAATCTTACAACAGGTCAGGCGCGCTATCGAAAAGTTCCACCTGAGCGCCGACCTTCCGCGCCTCTGGCGCATCGCTCACGCTAACCTGAACCGCGCTCTCGGAAGACTGGATCTCGCTGCCGGCGATTTGGAAGCGCGCCAAGCAGCCAGTGCGGCGCGCTCCATGCTTCGAGAGCATACCGCGCCGCAGTCCAGAATCACAGCTCTAACTCCGGCTGCCCGATGGGCGGAGCCGCTTCTCGTTGCGGCAGCTTCCGCCAGCGCTCTTGCACCGTCGCCGCGGTGAACGCGAGCAGATCGTCCCGTTCGCGAGCCAGCTTTGCCAGTTGCTCGAAATCACCGGCGGTCTGGCACATCTGGAACAGCGCCGGATCGCCGTCGCTCAGGTATTCAAGCGACGCCGCAATCGCTTCCGGATAGCGGCCAAGTTTGACAAGCAGCTTGATGGCCACCTGCGCGGAAGCCGTATCGCCCGGTTCGCCGACCGCCGCTTTTTGCCGGAAATGGGCCACCGCCGCATCTACGTCCCGGCCCAGCAGCGCGCCCAGATACACGATGTAATCCTGGTAGCCTTCGAAGGGCGGCTCGCCGCGATAATGGAACTGCGCCGAGAGCCGCTGGCCATATTCGGCAAGATCCAGGGCCAGCTCGAGCATTTCACGATCTTCCAATTCCAGGCTGAAGCCCAGGATGGCGAGCACGTGCGACGTATCGACGTAATAGCTGAATTCGCCGAATAGCCAGTCGCGCCCGGCGATCAGCTCCCTTGCGCGCGTAGCCGCGGGCGCTTGTCCTTCGTTTTGCACAATAGTCCGGCGCAGGCTTTCGAGCAGCTCGCGGTGGATGGTTCGCACCAGCAGGTGAAGCGACTCGCCGCGGCCCGGCCCGCGCGGGAACTGCTGGAAATAGGTGATCGCGCGACACGTGCCGAAGTGCTCCAGTACCAGCGCGAAGCCTTTTACGGGATGCACGCCTTCATGGAAGGCGATCTCGATCAGAGCCTGGGCATCGTCACCAATCACGGCCCGTTCAATCGCCTCGACCACGGGCGCCGGCTCGCCAATCGCGCGGAAGTAGGACCACGCCCGTGGAATGTCGCCATCGGCGAGGAACAGGCCGCCGGTTTCGCGAGCCGCGTTGATGAAGGCTTCTTCGTAGGCCGGACGCTGCCCGGCCGGGATTTCGTCCAGGCCGCCGTTATGAATCAAGGGCAGCCCCAACTGCTGCCGGCGGCGCATGAGGCGCGTCTCGAATAGCCGCGCGTATTGCTTTTCGGCGAGGAACTTCGCGGCCAGCAGATCGAATGCGGTATCCGGGTCGCGCGCGATCTGCTCGAAGGTGGGATCTTGAGTCATGTCAGACGGCCAAACAAACGCCCGTTCAGCAAGTTTTCATACCGCTATCCCGGATGGTAGCAATTTTCGCAAAGAGACGGCGCGCTATTCGCGGATGGGCTATTCGCAGATGAGATGCATGCCGCCGATGCCGCCGTTCACGCTGACGTGCATGGTGACGTCGGTCTCGCCGGAAGGCTCATTCACCCAAAGGCCGTCGCGCTTGGTGAGCCCGCTGGTGGTAATCTCTCCGATACCGCCATGCGCTTCCACTTCCAGGCGCGCGCGGCGGGGCAGTCGCACGGTGGCTTCACCCACGCCGCCATTTACGCGCACATCCACGTTGTTGCGGGGATGGCCGGTCAGGTTCAGCTTCAGTTCGCCGACGCCCATTTCGACATCCAGGCTGTGCAGCGACACATTGCCCAGATCGAGAATGCCCTGGCCGGCCCCCAGGTTCACGGTAAGATCCATGGGGACGTCATCGTTGAGCCGCAGCTCCCATTCGTTCTTGTTATTCGAGCCCACGGTATGGTTGCCGTGCTGACGCACCACGAGCGTGCCGCGCTCGCCGGTGACTTCGTACTTCAGCTCCGGCTTCCATTCCGCGCGGCTGTAGCGAAAATCGGCGTCCATCAAAGGAGTGGCGCCCCCGCGCATCTTCAACTCTCCGGCGCCCATTTCGACATTCACCTGGACGGATCGCGCGCCCTTCAGCTCGACCGTCCGGGATTCGCGCTCCGCTGTGTGGGAATTGTCGGTCACTACCATGCAACCGGCTGAGACCAGCGCCAGCGCGGCGGTTGCGGCCAGCAGTGCTGGTTTCCGCACCCTAACGGTCACGGTTCGGTAAGATTTAGCTTTGGCTCGATTCACAGGGCCTCCAGCCACAAGCATACGCGAACCATAGGCCATGTGTTCCTTTTTTTGGCGGATTGGCGGCCAACCACTTTGGCTTGCTGCGCATATCCGGTAGGCGACATCCCGTTCCATCATTTTGGAGTAAGCTGTTTCAAGACGGGAAGGACGAGATCATGGCGACGAGCAGCAGCACAGAGAAGGAGCCGGAAGCAGAGGCCAGTCCGGAACCGACCGAGCCGCCATCCGGGCACGCCGACCCGGGATTCCCTATCGTGGGCATCGGTGCGTCGGCCGGCGGCCTGGCGGCGTTCGAAGCCTTCTTTTCCGGTATGCCCGTCGACACCGATCCCGGCATGGCTTTTGTCCTGGTGCAGCACCTGGCACCCGACCACAAGAGTATCCTCTCCGATCTGGTCAAGCGGTATACCCGCATGCAGGTGTTCGAGGTGGCCGACGGGATGGCCGTCAAGCCGAACTGCGCTTATATTATTCCACCCAACCGGGACATGGCGTTTCTCAATGGCACGCTGCAGCTGCTGGAGCCCGCCGCGCCCCGCGGCCTGCGTCTGCCGATTGATTTTTTCTTCCGCTCGCTGGCCCAGGATCAGCGCGAACGGGCCATCTGCATCGTGCTCTCGGGCACCGGCAGCGACGGCACCCTGGGAGTGCGGGCGGTCAAGGGCGAGGGTGGCATGGCGATGGCGCAGAACCCCAAATCCACCGAATACGACGGCATGCCGCGCAGCGCCATTGCCACAGGCCTGGTGGACTATGTGCTGCCGGCGGCCGAAATGCCCGCTCAGCTCATCGCCTACGTGGCGCACGCTTTCGGAAAGACATCCCGTCCGGTCTCTCGCCCGGCTTCTAACGCCGAAGACGCTTTGAAGAAGATCTTCCTGCTGCTGCGCGCCCAAACCACGCACGACTTTTCGCAGTACAAGCGCAACACTATCCTCCGGCGCGTCGAGCGGCGTATGGCCGTCCACCAGATCGACCGGATGGAAGCCTATGTCCGCTATCTGCAGCAAAGTCCGGCCGATGTGGAGGCGCTCTTTCGCGATCTCCTGATCGGCGTTACCAGTTTCTTCCGCGATCCGGAAGCTTTCGCGGCGCTTCAGGAACAGGCCATCCCGCGGCTGTTTGCGGGTAGAGCCGCGGGCGCAACGATTCGCGTCTGGGTGCCCGGCTGCTCCACCGGCGACGAAGCTTATTCCGTCGCCATACTGCTGCAGGAGCGCATGGAGGCGTTGAAGCAGAACTTCAAGCTGCAGGTGTTCGCCACCGACATTGACCGCCAGGCCATCGAGCAGGCCCGCGCCGGCGGCTACCCGGCCAGCATCGCCGCCGACGTCTCGGCGGAGCGGTTGACGCGCTTTTTTAGCGCGGAGACGGACGGCAGCGCCTACCGCATCCGCAAGAACATCCGCGACCTGGTGATCTTTTCCGAGCAGGACGTGATTAAAGACCCGCCGTTTTCCAAAGTCGATCTGATCAGTTGCCGCAACCTGTTGATCTACATGGGAGCGGAGCTGCAGAAGAAGCTCATCCCGCTTTTCCATTACGCGTTGAACCCGGGCGGCGTGCTTTTCCTGGGCACTTCCGAGAGCACGGGCGAGTTCGTGGATCTCTTTGCCGCGATAGATCGCAAGGCGAAGCTGTATCAGCGCAAGAAAGACGATGGGTACGCCACGCACCAGATGGGAATGGCGAAGTTTCTCCCGCCCCTGTCGGATGATGTATCCGCCACCAGACAGTCCGGAAGGGCGCATGGCGAAAGCAAGCTGCCGGTGCGCGAGCTGACCGAACGGGCGCTGCTGCAACAGTACGCTCCAGCAGGGGCGCTGGTCACCGACCGCGGTGACATCCTCTACCTGCATGGCCGCACCGGTCAGTACCTGGAACCAGCCCCGGGCGAGGCCGGCATGAACATCCTGAAGATGGCCCGGGATGGGTTGCGGCGGGAGCTCACCACCGCCCTGCACAAGGCGGCGGCGAGCGGAGAGCCAGTGCGCCAAGCGGGCTTAGAGGTTAAGACTAATGGCAGTTTCACTACTGTCACGTTGACGGTCCAGCCACTGTCCGCGGGACCGGACCCAGCCGCGGCCGCGCTGTTCCTGGTGAGCTTCGAGAACACGCCCGCGGCGGACCTGCAACAGCCCGAAAAGGCCGCGGGCTCTTCCGCGAACAAAGCCGCGGGCGCGACGGGCAACACGGGCGGGAGCGTCACCGAGGCCGATCAGCAAATCAGGGCGCTGCAGCAGGAGCTGCGGGCCAAGGAGGAATACCTCCAGACCTCCAACGAGGAATTGGCGACGTCCAACGAAGAGCTTAAATCCTCCAACGAGGAAATGCAGTCGGTGAACGAGGAACTGCAGTCCACCAACGAGGAGCTGGAAACCTCCAAGGAGGAATTGCAATCGGTCAACGAAGAATTGGCCACAGTCAACGCCGAGCTGCAAAACAAGGTGGCGGATCTGTCGCGCTCCAACAACGACATGAATAACCTGCTGGCCGGTACGGGCATCGGGACCATCTTTGTGGACCATCAGCTGCGTATCCAGCGCTTCACCCCCGCCGTTACCCAGGTGATTAACCTGATCCTCACCGACGTGGGGCGTCCGGTGGGTCACATCGTCTCCAACCTGACGGGCTACGACCGCCTGATAGCGGATGTCCGGGCGGTGTTAGATACCCTGGCCCCCAGAGAGGTGGAAGTGCAGACCCAGGCGGGGGCGTGGTACCTGCTGCACATCCGGCCGTATCGCACCCAGGAGAATGTGATCGAGGGCGCGGTAATCACCTTCACCGAAATTACCCAGATGAAAAAGGCGCAGGACGCGCTGCGGGAGGCGGAGGCCCTAAGTCGTCTGGCGATGATAGTCCGCGATGCGCGCGACGCCATCACCATGCAGGACTTTGCAGGCCGCATCCTGACCTGGAATCCGGCGGCGGAAAGGATGTACGGCTGGAGCGAAGCCGAGGCGTTGCAGATGAACATTCGGGACCTGATCCCGGAGGGCCGGCGGAAAGAGGTGTTGGCGCAGCTCCGGCAACAGAGCCGGCCGGAGGTGGTGGAACCGTACCGCATGCAACGCATCGCTAAGGATGGCCGGATCCTGGAGGTGGCGCTGACCGCCACCGTACTGGTGAACGAATCCGGGGAAGCGTATGCCATCGCCACCACCGAAAGGGTCATAGATTGAGAGAGCCCATCCATGGCTGAAAGACTGTCTCCCGAAGATCTCCGTTCGGGCCTGCGCGGGCGCGCGGAGGAAAAAGCCAGAGCAGACTGGAGCGCAGCATCCGACCCACTGTCGCCCGAGGAGGCGCGGCAGGTGCTTCACGAACTGCGAGTGCACGAGATCGAGCTCGAGATGCAGAACGAGTCTCTGCGCCGTGTGCAGGAGGAGCTGGAAGCCTCTCGGGAGCGGTATTTCGACCTGTACGATCTGGCGCCGGTGGGCTATTTAACGCTCAGCGAATCGGGGTGGATCCTAGAGGCCAATCTTACCGCCGCCAAACAGCTCGGTGTGCCCCGAGGCGCCCTGGTGAAGCAGCCCTTTTCCCTCTTTATTTTCCCCGCTGACCAGGACATCCACTATCGGGCCCGCAAGCAGCTTATCGCGACCGCCGCGCCGCAAACCTGGGAACTGCGGCTGGTGCGAAAGGACGGCAGCCCTTTCTGGGCGCGTGTGGAGGCGGCCCCGACGCAGGGCGCGGACGGGGTTAGCGTATACCGCGCCGCGGTCAGCGATATCACCGAGAGCAAGCGCGCCGAGAGCATCGAACAGGAGAAGCTCCTCGATGCTCAAAACCGGCAGCTCCAGAAGGCCGAAAGCCTGGGCCGCATGGCTGGAGCCATCGCCCACCATTTCAACAACTATCTGATGGCGGTGACGGGGAACCTGGAGCTAGCCTTGGGCGAGTTGGATCAGAGTGCGCAGCCCTTCGATAACCTGGTCAGCGCCATGCAAGCGTCGCGCCAGGCGGTTGAATTGAGCAGGCTAATGCTGACCTACCTGGGACAGACGCCCGGCAAACGCGAGCCCCTGGATCTGTCCGACCTCTGCCTCCAGTGCCTGCCCTTACTCCGGGCCGCCATGCCGAAAGACGCGGTGCTGGAGACAATTAGCCCTCCTCCAGTCCCGGTGGTGAACGCGAATGCGAACGAGATCCAACGAGTTCTGAGCAACCTGGTCTTCAATGCGTGGGAGGCGCGCAGGGACGGCCGGAGTGCGATTCGGGTGACCATCCAAACCGTTTCGCCGGCGGATATCCCCAAAACGCACCGCTTCCCCATCGACTGGCACCCGAATGATAATGGCTACGCCTGCCTGGAAGTGGCGGACGAGGGCTGCGGGATCGTGGATCAGGATATCGAACAGCTCTTCGACCCTTTTTTTTCCAGCAAGTTCATTGGCAGAGGTCTGGGCCTGGCCGTGGTTCTGGGAATTGTGCGGGCACACCATGGAGCCGTAACGGTGGAGAGCGAAGCGGGCCGCGGCAGCATCTTCCGGGTCTTCTTGCCGCTGGCGGCCGATGAGGTTCCCCGCCGGCCGGACCAGACAGCGAAATCTCCGGCAATCGCCTGGGGCGGGACGCTGCTGTTGATTGAAGACGAGCAGGCAGTTCGTAAAATAGTCGGAACCATGCTCACGCGCCTGGGCTTTGCGGTGATCGAGGCCACCGACGGCCTCGAGGCTGTGGAAGTGTTCCGGCGCCACAAGGATGAAATCCGCTGCGTACTTTGCGATTTAACCATGCCGCGCATGAACGGCTGGCAGACATTAGCGGCCCTGCGGAAGCTGGCGCCCGGCATCCCGGTGATCCTGGCCAGCGGCTACGACGAGGCCCAAGTGATGGCAGGCGACCATGCCGAATGGCCCCAGGCATTCCTGGGCAAGCCCTATCGGCTCAAGGGACTTCGCGATGCGATCGGCCGCGCCCTGCTACATCGGAAGGAATGAGTGTCTTCTGAAGATCAGAGCGCCGGCCTGCGCGTGCGGGCCGAGGAAAGAGCCGGGGTAAACGAGACCGAAATCCCAGACTCCCTGTCGCCCGAGGAGGCGCGGCGGGTGCTCCACGAACTGCGGGTGCACCAGATCGAGCTGGAGTTACAGAACGAGGAGCTGCGCAGAACGCAGCAAGAACTGGAAGCCTCGCGGGAGCGCTATTTCGACCTCTACGATCTGGCGCCGGTGGGCTATGTCACGCTCAACGAGCAGGGGTTGATTCTGGAAGCCAATCTCACTGCCGCCAAACTGCTGGGCGTTGCCAGAGGGGCGCTGCTCAAGCACCGGCTGACAAGTTTTATTCTCCCCGAGGACGAGGATCTGTATTACCAGCACCGCAAACGGCTGTTCGCGACCGGCCAGCCGCAGGTGGACGATCTGCGGCTGGCGAAAAGCGGGGGCGGCTTTTTCTGGGCGCGGGTGGAGGCGGTGGCAGCCGAAGACACCCAAGGCGCGCCATTATGCCGCACGGCGATCAGCGACATCACCGAAAGCAAGCGGGCCGAGGAGGCACTCAAGACCACTCACGCCGATCTTCAGCACTTCTCTTATGCGCTCACCCATGACCTTCAGGAGCCGCTGCGTATGGTGGTAAACTTTACCCAGTTGCTGGCGCAGGAGTACGAAGGAAGTCTAGGCGCGGAAGCAGACAGATACATCTCCTATTCCGTCGAAGGTGCTTTGAGAATTGAGGCCCTGTTGAAGGCGCTGCTGGACTACTGGGAGGTTACCGAACGTGGCGTTCAGAGTTTCTCACCCGTCGACTGCAACGAGGTGCTGGATAAGACGCTGCTCAACCTCCAGGCGGCCATTCAGCAGAGCGGCGCCGCAGTGACGTCCGACCCGTTGCCGATCGTACCCGCCGAAGAGATTATGCTCGTCCGTCTTTTCCAAAACCTCATTGGCAATTCGATCAAGTACAGGAGCGCGGCGGGACCCGCAATACACATCTCCGCGGTGAGAACCGGCGGGGGGTGGTTGTTCTCGGTGCGAGACAACGGCATCGGTATCGATCCGGGAGACGCCGAGCTGGTGTTCGGCATGTTCAAGCGTCTGCACGGCAAGGAAACTCCCGGCACCGGCATTGGACTGGCACTATGCCGGAAGGTGGTGGAGCGCCACGGTGGACGCATTTGGGTGGAGTCGGAAGCGGGGCGGGGCGCAACCTTTAAGTTTACGATTCGGTCGTAAGTTTGACCAGAGCCTAGGCTCTGCGCGGCCCGCCCAGGATGCGCGCGGGCAGCATTACGAGCGCCCACACCAATTCCAGTACGCCGCCCACCGCCACGCCCACGATCCGGAACGGCAACAGCAGCAACCATATCAGCGGGTACAGAATCAGCGCCACCAAGGCCAGAGGCCAGCACAACAGCAATAGCAGACACCACAGCAGGAATGTCAACATGGTTTTAGCGGCCTGCCCCACCTGCCATGACCTGAGGTGCGCGGAGCATCGCCAGAGCGCTCTCCTGATCGTCGAAAACGGGGATCAGCTCGCCGATCCGGGTCAACTCCAACACTTCGAGCACCCGTGCATTGGCGCCGGCCACAGCCAATTGGCCGCCACGGCCTTGCAGTATTTTGTATAGATCCACCAGGAACGCCAGACCTGTCGAATCGATATAGGGCACTTCGCCCAGATCAACGATCGCATTGACCAAACCGGTTCCTTGCAGTTGATTTCTTGCCGACGCAACTTCGGCGTTAGAGCCGGTTACGAACCGGCCTTTGAGGCGCAAGACAAAAACGCCATCGCGGATTTCAGATTCGAGACGCATACGTACTCCGCAAGCTTATGATCCTATTTAGTAGTGCGGCAACCGGTGATTCCGTTTCATTTAATTAGACGAAGCAAAGGCCGAAAAGGTTCATTCGCTACCGGCCTATGACAAAATGGGAGCCACATGGCCGAGACGGCGGATGTGGTCATTATCGGCGGCGGCATCGTAGGTTCGAGCGTCGCCTGGCACCTCACGCAAGCGGGCTGCCGCAACGTACTGGTACTGGAGCGAGAGAGCCAGCAAGGCCTAGGCTCGACTGGAAAGAGCATGGGCGGCGTGCGAGCGCAGTTCTCGACCGCGGTGAACATACGCATGTCGCTCTATTCCATCCCCGTCTTCGCTGCTTTCGATGAGATCACCGGATACCCGTCCGGCTATAAGTCGCACGGATACCTGTTCGTAGCTACGGCGGCGGCCCATATCGAGTACCTGCGCCGAAACTACGAGCGGCAAGCCGCCTTAGGATTGCGAGGCGTGGAGCTGCTCAGCCCCGAAGAGGTGATTCGCAGAGTACCCCAGCTGCGTTGCGACGATATTCTGGGCGGCAGCTTCTGTGCCAGCGATGGCTTCGTGGATCCCTACAGCGTCATGAAAGGCTTCATGGCGGCAGCCTGCGAACGCGGCGCGACGCTGCGGCGCGGCGTCGAAGTTGCCGGCATCGACACGGATGCGCGCGGAGTCGCGGGAGTCCGGACCAGCCACGGCAGCATCGCCTCGCGCACGGTGGTGAATGCGGCTGGTCCTTGGGCCGCGCAGGTCGCGCATATGGCGGGCATCGATCTTCCGGTCGCGCCGCTGCGCCGCATGCTGGTGCCCACCGAGCCGTTCCCAGGTCTGCCGGAACGCCTGCCCATGGTGATCGACATGGCCACCGGTTTCCATTTCCGCCCGGAGGGGCTCGGTCTGCTGATGGCCTGGAACGATCCGGAAGAGACGCCGGGATTTAAGACCGCATTCGACCCCGCGTTCATCGAAAAGATTTTGACGCGCGCCGTCAGCCGCGTGCCATGTTTCGAGGACCTGCAGGTGAATCCGCGCCGCGCCTGGGCGGGGCTCTACGAGGTCACGCCCGATCATCATGCCATTATCGGGCCGGCGCCCGGTGTGCCAGGTCTATTTTTCGTGAATGGGTTCAGCGGCCACGGCGTGATGCATTCACCGGCCACCGGACGCCTTGCGGCGGACTTGATTCTGGAGGGCGCATCGAGGTTGTTAGACGCGCGCGATCTGGATATGGCCAGGTTTGCGGAAGGCCGCATGTTGGAAGAGACCGCCGTGCTGTAGCCCCCGCCTCTACCCCCCGATCGCGTACATCGGGCGGGGCGGCGCGACGAAACGTGCGGTATTGATCTCGTGCCCTTCCCACTTCCCCGCCACGTTCCGGCGCATCAGCGAGGCAATCTCCTCGTCCGGCGCCCCATCGCGCAACAAACCTTTCACGTCGTCTTCGTCAATTGAAAAGAGGCAGTTGCGCAGCTTGCCATCCGCAGTCAGCCGCAGCCGGTCGCAGCTCTTGCAAAACGGGCGGCTGATCGATGCGATAAAGCCGACGCTCCCGATGCCGTCGGCGAACCGGTATTCGAGAGCCGGCGCGCGCGGGTCGGCGGAGGGGATTGGAATGAGCGGGGCGATCTCTCGCGAGAGAATGCGAATGATGTCATCGGCCAGCAGCACCTTGGTGCGATCCCAGAGTTGCTGCGCGTCGAGGGGCATGAACTCGATAAAGCGCGCCTCGAAGCCGTTCTCGCGGGCGAAGCGCGCCAGCGGAACGATATCGGGCTCTATCAGGTTCTTCACCGCGACCGCGTTCAGCTTGATCGGCCCGAACCCCAGCCGCTGTACGGCGGCGATGCCGGCGAGTACCTTGTCCAGGTCGTCCCGGCGCGTGATCTGTTTGAAGCGCGCGCGATCGAGCGTATCCAGATGTATGTTGATGCGCCGCAGACCAGCCTCGTACAGCGGCTCGGCAAGCTCGGCCAGTTGCACGCCATTGGTGGTGAGCGCCAGGTCGCGAAGACCCGGAATGGCGTTCAGGCGCGCGATCAACACCGGCAGGTCCTTGCGCACCAGCGGCTCGCCCCCGGTCACGCGGATTTTATCGATGCCCAGTCCCACCGCGATGCGCGCGATCCGCTCGATTTCCTCGAAGGATAGAATCTCGCCGCGCGGGACGAAGGTCACGCCCTCTTCCGGCATGCAGTAAAAGCATCTTACATTGCAGCGATCTGTCACGCTGATCCGCAGATTGGTATGGACGCGGCCGTAGGAATCGATCAACTGCGGACTCGGCATGGATTATCTTATTTTATCAGACGCTGCCATAATGCCCGCAGCGCCTTGCCTCGATGACTTACCTTAAGTTTTTGTTCTGCCGCGGCCTCGCCCAGCGAGCATCCGAAGGGCGGATAGAAGAACAGCGGGTCGTACCCGAAACCGTTCGCTCCACGCGCCTCCTCGAGGATCTCGCCTTCCACCACGCCGCGGAAGATCCCCGCGAGCAGCCCCCCATCCAGCAGCGCAATGACACAGACGAAGCGCGCGGATCGGTCGCGCACGCCGCGCATCCTCTCCAGCAGCAATTGGTTATTCGCCTGATCGGTCGAGTGCGGCCCCGCGAACCGCGCCGAGTAGACCCCCGGCGCGCCTCCCAGCGCATCCACTTCCAGGCCGGAGTCGTCGGCAAACAGCGGCCCCGGCGCGAGCGGGCCGTAGTACCTCGCTTTGAGGACGGCGTTTTCCTCGAAGGTTGCGCCAGTCTCGTCGCACGGCGGAATATCGGCGAACCCCGGCGCCATCTCCACATGGATATCCGCCTGTCCGGCCGACATTTGGAATTCGCGAAGCTTGCCGGGATTGCCGGTCGCGCAGTACAGCGTCACCCGATGCGCACCGCGCGCTTCTGGATCTCGATCAGCTCCGCAATGCCGTTGCGCGCTAATCCGATCATGCGCGCCATCTGCTGATCGTCGAAGGCGTCGCGCTCGGCGGTGGCCTGCACTTCCACGAAACGGCCCGATCCGGTCATCACCACGTTCATATCGACGGCCGCCTGCGAGTCCTCTTCGTAGCACAGATCGATCATCGCCTCGCCGGAAAGGATTCCGACGCTGGTAGCGGCAACATAATCGAGCAGCGGCATGCGTTTGATCATTCCGTACTTGACGCATTGCTGGAAAGCCAGAGCCAGGGCGACAAAAGCTCCAGTGATGGATGCGGTGCGGGTTCCGCCATCAGCCTGCATCACGTCGCAATCCAGCGTCACGGTGCGCTCGCCCAGTAGTGCCATGTCCACCACGCCCCGCAAAGAGCGGCCGATCAGGCGCTGGATTTCGTGGGTGCGACCCGAGAGCCGCCCCTTGGCTGACTCACGCGGGGTGCGCTTGGCCGTGGCGCGCGGGAGCATCGAGTACTCGGCCGTGACCCACCCTTTCCCGCTGCCGCGCAGGAATGGCGGCACCGAATCTTCCACCGAAGCCGCGCACAACACGCGCGTGTTGCCCACCGTGATCAGCGCCGAACCCTCCGCGGTCAGCAGGTATCCGGCGGTGATTTCGACCGGGCGCATCTGGTCCGGCAGTCGACTATCCGTTCGCATATTTGAGCAAGAAGAACAACAACAACAGCACCAGGCCGAAGCCCGAAAATACCAGGATCACGCAGGGAAGGCCGCCGCGTGGCACGGCGCTGGTCTTCGATTTGGGCCTTACAGGTTTGAACTTCGCCATCCTCAGCGCACCCTTTAGCGATGGTAGCACCCGGCGGATTCGCGCCGCCCATGCTGGCTAAGCTAGAAGTGGAACTTGACCGCCAGTTGCACCAGCCGGGGAGCGGCCGCACTGACAACTCTTCCGAAATTCGCATCGTTGACCTCCCCATCCACCGAAGAGGGACCGTAAAACTGCGCGTGGTTGAATACATTGAAAGCTTCGACCCGGATATCGAACGATTTCGATTCCGTGAGCCGCATCGTTTTGCTGACTTGCATATCGAAGTTCACAATGCCGGGGCCATGAAAGAAGCGCCGGGGTGAGTTACCCAACTGTCCAAGCGTCTCCGGCGCGAAGAGGCTCGAGTTGAATTCAGGTTGGCCATTACGGGGATTCGTATTAATTTGGAGCGGACCTGGCGAGAGCTGCGGGGTATCCAGCAATTCATTATTCACACCGTTGCCCAATGTCCCGAGAAGCGACCTGTCCGAATCATCGAACAGTGTCACCGGGAATCCGGTACTGAGCCGCGTGGTGCCCGACAGGCTCCATCCTTCGGTAAGGCGGCTGCGCGGGAAAAGCCTATCGAAGGGCAAGGCATAGTTATAGGTCGCCACGAAATTGTTGGTCATATCCCAGGAAGAGATGACACGGGTAAGGCGATAGTTGAACGGGTTGATCTGTTCGCCGAGGTTCGACGCGTCATCGATCGACTTGGAATAAGTATAAGCAAGCAGAATAGTTCCCTGCTTGCCGTTGGTAAAACGAAACTTAGTCTCGAGAGCGTTGTAGTTCGAGTTACCGATTGACTTTTGGGCGGTCGTGGAGCCGAAGTTCGGTCCCAAGCCGACTCGCGTGCCCTGGTATACTTTGCCCGATGCGGACGTGTAAGTGGCATCTTCACCGAAAGGCCCGCAGGTGGAGTTCCCCGGCGCCATTTGGTTTGGCTGGCTGAGACTTAAACACAATGCCGGATTACCTACGTTCATCGGCAGCAATACCAGAAGGTGGTGCCCTTGATTTCCCGCGTAGCTGATAGTCAGCAGGGCGCTCGATGCAATCTGGCGCTGAAAGGAGAACATATAGTTCTCGGTGTATGCCACACTATTCCGATAGTAGAAATACGGATCGGCACTGATGGGAGTCACAGCCGCAAAATTGAACGAAGTGTACGGGTTCGTCGCGGAAACGTTATGCGGAGGGAAGTTTAACGGAAAGGGATCGGTATTCTGCGCACCGTTTGCGGAGTTGATGAAGGGCGTCGAGAAGAGTGGCGGCTCGGGACTCAGGTAATTATATCCGTAGGGCGGGACACCGTACATGACGCCCGCGGTCAACCCCGGGAACGCGGTATAGAAGATGCCATAGCTGGCCCGGACGCTACTTTTTCCTCCGTCACCAAAGAGAGCTTTGAGAAATCCGTTCTGAGCATCGGGCGCATACGCCAGGCCAATTCTGGGAGCAAAATTGCGATACTTCGTTGGCGATAGCGTGGAGGGAATCCCCGGATCGCCGGGAACCACTAATCCATTCATCGCATTCGGATATAGCACGGATTGCTCACCCGGAACTACTGTCTGAACGGAGTTGTATTTTTCGGACCACGGCTCAATCAAGTCCCAACGCAGGCCGAAATTCAGCGTAAGATTGCTGCGCGCCCGCCAGCTATCCTCTCCGAATGCTCCTGCGTAGTGGTTCCGAAGGTAGAAGCGCTGGCCTGTAGTCTGCGTGAAGTTGCTGGGAAAGCCTAGCAAAAAATCGGCGAAAGCCGAGCCGGTTTCCGTTCCGTCAATGTTGAAAGTTCCGTTGAAGGTGGCGTTAGGGCTTTCGTTAACCTGATCGTAGTGAAATTGGACGCCGAATTTGATGGTATGCGTCCCTACTACTTTCGAAGTCGTATTGCTGATATACAAGGTGTTGTTCCACTGATCTAAGTTCGTAATCGGAACGCCCATGACGAACGAAGGGAACACAATATTTTCAACGCCTTCGATTTGGGGCGCCTGCACGACGATACCCGGCGTATCCACACCGGTCACAAAGCCCTGCGATGCGAGAGACACGCCGACGCCGCCGTGCGGTTGGCCAATGTCGTTTACATTTCGCAAGAAACCTGCATGAAATTCATTGACCGTGGCCGTTCCCAGGACCTTAGTATCGCCTACCGTCAACATCTGCGCCTGGCCAATGGTCAGAGCATCGAAACCTGGTATGCTCGCGCCGCCCTGTCCACCGGGATACGGGTTGTCCAACCGATAGTTATCGATAAAATAGTAGCCGGACACCTGACCCAGCCGGGTGCTGGCGTCGATTCGGCCGGCTCCCTTGTCGTCCCTGACAGTTTCGGGAAACGCTGACGTGCTGAAGAGATTGGTGCCGGCATTGGGCGTAGGGATGTACTGCAGCAGACGCAGAGCCGGAGCCGACCACGCGCTAGTGGGAATCGACGCATTGGGAAGCACACACCGCAAGCTGGTGTTACATCCGGGCATGTAATAGGGCTCGCCCTCGGAAACCGTGTAGCCCAGCTTTTGCGTGAGCAGCCTGGCAGTGTAGGGTCCGCTGACAGTTCCGGTCAGGGTACTCGCCATATCGCTGAGATTGCCGCTACGGTCCGCGAGAGAGGGCACGGATGTCTCGGGCGAGGTAATGCCTTCAACCGTGCGGGTGCCCTGATAGTCGGCAAAGAAGAACACTCTTTGCTTCTTGATCGGGCCGCCCAGGGTGCCGCCAAACTGGTTCTGCCGGAAAGCGCCGCGAGTGTTATCGAAATAGTTCCTCGCATCGAGATCCGTGTTCCGCAGGAACTCAAAAGCGTCGCCGTGGAAAGAGTTGCTGCCGGATTTCGTAACCACATTGATCATCCCGCCGTTGTAGTTACCGTATTCGGGATCGAAATTATTGGTCAGAACGCGAAACTCCAGGATGGAGTCCAGGTTGGGGATGACTGAGGTTCCTCCATTCATGTGCTCCTGCACGTCGGTGGAATCCACGATGAACCCGTTCGATGACTCGCGCTGGCCATCGATCGAAACGTCGCCCGGATTCAAATCTCCGGAAGGGTTGATGGTTCCCGTGACGCCCGCCATGATTACGGAAGTCGGCGTCAGAGTTGTGATCGGACTAACGCCCGGTTGAATCGCCAGCAGATCCGTATAACTACGGCCGTTCAGGGGCAACGCTTCTATCTGCGTGTCCGACACGACTTCCCCCAAGTGCGTGGCAACGATGTCGACCTGCGTTTCGATGGCGCCTTCGGCTGCGGTTACGGTAACCGCGTCCGATTGCAGTCCTATCTCCAGCACTGTATCCAATCTGAGCGCTGCGTCCGCGTCGACAGTCAGATTCCTCTTTTTCTGCGTTTTGAATCCAACCGCTTCAATGGTTAAATCATAGCGGCCAACCGCCAAGGTGGGGAATTCGTAGAAGCCCTGCGAGTCGGAAGTCGCCTCAAATCTGGTTCTAAGCGAGGTGTCGATTAAAGTGAGGCTGGCGCCCGGTATCACGGCACCGCTGGGGTCCTTGAGCGTGCCGGAGATGCGGCCTCCAGCGAGGGCCCATGCTAAAAACGCCGATACTGGCGAGAGTAGAACCAGCGCTATGACCCGGCTCCGCTTTCCCGCTACCAGCCTCATCTCCAGCCTCCAGGATTAGTGCTACGAATCGAACGGTCATGATACCGCTACGTAATACGAACCGTCAATACGTGATACGAGCATGGACCGGGTTTTGGATTCAGCGCCCTTGCGCCTTCGCCAGCAGTCCGCGCATGAAGTCGTCTTGGGGAAACAACTCCACATACCGCTCCATCGTCTCTTTCGCCCGGGGATACGCTTTCTGGGTGATGTATCGCAGTGCTAGAGACTTGTACAGCTCAGGCGCATAGGGCTCTGCCTGCACGCCGCGCACCAGGACGGTTATGGCTTCGTTCAACTTGCCCGCGCGGGCCAGAGCTTCCGCCAGATCGGCGTAGACGGTGGAGGTGCTGAATCCGAGATCCAGGGCCTCGGTCAGGTGCGCGATAGCCGTGGCGTTCGAGTCCGCCAGGCTCCCTCGCAGATCCCGGGTTCCCAGCGCCGCCTGCACCAGCCCATTGTCAGGCTGATCTTTGGCTAGCTCGTCGAGCAGCGCGAGGTAACTTGTCTGGAAGGCCGGCTCGCTCTCCAGCAGCTCGCCGTAGGCGCGCCACAAAGTCATGCGGGGGAGCTTACCGCCGTTGGGCGGCCGGTTTACGTAGATCAAGCCGCCTTCCGGCTGGGCTGCCGGCGTCCGCAACGGCTCGCCTGCATAAGCAATAATGCGGTGATTGGTCAGTGCGGAGTGCGAGATCACGGTTACGTCACGCTTCGGCATGTGGCACGCGGTGCAATCGTTCCCACGCTCAGCGCGCTCCTGTTGGGACGCTTTGCAGCTCGTCTCGGAATGGCAGGTCAGGCACTTGGCGCGATACCATGCCGCCGCATCCGCGGCTGGCGGTTGCGCATGCGGGTCGTGGCAGGTGAAGCAGCTCAATTTCCCGCCGCTTCCGCTAAAACACTTGCTGGCCTGCATGGCGGAATGGTGCTCCAGCAAGTCACCGTCACTGTTCCGGGAAGCGACCTTCAGAATAGCCAGCGTATCGCTCAACCACGTGCCGGGGCGAAAGTCCGCATAGTCCTTGCCGGGCTGTAGCACTCTGGTGTCGCCGCCCTGGTGACAGTACATGCAAATCTGCTCCGCCAGACGCGGAGAGAGCCGCGCGGGATTGACGATTGACTGAGGCGCTCCGCGATTGGCGACATGCACGCCGCCCGGACCATGGCAGTTCTCGCAGCCGATCGCCAACTCTTGAAACGGCGGATCGAGATACAGACCGTTCCCGTCGCGAGCCATGCGCGGCCGCCCGCTGTGACAGACCACGCAGCCTGCCGCCAGCGGCCGATTAAATCCGTAGTCCCCAAATTCGTAACCGGGCGAAAGCTCCCATTTCCCGAGCCTCGCGTAATAGGAGAGCGGCGCCTCGAAAAGATAGTTGCCCCGGCGCACGGCGTAGCTATATCCATTCACTCCGGACCCCACGGCAAACTCGAGTTTGTACGCGGCGCGAAACACCGTCTTTCCGGCGGCATCCGTCGCGGACTCGCTCTGGTAAACGTCCACTCCGTCGCGATACACCTGAAACGAGCGATTGAATTTCGCGCTCAAGACCGTTACGGCCGCGCCGAGCAGAGGAGCGGACTGAGTCGCTGGGCTCATCGAATGCGCCATGGCGACGCCGCTGTATTTTTCGTAGATCTCGCGATGGCATCCCGCGCACACTTTGGAGCCGGCCCAGCCTTCGTCCGCCCCAGCGGCGCGCAGCGGGATCGTCGCTGCTACCATTGCAACTACCAGCGCCGTTACCAGAACTGCAAGCGCGCGGCGGCCCATTTCGCATCCTTTTCCGCATGGCATGACAGACACGCGTTGGGGCTGTCCCGC
>Ga0302326_10009173_pt1 | contig 21691 bp, 22 predicted proteins | sample Palsa_T0_3_FD_202264 | JGI IMG/M metagenome (GOLD analysis project Ga0302326, IMG submission 202264) | Peat permafrost microbial communities from Stordalen Mire near Abisko, Sweden - Palsa_T0_3 | ecosystem: Environmental > Terrestrial > Soil > Palsa > Peat permafrost | place: Sweden: Abisko... | reverse complement strand
GCTCGTCCATCGTGCAGATGTCGCCCGTATGGAAGTAACCGTCGTGGAACGACGGGTTCTCACCCTCCTGCCGGAAGTAGCCCGCGGTCACTGCCGGTCCGCGCACCCAGAGTTCGCCGCGGGCAACGCCGTCGTGCGGTACGTCCTTTCCCTCCGCATCCAGCAGCTTCCAGGCGACGAGCGGCGTGAAGATACCCTGCTTGAGCAGCGCCTCGCGCTGCTTCTCGGGTGGGGCGTGCTCCAGTGCGGGATGGAGGCGCGAGACGGTGCCGATGGGACTCATCTCGGTCATGCCCCACGCGTGCACGACGCTGATCCCGCGCTTCGCGAGGTCGTCGTACAGGCTCGGCGGCACGGCGGAACCGCCGATGATCAGCTGCTTGAGCGTCGGCAGCCGCGCGTCGCGCCGCTCGAGCTCGTCGCGCACCGCCAGCCAGACGGTGGGAACCCCGGCGGAGATCGTGACGCCCTCGGAGTCGATCAGCGAGATCAAGCTGTCGGGATCGAGCTTCGCGCCCGGCAGGACGAACTTGGCTCCGACCATCAGCGCAAGGAACGGCGTCCCCCATGCGTTGACGTGGAACATCGGGACGACGGGCAGCAGCGTATCGCGCTGCGAGATCCCGAGCGCGTCCGTCATCCCCGCCGCAAAGGCATGCAGCACGGTCGAACGGTGCGAGAAGACGACGCCCTTCGGGTCGCCGGTCGTCGCCGACGTGTAGCAGAGAATCGCGGCGCTGCGCTCGTCGAGCTCCGGCCACGCATACGCCGTCGGCTTGCCGGCGAGCAGCGTCTCGTAGTCGTGAGCACCGGGCAGGTCGACACTGGTCTCGCCCATCACGACGAACGGCCGTGCGAACGATGGATTCGCCGCGACCGCGCGGGCGAACGCCGGCACCAGCGAGCCGTCGACGAACACCAACTTGTCGCCGGCGTGATCGAGCACCCAGCACACCTGTTCCGGAAAGAGCCGGATGTTCGTGGTGTGCAGCACGGCTCCGATCGCCGGAACGGCGTAGTACAGCTCGAGGTGGCGATGCGTGTTCCATCCGAACGTGGCAACTCGGTCGCCGGGGCGCACTCCAAGTTCCACGAGCGCGTGTGCGAGCTGCGCGACGCGGCCGGCGAACTCGCGAAACGGGTAGCGAAACAGTGGTCCGTCGTCGGAGCGCGAGACGATCTCTTGGTCGCCGTGGTCGCGCACGGCGTGCTCGAGGATCCACGTCGTGGTCAGTGGGACGTCCATCATGGTCGAACTCACCCGCGACGTCGCGGGTGCACTCTGCGTCGTGGTCATCGGAACCTCCCGTTCAGCGCGCCGCGTGCCGCTCAGTCTTCCGTTTCGTGCAAATGCAGGTGACAGCCGTCTTCGGCCTCGTCGAGCACTTCGCGTGCCTCGGCCAGGACCGACGCCGACAGCTCGTCCGTCCCTTCCACCGACCCGTCCTCGGCGAGGAAGTCGCTTTCGCTCCAATCCTCCCAGGTCTCCAGCGGCTCACCTTCTACCTCGGCCGGAAAGCGGACGCAGAACCCCTGATCCAGGTGGACGCCGACGACCATCACGCGCGTCCCACGCGGAAAGTACGTCCCATCCTTCCAGAGCGTGCCATACGTCGTCGCGTAGTGGCAGCCGATGTGTATCGCTTCGATCGCCGGTCTGTCTCCTCGTTCGGGATACGGGAGGTTACGCGGAGGGCGCGCCCGCTCCCCCGCGCAACTAGAGCGCGGGCGTATGGCGAGCGACGAGCCGCGACGCGGCTGGAAGGTGTTGAGGTCGGACTACGTCATCGAGACGCCCTACCTGCGCCTTCGCCGCGACCACGTCGAGCTGCCGAGCGGGCAGCGCATCGAGGACTACTTCGTCCGCGAATCCCGCGGCTTCGCAGTCGTGTTCGCCCTCACGCCCGACGAGCGTGTGGTGCTCGTGCGGCAGTACAAGCATGGCATCGCTGCGGGCGTACTGGAGCTGCCGGCGGGTGCAATAGATGAAGGTGAGTCGCCCGAGCGCTGCGCGCGCAGGGAACTCGCCGAGGAAACCGGCTACGTCGGCGACGCGCCGGAGGCCGAGTACGTGCGCTCGTTCGTCACGGACCCCACGAACTCGGATAGCCGCCTGCACCTGTTCCTCGTCCGGAACGCGCGACGGCTGGTGGAACAGGACCTCGACGTGACCGAAGACATCGCGGTCGAGTTCGCGACGCTCGACGAACTGCGCGACCACGTCCGGAACGGAACGATCGAGGTGAGCTCTCACGTGGCCTGCATCTACGTCATGCTGGAGCGGATGGCTCGACTCTAGGCCGCTGGCGGTCGAACGGATGTTCGCTCGCGACGGCCACACGCGAAACACCCCCGCCCGCTTCCCGGTACGTAGCGGCGGAGGAACTTCAACCATGGGACTGTTCGTGCGGCTCACCCTCGCCATCACCGCCGCGATCGTCGCGCTGATCGTGCTCTTCGTCGTGCTCAAGGTCGTGTTCGTCGCCGCACTCATCGCCGCGATCGTCATCGGCGCTATCTTTGCGGCCAACTTCGTTCGCGGGTGGCTCGGCGCCGCGCGCGCGCGCGTCGCCACCCGCAACTATCGCTGATCGACCGCGCCGCCGGCTGACGTGACGCGCGCCTCGGCGACGAGGCGCGCGAGTTGCGCAGCGAGCGCCTCGGGCGCTTCGAGCAGCGGAACGTGTCCAGTCTCGAGCGCGACGACCCGCGCGCCGCGAATGGCTGCGCCGACCGCATGCTGGTGATCGAGCGTCGCGAAGGTGTCGAACCGGCCGGAAACGAGGAGCACCGGGACGGCGATGTGTGCGAACAAATCATCGGCCGCGACGCGCAACGCCATGCCGCGAAGGACGGCGGCAGCTCCGTCGGCGTTCGTCGCGAGGACGATCCGCCGCGCCAGCGCGACGAGTTCCGGCCGTTCCCGGTACACCGCCGGCGCGAAAAACTGGCGTACCCAGTCCGCTGCCGCAGGCTCCATGCCGTCGCGTTCGATGCGCTCCGCAACCGCGAACCGGCGGGCCGCGGTCTCCGGCGAATCCGCGTCCGCGCGGCCGGAAACGAGGCCGAGGCCGAGCACGCGTTCTTCGAACATGCGAAAGAACGCATACGCGACGTAGGTCCCGAGCGAATGCCCGACGATCACCGCGCGTTCGATGCCGAGGGCATCGAGTACGGCGGCGACGTCACTCGCGAGCGATTCCATCAAGTACGGTCCGGGGCCGCCGCGCGACGCACCGAGCCCGCGCAGATCGATTCGCACCACGCGCGCCGACGACGTCAGCAGCGCGGCTTGGGCGTCCCAGGTCTCCTTCGAAAGCGGAAAACCGTGGAGCATGACGACCGCCACGCCGGCACCGTCATCGAGCACATCGAGTTCGCCATCGTCGATCGTCACACGCACGCCGCGGCCTTCGCGCGCACGTCGCGCCGACCCGCTAGCGAGCCGTAAAACGGAGAGTTTGCCCCGTTCGCGCAGTGATGCGCGTCAACGTCGAAGGCGTGCAACGTGCTCCGAAATCGCGAAAGTGTTGCAAAAAAGCCCGAAACGCGCTATAACATGGGCAATACCCTTACGATGTCGGATCACGTCCGTCGTAAGGCGGAGTGGTTCGAGAAAGGATTACTCGCACCAACGATGGCAGTTCGTAAAGCAAAGAAGGCCGCGGCTCGAAAGCCGGCAGCCCGCAAAAAGGCGGCGCCGCGCAAGAAGGCAGCGGTCGCAAAGAAGGCGACTCGCAAGAAGGCAACTCGCAAGAAGGCGACCCGCAAGAAGGCGACCCGCAAGAAGGCGACACGCAAGAAGGCAACTCGCAAGAAGGCAACTCGCAAGAAGGCGACACGCAAGAAGGCGACACGCAAGAAGGCGACGCGCAAGAAGGCAGGGGCCAAGAAGGGCGGTCGCAAGAAGGCGGTTCGCAAGGCCGGAGCCCGCAAGAAGGGCGTACGCAAGGCGACGCGCCGGAAGGCAGCTCCCGCTCCCGCATAAGGCACGGGACGCATCCCGACATCATTCGAGTCGTGCGGAAGCGCACGACTCTTTTTTCGTATCGGACACCCCGGAGCGCAGTGGGCGGGCGGCACGCGGCGAAAGCCTGGGGCCGTGCAGCCGTTCGATCCGACGTTCCTCCTGTTCGTCCCCGGCGATCGGACCGATCGCTTTGCGAAGGCCGTCGGATCGGCCGCATCGGGCGCGATCATCGACCTCGAAGACGCCGTCGCGCCCGAGGGCAAAGCTCGGGCGCGCGTCGCGACGGCCGCCTTTCTCGACGCCTCACACGACGTCTCGCGCGTCGCGGTCAGGATCAACGGCGCCGGTACGCAGTGGTTCGACGACGATCTCGACGCGCTGCACGGCGTTCCGCTCGGCGCGGTCGTCGTGCCGAAGGCGGCGAGCGCAGAGACGCTCGATACCGTCGCGTCCGCGCTCGGCGGCGCGCCGATCGTCGCCATCATCGAATCGAGCGCCGGCGTGGTCGCGCTCGAAGAGATCGCGGCGAACGAGCACTGCGCCGCGCTCGCCTTCGGGCCGTACGACCTCGCCGCGGATCTCGGCGGCACGCACGAATGGGATGCGATGCTCCCGCATCGCGCGCGCCTGCTCGTCGCAGCGCGCGCCTTCGGCCGACTTGCGATCGACGGCCCGACCGCCGCCTTCGACGACCCGGCGCTCGTCGCACGTGAGGCGGCCGACGCCGCCCGGCTCGGCTACGACGGGAAGCTGTTGATCCATCCGATGCAGATCGAGGTCGCGCGCGCGGCGTTCCGGCCGAGCGACGAACAGCTGGCGCATGCGCAGCGCGTCCTCGCGGCGGCGGAGCACGCAATGCCCGCGGTGCTCGACGGGGCCATGATCGACGAGCCGATGTTGGCCGCCGCGCGACGCGTCGTCGCCCGCGGGCGCTCGAAGCAGATTCGCTCCCTGCCTTAGGACGGCCCGTGGCCGCGGCGGAAGACCATGAACGTTCGCCGATACTGCACGACGGTCGCGCCGTTCTGGTTCTCGCCGACCGTGCGCGCCTCGACGATCCCGACCGACGGGCGCGACTTGGACTCGCGCTTGGCGAGGATTTCGCTGTGCGCCCGGATCGTGTCGCCGATGAAGACTGGATTCGGGAGCACGACCTCGTCCCATCCGAGATTCGCCATCACGTGTTCGCTCAGGTCCGTGACCGACAGCCCAACGGCGAGCGAGAGCGTGAAGCAGCTGTTCACGAGGATCCGTCCGAACTCGGTCGCCTTCATGTATTCCGCGTCGAAATGGATCGGGTTCGTATTCATCGTCAGCATGGTGAACAGGGTGTTGTCGGTCTCCGTGACCGTCCGCGCGAGCCGGTGACGGTACACGTCCCCGACCTCGAAGTCCTCATAGTAGCGTCCACCCCATCCGGGTTTCTCCATCACGCGTCCCCTTTCGCCGAGCCGAGCGCATCGCGGGCGGCCCGCGCCACATCGGCCATCCAAGCCGCCGCGTCCTGCGGGCGGCGCACCGTTTCGGTCGCGACGCGCGCGACGCACCCGGCTGCGAACGCCGCGGCGCCCGGTCCCCGCGCGAGCGTGCCGCCGGCCCTCCGCGCCAGCGCTGCCGCAACGCACGTCGCCGTCGCCGCGAGCATCGAGGGCGTGAACGCCATCCGCGCCGGAACCACGCCGGCGACCACGCCGCCGGTCGCCAGCGCGTACCGTTCGTCGACGGCCGCGCGCGCGACGATGGCGCGCAGCATGGCGAGCCAAAGCGGATTGAGCGCACGATTGGCGATCGCGCGCACGACGACGCTCGCCAAGAGCATGTCGCGCCCGAGCTCGCGATGAACGAGTTCCGCATACCCACGCAGCGCACGGCGACTCACGTCGCCGGAACGCAGGCACGCCGTCAGGGTCTGCGCCGCCCAGCGCGCGCTCAGGAGTGCCGACTGAATGCCCTCGCCGTTCAGCGGGTTGACGAGGCCGGCGGCGTCGCCAACGAGCACCACCCGATCGGCGACGGGCGACGTTCGTCCGCCGCCGATTGCCAGAGGCCAGCCGGCGACGCGCCCACGCAGCGACGCGCTGCCGAGCCGAGCCCGCATCGCGGGGTCCCGGCGAACCAAGCCGTCCAAGAGCTCGCGCAGGTGATGCGCGCGCGCGGGATACGTCGCCACCAGCGTGCCGACACCAACGTTGGCGGTACCCCCCGCGGTTGGAAAGATCCACGCGTATCCTGGGAAGCTGTCGCCGCGAAACGCGAGGTCGCACCGGTCGGCCGGCCCGGCGACCCCATCGTAGTACGCGCGGACGGCCACCATGAAGTCCCGGCGCGAGGCCGGCGCACCGCGAACCGCGCGCGCGATCGTCGACGACGAACCGTCCGCGCCCACCAGCGCACGGGCGCGCAAGCGGCGCGCGCTGCCGCCGCTGCGTGCGCTCAGCTCGACGCCGTCGGCATCGCACACGAACGACGAGACCGTCGTCTCTTCGAGCACGCGGGCACCGGCGCGTCGCGCGGCGGCAACGATCGCGTCGTCGAGTTGCACGCGCGGCACGACCGACCCCGCACCCGGGCGCCCGCCGTACTCGGGCAGCGCGTACGTGATGAGTTCCTCGCCGTCGACGTAGAGCGCGGCGCGGTCGACCGGATTCCCCTCCACGCCGGCACGCACGCCGAGCGCGTCGAGCTCGGCCCGAGCGACCGGTCCCACAAAATCCCCGCACACCTTGTCGCGCGGGAAGCGCGACCGGTCGACCAGGAGCACGTCGGCGCCGGCGCCGGCCAGGCGCGCTGCAGCTGCCGCCCCCGCAGGTCCCGCGCCGACGACGATGACGTCGGCGTCGAGCCCGGTCCGCGCGTTCATACCGCGCGCAAGGCCGCGTTTCGCATGAACGCGACGATGGCCGCGACGAACGCGACCGCCCCGCCGATGCAGAGCGCGGCCGAGAGCCCGGTGACGGTCGCGATCGAACCCAGGAGCAGCGAACCGAGCGGGACGAGTCCGAGAATGATCATCGAAAAGACGGAGATCGAGCGGCCGCGCATGTCGTCCGGCGACAGCGTTTGCAGCAGGACGTTGGAGCTGCCGACGAAGCTCAGCACCGCCAGGCCGATCATCATCAGGACGGCGAACGCGACCGCGAAGACGTGCACGAACCCGAGCGCGAACGTCCCGAGCGACATCACGGCGGCGCTTGCAAACCAGACCGCTCCCCGTCGCCGGCTCCCGACGAGCGCGGTGACGACGGAACCGAGGATGCCTCCGGAGCCCGCGGCCGCGAGCAGCAGCCCGAATCCGCGCGCATCGACGTGCACCACGTGCGCGGCGTACGCCGGCAGCAGCTGCGTATACGGCCGCACGCACAGGCTGGTGACGACGAGCATCAGCACGACCGAACGCAGGACGGGTTGCTGCCAGAGGAAACGCAGGCCGGCGGCGATCGACGCAAGCATGGGCTCGCGCTTCGTCGAGCTCGGCGGCGCCGGCTTCATGAACGCGAGCGAGACGACCACGGCCAGCGTCGCGACGGCATTCGTGTAAAACGATGCCGCGACGCCGGTCGAGAGGATCAGCAAGCCGGCGAGCGGCGGTCCGACGATGCTCGGGGCGTTGAACGCGACCGAGTTGAGCCCGATCGCGTTGCCGACATACGCGCGCGGCACGAGCAACGGCACCCAGCTTTGGCGCGGCGGCGAGTCGAATGACTGCGTCGCGGAACGCAGCGCGGACAGGACGAAGATCGCCGGCAGCTCGAGCCGATGGATCGTCGCGAGCACCGCCAGCGTCAGCGCGATCACCGACGTCGCAACGTTCGTGATGAAGAGCACGCGCCGGCGCGGATAGCGATCGGCGATGACACCCGCAAACGGGGAGCAGACGAGCGCCGTGACGCCGTTGCACGCACCCAAGACGCCGAGGTAGAGCGATGCGAGCGCTGGCGATCCCGCGACGCGCACGACGATGTACCCGAGCGCGGTGAATTGCATCCACGTCCCGAGGTTGGAGACCAGCAAACCGGCCCACAGCAGGCGGAAGTCGTGAAACCGGAACGTGTCGAGGACGTGCGACCGGCGCCGCGGGGCCGGCGCCTCGACCGGGACGGGCGTGCGCGCGGTGGTCAAGCCTCGAGCGCCGCGCACGCGCGAACGGCCGCGACGACCGCAGCGGCGGCGCCGTCGATTCCCAAACGAGACGACGCGACGATGACGTCGTAGTGGCGCCGGTCACCCCACGCGACGCCGTAGCGGTCGGCCGCAACCCGCCGCCGAGCGGTATCGACGCGGTCGACCTCCGCGGCGGCGCGCTCGCGGTCGAACCCGAACGACTCGGCGATGCGCTCGATGCGCCACGCGCGATCCGCGTGGATGAACGCCCGGACGAGCCCGGGCATGCCCGCAAGTACCGCGCTGCCAAGGCGGCCGAGGATGACCACGTCCCCGCCGCGCGCGCGCTCGCGCATGGCGAGTTCGATGCCGCGGCGGACGGACTCGTCGAACCCGGACGCCGGACCCGGCGCGACCTGAACGACAGCGTCGGCGGTCCCCTCCTCGAGACCGGCCAGGATTCGCTCCGGCAGCGGCGGCTCGGATTCTGCACGAGCATCCACGTCTTCGCTCGACGTGCCGAGCTCCGCCGCGACCCCCGCGAGGAACTGGTCGGTCACGAGCTCGTACCCGAGCGAGGCCGCGACGGCGTCCGCAACCGCGAGGCCGCCGGCGCCGTATTCCCGCGAGACCGTAACGATCATGCGTGCCCGTTCGCGCCGCCGCGGCCGGTTGCCCGGCGGGTACCAACCGCCATCGGCGGCGTAGATACGCCGTCCACGACGGCGGGGAGGGATCGATGCACGACGGCGGTCAGAACGCGGCGGACCGGCGCTCGCCGGCGGCGCTCGTGGAATACGTTGCAAGCCTGCTCGCCGGTGAGCGCGACTTCATCGCGAACGCCGCGAACGCCGCGGCGGCGATCTACTGTTCCCTGGGCCGCGTGAACTGGGCCGGCACGTACATCGTCCGCGACGGGGGCCTCGTGCTCGGTCCGTTCTGCGGGCGCCCCGCGACCGTTCGCATCGCCCTGGGCGACGGCGTGTGCGGCGCGGCGGCGCTGCGTCGCGAGACGCTCGTCGTCGACGACGTGCACGCGTTCGCGGGCCACATCGCCTGCGACCCGGCGTCCGCGTCGGAGATCGTCGTGCCGCTGATCGGCGAGCGCGGAGTCATCGGCGTCCTCGACGTCGACAGCCCCGGTGCCGCCCGCTTCGGGGCCGACGAGCGCACGGCGCTCGAAGCGATCGGCGCGCTCCTGGTGTCGGCTTCGGACACGCGTTCCTATGAAACGATCGCTTCTCGATGACGGGGCGGCGCTGCCTTCAGCGGTAGGCCCGTTGGAGCGCCTCCAAGCGGTCGCGCAGGCCGGTCAGCGGTTGCCGAACGAGCGGCTGCTCGGGAATGTGCGAGAGATCCTCGAACGTCGGTCGCTCTTCGCGGTACACGATGCCGAGCGGAATCCTTCCGGTGCGCGTGAGCACGTCGAACGCATGCGTGCGATCGGAGGGATCGTACTCCGCGTCGGCGGCGATGTCGTGGACGTTCTCTTTGAACCACGCGTACGTGTTGATCTTGTTGAAGGTGACGCACGGCGACATCACTTCGACAACCGAGAAGCCGCGATGGCGTACGGCAGCCTTGAGCAGCTCGACGAGCGCCTTCGGCTGCGCCGAAAATCCGCGCGCCAGGAACGTCCCGCCTGCGGCCAGCCCGAGTGCGAGCCCGTTGATCGGAGCCTCGGCGCTGCCATTCGGGCTGGTTCCGGCGACGTAGCCCGTCGCGCTCGTCGGCGATGACTGCCCTTTCGTGAGGCCGTACGTCTGGTTGTCCATCACGATGTACGTGATGTCGGCATTGCGGCGCAGCGCGTGGACGAAGTGTCCCGCGCCGATCGCGTAGCCGTCGCCGTCGCCGCCGGCGGCGATCACCGTCAGTTCGTGGTTCGCGAGCTTGACGGCAGTTGCGACGGGGAGCGCCCGGCCGTGCACGCCGTGGAACGCATACGAATGGACGTAGCCGGAGATCTTGCCCGAGCAGCCGATGCCCGAGACGAATGCGACGTCCTTCGGCTGCAGGCCCAGGTCGGCGAGGGCGGACTTGAGGGCGGAGAGCACGCCGTAGTCGCCGCACCCCGCGCACCACCACGACGGCGTCGCCGTCGCAAAGTCTTTCGGGGTCAGCACGGTGGCCATCAGCGACGGACCTCCAGGGAAGCGGTGGGGACGAGCCTGCGAATCGGCTCCGCGATTTCGATCGGGAGGAACGGCCGCCCGTCGTACTTTCGGATCGAGTGCAGCGAGGGGAGCGGACCCGTCGTGTAGCGGATCAGCCGTTCGAGCTGGCCCGTGTAGTTGTTCTCGACGACGAACACGTGATCGGCACTCGCGACGAAGTCGCGCACCTCGTCGTCGGGGAACGGCCAGAGCGTGCGCAGCTGCAGGAAGCGGGTCACGATGTCGTCGCGCGACAGGCAGTCCTGCGCCTCGGCGATCGGCCCGCGGTTGCTTCCGTAGCCGATGATGGCGACGCTTGCGTGCGGGTCGCCGAGCACTCGCGCCTTCGGAAGCTCGTCGCGCATGGCGTGCAGCTTGTGCATGCGCTTGTCCATCATGCGCGCCCGGTTCTTCGCGCTCTCGGTGATCACGCCGAAATCGTTGTGCTCGGATCCCGCCGCGAGGTGCATTCCCCCCGGCACGCCGGGGATGGCGCGCGGCGACACACCGTCGTCGGTGAACGCGAACCGCTTGTACTCGCCGAACGTCAGCTCGCCGTCTGCGATCAAGCGTCCGCGATCGACGCGCACCGACTCGATGTCGAGGGGCGGCAGCGTCGCCTTGCTCTGGCACAGCGCCTGCTCGCTGAGGATGAACACCGGAACCTGGAAGCGTTCGGCCAGGTTGAACGCGTCGACGGTAAGATAGAACGACTCCTCCACCGTCCCCGGCGCGAGGACCACGCGCGGTATCTCGCCGTGCCCGGAGAAGATCAGGTGGTTGAGGTTGCTCTGCTCGGTCTTCGTCGGCATTCCCGTCGAGGGGCCGGCGCGCGCGCACTCGACGACCACGATGGGGATCTCGAGGACGGCGGCGAGCCCGATGGCTTCGGTCATCAGCGCTTGCCCGGGGCCCGACGTCGCGGTCATCGAGCGCACGCCGGCGAACGACGCGCCGATCGTCATGTTGATGGCCGACAGTTCGTCTTCGGCCTGGACGACCACGCCACCGAACGCGGGCGCATACTTCGCCATCCACTCCAGCACGTCGGTCGCCGGCGTAATCGGGTAGCCTGCCATGAAGCGGCAGCCGGCAACGAGGGCGCCGTAGGCGATCGCGTCGTTCCCCATCATGATCAGGCGATCGCGGTCGGCCTTCGCGACGAGGCCGTACCCGGCGGGCTGGCCGGCGAAGTGCTCCTCGATGTAGCGCTCGCCCGCCTCGATCGCGCGCAGGTTGATGTCGACGACCTTCTGGCCCTTGCGCCCGTACACCGCCGCGACGTCGTCGCGAACGATCTTGGGGTCCATTCCGATCAGCTTGGCGAGCACGCCGAGCGAGATCGTGTTGCGCACGAGCTCGAGACCCAGGTCGACTTTGGCGATCCGGGCCAGCGGAATTTCGTACCAGAAAATATCGGCGCGGCGCACGCCGTCCGGAAGCGCTTCGGACGTGTTGTCGAACACCACGAAGCCGCCCGGCCGCATCTCCTCGATGTGCGCCTCGACCGCCTCGACGTCGAATGCGACGAGCCCATCGACCGCATCGGCCTTGCCGTAGTCCGGCTGCTCGCAAGCGCGGATCACGTAGTTCGTGTGTCCGCCGCGAATGCGCGAAGGGAAGTCCTTGTAGGTGTAGACCTCCAGGCCCATCCGCTTGAAGACGCCGGCGATCAAATCTCCGGTCGTCAGGCTGCCGTCGCCTGCCTGTCCGCCGAACATGATCTCGATTTCGTTGAGTACCACGGAATTGCGAACCCCCTGGCGTGCGAACCCGTAGGCGTGCACCGCCGGGATTCTGTGTTCCAGACGGAACGCGCCGTGCCCTCGCACGGCGGCATGTCCGTCGCCGCGACGCGTGTCGTGCCTCACAAGACCCGCCGTCCATTGCGACGAACGTCGCACCTCGCATGCCGATCATCGAGACGCGCGAGCTACGCAAGGTCTTCCGCTCCGTCAAGCGTGTGCCCGGTGCCCTCGGCGCCCTGCGGACGCTCTTCTCCCGCGAGCATGTGGACCGCGTCGCCGTGGAGGGCATCACGATGGCGGTGGACGAGGGCGAACTCGTCGGCTACATCGGGCCGAACGGCGCGGGAAAATCGACGACGATCAAGATGTTGACCGGGATCCTCGTTCCGAGTTCAGGGGACGCACTGGTGGCCGGGCTCGTCCCGTGGCGCGAGCGCAAGCGCAACGCGCGCAACATCGGGGTCGTCTTCGGACAGCGCAGCCAGCTCTATTGGGACCTGCCCCTGGTCGAATCGTTCGAACTGCTCCGTGCCATCTACGCCGTGCCGCCTGCGCGCTATCGCCGGAACCTCGCTGCATTCGTCGAGCTCCTCGAGATGAGCGACTTCCTGTCCACTCCCGTCCGGCAACTCTCGCTCGGCCAGCGCATGCGCGGCGACTTCGCCGCCGCGCTGCTCCACGACCCGCGCATCGTGTACCTCGACGAGCCGACGATCGGCCTCGACGTCGTCGCGAAGGAAGCGATTCGAACGTTCATCGCGGAGTTGAACACGGCGCGCGGTACGACGTTCATCCTGACGACGCACGACCTCGCCGACGTCGAGCGGCTGTGCAGACGCATCGTGCTCATCGATCGCGGCACGCTCGTCTTCGATGGAACGATCGAATCGCTGAAGGATCGCTTCGGCCGGCAGCGGACCCTCGTCGTCACGCTGGCCGAGCCGTATGCGGAGGTGTCGGTCGCGGGCGCGGAGGTCGTCGCGCGCGAAGGCGACGTCGTCCGCCTGCGCTTCGACCGTGGCTCTATCGGCGCCGACCAGCTGATCCGGCGCGTCGCCGACGCATACAGCGTCATCGACGTGTCGATCGAGGAACCGGAACTCGAGTCGATCATCCGGCGAATCTACGTCGAGGGGTACGACGAGCGGGGCCGTCCGCTCGCCGGCGGACGCGTGGCAGAGCCGCTCGCCTGATGCTCCTGCCCTACGTCGAATTCGCGCGGAAGGCGTTCTCGCGAGAAGCGACCTACCGCGTCGAGGTCTTTACCAACGTCGGCTCGCTCGTGCTGCGGGTGTACCTGCTGCGCTCGCTCTGGACAGCGCTCTACGCGCAGAACGCCGGACCGGCCGATCTCCCCCTGCACGCGATGATCACGTACACGACGGTCGCGCTCCTGATGTCGCTCGTGCTCGAGATCGACGGAACGCGCATGATCCGCGACAAAGTGCGCGAGGGCACGATCGCAATCGACTTGATGAAGCCGATCAGCCTGCCACTCTACTTCTTCAGCGACGGCTTCGGCCAGACGCTGTTCCACGCGCTGCTGATCGTGCCGTCGCTCGCGTGCGCGTTGCTCCTGGTCCACATCGACGTGCCCGGGCCGGCGACGCTCGCGGCGTTTCTCGTCGCGTTCGCACTCGGCTACGGCGTCAACTTCTTCCTGAATTTCCTGATGAACGCAGTCGCATTCTGGACGCTGGAGACGTTCGCGATCCAACTCGTTATCCGCTGGGTCTCCGACCTGCTCAGCGGGCAGATACTCCCGCTGTCGCTCTTCCCGGGCGCGCTCGGCGGCCTCGTCAACGCGCTCCCGTTCGCAGCCATCTACTCGACCCCGCTGCGCATCTACATCGGGCAGGCCACAGGCGATGACATCGTCCGGGCGCTGCTCGTGCAGTGCGGATGGCTCGCGACGTTCGCGGCCCTATCGCTCGTCGTCTGGCGCTACGCGCAGCGGCGCGTCGTCGTGCAGGGCGGCTAGATCGCTCCCGTCGCCACCGGCGTACCGGGCGCCGTCGCGCTCGATGACTCGAGCGAAACTTCCACGTCGTGCTTCCCGGCGAACTTCGCCGCGTCGGAGATCAGCACGGAGACGTGGTCCTCCGCGGGCTCCAGCGCACCGACCAAGACCGGCGTTCCGCCGCCGATCCACACGTGGTACGCGCTTCCGGCCGGAGCGGCCGGCAGACCTCGCACGACGACGGCGGCGCGCAGGCTGCGGCGCCCGATGATGACGCGGCCGCGGATGCCCGTGCCGCTCAGGACCGCCTGGCGCGGGCCATCCGCCAGCATGCCGGCAACGGTCATGAGGTCGCGGTTTGCGGACGGCTGCAGGAAGGCGTGGAGCCCGGCGCCGAGCGCCAGGAGCACGGCCGCTGCGGCCGCGTAGGCGAAGACCGCCGGCCCGAGCCGGCGCCGCGCGAGCGTTGGGGCCGGTTCGCCGACGAGCGGCAGACTCGGCGGAACCCCCACGGGGATCGCACGGAGCGCATTGGTCACGGACACGTACGCTGCCAGGCCGTCGCGACACGCGCCGCAGGACGCCAGGTGCGCCGTAAAGCGCCGCTCGTCCTCGACGTCCAGTGCGCCGAGCGCATAGGCCTCGAGGTCGTCGTGCTCGGAGTCGGTTATCACCTGGCTCATTCCCAATTCTCCCGCGTTGGACCAAGGATGCGCCGCAGCTTCTGCATTGCAAGCCGGACTCGAGATTTTACCGTACCGAGCGGCTCGTCGATGATCCGCGCGATCTCGGTCTGCGTCAAGCCGCCGAAAAAGGCTAATTCGATGACCGTCCGCTGGTCGTCGGAGAGGGCCCCGAGCGCCTGACGCACGACACGGTCGCGTTCGAAGTTCTCCACTTGCTCGTCGGGGCGGCCGTCCCGTGCCGCGGCTGCCGGCGCCGATTCGAACGGAACGACCTCGACCCGCTTGATCCGCGCGCGATCGATCGCCGCGTTCCGTGCGATCGTCATCAGCCACGCCCGCAACCGTCCCGACTCGGGACGAAAGCGCGACGCGTTATTCCAAAGTGTCATGAAGGCCGTCTGCGTCACTTCGTCAGCAACGTGGCGGTCCGAGGAGACGCGCGCGACAAACGAGGCGACCGCCGGAGCGTGTCGACGATAGATCTCCTCGAACGCGTCTGCGCGACCCGAAACGACCAAGATCATCAGCGCTTCGTCCGAGAGGTCGGCATGCGCGCTCGAAACGCTCCGCGATCGGCCCGCGATTCGTTCCGCGCGTCCGATCATGTCCGGAGGTTATGCTCGGCTCGCAGGCGTGCCTGCTTCTCCCGTGCTCATGGCCAGGCTTCACATCCAGAGTACGGCAGGGAAAGTCTCGCGGATCACCCGCCGGCTCTGCGCTGGCGGAGCGGCGGGCCAGGGCGCCTAAGGCCCGGGCATGGGAAGTGCGCCGGAGGAGGTCGATCTTGTCGTCGTCGGGAGCGGGCAAGGTGGCGTTCCGCTTGCCGCCACCCTTGCGGGAGCCGGGGAGCGCGTCGTGCTGTTCGAACGCGGCGCCTTCGGCGGTACCTGCATCAACGTGGGCTGCACGCCGTCCAAGACGCTGCTCGCAGCCGCGCACGCCGCGGGGCGGGCCAGGTCCGCCGGCACGCTTGGCGTCCACGCCGACGTTCGGGTCGACCAGCGGGCCGTCTTCTCGCGGGTCCGCGAGCTGCGCTCGCGCTGGAGCGCGGCGGTCGAGCGCCGCCTGACGGACGCCGGCGTCGACGTCGTCCGCGCGCAGGCCGCATTCGTCGGCGTCCGGACGCTGGCCGGCGGCGGGCGGACGGTGCGCGGCCGCCGCGTCGTGATCGACACCGGCGGGGCAGCCGCGGTCCCGGCGCTGCCGGGGCTGGCGGGCAGTCCGTATTGGACGAACGCGAACTTCTTCGACCAGCTCGAGCTGCCACGCCGTCTGCTCGTCTTGGGCGGAGGCTACATCGGCCTCGAACTCGGGCAGGGCGCACAGCGCCTGGGCTCGGCGGTGACGATCGTGCACGCCGGCGCCGAGGTTCTCGACCGCGAGGAGCGCGATGCGGCGGCCGGAGTGCGTGGGGCCCTCGAGGCCGACGGCGTCCGCGTGCTGCTCGGGGCACGCGCCGAATCGGTCGCCTGGGCCGGCGGCGTCTTCCGCCTGCAGCTCGCAGGCGGCGACGCCGTCGAGGGCGAGGGACTGCTCGTTGCGACGGGCCGGACGCTCAACACCGCTGGCCTCGCGCCCGAAGCGTCAGGTATCGAGCTGGCAAAAAGCGGCGCCGTCGCCGTGAACGAGTACCTCGAGAGCACCTGCCCAGGCGTATTCGCGCTGGGCGACGTGGCGGGCCAATTTGCCTTCACCCACGTTTCGTGGGAAGACCACCGACGGCTGCTCTCCACCTTCGCGGGGCGGCCGCGGAAACGAGACGATCGCGTGCTGTCGTACACGACGTTCACGGAGCCGCAGCTCGCGCGCACCGGCTTCAGCGAAGCGCAGGCACGAGCCGCGGGAATCGACGCACGCACCGTGACGTTACCGCTCTCCTCGGTGGCACGCGCGGTCGAATGGGACCTCGAGCGCGGCTTCTTCCGGCTCGTCGTGGACGCGGCGAGCGACCGGATCATCGGCGCCACGTTCCTCGGGTACGAGGCCGGCGAACTGATTCACGTGATCGTCGCGCACATCGAGGCTGGATCGACATGGCAGGTCCTCGACCGCTCGATGCACATCCACCCGACCCTCGCCGAGGGACTGCCGTCGCTCGCGAGGCTGCTGGCCGGCTAGCCGGTGCTCGCGCCGCCGAGCGGGGGGACATCCCAAAGAACCAGCTCGCCCGTCCCGCGCACGTCGATCTCGAAGGGGCCCGTCACGCGAAGCGCGTCGCCGCGGCCCAGGGTTTCTCCGTTCGCCGTGACCTCGCCGTCTGCGACGAACAGGAACGCGAAGCGCCCGGCTGCCACCGAGTGGCGGAGCGCGACGTCCTCCACGCGCGCGGCATAGGCCGTCGCGTCCGCTCCGATCGCGATGCGCGAATCGATGCCGCGTTGTCCGGTCGCGATCGGCAGCCAACGGTTGCGCCGCTCGCCACCCTCGTAGTCGACCTGACCGTACTGCGGGCGCGAGCCGCGCTCGCGCGGCAGCACCCACATCTGGACGAAGCGGACGTCGGCCTCGCGCGAGTGGTTGTACTCCGAATGTGCGATGCCGGTCCCGGCGCTGACGTACTGCACGCCCCCAGGGCGCACGACGCCGACGTTCCCCATGCTATCGCGATGTTCGAGTTCGCCCTCGAGTACGTACGTCAGGATCTCCATATCGCGGTGCGGGTGCGTGCCGAACCCGGTGCCGGGCGCGACCACGTCGTCGTTGAACACGCGCAGGGCGCCCCAATGCAGGTTCGCCGGATCGAGGTAGTCCGCGAAGCTGAACGAGTGGTGCGTGTGCAGCCACCCGTGGTCGAAGTATGCCCGGTCCGCCGACCGCTGGACCACCGCCCCCGGTGCGTTCGCTATCGTATCCACGCCTCTCACAACACGAGCGGGGTTGCGCCCGGTTTTGCCGGGCCTCGGCCGCCGGAACCACGCTTCGCGTGGGCGAAGGGCGGCCGCGTGTACCTGGCGGCCTACGCACAGTACTGGCGGATCAATCTGCTCACGATGATCGAGTACCGCACGAACTTTTTTCTGTGGTTCGCGTTCACGATCGTCTACCATGGAACCGCGCTGGCCGCCCTATGGGTCACCCTCCTGCAGTTCCCATCCATGAATGGCTGGGATTTCCGCCAGATGGCGCTGCTCTACGGCTTGTGGATGCTCGGGCATGCGATCCATAACACGTTCTTCTTGTCGGTCGCCGATGTCCCGTCGTTCGTCCGCGAAGGCCGCTTCGACCGCTTCCTGGTGCGGCCGCTCGACACGCTGTTCCAGGCGATAACGGTCCCGCAGCAGATCTGGCCCGACGAACTCGCGCTCGCGATCGTGTTCTTCTGCGTGGTCACGCGCTTCAGCGGCGTGCACGTCGACCTCGGCTACGTCGCGTTCGTTCCACTGGTGGCAATCGGCGGCGCCCTCATCGACTTCGGCATCACGCTCGCCGTCGCGACGCTGTCGTTCTGGTTCATTCGCATCGACACGCTACGCTGGGTCGTGATGTCGCTCGAGCAGGACTTCACGCGCTATCCCATCAGCATCTACACTCGCGGGGTGCGTTTTGTGCTGGCGTTCGTGCTGCCGTTCGCGTTCATGAACTACTTCCCGGCGACCTTTCTCTTGCACAAAGCGGAGACCGGACTGTTTCTTTCGCCCTGGGTCGGCACGCTGACGCCCGTCGTCGGCGCCGTGTGGGTCTGCGCGGCATACGCGTTCTGGCGCTTTGGACTGAATCACTATCAAGGCACGGGGAGCTGAGGAGCGGCAGGTCGGCGCCCCCGGCGTGTTCGCGGGCCTGTGAGGCGCTGCACGGGCGTCCCCGGGTCGCGCACGCCGCGTAACTCCCGCGGCTGACCTGGGTACGGTGGGGCATGGCCTTCCCCATCGTTCGCTTCATCGCGACCACCAAGCGTGCGCTGCCGCACGTGCTCCCGCTGCTGCGGCATCCGCGGGTTCCGTTTTGGATGAAGGCTGCCGCCGTCGCTTTGGGCCTCCTGATCGTCTCGCCGCTCGATCTCTTCGGCGACATCCCCGTGCTGGGGCTCCTGGACGACGCCGTTCTGCTTGCGCTGCTCGTGGTCGCCTTCGTCGGCGTCGCCGGGAAGTTCGCGGCGCCGAGCGACGATTTCGAGCGACCCCTCAAGCGCGCGACGCCGGTCCTGCCGGGCTTCTTCACGGGCGTTCCGGGAGCGCAGCGCCGGGGCTGAATTCCGGGACCCGTTCCGCCGCGAAAGCCCCATAGCCGGAACTCGGCAGCGGGGTACGTCACGCCGGTTGCGTCGCGGCGCCATACGGGTCCGGACGCTGCGCGGACGCTCGGGGCCTAACCTGGGGGTGCGTTCGGGCGCTTCGACTCGGACGAGGCCGATCTGAAAGGATCCAGCATGCGTTCGTCCGTCCGCGTTTCTGCTTCGGGTGCCCTTGTCGCCGCCTTCCTCGCGGGAGCCACCGGCTCGCCGGCATCCGCCGCGGCTCACGGTGCTCCCCTCCGCGCTGCCAGTGCTCCGTCCCGTCCCGACGGGAACGCTCCTGCACGGTCGTGGTTCGCTCCGGGTTGGTCGCAAGCGATTGCGGCGGGCACGGACGTCGTATACCTTGCCGAGTACGCCACTGGGACGATCAACATTTACTCCACCAAGACAAAGGTAGCGCCGACGGCGCCCATCGGTCAGATCACCGGCCTCGTCCAGCCGGAGGGCATCGCGGTCGACTCGCACCGCAACCTGTACGTCGCCGAGGAAACGAACAACGACGTCAAGGTCTTCAAGCCGGGGACAACGACGCCAACTCGTATCCTCACCGGGCTGGACGCGCCGCTCAGCGTCAGCGTCAACCGCGCCGGCACGGTCGTCGTGACGAACTACCTGAGCGACTCGATCAGCGTCTTTGCGAAGGGCTCGTTGACGCCGACGCAGACGTTGCACACGCCGCACCAGAACCAGCCGGACTACGCTGCCATCGACGACGCCGGCGACGTCGTCATTCCATGCTACTTCGGCAACGAATATTCGTTCGACGTCGGCGAGTTCGTGGCCGGTAGCGACACGCTCACCGAATTGGCGGTCGACTTCGGTGGCCGTCCCCAAGGCGTCAGCTTCGATTCCGCCGGCGACCTGCTGATTCTCGACCGCGACGCGGGCCTGCAGATCTACCCGCCCGGCCAGAGCACCGCGTCGCAAACGCTGCCGATCTTCGCGTACGAGGTCGCCCTCACGAAGAACGACGCCTACCTCTATACGGCGAGCAACGGCGATTTCATGGACCGGTACACCTACCCGGGCGGCGTGTTCGACTACCAGGTGAACGACCCGGCGCAGGCGCACTACGGCGTCGCGACGTCGCCCGCCGCGCCGCTCGGAACCTGGCACTCGTAGCGCGAGTCGCCGCCGCTCGGCGCCTCGGCGCGCGCTTCATCCGGCAACGGTTCGAAGAGCGCGCCGGCGGCGTCGGCGGCGGCGGTCCATCCCACGGGTCGCAGGTGGCGCCCCAACCACTGCGCGATCGCGCGCAGGCGCAGGACGCGGTTGCGCGGCGTACCGGCGCGGGCGAGGTTGTGTCCGTCGCCCGTGAAGCGCACGAACTCCACCGTTCGTCCGAGCCGGCGCAGCAGGGTGAAGAGTTGCTCGCCTTGATCGACCGGGCACCGATAGTCGCGCTCCGAATGCAGGATGAGCAGCGGCGCCTCGATCGCGGCCGCCGCGCGCATCGGCGATCGCTCGAAGAGCTTGCGTCCGCCGTCGGTCCACGGCGCGTCCATCTCGGCCTCGATGAACCATCCGAGGTCGGCCGCACCGACTTCGCTGACGAGGTCGTTGACCGCGCGCATCGACACGCCGCACGCGAACCGTTTTGTATGACCCAGAAGCCACGTCGTCATGAAGCCGCCGTAGGATCCTCCCGCGATCGCGATGCGCGCGGGATCGAAGTGCCCGTCCGCGAGCACCGCGTCGAGGATCGCGAGCACGTCGTCGGCATCGATGCCACCCCAATCGCCCGTAATCGCCCCGGAGAAGGCGCTGCCGTAGGACTGGCTGCCGCGCGGGTTCCCGTACGCGACCGAAATCCCGTGGCTCGCGAGCATCTGGAATTCGAAGAAGAACGCGTAGCCGTATGCCGTGTGCGGACCGCCGTGCACCTGAAGAACGAGGGGGCCGCCGTCGCCGCCGGCGTCGAGGACCCACGCCTCGAGCGGCGTCCCGCCGGCGGCAGACGCTGCGACGCGGCGGGGAACGCGAAGCGCGCGCTCTTCGAGCCACGCGTTCTGCGTCGTGAGCCGCGTCTCGGCGCCGCTCGCATCGAGCAACGCGACGTCGCTCGGGACGTGCGGATCGGAGTACACGAACGCGAACGCACCGTCGGGCGCTTGGGAAAACCCGGCGATGTCGCGCTCGCCGCCGGCGACGACGCGATGCCGCGAGCCATCCCGTGCGAACGCGCGGATGCCGCAGGTGCCCCGATCCGACACGAGCGCACAAACCTCGGCATCGTCCGCACTCCACGCCGGTGCGCCGGCTCCTGCGAGCGTCCGGGTGTCGCAGATGACCCAATCGCCAATCGTCCGGCCGAGCGCTGCCGAGAGGCTGCGGATCGACCCGCCCGCGACCGGTACGACGAGCAACTCGTGGTCGTTGCGGCCGCCGGGATCGTCGCCGTGGAGGTGGCCGACGAAGGCAACCTCGCGCCCGTCTCGCGAAAACGATGGGGCGGCGGCCGGTCCGAGCGAGGCGGTCAGGCGGCGCGGCGAGCCGCCGGCGCGCGCGACGACTAGGATGTCCCCAGTCAGTGCCGTGTCCGGTGCTTCGACCGTCGCTGCAAAGACGATGGACGAGCCGTCGGGCGACCAGTTGGGCTGGGCAACGTCGACGTCGCCGTCGGTCAGCTGTATCGGCTCGCCGCCCAGGTCCACGACGAAGAGCTGGCGCCGCCGCCCATCGAGGAGTCCGTCGTCGTCGCTCTTGAAGGGAAGGCGCCGCACGTGCCGCGCGCCGCTGCGCTCGTCGACGGCGACGCGCGCCGTCCGAGGATCGATTGCCGCCTTCGCGGTGTATGCGAGGCTGCGGCCGTCCGGCGACCAGGCGAGCGAACTCG